>Ga0209719_1001048_pt1 | contig 36636 bp, 30 predicted proteins | sample AD_JPNAS2_MetaG_FD_184421 | JGI IMG/M metagenome (GOLD analysis project Ga0209719, IMG submission 184421) | Active sludge microbial communities of municipal wastewater-treating anaerobic digesters from Japan - AD_JPNAS2_MetaG (SPAdes) (version 2) | ecosystem: Engineered > Bioreactor > Anaerobic...
TTTAATAAAACATAGAAAGTACAAAAAGATTTGCATTTTGTGTAGAAAAATGTATGTTTGATATACAAACAATAATTTATATTGTTGATAATAAATGACAAGAAAAGATAGATTTAGAGAGGACTTTTTGAACAATCCTCAAATTGTAAAATTGAATAATTTGATTGCTTTCTTGGAATGAGAGGGATATAAATTAAGAAAGCCCAGTGGAGGCTCTCATTATAAACTTGTACATCTTGAAAGTGGTACTTCAATCCCTTTACCTATTCATAATGGAGAAGTAAAAGATGTTTATAAATCTATGATCAAAAAATTTTATCTTAAAAATTTACAACAATGACTAAAGAAACAATAATTCTCATACCTGTAGATGGGAAAAATTATCAGCTCACTATTCAGCCTCTTGATGAAGTATGGGATTGAGAGAAAATGGTTCATGTTAAATGTAAAGAAGCTGGCTTTGATTGTGAATATCCAGAAGCTGATTTACCAACTCTTATTCAAGATATGCAATATCTGATTAGAGATGAGTTAGCAATAGCAAAGGATTCACAAATTAATATTAGGGTAAAAGCAAAAGATAAGGTATTACTCCAACAATATGCTTCAGAGGGAGGTTATCGTTCATTGAGTGAATATTTGCTTGCGAAAGGACTTCAAACATCATAGAGTTCAGTGGCTAAAAATATTAACTACAATGTTTCTATTTAAATTTTGGGCTTAATAGACATTTTGGGTTGCTAAAATAGATAGAGAATATAGATAAGGATTAGTTTTATATACTAATCTTTTTTAAAATACTGAAAAATGTACTTCATGTTGATCAACAAATATGGAATCAAGTTGTGAAGCTAAAGATATAAATGTAATATGTGTTGACGAGTATTTCAAGCTAATAAGTGTAAATCGATTAAAAAATCTCTTGCATTTGCTTTTATCATCGATAATATAATTGTGGGAATATTCCCATAAATGATGTTTTATTCCTTTAATTGATTGTTATGAGTTGATTTAGACACAATCGCTGTATGGGCTGAAGGAGAAGAAAAATGAGAAATATTGAGTTTTTTTCTGATGTTGAATTTTTTAAACCAGCATGAATTCCTAGTATTCAATTGGAGGAGGTGGAGTTATTACATGATGAAATAGAGGCTCTCAGATTAAAAAATATTGAAAAATTAGACATTATAGAGTGAGCAAAAAAAATGGGTATTTCTAAGTCTACTTTTGCTAGAATATACAATCAGGCTCTTGATAAGATAGCAGACGCTATTATCAATGTTAAGTCTATCAAGATAGAAAAATAAGTTTTAGATTTTTACAAAATATATAAATGCCAAACAGAGATTGAACAGGGCCATGTGGTAAAGGTCCATTAACAGGTGGAAAAACTTGAAATTGTGTAGAAAATACAAATTTATGAAATGAGTGTCCTTGAAGAGGGAGATGCTGTTGATGAAGAAAATGAAGAGGTGCAGGACAATGAAGAAATGGTGCTTGAAATAGAGGGAAAGGTATGGGGAAAAATTAATACTTATCCCATCTCTTTTACATCCAACGCAGAGAAGTCTACTTTTTTTCCTTTGTTGATTTCAAATTCAATAGTAGTTTTTTCTCCATTCTCCTGGTTAAGTATTTTAGCATCGTGTTTTTTTAGAAAATTTATAACTGTTCATAATTCATTGTAGTCACAAACTATTTTCATTTTTTTTGTAATTTCTAAATTTTCTATTTTTGCATTCAAAATTGTTTGTTTTGCGCATTCACTATAAGCTTGTATCAAACCACCAACTCACAATAATGTTCATCAAAAATATCTTGTTACTATCAATAGAATATTGTGTAAGTTATGTCATTGTATTTGTGCTAAAATTGGTTTTCCAGCAGTATTAGCAGGTTCTCCATCATCATTTTGTCTAAAATAATCTGGAGTAATTTCTAAGTTTCCAAACAAATCATAATTTATATTAGTTCCACAAGTATAAGCATAACAGTTGTGAGTAGCATCTTTATTTTGTTCCTTAAAGTCTTTTATTATACTTTCAGCTTCTTCTTTATTTTTCACATGAAAAATATTTCCAATAAATCTGGATCACTTGATTTTTGGAATTTCATGGGTATGTGTTTCCAAAATGGTTTTATAAAAAATTTTCATTATATTTTCAAAAAATAATATTTATTTTTTTCCGATTATTTGTGGTTTGTTTCTAAATTCTAATCGTTTTGCTTTTAATAAACTTCTATACTGTATCGCATATTGTGCTACACTAAATAATGTTGTTGTAGTAATATATATTCCAATTACAGCGTATGTAGAATAAACAAATGTTCATATCATGAATACCATAAAAACGGTCATCATTCACATCATTTTGGACATATCTGGCATTTTTTCATTTCATGGAACGGCTGGTGTTTGTGGTTTTACTAGATTTGTTAATTTCATTTGTAGATATGTAAATACTACGGTAATAGCTGTTAATACAATGTTTTTTGTAGCTAATAAATCCATACCAAGGAAGTTGTGGTTTATGCTACCGTCGTCCAAGGCAAGTCCGGAAACATATTTGTTTCCAAAACTATAGAAAAAGCTATAAAGCCAAGTTTCTGGGATTGTTCATTCAGATAATTTCCTGACAGTATAAAATAATCAGATAAAAACTGGTAGTTGAACAAACATCATCAAACATCATTTTAATGGTCATTTTCACTCTTTTTTGAAAACCTTCATTGTTTCTTCTGAAAGTTTTTTTGGATCGTCTTTATATTTTTCTTGGATTTCATTTAATTTTGGTTGCAATGCTCACATTCAGCTTTGCATTTGGTTTCCTGCAGAAGTTACTCTGATCATAGCGAGTCTAATAACTAGTGTCAAAACTATTACAGCTAGTCATAAATTTCATCCAAATATCGCTAAAAATACTACCAATAAGTTAAATATTGGACGCATAATTAGCTGAGTTCCTAATATCGTAAATAAATTTTCTTTCATTTTTGATCTTATAATTTAAAACTTTCTATATCCCAATCAAATTACTGAATACCATTCTTAGCAATAATTCCTTTATTTTTTTATACTTTCATTACTTCTTCTGATTTTGTGTTTACAAGATTATCTATTTTATTGTTGAACTCCTTTGTTAAGTCTTCTACATTATCTTCGTTTATTTTGTTTTCGTTTTCTGAAATTTCTTTATTTTCCAAAAGTTTTTTAGTTGTTTTCATGGCATCCTGTCTAACTACTCTAATTTTTGCTTTAGTTTCTTCCCCCATTATTTTTACTCTTTTAGAAATTTCTGTCCTTCTTTCTTGAGTCAAAGGAGGAATCTTTATCATAACATGAGATGATTCGTTTTGTGGTGTGACTCAAAGTTCTGCATCATATATCGCTTTTGTAATACTAGCACATTCTTTTTTATCCCAAGGTTCTATTTTCAAGGTTTGATTATCCAAAATAGTTATATGAGCAATTTGTGGTAATTTCATATCTCCATAAGAAGTAGAAACTGTGATGTTTTCCACAAGTCCTGTAGAAGCTCTACCAAGTTGTAAGCCCTTAAACTCATTTTCTAAATAATTAAATGCTTTTTGCATTTGGTCTTTAAAAGGAGTAATGTCCATTTATTAAATCTAAAATATAAAAAACTGTTTATCAATCGCTTGTTATTTAGTGTTTTGCGATTAATATCATTAAATAGCCCCTATTGTATAACTAAAAATCTATTTTTTGCAAGATGAACTGTTGAGTTGAAAGTTGTAAGTGATAAAGTTGCAAGTTTGTAAAGTTGATGATTATCCCCCTTAGTAAGGGGGATAAAGGGGGATTTTAGACTAATGAGTGGGTTTTAATTTCTTTTAGCTCGCTTACTTATAGTTCTTCGTAAATAAGGGGGATCAAATAAAAACCTTCATTTATAAAAAATCCCCCCTTCCCACCTTTATTAAGGGGGGGCTAGAACTTTACGGTTTTACAAACTAAAATAAGCCACGCCTTATTTTCTGATTCCACAATTTTGAACATATTTTTTGGCAACTTTACACATTTCTTCCAATTCTTCATCAGAAAAAGGCTGTCATCAAAAGCTTGGATCTAATGTATTTCCTCAGACATAATTTTGTAAATAGAAATTTTTTGCGCCAGCGATATATTGTGCCATTTGTTCTATATCTTCTAATGTGTGCATTCACTTAACAACAGTCGCTCTATATTCATAATCAATATCTCATTTTAATAGAAAATTTAACAAACAATCATAACTATCAAAAAAACTATTGTTTTGTTTTAATCATACCGCGATATCGTATTTATCTCTTGTATGTTTTAGGTCTATAGCCACATAGTCCAAGATTCAATCATTAACCATTTTTTTTACAATTTCACAATCACGCCCATTTGTATCTAATTTAACTAAAAAGCCCATTTCTTTAATTTTTTTGGCAAAGTCGTATAGGTCTGGATGTAATGTAGGCTCTCCACCACAAATACTTACTCAATCTAGTTTTCATATCCTTGTTTTCAAAAAATTAAATACAGCTTGGCTTGGAATTAAATCACTTTGAATTAATCTCATTTGTTCTGGTAGTACAGATTCTGGGTTATGACAAAAGGGACAACGAAAATTACAGCCTAGAGTAAAAATTACACAAGCTATTTTTCCTGGATAATCTATAGTAGTACTTTTTTGTATTCCAGAGATTTTCATTTTCCAAATTTTTGGTTTAAATTAAGCTATCTATGCTTAGAAAAGAAATTAAAACCCCTTTATCAAAAGGGGCCTTAAAATTTTACATTATATATTTTTCATATAGAATCATACAAAAAATCAGTATTATATAAACAATGTTTTGTTTAAAAAAATTATTCTACATCTATTGTGATAGGTTGAGCAGCTCCCTTTATTAAATTTGTGTTTGTGTTGAACTCCATACTTCCACAAGCACTTCCATATTGTAATATAAAATCGTGATTAGCTGCTTTTACTTTGCTGTAGTACTTTCTACTATAAAATTCAGCTTTTTTACCTACATTGTACCTGTAAGTTGGAGATAAATATCCCATAACTCTAGTATAAACTAGACATTTTGTTCTTTTTGCTTCATTCATTTTTGTAGTAAATTAATTTAATAAAAGGGTATTTGATTAGTATGTTGGTGTTGTTAAGTTGCTTGTTAATTATTTGTAAATTTTAATCTACTCTTCCTTCTCTTCTGATCTTGTCTAATTTTTCTGGATCACTCGTATATTTTTTTCTAGTCTCCATATCAAACTTTTCACCGTTGTATCATATTTCTTTGTCACATACTGGGCAGTAATCGTGTTCTCAAGCGATATATCCATGTTTTGGACAAATTGAGAATGTTGGAGAAATAGATATGTATGGCATGTGGTAATTTGATATAGCTTTTTTTACTAATGCTTTACATGCATCTGCACTCATCCTTTCTCACATATATAAGTGCAAAACAGTTCATCCTGTATATTTACATTGTAAATCATCTTGTAAGTCCATAGCCTCAAATACATCATCTGTATATCATACTGGTAATTGAGAAGAGTTTGTATAATAAGGTGCTTCTGGAGTACCAGCTTGAATAATTCATTTTAATTGTTTTTGGTCTTCTTTTGCAAATCTATAAGTGGTTCATTCTGCAGGGGTGGCTTCCAGATTGTATAAGTTTCATGTATCTTCTTGGTATTCTACCAAAACATCTCTCATAAAATCTAATATTTCTTTGGCTAATCTGATTCATTCTTTTGTGCTAATGTCTTCTTTTCAATCTGTAAAGTTTAGTATGCATTCATTTAGTCCATTTATTCCAATGGTAGAAAAGTGGTTTCTAAAGGTAGTCAAGTATCTTTTTGTGTAAGGAAATAGTCCATTATTTAATCGTTTTGTCATTTCCTTTCTTTTGATTTCTAGTGAATCTTTTGCTAAATTCATGAGATACAATAATTGATTTTTGAGTCCATCCATATCTCATTTGAAGTTGAATCATAATCTGGCAGCATTGATAGTAACAACACCGATACTTCCAGTCATTTCTGCAGACCCAAACAATCCTCATCCTCTTTTTTCTAGTTGTTTTAAATCTAACTGTAATCTACAACACATACTTCTAACTGCGTCTGGGCTATATGCTCATTCTTTTTTTATGGTTGTAATTCTGCCGTTTTCATCTTTTTCGTATTGAGATCCTATAAAGTTTTGGAAATATGGGATTCCGTATTTAGCTGTCATTTCAAATAAATCGTCTACTAAAGGATCGTCCCAGGGGAAACCTTCTACAATATTGTATGTAGGTATTGGAAATGTGAAAACAGATCCACCCCAATCTCATTCAGTATATACTTCTATCAAAACTTTATTTAGTAGATGCATTTCTTCGTGCAGTTCTCCAAACTTTTTTTTGTAATAACCAAGGTCCGGTCCTCCTAGCATCAAAGCTTTTTCTTTTAGATCTGGAGGACAAACCCAATCCAAAGTGATGTTTGTAAACGGAGTTTGAGTTCATCGTCTACTTGGTGCGTTTAGTCCAAAAATAAAGTTTTGTAGTTGTTGTTTTACATATTTATGAACTTTTTTGAGAATATAATCTTTCTTTTTTTGTTCTGATTCAAATTTTACTCATAAATTATCAAATTCTTTTTCTATTTCTTCCTTTCTTTTGTGTACAAACGGAGCAAGGTATGTATCAAAAGAGCTGAAAGCTTGAGCTCCAGCTCGTTCGTTTTGTAGTGTTCCAAAAAAGTTTATCATTTGGTTTACGGCTGCTTGTAGATTTTTTGGAGGGGCAGATTGCAATTTCCCATCAACTCCATTAAATCATTCTTCTAGTAATGCTCTTAAACTCCATCCAGCACAATAAGGAGTAAACATTCCTAAATCATGTATATGATAATCGGCATTTCTATGGGCATTCCCAATTTCTTCTGAGTATATATGTGAAAGTCGATAATTTGCAGTAATTTTTTCGCTATTTTTCAATATTAACCCTCAAATAGAATATCCTATATTGGCATTTTCATTTATTCTCCAGTCTAAATTGTCTAAATATTCTTGCATAGTTTTGCCCACTTCTACTACTACGCTTTGTGTGGCTCTACTTTGTGCTCTTTTTTCGCGATATTTAATATATGCTCTAGCTACTGTATCGTGTCATTGCTTGATTAAAACTTCTTCGACACTATCCTGAATTGTTTCTACATCAGGAATATTTTTACCAGATTTTTTTTCTACTAATTTTACAACAGCATTGGAAATATCACTAATTTTTGAAAAATCTTTCCCTCAAACAGCTTCTACAGCTGATTTTATGGCCTTTTGTATTTTGAGAATATCAAAATCTACAATAGTTCAATTCCTTTTCTTTACTTTGAATATAGCCATTAGTTCGTAAAATTAGCGTTAAAAAAAATTATATTTTTGTATTAAATTAACATGTAATTGACAATTAATTTACCAAATTTTTATTATTTTTTTTGCGTTTCAAGCTATAAGTTTGATGTTTTCTAGTTTCAAAACTCTTGTACAAACACAATATGTTGTGTTTTTTTTATATTATTGACCACTATATATTGTATTATAAGATGAATTCAACAGAAAAAACTAAGATTTTTTTTATATTGTGATATCTTTTAGTTAGCGGAAAATAGAGGCAAAAATCATAGAATACAAAGGTCTATAAAGCTAAAACAAAATTATAACCAAAACTTGATTTTGTTAAAAAAATTTGTATATATTAAGTATATCTATTGTGGATGTAAAATATATATATTGTATATACAATGTATTTATATAAAATTATTTCTTATGGACTATCAAGATTTTCAAAATTTTATAAAAAAATATGATTTTGATCAAAAGGATCTAAATTTTTTGAATGAAATCATGAAAACCTGCATTCTTCCTTCCAAAGCCAAAAAACCTGTTAAAAAATTATATAGTCTTAGGCTAAACGAAGAGGATGTTAATAAGGTCAAAGAAATAGCAAAAGTAAAATGAATCCCGTATCAGACATTGATTTCTTCCATTATTCACCAATATGTTTCTTAGTTAAAAAATTGAAGATGAGTACTTAAATCCTTTCTGAAAAATTTTGGAAAGGATTTTTTTCAAATTAAGATTTTTAGGGGCCTAAAATTTGCAAAAAAAAGGAAAGCAAATATAATTACTATGTGTTTTATTTTAATTTAATAAAAAATGGCTTTTAAACTCCTTACTGAAGAAGAAATATTACAGCTTTCTGAGGAAGAATTACATAATTATTTAAATGGATTAAAAATATATCAAGAAGAAGTGAAAAGACAATTAGCAGAAAAAAAAGAAATTCTAAATAAGTTAATGAATGAAGATTTAACTTTTGATAAATCTATTATGTCTGATAGAAATAAAATATTGGTAGAAGATTTAAAGAATATGCTTTAATTTTTTATATAGAGAAATGCTAAATACAATACAAAAAAGAGAAGAGGTAAATCAAATAAGTTGAGTTGAAGCTTCACAAGAAAAAGCAATACAAAAAACTAAAAATATAGAAAAGCTTCTTGAATATCTTGAAGAAATCAAAAACAAGATTGAACAATTAACTAAGAAATTGAACACAAAAAAAACACAAAGAAGCATTGATTTATGATCAGACATCTTTCATAAAGATGAAAAAATAAATATGTCAGACAAACCAAAAGAATTGATTCAAAACCAAAAAGATAATAAAAATGAGGAAATAAAAGATAAAAAAATTATTGAGAAATTAAAGTTTAAATGAGAATGAGTTGATCTCTTTTCTGCCCCAAAATTAATATCTAATGAACAGTTAAAAGTCATGAGAGAAGATTTAGAGCATAGTAGTTTTTCTTTTTCATTTAAAGGTAAAGAATATTTTTTATGATATTTGGATTGAAAACCTTTTATTCGTGTGACAATTAATTGAGAACTACCACCAGATTTAAGTGAAAACCAAAAATTAAAATTTAAAAAAATAAATAATGAATGAAAAATACAGTATGTCCAAGATTTTTGAATTGTTCCATGAAAGAATATTGAATCCTATACAGTTAGTGAATGAAGAAGAGATTTTTCAGCTAATGCCGTATCAGATTTTTTTATGAAAGCAACTGATTCAGCTTTCTCTAATTTGCTTGATACATTTAATGTTGATTGAGAAAGGAAGAAATCTGAAGAAGTGAAGGGGAGAAAGAAAGAACAAAAGGAGTGATGATTTTTTAAAAAATTGTTTTCAAGAAATAAGAAAAATGATGAAAAAGTAGAAAATAAAGATTGAGATAGAAAAAAAATGGCTATTCAATATTTTAAAAATAAACAATTTGATTGATTAAAAGAAGTTTTCTCGGAAGAGGAAAAAAGAAAAATATCTTCTCATCTCGAAAAAACTAATTTACCTCAAGTAAAAAAACGATCAACACCTGAATTGGCAGAAAATATTAAAAATAAAAAAATATTATTTTATACTTGAGCTTGAATGTCTATTGCATCTAATATTCCTGATATGAAAACTCTAGAAAAAGACCTTTGAATTAATGGAAATACTTTAAAAGACTGATTTCTAAATAAATTTATTAATAATCCTGAAAATGCTTTTGAAGCCCGATCTCAATTTACCCATAATTCTAGATATGGAGAACCAACGAAAGCTCATTTTGCAATAAAAGAGCTCTCAGAAAAATTATCATGTCAAATATTTACAGAAAATGTAGATTTTCTCCAAAAAAATACCTGAATACAAGACCACCATGTTTCATGACAATGGCTTAAAGAAAATATATCTGAAGATCAAATGAAAAATATTGATTTCATAATAACTGCATGATTGAGTGCTGATGATAGATGAATGTTGCGGTGGTATAAAGATATAAATTCAAATGGAAAAATTATCGCTCTAAATTTAGAACAACCCAATTATTTATGAAAAGAAGATATATTAGTAAAATGAGATATTCAAAAAACACTTCCAGAACTAAATGCATTGGTTCAAAATTAAGAGAGTAATTGGAGTAGGCAAATAATTTTGAATAAAGAATATAAAAAAGCAGCATAATTTTTGTTTTTTTAAGTGTTGTTTTATATTTATGTTGTTTTTTAAGCAATGGTTTATTTATCTAAATTTTTTGAATGAAATAATGAAAACCTGCATTCTTCCTTCCAAAGCCAAAAAACCTGTCAAAAAATTATATAGTCTTAGGCTAAATGAAGAGGATGTTAATAAGGTCAAAGAAATAGCAAAAGTAAAATGAATCCCGTATCAGACATTGATTTCTTCCATTATTCACCAATATGTTTCTTAGTTGAAAAAAGGACAAAACACTAATATTTCCTTTTTATGGACAAAAATATTCTATCTTGGAAAAGTTTAGATTTTTAGAAATATTTGCAAATTTTTGGACACTTTTTTATTAATTCCTTTATAAATTTATTAATTTTTGTGAAAATCACTTATTTTTTACTTCAATTTTGTATGTTTTTTTAAATATTTTAAATCTCTCTTGATTTTTTAGTAGAATAGATTAAAAATCAATTGTATTTAATGAATATTATCAAAAATATGCATCTTGAAACGACAACAACAAAAACTACAAGCACCACAGCATAGCTAGGAGTTTTTTGTTTGTTTCGTGATTGAAAAACTCCTAAAAAAATAGGAGCTTTTTTATTAATTAATGTAGCAACTAAAATGTGATTAGATTTACTAAAAAAAAGACACTCGCTTGCACATGTTTTAGCGCAAGCCGTGCAAAGAGAACAACAACGAAATGTAGAGGTTGGTATAGGACCAGCTATCGATAATGGATTTTATTATGATTTCTTATTTGATTCAAAAAATCAAATAAAAGAGGAAGATTTGACCAAAATCCAAAATCAAATGGAAAAAATTGTAAAAGAATGACAAGAGTTTATTGTTTTGGAAATGACAGATGCACAATCAAAAGAATTAGTTACCAAAATTATGAAACAGAAATACAAAGAAGAAATGAGAGCAGAGTTTGTTCAAGATTGAGAAAGTATAACTTTTTATGTAAATACGATAGTTGCTGCAGCAAAAGACAATCTTTTGAAAGGTATTGATGAAAATTATATTAAATATTATCAAGAAATTACTGATTATTTGCAAAAAAAATATCCTTGAAAATTTGAAAATAAGTTCGTTACATTTTTGGATATGTGTGAATGACCACATGTAGAATCAACAAAAGAAATTGATCCAAAATCTTTTAAATTAGAAAAATTAGCTGGAGCCTATTGGAGATGAGACGAAAATAATGTAATGATGACTAGAATATATGCACGAGCTTTTGATTCAAAAGATAAATTGAGAGAATATTCTGATATGATGGAAGAAGCCAAAAAAAGAGATCATAGAGTGCTTGGAAAAAAGTTTTGACTTTTTGCTTTTTCTGAAAATGTAGGTCTTGGACTGCCTCTTTGGTTGCCAAAATGAGCAGGGCTTTTTAGAACTATCGAAGATTTTCGAAATGAAGCTCATAGAAAAAACGGATATGAATTTGTCAGAACTCCACATATTGGGAACAAAAAACTTTGGGAAATTTCTGGACACTGGGGATTTTATTCTGATAGCATGTATCCTCCAATGGAAGCTGGACAAACTTTGGAAGACCAAAAAGCTGGGAAAAAGGTGAGTGAAGCAGATTCGGAACAATACCTCCTCAAACCCATGAACTGTCCTTTCCATGTAGAGATTTACAAAGCAGAACCCAAAAGTTATAGACATTTTCCGCTTCGCCGATGTGAAACTGGAACCGTTTATAGATTTGAAAAGAAAGGTCAGCTTAGTGGTTTGACTAGAGTGAGGGGCTTTACACAAGATGATGCGCATATTATGTGCAGAAAAGACCAAGTAGAAGATGAATTACAAAGAGTTGTGAGATTTATACTTTATATATATGAAAGTTTTGGATTCAAAAAGGAGGATGTCAAAGTTTATCTTTCACTGAGAGATCCCCAAAACACCCACAAATATGCTGGGAATGATGAATGATGGAAACTCACGCAAGATGTGCTCAAAAAAGTAGCTGATGATATGCAACTTGACTATACTGCGGAAGAAGGAGAAGCTGCATTTTATGGTCCCAAACTTGATTTTAAGGTCAAAGATTGTCTAGGAAGAGAGTGGCAATGCTCTACTCTGCAATTTGATTTCAATCTACCAGAAAGATTCGATATGACTTATATCAACAATAAATGAGAAGAAGAAAGACCATATATGCTTCACAACGCTTTATTTGGAAGTTTTGAAAGATTTATTGGAGTTTTGATCGAGCATTACGCTGGAGCGTTTCCATTTTGGCTAGCGCCAGAGCAAATTAGAATTATACCTGTAGCAGATAAATTTGAAAACTATGCTCAAAAAGTAAAAGAAGAGCTTGTTTCCAAATGATATAGAGTTACCGTAGACTATTCAAGTGATTCCTTTTCTAAAAAAATTAGAAATGGAGAAATAGAAAAAATTCCATACTTATTTATAGTATGAGAAAAGGAAGAATCAAAAAACACTATTTCGCGGAGATCTTACAAGACTAAAGAACAAGGAACTTGCACTTTAGAAGAGTTTATAAAATGACTTTAATGTAAAAATAAAAAAACTACTGACATAGCTTTGTTAGTAGTTTTTTGTGAAAAATAAAAATATATTTGAAACAAATTTTTGATTTATTTACATTTTTTTACTGCTAGATTTTTCCCATTTATAATTGCATCTGTGATTTTTTTGTATGCAGATTTTAAAATTCTATTGAATGTTGCTGCAGAAACTCCCATTTTTTTTCATCATTCTGCCATATTGAGTCCTTCTAAATTAATTAACTTAATAGACTCTATTTCATCACAAAAAATTTCTATGGTTTCATTGTTTGGGTTTGCTCATTGTGGTCCAAAGCATTTAACATTGGGACCTAAACAAACAATTCTTTCTTTTTTTGGTCTTGGCATTCTGTTGAGTTTATAAAGTTAAAAGTTTGTAAGGCCCGCTCCTAGTGTTGTTTATAAAGTTATAAACTAGTAGTAGCAACTACTGTATTCTTGCTAAATTATGGGAACAATCATTTTTTATAATGCACATTTTTTAGTGTAGGAAATTCGTTGTTTTATGAATTCCCTACAATCATTTATAATAATTATTAATTTCTGATTAGGATCACTGTAAAGTTATTTTTTGAATAATGAAATATGTTTCATATATTAGGAATAAAAAAAAGATTTCAATATGAATATTTAATAATATATTTTTTATAGTTATAAAAAAACCCTAATGCAGATACTGCAAAAGGGTTTAATATCTAATATAATAAAAGAGCTGAGAATAGAGGTATGCTCTTTTATTTAACGGAGAATTCAAGTTTTTCCTCAAGGTATTCTTTAAGAGCAGAAAACCCGTCATAATTTTTAAAAGTTTCTAGCTCTATCAGTTGCTTTTCAACCCATGACTTGAGTTTTTTAATCTTTTTATCATCCATAGTATTATTATAAAATACATTCCACGATTTTAATAAGAATCCCACCACACAAGGGTTGAAACAGATCTTCTGTTTCTCATCACTTCTTTCGTAGAAGATAGGTTTCGAGAATAGAACTTGTTCAGGAACTTCATTTTCATTCCATAAGGAACGAACGATGCTCCAATCCACAGTTTCGGTAAGAGTCAGAAGGAAAACAGATCGTTTTTCCTCTTTCTCCTGACGACAGATCTCTTTCTGTTCTGCCTCTCTTCTTTCTTGTTCTTCTCGTCTAGTACCCTCTTCTTTTTCTTCACGGATCCTAGCAAGGTATCTAAAGAGCTTTATAACTCCAAAGATTACCCCGAGAAGAATAACTATTACAATAACATATAATCTAATGCTCTTTATGAAATCCCAAATTAGGAGCAAGAAAGATACAATTGAACTCCAAAACTGGACAATAGTAGAAATGAGTGAAATGATCAGGGCAAGTCCTGCTGAAAATTCACAAATAGTTTCTTCCCTTCCAATATACATTTTATCATAGATAGCTTTCTGGAGAACACTAGCAACAGTGATGAAAGCTAGGACTAACCAAATCTTTTGAGATCCCCAATAGGTAAAGACACCTATCATAGGAACACTGAACACTGCGAGATAAATGTAGTCTATTCTTTTTATAATTTTTGCAGCACTCATTTTTTTGATTTTCTCATTTTGAGTGTTTTTAGATGTATTAATAATAATATATAATATTATTACAATACACCAAAGGAAAGACACCCAATTCAAAGAAAAAACTTCTGGGATTAAACTCAGTGACCCAGCATACAAGATCGGAACATATAAAGAACTAATAATTCCGAATCTTTTAACTTCTTTTTCTACGCCGTTGTATCCGTAGAAGTAGGCGTCGTGGGAAAAACGATTGAGATGCCATATAAGCAGGATAAAACCTGCGATTCCTAACACCAGGAACTCAAAAGTTCCTAAAAATATCTTAGCTGCGAAAGCAGCAACAATTGTGATAATCAACACAATTGTCATAATTTTGTCTGATTTCATTTTGAATAATTTTTATTTTTTATATTCTACGGTATTTTTACGCCTGATAAGGGCGATGTTTGGATGAAGTACGCTTCTCCAACTTTTACGAGCTTGCCGTGACTGCTCGAAAATAATGTTAAAGATCTCTATTCTCTGCATGAGATTATATAAATTAGAGCAGAAAAGTCAAGATTAGTTTCAAAAAAATAGAAGTTATTATTCAACTCCTATTTTTTGTTTTTAGAAATGTTTTGGAAAATATGGTTTTCCAATACCCTATTTTACTGTTTTTTTGTTTTCCTCATACCATACCTTAAATTGATCAAATATTTCTTCATCATTTTCAGGTTGGATTGTTGCTTCTACTGCTGGTTGAGAGATATTGTTCATTTTTAATATAGACAATTCTATTCTGTCTAGTTGATTAAATAAGTTATCCCAATTAGTGTTTTCCTCTTCATTTATATATCCTTCTGTTTCTTCTATTGTGTCTACTTCGTCAACAATCGTTGTTAATAATGATTCTTCTTCTACTTCAACATCTACGGCAACATCTCAAGTTTCAACAACAACTTCGTTTTGTGCTCAAACTAAAAAGTTTGAAAACTTGGTTGCTAAAGGAATGTTAAAGAATTTCATATAAAGTATAAATACACAAAAAAGTACAATCCATACAATACTAGTCCAAAAAATTTTTTTCATTTGTCTTTTATTAAAAAATAAATTAGTTTATTAGTTTTTGGAAGTCTGATGGTAATTTAGACTCAAAAGATATGTTTTTACCATCCATATTTTTAAAACTATAACTACTACAGTGTAACATTTGTCTGTTGATTTTCAACTGTTTATACAGTTTTCTATTTAAGGCTGGATTTCAATAAATAATATCTCATAACATTCAAAATCATTCACTTGCTAAATGGACTCTAATTTGGTGCATTCTGCCAGTGTATAATTTTACTAGCACCAATGATATCGTACCTAAAATGCTGTGTTCAATTGTTTTTTTGTTCCAAAATTCAGATTTTGAATATAGTCCATTTTGTGAAACTTTCATATAAGAACTTCAAAATTTTTTATCATAAACTTTCTCTAAATTGTTTTCTACCAATAAATGTTTTGGCATATTCCCACTAACTATAGTCATATATTCCTTATCTATTTCTCTATTTCTAATGATTCCGTTTAAATATTGTAGTGCTTGATAATTTTTTGCTCATATTAAAACACCAGAAGTGTCTTTATCCAACCTATATCCAAAGCTGGGCTTAAATCCATCATTGATCCCAATCATACTACAATATTTTTCTATATAATCGTTCATACACAATTCATTTTGTTTGTTTCCAGGGTGAACTAAAACTCAAGTAGGTTTGTCAAACACAACTCGGTTTTGGTCTTCATATATTATTAGTTGTTTTATTTCATCTAAACTAAGTTCTTTTATTTTTTTTTCTTTACTGTAAATCATTTTTTTTGGAGTTTTTTCTCCTTTATCTATGTTGTTAAATTTTATTTCGTCTCCCAATAAAAGTTTGTAATCTTCTTTTACTCTTTTGTTGTTTACCAAAATAGCTCATTTTCTGATCCAAGAATATATGTCATTTAATTTTACTTCAGAATATGGTTTGAAATATTTTCTCAAATATCTATCAAATCTTTGATTCGCTATATTATAGTCAACCTTTTTGATTTTCAAAACTTTATATGTGATATAGGTAAAATGATTTTTTATCTAAAACAATATAAATATTTCACTTGAAATTTCAAAGCTAATATGTAAACATTTGTTCGCTATAAATTTATTCAACAGATATGGCGATCGTAGCTCAGTTGCTTGTCCCGCAGAGCCTAGCGAAGTGCGGGAGTAGAGTTCCGTAGTCCTACGGGATGACTTGGTGTGTCGCCGGTTCGAATAAAAATAAAATATTAGTATGGCGATCGTAGCTCAGTTGGTAGAGCAACGGACTGTGACTCCGTCTGTCGCGGGTTCGATCCCCGTCGATCGCCCCATTGGATTTTCAGCTTTATTATTCATTTTTGATATGTTTTATGTTTATATTTTGAGAGGAGATTGTAATCATTATATAGGTTATACTTCGAATATTCAATTAAGATATAAACAACATTTGTCTGGGAAAACCTTTACTACACGTAAAATGAAAAATCTTCGCTTATTAGGATATTTTGAAAAACAAACAAAAACAGAAGCGATGAAGTTGGAAAGGATAATCAAAAGAGATGGCCATATTAGTCACCGAATTAATCATCCTACCTTTATACAGGTCTTAAATTATAATAATAGCTCAGTTGGTACCCCGTAGCACTACGGGGCGTCTGTTGCGGGTTCGATTCCCGTCGATCGCCCCATTATATTCACAATAGATATAAAATACAAACTTTTGTTGAGTTAACTTTATTTTTTGGCACAATATGTGTCTTTTTTATTATAAAAAATTTTACAAAAAATTCTATTTTCTAGAGTGCCGTTTTTTAATAAAAATTTATCAAAAAAGTTTTAAAAGTTTTCAACATTTTTTTCACAAAAGCCCCTTTTTGATTAGTAAGTTCACTTGGGACCTATGTAAAAAAAATCGTAAAAAAGTCAAAAAATCCCTTGCAATACGCTTTTGTTTAGTTATAAGTTTATTTGCGACATCTTTTTGAGATGTTTTTTGAAATAAAAAAAACTTTACAAAAAGTAGTCAAAGGTATTTAACACAACAGTATAATATATTACGTTTATTCGAATTGCGAAATAATTCATTATTTCAAAAATTGCAACAAATCTTTTTAAGAGCAAAGAATGGATGCCTTGGGTAAAAAAGAGGATGAAGGACGCGTTTGGCTGCGATAAGTTCTGGCGAGGTGCCAAAGACCGCTTGGAACCAGAAATTTCCGAATGGGGAAACCTTTCTACTATAAGTAGAAGTAAAATACCAAGACCCTGTGAATTGAAATATCTTAGTAACAGGAGGAAAAGAAATCGTAAGAGATTCCCTTAGTAGTGACGAGCGAACGGGGAGTAGTCCAAACCAAATCAGTGTAAGATTCTAGTCGTTGCTGGTTTAGGGGTTGTGGGGTTAATTGGGGAGTAGCTAGAAATGCTCCAAAGTGACAATATTTATTTAAAAGAAATGTCTGGAAAGTCGTACCACAGAGGGTTATAGTCCCGTATTTGAAAAGTAAATATGCCTTTAATTAGTTCCCAAGTAGTGTCGGACACGAGAAATCTGGCATGAATCTGGGCCGACCACGGTCCAAGACTAAATACTTTTTTACACCGATAGCGCATAGTACCGTGAGGGAACGGTGAAAAGAACCCCAGGAAGGGGAGTGAAATAGATCCTGAAATTCTTTGCTTACAATTGAGTGGGAGTCCCACATCTTTTAATTTTGACCATCTTAAATTGTCATGCGATATGTTTATGTATTACAAAGTCAAAAGGACAATAGTTATTATATTTGATATACTTCAAATATATGACAAAGATTGCAACAACATAATGATTTAAAGAATTCTTGATATACAAAAGCCAAGCAACCACGAAATTTGATTTATTATGAAGCTTTTACCGATAAATCAAAGGCATTGCTTAGAGAAAAAAGATTAAAAACATGAAGTAAGGCTAGACAAGAGTTGTTTAAAAGAATTATGAGTTTTTAAAGTTAAAAGGTGTGGGATGACCATGTACCTATTGACGAATGGGCTAGCGAGTTATTAATACTAGCAAGGTTAAGACAGATATAGTTGGAGCCGTAGCGAAAGCGAGTCTTAAATGGGCGATTTAGTTAGTATTGATAAACCCGAAGCGATATGAGCTAGGCATGGGCAGGCTGAAGAGTCGCGAAAGCGGTTTGGAGGGCCGAACGGGTTGGTGCTGCAAAACCTTCCGATGACCTGTGTTTAGGAGTGAAAAGCTCATCGAATATCGCGATAGCTGGTTCTCTCCGAAATGCATTTAGGTGCAGCCTGTAAATTAGGTTCCATAGAGGTAGAGCTCTGATAAGGCTAGGGGTGTCGAGAGGCATTACCAAACCTTGTTAAACTTCGAATGCTGTGGAGAATTTTACAGAGTGAGACTGCGGGAGTAAGTTTCGTAGTCAAAAGGATAACAGTCCAGATTTCTGATTAAGGTCCCCAAAGTGTAGTTAAGTGGAGAAGGAGGTATTTTTACTAATACATTCAGGAGGTTTGCTTAGAAGCAGCAATCCTTTAAAGAAAGCGTAACAGCTCACTGAACGAGTGAGAGTGCGCCGAAGATGTAACGGGGCTAAACTACATACCGAAATCGAAAGTCATATTTATATGGCGGTAGGAGAGTGTTCTATACGGGATGAAGCATAACTGTGAGGTTGTGTGGACTTTATAGAAGTAAGAATGCTAGCATGAGTAACGACGCCGAGTAAAAATCTCGGCCGCCGAAACCCTAAGGATTCCTACGCAACGTTTATCGTCGTAGGGTTAGTCGAGACCTAAGATTTTACTAGAAGTAGTATGTCGATGGATAGCAGGTTAATATTCCTGCACCTATTTATACAGTGATGCGGTAACACATTGGGATGTGTGAGAGCTTACTAAGGATGTGAGTCGAGATAATAAGATGATCCCGATTTGTCGGGAAGCATATGTAGGAAAATCCGCATATGTTTCAAATCGAGTTTGATCGAAAATGATCTTTTCGGAGTGATTTATTCTCATAGTTCTAGTGTCGAGAAAAACCACTAAGCTTATGTATAAATAGCTCGTACCCAGATCAGACACTTGTAGGGTGGTAGAGAATACCGAGGCGATTGGGTTAACTAATGGATAAGGAACTAGGCAAATTAGCGGGCGTACTTTCGAAATAAGCCCTGCCTGCAGCAATGTAGGCCGCAGCGAATGACGTGGGGGGGACTGTTTATCACAAACACAGCTCTCTGCTAACATGCAAATGGATGTATAGAGGGTGATGCCTGTCCAATGCCAGAATGTTATGCTCTCTTGTGCAAGCTCGAGAGTTAAGCACTGGTGAATGACGGCCGTAACTATGACGGTCCTAAGGTAGCGAAATTCCTCGTCAGGTAAGTTCTGACGCGCATGAACGGCACAACCATCCCCACACTGTCTTGTCCTTAGACCCAGTGAAATTACAATCCCGGTAAAAATGCCGGGTAGTTGCAGTTAGACGGAGAGACCCCGTGAAGCTTTACTGTAAATTGATATTGGGCTGTAGTATGTGTTGCTCAGCATAAGTGGGAGGCTTTGAAGATTTACCTTCGGGTGAGTTGGAGCCATCATTGAGATACCACTCAAAACATATCGCATCTCTAACCCCGCTATATAGCGGGGAACAGTGTCAGTTGGACAGTTTACCTGGGGCGGGTGCCTCCTAAAATGTAACGGAGGCGTACAAAGGTTTGCTTATTACGGATGGAAACCGTGATGGACGTGTATTCGCACAAGCAAGCTTAACTGTGAGACTGACAGGTCGAACAGATAGGAAACTAGGTGAAAGTGATCCGGATCTTCCGAGTGGAAGGGGATCCGCTCAACGGATAAAAGTTACTCCGGGGATAACAGGCTAATGGTATCTAAGCGTTCATAGCGACGATACCGTTTGGCACCTCGATGTCGGCTCGTCGCATCCTGGGGCTGTAGAAGGTCCCAAGGGTTGGGTTGTTCACCCATTAAAGCGGGACGCGAGCTGGGTTCAGAACGTCGTGAGACAGTTCGGTCCCTATCTACTGTAACCGTAGGCAATTTGAAAGACCCTGACCCTAGTACGAGAGGACCGGGTTGGACAAGCCTCTGGTAGTACCAGTTGTCGCACCAGCGGCACGGCTGGATAGCTATGCTTGGAAAAGATAACCACTGAAAGCATCTAAGTGGGAAACTTGTCTTAAGATTAGATTGCCCTCTCTTTATGAGTTAAGAGCCCTGCGAGACTAGCAGGTTGATAGGCATTATGTGTAAGTCTAGTAATAGATTTAGCAGAAATGTACTAATAGCTCGAGCGAGTTTTGTTGTAAATTTCGAATAGCGTAATATATAATACTGTTGTGATGTTTATATTTTCAAAATCTTTAGTTTGAGCCAGACTTATGATATCTAGGATTATCTTTGATTATATGTTGCAATATGAAGTTGGAACTTTATTGGGAAGTTCGTAATTTATGTTCACAAATGGTGGTACTTATGTGTTTTGGGGAAATACCTGTTACCATTCCGAATACAGAAGTCAAGCCCATTACAGTTGATGATACTGGTTGCATTGCAGCTGGGAAAGTAGATCGGTGCCACCATTTGTGAACATAGAAAGATCATTAATAGTATAAATAAGAGATAAAGTATGAATTTTTTGTTTGTGAAGAGTTTGACCCTGGCTCAGGATGAACGCTAGCAGGACGCCTAACACATGCAAGTCGAACGCCCCACACCTTTTGTTGTAGACACTATTTGATTTACGATAAAAGGTGTGGGGAGTGGCAGACGAGCGAGTAATATGCACTTAACTTGCCCTTGAGATGAGAACAACTATGGAGACATAGCTAATTCTCAATATGCTCACGATGGTGAAATCCCAATGTGAGGAAAGATTTATCGCTCAAGGAGAGGGGTGTATCCTATCAGGTAGTTGGTAAGGTAACGGCTTACCAAGCCTATGACGGGTAGCCGGTTTGAGATGATGATCGGCCGCGATGGGACTGAGACACGGCCCATACTCCTACGGGAGGCAGCAGTGGGGAATATTGCACAATGGACGAAAGTCTGATGCAGCGATTCTGCGTGGAGGATGAAGCATTACGGTGTGTAAACTCCTTTTCTGGTAGAAGACGAATGACGGTATACCAGGAATAAGGGACGGCTAACTATGTGCCAGCAGCCGCGGTAATACATAGGTCCCAAGCGTTATCCGGATTTACTGGGCGTAAAGAGTCTGTAGCCTGATGTGTAAGTCTGTTTTCAAATACTCCGACTCAATCGGAGAAAGGGGATAGATACTGCATATCTGGAAGTTATTGGGGGTTAGTGGAATTTCCGGTGGAGCGGTGAAATGCGTTGATATCGGAAAGAACGCCGAAAGTGAAAACAGCTAACTACAATAAACTTGACGGTCAAAGACGAAAGCTTGGGGAGCGAACGGGATTAGATACCCCGGTAGTCCAAGCTGTAAATTATGCATGCTAGATGTTTTGTCCCGATTTTCGGGGTGGAGTGTCGTAATCTAACGAGTTAAGCATGCCGCCTGGGTAGTATATTCGCAAGAATGAAACTCAAAGGGATAGGCGGGGGAACACACAAGCAGTGGATTATCTAGATTAATTGGATAATAAGCCAAAAATCTCACCTAAACTTGACATGTACTATGTCCTATGTGAAAGCATAGTAGTCCAAGCAATTGGGCGTGGTACACAGATGGTGCATGGTCGTCGTCAGCTCGTGCCGCAAGGTGTCTAGTTAAGTCTAGAAACGAGCGCAACCCTCATCTTTAGTTAGAATGTCTAAAGAGACTGCTTCGGTAACGAAGAGGAAGGAGAGGATGACGTCAGATCCTCATGCCTCTTACGTTTAGGGCTTCATAGATAATACAATGGGTAGCACAACGAGAAGCTAAGCCGCGAGGTGGAGCAAAACTCTAAAACTATCCTTAGTTCGGATTGTAGTCTGGAACTCGACTACATGAAGTTGGAATTGCTAGTAATGGCGGGTCAGATACACCGCCGTGAATATGTCCCTGTTCCTTGCACTCACCGCCCGTCAAACCATGGGAGCTGAGAGCCTCTGAAGATGTGCTTTGCATGTTGAGGAGGATATTGGTGACTGGGGTTAAGTCGTAACAAGGTATCCCTACCGGAAGGTGGGGATAGACCACCATCATAAAACTTTCAAAAAACAGGTTTCGGCTGAAATGCCCAAACCATTATTAAATTCTGCTTTATCTCTTATTAATACTATTGATAAATCAAAAACTAGACATTAAGTCTAGCTTTTTTTGTAATAGAATTATTGAAATGGTGATTAATTAAAACCAATAAAAATAATAAAAAGTCAACCTAAATTAGTGTAGATTGTTTTAATGTTTTGACAAAATATTAATGGGTAGGTATAATTAATCTTGTAAAAACAAGATTTTATATTTTTAATACAAAAAAATGACTACAAAACTACAACAAAACAGATCAGAATTTCTGGAAGTTAAAGCGGAAGGGACAGAGCTTTTGAAACAACTTTTTGCATTAAAAGATGAAAAGAGAGTAGCTTTAGCATTACTTTTGAAAGGTGTTTCTCCAGAAGATCAGAAAAATCTTCGTAGTATTTATAAAACAAGTAATAAACAACTAAATGAAAAATGGAAAGTAGAGCATGCTGATTTGATTACTAGGTTTCAAACACTTAGAGAACAGGTCAAGTCCGATGATGAACTTTTACAGGAAATTTTGGAACAGGCAAAGAAAATTTGATCTGAAGATGAACAGTTTTATAAGGAATTGGAGTTTCTTTTTGCTTGAGAAACAAAAACTGGAGCTGAAAGTCTCTGAGAAGCGACATTCACTCTACCAAACGAAATCCAAAAGTTCCAACAAGCTCGAGAATCAAGTATTAACTTAGATGAAGCAACAAAAAAAGAGATGATTGCATTGACAGATAAACTCCTCCAAGATGGGACGCTGACTTATCAAAATCATCCTGAATGATGAGTTATCACTACCTTTAATGGACTCAGCGGAGTAGAAAATCCAAAATTCTATGATGCCACAAAGATCTTAAAACCAGCATTTGAAAAAGATGGTATTTTAGATAAAAATGAATACACAGTTTACTGACAAAAGCTTTCAATCCGAGCTAAATTAAAATGACTGAGATGAGATATAGATGAATGGTCAGCGAAAAATACTGCTAATGCTATCAAAGAACAGTGAACTAAATACTGACTCAAAATGCACTCAGAAGAGGATATGAAAACATTGTTTGAAAAAATAAATACTAAAAATTGAACCTCATGGGATAAAAATAAAAATATTGCATTTTGGTCTTTATGCACAGGATGTAAATGATGGTATCGGCTTTCTAACTATTCTGGCTCGTCTCGTTCCTTTCTGGGATCCTTTCACGACTATCGTTATTTCAACCAGGACAGTATTGATACTTTCTACGCGGGGATTTTACTCTAAACTTTTTGTTCTCCCTTATCCTCGCCCCGTAGGGGCGATTTTCTTTTAATTTTTTTGAGGCTATTTTATGTCTGTGATAAAATTCAAGCTACTCAAATCATTGCCGCATTGTCTGTGCAATAAACTTTTTTTGTAGGAACAAATAATTTTACATTTTCTAGATTAACTAAGTTTTCTTCATTCAGAATATTTTGTTTTTGGTTTTCTATCCATTGTTTGTTGTCTAGTAGTTCTAAAATGTACTCTTGTAATCTATCATTTGCAGAGACTCAGCCTGATAATCAAACACTTTTTGCTCAATATTTTATCGCTGATCTGACTAGTTTTTTCCCTAAAACTTCTACAACAGATTCTTGAAATTCCCAAGCAATATCTTTTATTTCAGAATCTGAAAATATCTGTTTTTCTTTATTTTCTCAACCTTCCACTTGTCTTTTATTTATTAAATGGTTTATCTGACTTTTGACTCCAGAAAAACTAAAATTGAATTCTTGTTTGGAAAGTCGCACTCTATTTAACTCAAATTCCTTATTTGCTTTTCCTAGTTTAGCTTGTTGGCTGATCCAAACTCATCAAGGATATGGTCATCCTAACATTCTAGAAACTTTATCAAAACATTCTCCAGCAGCATCATCTAAAGTTTGTCAAATTTGCTCTATCTCATAATCTCAACAATATAATTTATTGTTTTCTCTTCATTTATCTTTGTCATGTTTTGATACAATATAAAGATTGTTGTGTCATCCAGATGCTGTTAATAGTGCCATTGGAAACGGGATTTCATTTATATTTCTTTCTAAGAACAAAGCAAAAATATGTCATAGAATATGATTTACCTCTATTATTGGTTTATCAAAATATTCTCACAATAAACTAGCAACTGTTTTTCCTACAATTAAAGATCATGGTAAGCCAGGTTCTGTAGTTACAGAAATGCTGTTTATATCTTTTATCTTATCTCGTCAAATCTGGCTCAATACGGTTATAATTTTTTCACTATGTAGTCTGGAAGCTATTTCTGGTACCACTCCTCCAAAAATATTGTGTTCTTTTACTTGTGAGTATGCTAAAAGTTCTTCTACTAAAAAGGTATTTCAGTCAAAATTTACAATTCAAATGGATGTGTCATCACAACTAGTTTCTATTGCTAAAGTTCTTTGTATTTTCATAAACTTTTTTCACTTGTTAATTAAAAATTTACATATTGAATAAATGTTTTATATTTTATTTAAAAATTTTTCACTTACTGTTTTTAGTTCTCTGAATTACTGGATACCTTTTGAGTTAGTCCAATAGAAACTTTTTTGATAATTGGTAGTGCTAATAATATTCCAGGAATATTTAAAATTGTTGCTATTAGTAAAAATTGAAATATGTTTGTGTAATTGTCACCTATAATATAATATCATACTCAAAAAGTGATTAGACTGAATCATAAAAGAGTTCCCATTCTTTCCCAATTTAATTTTGGTAGTAATCTGTTTCTGTATGCCACAAACAAAGATCAGGAAACAAACATAATTTCTAATAATACTTGGGTATATATTCCTCAAATTATTTGAAAATTAGGAATTAGATATAGTCATAAACTAAGTCCAACAATTACTCAAAAAGCGTTTATTCCCAATAATTTGTTTTGTTTTTCATGAGCAACAAATATATAGTTAAATACTTGTTTTATGAAGCTCAAAAATAAAACAATTCCAAGAAATGGGAGAATAGTGTTTGTTCATGGGCTGTTGAACCCTGTGCCTAGAAACTCTTTCCCAGATATTGTATATATTATTTCATCACTGAATAACGCAAAATTTAATAATAATATAGAACCAATTCGTACAATCATGGTCATTAAATTTCAAAATGATTTTCTTTTATTTTCGTCTGTATATGTTGCCACATTGTGCAATAAGCTATTACCTAAAGCTGATGGTATAATCAAAAAGATTTCAATTAAAGTTAGTCCCAATCACCATATTCAAGTGAAAACATAACCTTTTGCAGTAGGGAAAAAGTTTGATAAGAATATTAAAACTATGAGAGTATGAAAACTACTAAGGTAAAAAGATAATCAGTATTTCCAATTCGATTTTATAATTCATAGGGTAAATTTTTTATCAAAATTCACTTTTAGTTTTAGTTTTTTGTTTGATTTGTATAGTACATAGAAAATTTGGGTTAATCAGCTCACTACGACAGATAATAAGATTAAGCAGAAAGCTATAATGGATTTGGGATCTCAGCTTGTAAAATCTACACTAGGTAATAAAACAAAAATAGTAATTATTAATAAAATTATTTGACTAACCCTAGCTAGAATTAACCCGACACTTAAGTCTTTCATCCTCCAAAACAACTGTAGAGGTAATTGTAGTATTCCTGCAGCCATAAAACTTGCTGAAAAAATCATTCATAGCGGTAGTCATCGAACTATGTATGGGTTACTAGTATATGCTGGTAGAAAGTATGCTACTATGATAGCCACAAAATAAACAACAAACATTATTGAAAATCTTGCTCACACAAACTTACCGTACATAGATTTTAATTCAGGTTTTTCTATGCTATTTTTTTCTTTGCTTTTAATTTGTCCGAGTTGTCTAACTGCTATTACATATAATCCAAAATCTGCCATTGCAGACCAGATTGCAAAATATTTTAGTATTGTACTATAATCTCCATATCTCAAAGGTCCCAGATAAGGAGACATAAATTTTACTACTAAAAAACCAGCAAGTCAGCTAATGACTCTTCATATCAATTGTCGTATAGCATCTTTTATTACTAATCTATGTGTAGACAAAGCGTTTAAATGTTAAAATATTAAAGTTTTGAAATGGTGTAATGAAAAAATGGAGAGTTGTTGAACATCTATAATAATACATTATTTGTTTATTCTTTATAATTTCATTTTTCTAACTATTTTTTCCCAAAAATTTTGCGGGAAGTCTGTTAACATTGGTAGCATTTGATTCAAATTTTCTAGAAAAGTTTTTATATTTTCTTCACTATCGTTGATTGTGTATATAGTGTGTCATCTTTGGCTAACGAAGACAATGTTTTTGATTTGTTGTTTTTTTAATTCTAGTTCTATACAATATCAGACTAGATTAGTCCAAGGAATAACTTTTGTTCAAACCAATAATCAATTTTCTGAAATGGTAATAGTTATTTCGTTTACGTTTATAATACCGTAATATATGTATGCTCCCAACAAAAAAAACATTAAAATAATTCAAACAATATTTTTATAAAAAGCGGACACTACAAATATTAGTATAAATATGGAAGCAAACACAATGTATCGAACCTTATCTCTTTCAAACTTTTCTCAATTAAATACTTTTAGTTCCATTTTTTGGTATATTAAGTAAAGCTTATTTGAATAATACTTAAGTGAATCGTTTATTCAAGAAAAAAGTCGACTTTATTTAGCCGACTTTTCCTGAACCCATCATCATAGGTCTTTTTGTTATAGAAACTTGATTTTTTTTTGTTTTTTTGTTTTTGTTTATAGTTCTATTATATTTAAAAATACTTTTTTTGTCAAAAATTTGATGTTAAAGTTAATATATTTGTTTTTAATGAATAAAAAGACCCTTTATAACATTTTTTCTTGTTTTTAATTAAGAAAACACTAACTTATTAATATTGTATAAATTAAGGGATTATTTTTTAAGTTTTATTATAAAAAATCATGGATTTTGTAGAGATTGGAAAAAAATGGCAGAAATTTTGGAAAGAAAATCAAACTTATAAAGTAGTGGAAAAAAAAGACAAAAAAAGTTTTTATATTTTGGATATGTTTCCTTATCCGAGTGGAGCTGGATTACATGTATGACATCCAAAATGATATATTGCCACTGATGTAATAGCTCGTAAGCATATGTTGCAATGAGAGATGGTCTTACATCCTATGGGTTTTGATACTTTTGGATTAGGTACAGAACAATTTGCAATTGCAAATAAAATAAAACCACAAATAGCTGCAGAACAAAATATTGCAACTTACAAAAAACAGCTTGAGATGTTTGGTTGTACTTATGATTGGGATAGAGAGGTCAATACGGCAGATCCTCATTATTTTAAGTGGACACAAAAAGTGTTTTTGGATTTGTATAATTCTTATTTTGATGAAAAAACTCAATCTGCAAAACCTATTACAGACTTGGAATCAAAAATCGAAAATGGACAATTGAAGATCCCTGTGTGAATGACTAAAGAACAATTTTTGGATACTCAAAGATTAGCATATATTGACTATAAACCAATCAATCGATGTCCGAGTTGTAAAACATGATTGGCAAACGAAGATTTAAATTCAGATTGAACTTGTGAAAGATGTAGCTCAAAAGTTGAACAAAAACCGATGAAACAGCGAGTTATTAGAATTACAAAATATGCAGAAAGACTTTTGGATTGATTGGAAAGTTTACCAGAATGGACTGATTCAGCTAAAGAACAGCAAAGAAATTGGATATGAAAAAGTGAATGAACACAATTCAAAATGGAGGTAATAACCCCATCCCAAGTTAAAAAAAATGGGGGTGAGGTAGATTATATAGAAGTATATACGACTCGTATTGATACTGTTTTTGGGATGAGTTTTGTTGTTATGGCGCCAGAACATAAATTAGTAGAAAGTTTGAAATTAAAGGTTGAAAGTGGAGATGTTCAAATAAAAAATTGGGATAAAGTACAAGAATATATAGAGCAAGCAAAACATAAAACTCAGCTGGAAAGAACAGAACTACAAAAAGAGAAAACATGAGTTATTTTGGATGGTGTCTATGCTATCAATCCATTTAACTGAGAAGAGATCCCTGTTTATATTGGAGATTATGTTTTAGCAAATTATTGAACGGGAGTAGTGATGGCAGTTCCTGCTCATGACGAAAGAGATTTTGAATTTGCAAAGAAGTATAATTTGGAAATAAAACAAAGTATAACTCCAACAAATAGAAATTGTATTGTTGTTCATGGTTCTAATAGTACTGAAGAAAAAGCAAAAAATCCATGTAGAGAAAATGAGAGACATTGGCATCCTTGGTTAAAAAAACAATTAAATGATATTTGAATAAATACAGAGACTCCTTTGTTCCCGAAAGATTGGAACCCTGATTATAATGAATGGAAAAAAGAATTTGAAAAAAACAATATTTGACCAAATACTATTTTGGTTTGACATAGTGCTTGATGTGCATTTATTTTGAGATATTTACAAGAAATCAAAATATCGGTGAATAAAGTGATTCTTGTTGCTCCTGCATATATAAAATCTAATAGAGTAAGTCGTTTAAGTAAGTTGTATGATTTTGTATTAGATAAAAATTTAAAGAATAATATTTGATCACTTTCTATATTTATTTCTGATAATGATAATAAAGATATAATAGATAGTGCTAACGAGATACATAAGATCATTTGATGAGACTTAATAGAATTAAAGTGAAAATGACATTTTACTGAAAGTGATTTAGGTTCAAAAGAGTTCAAAGAGCTATTAGATCAAATATTAAATTTAGATGTAGCATATACAGAAAAAGGAATTCTTGTAAATTCAGGGCAATTTTCAGGACTTACTTCTGATGAAGCAATTACTAAAATGCAAGAACGACTTGAAGAAAAACAAATATGATGAAAAAAAATAAATTATAGACTTCAAGATCGAGTTTTTTCTAGACAAAGATATCGATGAGAACCATTTCCTATAGTGTTTTGTAATCATTGTGATAGTAAATTAACTATTAATTTTAGAAATAAAGATACTCGAAATGGTATTCTCTCTGGAAACAAAACCATTGAAACAAGAGCTCTCAATCCTGAAGAACCAGAAAGATTTTTTGGTAATATAAAAGCATGAGATATTGTTGTAGCAATAAACAAAGAAACCAATGAAGAATTAAGACTAAAAATTATAAAAACTTATCAACGAAAAGATCTTAGGGATATGCGAGAAAACGAGGATCATGAAACAATCAAAAAAATATACCGCAATAAAGAAATGTTTGAAAATACTAAAACATTTGATGATTTTGAATCAAAACGAGCTCTTACTGAATGATATATTGAAAAAATTAAAAAAAATGGTCTAGTATGACGAGAATTTGAACTTATAGGACCAGCTATTGTGACTATGAAGGAATCAGATTTACCACTTCTGTTACCAGATGTAGAAAATTATGAGCCTACTGGTACAGAAGAAGGACCGTTAGCAAATATTGAGGAGCGAATTAATGTAGAATGTCCAAAATGTTGATGAAAGGCAAAAAGAGAATCAAACACTATGCCTGGTTGGGCTGGATCATCTCGATACTGGATTAGATATATGGATCCTCATAACGATAAAGAATTGGTGTCTAGTGAAAAAGAAAAGTTTTGGCATCCTGTGGATATATATGTCTGAGGAGCTGAACATATTACGAGACATATGATATATGCTAGATTTTGGCATAAGTTTTTACAGGATTTATGAATTGTTTCTGTAGATGAGCCTTTCAAAAAATATCAGCATGTTTGACTTATAATGGCTGAAGATGGGCGTAAAATGTCCAAAAGACGATGAAATGTGATCAATCCAGATGATATTATAAATGAATTTGGGGCGGATGTTCTCAGAATGTATGAAATGTTTATGTGACCTTTTGATCAATCTGTAAATCGAAATACAAATGGGGTAAAGTGAATAAAAAAGTTTTTAGATAAAGTAATTAGTTTAAGATCAAAAGTTGGAAGTTGAAATTTAGATGACAAGGATATTATAAACTTATTACATAAAACTATTAAAAAAGTTTCTGAAGATATAGATGTTTTTGGTTTTAATACAGCAATATCTCAGTTGATGATTTTTGTAAATGAATTAAATACAAAAGAATATATTTCTAAAGATACTTTTGAAAAGCTGACTATACTTTTGGCACCTTTTGCACCTCACTTAGCAGAGGAATTATGGTCAGAACTATGAAATCAATCTAGCATTTTTCATCAGGGAGTTTGGCCTAAGTGCGATGAAAAGTACTTGGTAGATGATGTTCTTACTATAGCTGTGCAAGTAAACTGAAAGGTAAGATGAACCATTGAAATTAGTCCAGACTCTACTCAAGAGCAGGTGTTTGCACTGGTTAAAGAAAATGAAAAAATAAGTAAATACTTAGACTGAGAAATATTGAAAATAATTTATATTCCTTGAAAAATTTGTAATATTGTTGTAAGCTAATTTGTTTGTTTTAACTATGATCTTGTAACAAAAACATGTTTTGTAAAGTAGATTTTTTGTTTTTGACAAATTAGACATTAGTTATTTTGCTTGTTTTTTTAACCGTTTGGGAACTAAATTATTACTTGAATAAATTTGTCTACTTTAATCGGTTGTCATTTGCTGTCTATATCTAAAAGGCTTGAAATATTTCTGTGATATGTTAAATATGTTTTTGTAAAATTTACAATTTTTTATTTTACTATAGTATTGTATGAGTATTTTCAAAAAGGTATTTTTGATGACAATTCTGTTATTATTTACATTTTTTTATATAGTTTTTTCTGATGCAGTAAATACTAGGTATACAGAATTTCATTTTTTGATTGGAGATAAGTTTTATGACCACATAACAGTAAACTTGACTTGAGCAGAAACAGGTAATGCTTTGATTTATTTGGAGAATAAGTCTGAGACACAACTTGATTGAGTGTTTTCTTTTGTAGATGGCGATATAATTGAATATTGATCTACTTGAGTAAGAGTTTGTAAAAGTGACAATGAAGTAGATGTTTTTTGACAGTATGTAACAATGAATTCTAACACTTTTTCGATACCACCATATGAAGCTATTACAGGGTTTTTGGACTTGTGTTTTCCTGCCTGATATAGTGGAACTTATTATTGATGTATAGTTTATCATCCTAATATTAGTGAAAGTGATGGTAACAGCTTAAATACTGTTCCTCGTAAATCTATATTTTTGGATGTAAATGTAGGATTGGTAGATAGTTTGTTTAGATTTAAGATTTATCCGTCGGATCGTTCAAATCCCAAGAAAAAGTGACTTAGTTGAACTATACTTTTTTACGAAAAAAGCAATACTGAACAGGCTGTACTTAGTAGGCAAATTCAGACAAATTCCAATTGAACTTGAGAATTTTTTGCTAGTCTACCAAATTGAGAATATTTTATTGTATTCAAAGGATTGGCTCATTTAGCATCGTACCTTAGTTGATTTGCTATTGTTTGAAATGCTGGTATAGAGCTTGATTTTACTACATGAGATAATTTATTTTATACTAAACCATATGGAGATGATTGATATCGTTATCAAATAGCTGGAGATTTGAGAAATATTAATTGACTCTATGATTGACAGATAAATACAAATGATATAGCAACTCTTTTTAGTACTGGCCTTTGTTTATTTAATACTCAAATTCCAGTTGATCAATATCATCCTTGTAATTTAAATGGTGATTCTTTAGTGCTTATGTCAGATTTGTGAGTTATTGTTGCTAATATAATGGAAAATTGACCATTCTTTCAACAAGCTCCGTTGTTTTGATGATTTTAGATTTTATATTTTGTTAGTATTCTTATGAATGTTAAATTGAATCTTAAATTAAAAGTTTTTGTTTATATTTCTTTATTGTTTAGTGTTTTTTTTGCTTATTCTTTTTCTAATGAATTTCACCTTATTCCAATTTCATGAACTACCATTAGACATTATTGTAATTATCCAATACAGATAAAAATAAAAAAATGAGATTATTCATTTACTACTTTTTCTTCAATAATAAAATTTAGCACTTGAGAAATTATTATAAATCCTGCTACAATTGACATTAATCCATTTTTTTGACTGGGTTCAAAATGGAGTATTACTGGTAATTTGTTTAGTGCAGAATGAGGAAGTTTGAATCCGTTCAACGATTCAATGGAAGATGTGGTTAATTTTGATATAAAGACTAAAGAGTGATTTACTGGAGATCTTACATCGTTGAGATTTGTTAACTTTGAATGAAATGACCCTGAATTTTCACCAGAAAACACAGATGATGGAATTACTATAACTTCTAATGATATTGTTTGAGATACTCTAAGTTGAGTTACAAATGCGACATATAATATTATTGCGCGTCCTTGTAAGGAGGATATAAATCCTCCTATTGTATTTAGTGGCTCTTGGTCACCAAATATAAGTTGATGAAAACTGGAATGAATACATACTATTAGACTTTTGGTTCTTGATTGGATATGAAAACATGGACATTATTGGTATCAAGGATCATGAGCAAATAATATGAATAATTATGTGTTAGCCCCGGCTAGTGTAGATAATCAAAATGGAGTAAATAATTTAACTATAAGGGTACGCATAAATAATTGATGAAATATTGAATATCCGGAATTTGACATGGATTTTTATACTGGTTCAAATCCAAGTGAATGGACTTGGAATAGTAAAAGGAGGGGATATTGGGTTGAATTCCAAAATACAATACCATTTGAAATTGAAAAACAGGTTACAATTACAATTACATGATACGATAATTATAATGTTTCTGGTAATCGTTATTTAATGAACCAGTCTTTCGTTTTTAACTCTTCTGACAATCCGACCATCAATATTATAACACCACCTCATGCTTCTAGTGGTCAAAATTATATTTTGTCTAGTATTGATTTTGTTGTTAGTGATTCTTGGGCAGGAGTAGATACGGATAAGGTGTTTATTACTATACCAAGTATATATTCGGGCACAATACTGTTGTTAACTGGATATACCTATTCATGATCCGACTTGCAATTTACATTGATTACTTGAAGTTCAGGGTTTGGTGAAGCTGGCTCTTATGATGTAAAATTGGTCCCTAAATGAAAATTCCCATCTAATACAAGAATAAACATAACAGGAATGGTTGTAGATCTAGCTTGAAACACAGGGTTTGGTAATTGGCATTTTAATACCAAGCCTAGTTGTGAAGATTTGTGATGTTTTAGTATATTAAATATAAATTTTTTGTCTGGACCGTCCTTTTGATATAATCCACGATTGTTTACCTGACAGTACTTAATAGTTACCTGATTAAGTTATAACACTGCTTATCCATATTTTACATGAACTAATTGAGACACTTTGGTTTGTGGATTTGATTATGAGGGGACTGTTTTGACATGAAATGTTGATATTTATTCAAATACTTGAATTATTATAAATGGTCATTTTTATACTTGAATGAATCTGTATGTTACTTGATTAGATTTTGTATACAATAATTGAGTGATTACGGTACTTGATGACTAGTTTTTTTACTTCTTGTTAAAAAATTTATATGAAAAAACTTATAACCTTTGTATTGTTTACATTATTTTTTGGAGCTAGTTCTTTGGGAGCTAGTATTTCTATTTCTCCTGAAAGTGGTCATTTTGGTAAAAATTGTGTTATGGAATTTGATATTATTGTGGAATCTTTATCTGACAATATTCTTACAGTGGATGTTTATTTGGAAAGTTCTATGGAATATGTAGATTTTGTTCCTTCAAATATATTTAAGTATTATTTACCGCCAATTATTGAAGGTAACAAAATTTATTTATGAGCTTTTTCAGAGTCATGAGTGAAGTTTGTTTGAAAGGAAAAGTTTGGTACATTGTATTTAAAAAGTGATGATGTGAGTTTGGATTGATATGTTAATTTTGATTTTAGATGACAGGGAAATACAACTGATACAAATTTAAATTTGATTTGATGAATAGATGTGTTGGATGAAGTTAAAAATTGAACTTATTACTTTGACTTGGATCCTTGTGAACAGAACATTGTAGATGATGTTGTAAGTGATATAGAATGATGATTTTCTTCTATTGATGAAGAACAATATGTACAAGATATGATATCTGAGTTTAATAAAAGATGAGTTGCTCAAAAAGTTTCATTATTTTTTTCTAAATATTGGCGAAGTTTTGCATTGTTTGTGTTAGTTTTAGCGCTTATATATGTTTTTATTAAAAATAAAAAATCTTTAAGTAAATGAAAGAAATTAAAAAAATAATATATGCTGTATTTTTGTTGTCTGTTTTGTGGGTATATGTTGACTCACAATATTATTATTTTTCTGGACCAATAAATTCTGATTGATATCAACAGGGATGTTCAAAAGAATTAGAAATTAGGTTTGATACAAAAACGGGAAAAGCAAGTGCAGGAATATTTTGGTTGAAATTGGATGATACAAAAATTAATTATGTTACTTGATGATCTTTAGATTCTGATTTGTTTGTTTGAAATCCCTTGTGATTTTCAGATCCTGTGTATATGGGCCGACATCATGATTCTGGGTATGATCCATATACGGTTTTGAATATTCAGCGTCGTAATGATTTTTGAGTTGAGTCTACTTGAGATAGACCTTTTGGTGTTGTAAAATTTGTTCCAAAATATCATGTTACATGATATACGGTAGATTTTGGAATGGTGTATATATCTTGAAGTAATTGGACAACGGAAACAACATTATCTTTTGAGTGAGCAGATATTATCAATCCAAGCCAGCAAGCCTTGCGTTTAACAGGGACTATTGAGGTTGAACAGAAACCTTGTACTCTTGATACAGTTGCCCCTATTGTGTCAGATAAAAATTATGTAAATTGATCCACTAGAAATATAAATTCCGGACTAAATGTAGAGTTAACTGATTCAAATGGAACTGAGGTTCCTTATGTGTGGAGGAATGGAGCGTGGACATGAAACATTTGGGGCATCAATAATCAATACTGAGTGGATACCTCAACTATAAATGTAAATGTTTCTTGAAATGGTTATTCTGTTACTTTATATAGCAATAATTTTCATATTAACCCATTGGGTACAGGGAAAACTTGGCAAGATTTAGATAGAGATTATAAAATAACTTTGAGCTCTTGAGAGCTTTTTGATTTTTGAATAGAGAAATTAATTACTATTAAATATATAGTAGAAGATCGTGCATGAAATAAAGCAAACGCTATACACTTATTTAATCAACCTAAAAACCCGTGGGTAAGTGAAGTTTCTCCAAGTAATAATCAGTCTGATGTTGCATCAAATTCTGTAATTAGATTCAATGTACATGATGATCGAGCTTGAGTGGATTCGGGAACAATTAATCTTGTACTTAGTTGAAGATGAAATACATTTTATGCTAACTACTCTTATCTTGATTTTGAGTTGACACCTATTGGTTGAAGTGCGAATTTTGATGATTACAATGTTGTGCTTCAATCTCATGCGCCATTCCCTTCATCATGAATAATAGCTATGAGCGTATCTTGATATGATTTAGCTTGAAATGGAGGCTTGCTTTATAGCTGACAATTTTTTACCAAAGCTAGTTGTGAGGATTTTGGCTGTAGTTCAACAAATATGGTTAAAATTAGTACTTGAAATTTATTGAATTTCATAAATTATTATCATAATGTACTATATATTTCTGGAGGTGTAAACCCATCTCTTATTCGCGATGGTGGGAATACGGGATATATAAATTGTAACTTACAAAACAATTTCTTATCCATATATGGTTGATGAGTGGGTTGAACATGATGGGAATTTCGCTGAAAGTCTGCTTTTGATGAATTACAAATAATATGAGATGATGTAATAGCAACATTGAGTGGAGATGTTTTGACTTTGGAAAGAATAAATGTATATACTCCTCCGCCAATAACAACAGATAATATTGATGGTGAACGGATAAAAACTGATTTTTTGGTAGAATTAATCGCAGAAGCTACATCATGACAATGAGTGGCTAATACTTATTATTGTACTTGAATTGACACAAGTTGTACACCATATATCATTTGAACGCCACCTGTTACAACATTTACAGTAACTTGTCCAAACAATACAACTTGTCCATCACAATATGTGAGATATTATAGTGTAGATACTGCTTGAAATGAAGAATTGCCAAATACATCATTACCGATAAAAATAGATAAA
>Ga0209719_1001049_pt1 | contig 36628 bp, 40 predicted proteins | sample AD_JPNAS2_MetaG_FD_184421 | JGI IMG/M metagenome (GOLD analysis project Ga0209719, IMG submission 184421) | Active sludge microbial communities of municipal wastewater-treating anaerobic digesters from Japan - AD_JPNAS2_MetaG (SPAdes) (version 2) | ecosystem: Engineered > Bioreactor > Anaerobic...
GAGCGCCCGTAACGCACCCTGAGGCCGGCCAACCACCACGGCTTTCTCACCGTGCTTCGATTCCGGACGAATGTGCGTTACAGCGGAGCGAGACCCTTCGGCAGGCTCAGGGTGAGCGGCAGAAAAGACCTGTGCGCCGGGAGGAATCCGACCCGACCGCCGGACATTGAAAGTATAAATGAGTTTATTTGGGCAACAGACCTGACCCCCATCGTACAACGACCGACCCGAAAGGAGCGAGAGGATGATCAAGAGAATACTTGCCGTGACGGTATTATTGTTGTTTGCGGGATTGTCTTTTGCAGAAGGACCGAAACAGATAAAGCTTCCCCCGCCCGACATGAAAGGCGGGAAACCCCTCATGGCGGCGCTTAAAGAGAGGAAATCCAGCCGCTCCTTCAGCCCGAAGCCGCTTCCGGCTGCTGTTCTGTCGAATCTCCTGTGGGCCGCTAACGGAGTGAACAGGCCCGTCAACGGACGGAGGACCGCGCCGTCCGCACTGAACTGGCAGGAAGTAGACATATATGTTGCGACAGCAGACGGGCTGTATCTGTACAGTGCGAAAGAGCACGCGCTCATACCGGTTCTCGGCCGGGATGTCCGGGCGCTCACGGGAAAGCAGTCGTTTGTCGCGGGGGCCCCTGTCAACCTTGTCTATGTCGCGGATTACGCGAAGATGTTCCGAGCGAGCGATGAGGAGAGGCAGCTTTATGCCGCTGCGGACACCGGGTTCATCGCCCAGAATGTATATCTCTTCTGCGCCTCCGAGGGACTGGCCGCGGTCGTTCGCGGCATGGTGGACAAAAAGGCCCTGGCGGAGGTTATGAAGCTCAGAAAGGACCAGCGTATCATTCTCACGCAGACGGTCGGATATCCTGAGCAGTAATATATTTCATTTTTTGCGTACGCACAAAGTCGCAGGTGCGCAAAGCGCATACCGGCGTTTCTGTGCGGGATTTCCCTTCCGGCGGCGGAGCAATTTTTCGGTTGACTGACTTTTAAAGAGAGTACATAAAGCAACTGATCGATTTTGACTTGCTCTCCATGGAACAATCCGCACCGAAAGGGGGATAACATGAAAAACCTGCTGGATAGTGTCGAGGAAATTCTGCTCATGGGCCCCGGCCCTTCCTGCGTCCCGGACAGCGTCTACAAAGCCCTGAGCCGGAGGACGCTGGGACACCTGGACCCGTATTTTCTCGCTATTCTCGACGAACTGCGGATCATGCTCCGGCGGATCATGAATACAAAGAACGACCTGGCTATCCCGGTCTCCGGGACAGGCTCCGCCGGCATGGAAGCATGCTTCGTGAATCTGATCGAGCCGGGAGACAGGGTGCTCATCCTGACGAACGGAGTTTTCGGGATGAGAATGCAGGACGTGGCGGGCAGACTGGGGGCCAGGGTGGATGCGCTTGAGTTTACCTGGGGTACGCCGGTCGTCGTGGAAGACGTGGAAAAAAAGATCCGGGCGGAGTCTTACCGGATCGTCGCCGTCGTGCATGCCGAGACATCGACCGGCGTGCGAAACCCTGTTGCGGAAATAGGATCCCTCCTCAAAGGAAGCGATTCCATCTACCTCGTCGACGCCGTCACCAGCCTGGGCGGCATCGACGTAAGGATGGACGAATGGGGCATCGACGCGCTTTACAGCGGGACCCAGAAATGCCTCTCATGCCCCCCGGGACTCGCTCCCCTGTCATTTTCCGAAAAGGCGATGGCCAGACTGAACGGACGCCGGACCAGGGTGCCCAACTGGTATCTTGACCTCTCCATGATAGCGAATTACTGGGGGGCAAAGCGGGTCTATCATCACACCGCTCCCATCAATATGATCTACGCTCTCTACGAGGCCCTGTATCTGATTCTCGAGGAAACGCCGGAGGAGGCTTTCCGAAGGCACGAGGAAAGCCACAAAGCGCTGGTGGACGGATTGAACGAAATCGGGCTCAAGCTGCTGGTAGACGAAAAATGGCGCCTTCCCATGCTTAACGCAGTCCTGGTTCCCGAGGGAGTGGACGAGCCGTCCGTCCGGAAGAGACTGCGAAGCGAGTTCATGATAGAGATCGGCGCGGGGTTGGGACCGCTGGCCGGGAAAATCTGGCGGATAGGGCTGATGGGACACACGGCAAGAAAGGAAAACGTGAACCGGTTTCTGCAGGCTATGAAGAGAGTCCTGGGACGCAAGTAAAGGCGCTGGAAATATTCGGGGTATACTGCTGCGGTTTATTCAGTCACGGCGCGGGCGGTCTCCGGGATGTCCAGTATTTCATGAGATTCACTGATCGAATTCCTGCTTGCACTCAATAGAGCAGAAATATACGTCCTCCCCTTCAATCTTGTTCCGGTACTTTGCTTTCTCTTTGTCCACTTTGGTCTTGCAGACCGGGTCAAGGCGCCATTTTGCCATTTTCCTCACCTCCCTTGTGATTAAAATAATCGATCCCGGCTCGGCGCGCACGCGCTATCGGGGGCAGCCCGATACGCGGTTCTCCGTTACCTCAGAAAAATCTTGACCTGATTACCGCTTAATAGTTGAAGATTCTCCGGAGACTTTCCCTTGCTTCCATTGCCGAGATCCTGCGGGCGCCCGAGAGCGGCGCCCGGATAATCCTGGAGCGCCGGTTGGCGGAGCTGGGAAAGGAGATCAGCCGGATCCGGGAGCAGCAGCACGTGATCGTGCGGATGCTGCAGGACGAATCCCTCCGGGACCGGATGCCCGTTCTGGACAGAAAAGGCTGGACCAGTATCCTGCGCGCCGCGGGCCTCGACGAGAAAGGCATGCGCAAATGGCACAAGGGAGTTCGAAAAGCGCTCACCCCATTCCCACCAGGAGTTCCTCGAGGGCCTCGGCATAGCGCCGGACGGGATACGAAAAATCCGTTCCTGGGCAAAGGCATGAATATTCGGATTGCGGCGTCAGGCGTGTCACAATTGCCCGGATGCAAGGGAAACGCGGCAGATGGTTGATTTGTGACACGCCTGTCACCGCATGCTGACGCTCAATACCTGCTTAAAATCAGTGTGCCCGCCCAGGACCTTCCGGATTCCGTCCTGCAGCAGGGTCCGCATACCTTCCTCAACGGCCGCTTCCCTGATCGCCTCCACCGGCTCGCGCCGCGCCACCAGCGTTTTGATCCGCTCCGACGCGACAAGGAGCTCGTGAATCCCCATCCGGCCGCGGAAGCCGGTATTGTCGCACTCGCTGCAGCCGCGGGGCCGGTATAAACGGAAATCCCCTTGACCAGCGGCATTCAGTTCGGAGGAGAGGTGCTCTCCGTAATGGTGGATCAGCCCTTCAATTTCTTCCGGCGACGGAGAGTAGGGCTCCCGGCACTTTTTACACAGCATCCTGACCAGGCGCTGGGCGAGGATGCCGAGGAGCGAATCGGCGAAATTGAAAGGATCGATTCCCATATCGAGGAGCCTTATTATCGTTTCCGGCGCGCTGTTCGTGTGAAGAGTGCTGAAGACGAGATGGCCGGTAAGGGAAGCCTCCACGCCGATTTTCGCCGTCTCGAAATCCCTCATCTCGCCCACCATGATCACGTCCGGGTCGGACCGGAGAAAAGCGCGCATGGCGTGGCTGAAGTCGTATCCGATCTTCGGGTTGATCTGGACCTGCCGCAGTCCTTCCTGGGTTATTTCCACCGGGTCTTCGGCGGTCCAGATCTTCATGTCCGGGGTATTGATGTGGCGCAGGGCGGCGTGGAGCGTCGTGGTCTTGCCCGACCCGGTCGGACCGACGACCAGCACAATCCCGTACGGCTTGGACAGAATCCTGAGGAACTCCTCGCTGTTCCTGGGAGAAAGCCCCATCTGCTCGAGGGGCATCGTCTCCCCCTTGGCCAGGATGCGCAGGACGACGTCTTCGACTGACCCCTGGGTGGGAAGGGTCGCCACCCGGAGCTCCATCTCCTCCCCGCCCGTTTTCCTGAACCGGATCTTTCCGTCCTGAGGCAGGCGGCGTTCCGTTATGTCCAGGTTGGACATTATTTTCAAGCGCGAGACGATGGCGGCGCGGTAACTGAAGGGGACGCTCTGGTAGTGCACGCATTCCCCGTCGATCCGGAACCTGACGTCCACAGATTTTTTCCTGATGCTGGGCTCTATATGGATATCGGACGCCCGCCGCGACGCAGCGTCGATGATTATTTTATTGACGAGCTGCATGATGACGCTGTCCGACTCCGATACGAGGTCTTCTTCCTCGTCTTCATCTTCCGGGGAGAGGCCGAGCCGGCTGATCATCTCGGAAATGGACTTCCCGCCCTGGACGTCGCGGTAGAACCAGTCGATGTATTTCAGGATGTCGTCTTTCAGCGCCACGCAATATTCGACGGCGGCGGTCTTCAGGAGACCCTGGATGGTATCCTTCTTCAGGATGTCCCCCGGGTCATCCACAAGGACCCTGATCTTCCCCCCCGCTTTCTCCAGGGGGATCCATGATTCGCGGCGGAGGTACTCCGGGCGGAGCTTATCCAGAATGCCTTCCTGCGGGGACGGACGCTCCTGAAAAGCGACAAACGGACAGCCGTAGAATTGCTCCAGGGACCTGCCGATGTCGGTCCTGGATATCCGCATTTTCTTCATCAGATATTCTTCGGGGGATTCGTTCGCCCGCTGTGCCTCTTCCAGGGAGTTTTTCAGATCCGTTTCGCTGATCAGGCCCTCTTCCACAAGCAGACTGAAGCGGGAAGAAAGGCTCCTCGCCGGCTTGAGATGGCTGCCGAAGGCAATGCCCAGCGTCTCCGCGATTTCCTGGAGGAGAACAGGCTCCTCATCCGCAAACCGGCCGGAGCGCCCCTTCCGGCCTGCTATTTCGATTACGCCCAGAACTTCCCCGTCATGCAGGATCGGAGCGGCCATGACCTGTTTTGACCGGATGCGGTGTTTCCCGCCGGCGGACAGGTCATGACGGAGCTCCGGATGGATTGCCTCCAGCTCTTTCCTGTCGCCGGAGTCGGCGATATTAACCGCGGTCCGCGCCTGCGCGACGAATCCGGGAATGCTTCTGCCGTCGACGGGCAGTCTGATTTCTTCCTCCCTGTTTCCGGCCGGAACGATCGTCCAGAGGTCGTTTTTCGCGGAATCGCGGATGAAAATCCGCAAGGACTCCGCTTCGAAAAGTCGGAGTACGGGCGCCCTGGCCTGGAGAAGAATCTGTCTGATTCCGCGGGCCGCCTGGATGGAATCGGTGACGTTCTGCAGCGCTTTCTGCAGGCGCAGGATTTCCTGGAAATCGTCGATCTGTTCTTCCTGTTTCCGCGAATTCACGACAAGCGCCTTCGTCACCGCATTTGTGCTTAAGAGGGCGGGTTCTGGGGAGGGATCTCCGCCGGGCGGACGAAGCCGCCCGCTTCCGGACGGCTCCGGGATCGTCAGGGAGAGGTTTTTTCGGCGCTCACCGGCATGACCGCGGCGGATTCCACGCCCTCCGGCTCCCGGATAAAGACGATCATGAAGGGTACGCGGCCCTCCGGCGGTATGCCGGTTGCGGCGCCTACGGAGGGGTTGGACAGCGCGGCCCGGATATCTTCCTCGCCCATGCTTCCCAGCTGTTCCTGGGAGACAATGTTTCCGCAGGCTGAGACACGGGCGGATACCGTCTCACCGCGGACGTTGTAAAGAACTCCCATGACCCTTATTTTAGAAAGCGGAGAGGAACCGGTATTCACGGCATTGCCCTCTATCGTCCTGATCGTCCCCAAAGCAGGATTATGTATCAGGTGCTGCCGGAGATCGGTCAATCTGACCTGCCCGGCGACGTCGTCGCGCTGAGCGCTACCCTCCGGGAGGAACGGGTCGAGAAGGGACGTGTTCGCCGCAAGCCAGTCAAAGGACCTGTGGCCCGCTTCCGGATCCATCCATAAATAGCCCTGGGCGAAGACGGCCAGGGCAAAAATCAGGACTCCCGCCGCTTTCAGGCCGTTACGGGCGAAGAGGCCGGCGCTGCTCCGGGGATGCCGCCCGGCGGAGGGCTTGGGTTTGTCCTTGTCTTTGTCCTCTCCGAACGCCTCAGTGACGTAATCCGGAACCGGCGATTCGTTTTCCTCCCCCTCGGACCTGCGGCCCGCGGCAGGCTGTTCCTCGGCGGCCGCAGCGGCCGGCGCCTTTTTCTGCGCTTCGGGAGCCTGACCCGCGCCGGTGTACCTCGACAGAAAGATTTCGAGCTCCTCTTTTTCCCGGACCAGATCGATTTCTTCAACAGGTGTATTCATGGCGCAGCCTTGTCTTCAATTTCCTCTCTGAGGTCGTGTACCGCCGCCGGAAAAGATGCCTCAATGGCATCTCCGCAGGTGCCGCAGGTGAACACGATAAAAAGCGTGATCACGCTTGTCTCGATCGGCCCCAATTCGACGACGTACCGTTCTCCGCACTCTTCGCAGAATATGATCATTTACGGACATTCAATTCCCCGCGCAGGGATTCCATTTCCTCTCTGAGGGTTTTCTTCATATCCGCCACCGCGTAAGCAATAGCCTCATGAGGAGTCATGCCCCTGATTGCGGCCAGGATTTCCTCCATTCCCGCGGCGGATTCCTTTGCCGGAGGAAGCGCGGCTGCGGGCTTATCTTCCGAATCGGCGGCGGGGAGGTGTTCCCCGGCGCCCTCGGCTTTTTCGTCCGATGCCGGCGCGGGCGCGGCGGCGTCATGCCGCGGCTCCGCCGCAGCGCCGGCTCTGTCCGCCTTTTCCCCGCCTTTGTCCAGATCGATCCCGTCCGCCCACTCCCTGTATTTGCGTATGCATTCAAGGAAAATGGAGCGCCTTTCCGCCACGGTCATGTCGAGCGAAAGCAAAATGCGCTCGAGGTCGTCATATGCGGACATGAGCAGGAGCACCGACCCGGGGTCGGCTTCCGTGCCCCTTACCCGGACGTACCGTCCCAGGAAACGAAGAATCCGGAGAAAGCCGAGGACGACCTGATCGTTGGAAAAGGTCCCGTCCAGCCTGACCAGCTCCTCGTCGAACTTCGACAGGATGGAATCATCTATTTCCCATTCCAGGGACAGGATAATGCTTTTCAGATCCTTGAGCGGCGAAACGGGGGCGGGACGGGACGGCGTCAATGCCCCGAATATTTTTTCGAAGCGATCCTCTTTTCCCCCCCTCTCATCGGCAGCCTCCTGGAGCACGTCGGCATTCCGGTCCGGACCGACGGTTTCCGTAACAGGGGAACCGCCTTTTTCAGCAAAGCCGGCTACCCGGTCCTCCTTCCCTCCGCCCGCATCATCGTTCCCGGCATTCCCGGCGGCAATTTTGATTTCAGCGGATTTCGGGGCGGCGCGTCCCGCTTCTTCCCCGAACAGGGCGTTAAGGCGGTTTTCGATTTCACGAACGAAAGGGGATTCTTTATTGGTTTCCATTTTTCACCTGAGCTCTTCCTCCAGCGCGGCCATTGTGGATGAGACTATTTTTTTCAGAGTAGGGACGATGTTGAGTCCCTCGACGGCGCTGGCTTCAAAGAAGGGGGCCTTCAGGCGCCTGTTCAGATCCTCCTCGAGGGTTTCCAATTCCAGAACTTCCGTTCCCTGCTGCGCCAGATCCCTCTTGTTGTACTGCATGACCAGCGGGATGCTGCAGATATCCCTGCCGTACAGGGCGAGGTTCTCCTGGAGGTTTTCCAGGGAGTTCACATTCGAGGCCCGCCGGTCCGAGGCAGAGTCGGCGACGAATACGAGTCCGTCGACCCCTTTCAGGACGAGGCGCCGCGTCGAGTTGTACTTGACCTGCCCCGGGACGGTGTACAACTGGATCTTGACGTCGTATTCGTTGATCTTGCCCATATCGAACGGGAAGAAATCGAAGAAAAGGGTCCGGTCGCCGTCCGTCTTCACGGAAACCATCTCCGACTGGACCTGGCCCCGGCACTGGCTGAAAATGTATTCCAGGTTGGTCGTTTTGCCGCATCTTCCCGGGCCGTAATATACTATCTTGGCCTGGATGATTTTTTCCTTCAGATTGATGAACGCCAATTCCTGAGTCCTTCTTCCGCCATCAGTTTGCGGGTTTCTTCGCCACCAGGATTCCCAGCAGATCCTTGATCACCTCGGCCACTTTCATCCGGAGGAACCCCAGAGAGAGCTGATTGGTGAAAATATTTATCAGGAGAAAATCACGGTTGACCTTGCTCAGATGAATGTTTTCCGTGCGGCCCTTGTGGAACAGAAGGGAGAACTCGTCTTCCCCCACGATTTTCGCCATGCTGTTCATCGCCCCGAAGTTGGCCGCCGCGAGCGCCGCCAGCGAGTAGACGTCCCGAATGTCGCTCCCGTTATTGACGACGGCGATGATATTCCCCGCCGTATCGATCAGCATGGAGCTCTGGGCGCCGATGTCGATCAGGTTTTTCTTCAGGGAGTGGTGTATTCTGTCCAGTTCTTTCTGTCCCAGCATCAAGTTCATTGTTCCGGTCCCGCCCTGAAGCAAATCAGGCTTTCCTGTTCAAGATTTCGTCTGCAGCGACCCTGAGCTTGGCCAGGAGCTCTTCCGAATCCCTGACCGCCAGCGCCTCTTTCAGGGAGATCCCTGTTTTTCCGGCGAGCTCCAGCCTTCCCCGCAGGCCGGCCTGCTCCGTCACCAGCTCAAATATGTGCGCCATTTTCTCGCCCATCGCTTCCCCCCGGCGAAACGCCCGGAGCCGCCCCGATCCGGCCGTACCGGTATCAGGCGCGGATTCCGGCTCCGGCGACCGCCTCTCAACCTTTTTTTCCTGAAGCAACCGCATCCTCGAAGGATCTGATCATCCCGGGGGCGATCGCGTGGAGGAAAAGGCCCAGTTTCAGTTTTTCGTTGTTGAAAACAGTGCCCCAGTTATGCCCCTCAAGCAGAAGGGAAAAAATCGTCCGGTTCCTCTCGACATCCACCAGATAATACCGCACCGACTCCAGGGGGGAGCCGCCCGGGTTTCTCTGCCGGAAGAGGGAATCCAGCTCATGAAAAAGACGCGCCGCTTCCGGATCTGCATTCCAGCCGGAGAGGACGTTTCCCGCGATGTCCGTGACGGCTGTGCTGACGAGGGCCGGGCCCATATCCTTTTTTAAGGATTCGATGAGCCGCCCGGACCTGGCGGCGAAGGAGTCCGGGGCTCCTTCGGCGTCCCGCTGTCCGCCCGGGGCGGAATTCACGGGCGCCTCTCCCGCATGGCTGCATGCCGTTTCCTTTTCATCTCCTCGCCGGGAGCTTTCCAGCAGAAGCAGCATGAGGCTCCGGTCTATCTTATTCACGACGGAGGCCGCGTCCGGCAGGAGGCCCATTGCGAACCGGGGATTTTTCCAGGACAGCATCTCCATTGCGGCTTCTTCACCGTCCAGATCGCCGCACTCAGCATCGCAGAGCTCGCCCGCGATGAAATAAAAGGCCCCGCCGGCAGGGCCGCCGGCTCCCTTGTGAACCTCCACAAGACACGTCTGCTGGTCCATGGCTATAACCTGCAGGACACTGCTCAGCGACAGCCCCGCCAGAGGCCAGTGATCGGGTTCCTCTTCCGGCCGCTTCGTTTCAGGCCGGGGAGGGCGTTTATCTCCTGCGTTATCGACGATCAATTTGATGGTCTTCGTTGCCTGCATGACCCACAGCTCCGCCGCCCGCGTTTACTTTGATCTGCCGTAATGGCTGTCGTAAATGTCCGTGGCCGCGTATTTGAATTTTTCCACCAACTCCTCCGTATCCTTGAGCGCCATGGCCTCTTTCATGGAAATACCGGTCCTGCTGGCAAGCTCCAGTCTTCCCTTGAGGCCGGTCTGCTCCGTCACGATCTCGAATATGCGCACAAGTTTTTCACCCATCGGCTTCTCCTTCACGCAACGACGGCATCTTCAAAAGCATTTACGATTTTGGGTAAAATGATGTTCAACAGCAGTCCGAGCTTCGCCTTCTGGGTGTCGATGGCGATCCCCCACTGGTAGTCGCCGAACGGAATGAAAAGGAGCCCCCTGTTCCCGGCCAGATCCAGATAATAGTATTTTCCCAGGCCGGGATAGCCGTGCGACAGGGCGTTCTGGATCTGAGCCGTCAGCTCGCTGAACAGGGTGGCCGCTCCCGGTTTCGATTGCTCCGTGGCGATCAGCGTCTGCGCATCGGCCGTGGAAACGATGCTGGACGCGACGAGTCCGTCGCCGAGGTCCTTCTTCAGGACCTCCATGCAGTCATTCAGTTTCTGGATATTCACTTTTCCCTCCTTGGTCCCCCGGGTATTTGCCGGGAGGGAACACCCCTTCCGGGCTGAATTCCGGTGATTACATGAAAAAAGATCGGCATCCGCCGGGGGGATAATGTGATCCCGGTCACATAATAAGACAATCGGGCCGGGAAACGGGGAGAAATCGAGAGATATTTCAACGAGGGGACAAAGAAACTGCTCAGGGAAGGCCGAAAACGCGCCTGGCGTTATCGCGCAGGATGAGCTTTCGGACGTCCTCATCCAGCGCCAGAGAATCAAGGTCCTGAAGGCATTTCGCTGCCGTTATTACGGAGCAAAGGAGGAGTCTATGAGGAAAGCTCTTTACTGCCGGGTTTCCGTCCTGATCCTGATATGTCTATGCGGGCCGGCCGCCGCCGAAAATTCCCAAAAGGCAACGGCGACTCCGGGGCCCGACGGTGTTCAGCAGATCGAGATCGTGGCGGGGGAGTATTTCTTCAGGCCCGGCCACATCGTCGTGAAAGTGAATAAGCCGGTGGAGATGCGGGTCAGAAAGGAATCAAGGGTTGTTCCGCATGACATAATCATCAAGGCCCCGGAAGCGGGGATAGACGTCGCGGAGGAAATCGGCAGGGAACCGAAGGCCATAAGGTTCACGCCCACAAAAACCGGCAGCTACGCGATATACTGCAGCAAGAAGCCGCCCTTCTCGAAAAGCCACCGGGAGAAAGGAATGGAGGGCGTCCTGGAAGTCGTGGAATGACTGAAAAAGGGAGCCGTTTGCCGGGGCTTCCTCTTCGCCGAAGGAGGTTTATCTTGCGCTCTCGTCGGTTTCCCAGATTCCGAAGACGTTTTTCTCCGTGTCCTGGAATATGGAAAAATAGCCCATTCCGGCCACCGGCGTTTTGGGTACAATAAGCTTTCCGCCTGCATTTTCGATCTCGGGGGCGCATTCGTCTATCGATTCCACGTCGATATAGTCCGTGATGGTCTGCTGGGGATGTCTTCTCCTCATGAGGCCGCCGCCGACGGCTTCTTCGCTGCCCGTCCTGATCATCATGTAATCCTTGTCATGGCCCTCGTCTATTTCCCATCCGAATACGTCCGAATAGAATTTGGTGGCCCTCGCCAGGTCATCGGCGGGAATTTCGAAGTAAACGATATCCGACATAGCTTCCTCCTCTGTTGGAGTTGGTTTCAAGCCTCGCAGGTCTCAAGATATATTTATGCGGGCGGGCCGGAAAAGGCCATTGCGGCATTCATGAATTAGCTCCGCAATAAACCCTAAACCGGAATACCGGACGGAGGGGGATTCTCCGGAATGAGAACATCGCCAATTCTTCCTTTGCCCCCGGGCGAATCAGGATATCCATGATACCGGCGATGCGCGCCATCCGTCTGGCGGAAACCGATCTCGAAATGCTGCTTTTCGACTACCTCCAGGAGTTCGTATATTTCAAGGATGCCGAGGAACTCATCCTTCGACCCGGCCCTCTCCATATCGGGCTTCGGGAATCGATATACTCTCTGGAGGCGGACGCGGCCGGCGAGATACTCGACCCGGAGCGGCACCATCCCCTGGTGGACGTCAAGGCGGTTACGTTCCACCGGGTCTCCCTGAAGGAGACGGGAGAGGGGTGGAGGGCGTTTGTGATTCTGGATATTTAAAAAGCGGGGAAAGCGAGACGGGCGCATTTAATCATCTTTCCTTTCTTCCAGAAATATAATAAGAAAAATCTCCAATCGGCGGGTATGAAGCAGCGTCGAGGGGAATTCATACAGGGGGGCAAAATGCTTCATGGGCGAGCAGAAGGAAACCGTCGGGCAGTACCTTAAGCGCAAAAGGGAAGCCCGCGGGATTTCTGTCAGGGAAATTTCCCGGGCTCTTAATGTAGGTCCCGCTCTTATCTCGGTGATTGAAGAGTCCGATTCGTCTTCCGAGGAGATGCGAAAATACTACGACCATTACGCAAGGTACGTTCTCAACGATCCGGACGAGCTGACGAGGTTTTATGAAGGCCGGAAAACAGTGGTTCCGCTGGCCCCCCCGGAAGGCCTCAGCGTGCCTGTCGCCGGCCAGGAATTCCTCCCTCATCTGAAATCGCAGCGGGGCCGCATTTTCATTCAGACACACGGGCGCAACATAATAGCCGGTTCGACGGTAGTGGTGCTTTTCGTCACCCTTTTCGTGGGGACCTCCCTCTACAGCAACCGGCGTGTTTCGGAAGCTCCGAAACAGGCTGAAGAAGCGGTTGTTTCGGCATCTCAGCCGGTTGCTCCCCCGGCTGTCCCGCAGGCGGTTCCGCCCGCTGCAACGCAGGAGGCCGGCGCCCTGCCGAAGCCGGTTCAGGACCCGGCAAAGCCGCCGGCCGAGGAGCTCCCGCGGCCGGTCCAGGACCTGGCGACGATACCGCCCCAACCCGTTCCGAAGCCCAAAGTAATCGGCAACAGCGACAGCAAGAGATACCACCTCCCCGGGATGAAATACTATTATGAAGTGGACGCCTATCATCGCGTGGAGTTCGATTCCGAGGAAGACGCGATCGCGGCGGGATATCATAAAGCCCCGAGATAGAAGCAGATGAACAGGATAGCCGTATTCGGCGCGGGCTCTGTCGGGTGTTATCTGGGCGGAAGGCTCATCGCGGCGGGCGCGGACGTTCTGCTGGTCGGCCGCCCCTCCCTCAGGAATGAAGCGAAAAAAAACGGTCTTACGGTAACCGACTGGCGGGGCTACCGGGCTTTTATCGAGCCGGAAAAGGTTCCTTTCGAGACGGAGCCGTCCTTTCTGAGCGGCGCCGAAGCCGTCCTGCTTGCCGTCAAGTGCCGGGATACGGCGAACGCCGCGCGACAGATAGCGGCTTACACTCCGGCCGGGATTCCCGTCATCAGCCTGCAAAACGGCATACGCAATCCCGCCGTTCTCCTGGAGGAGCTCCCCGGACGCCCCATCCTGGCGGCCATGATCCCCTTTAACATCATCCACGGAAAAGATGGGAAATTCCACTGCGGCACGGAAGGCGATATAATCCTGGAAAGCGGCAGCGGGTTCGAGAATCAGATCGCCGCGGTCTTTTCCGGGGCCGGTCTTCGCGTGCTTCTGCACGAGAGAATGGAGGGGGTGCTCTGGTCGAAGCTGCTGCTCAATCTGAATAACGCGATCAACGCGCTTGCCGGCGTTCCGCTGGCGGATGAGCTCCGGCAGCCGCTTTACCGGAAGGTCCTGGCCGCCTGCATTCAGGAAGGCCTGCATGCGCTGGACAAGGCAGGCATTCGGCCGGAGAAGATCGGAAAAGTCCGGCTTTCCCTTGTTCCCCTCCTGCTCCGGATGCCCAACATGATCTTTCTTTCCGCGGCGCGGGGCATGTTTAGAATCGATCCCCATGCGCGCACCTCCATGTGGGAGGACCTGGAGAAAAAGAGGCCGACGGAGATAGATTGCCTGAACGGTGAGATAACCGCATTGGCGGACAGTTGCGGTGTTGCGGCGCCGGTAAACAAGTCCATAATATCATTGATTAAAAAAGCAGAAGCGGCCGGATGCGGCTCTCCGAAAATGTCGGCGCGGGGTCTCCTGGAGGCGGTTGCCGGGGCGCTCTCGGAATAAAAACTGTTGACAAATATCCCACCGCAGGCTTATGTTTCTTCTATAATTCTAAAAGCATCGAAGTGAAATGAAATACGATCCGATCGAAATACTCAAAGCGTTGTCGAACCCGAGCAGGGTGGGGATTCTCAAAGAGATATATAAAACAGACGTCCGCGGATGCTGCGACGAAAACCCTTCCTGGGACAAATGCAGCTGCGTGGGCGATATTGTCGAGAAATTCCACCTTGCCCCCTCCACGATCTCTCATCATATGAAAGAGCTGTCGAGGGCGGGGCTGATCCGGGTTTCTAAGGAGGGGCAATTTGTCCGCGTCGTGCCCAATCCTGAAGCGCTGAGGAATGTTGTGGAATTCATGGAAGAAATTATGAAATCCGGGCAGAAGGCATAAAAAATTTTCAGCTATTACTTCGAAAAATCTAAAATTATAGAAAGATCGAAGGAGAAGATAATAGGACGATCTTGCGGGGAAAAGGAATGAAACAGGTAAGGGATATTAATATGCGAAAAACAGGGGCATACATTACAGCTGCCCTGTCTTTTGCGCTCGGGGCCGGCTCTCTGATCACTTTCACAATTTTTCTTTCACAGAAGCATTCCGCATCATGCTCCGGGCGGTTTTCTTCCTTTCCCTGGCGGGTTTTTTCCGGGTATTCCGGACAATGAAGCATGTCGATGCATTCGGCATTGCACGGATAAGAAAGAGCCTCCGGGGCAGGAAGCCGCGGGAAAGTCCTTTTGTCGTGCAGGGCCCTTACCGCGCCTTCAGCGGGATCAGCGGGCGTGGGCGGAAATAATTTCGATTATCCCCTGAAGCGATGTTCCGGGGCCGAAGATCCTGACGATTCCCGCCTTCATGAGCTTCGGGACGTCCTCCGGCGGCACTTCGCCCCCAAGGACGACGGGGATATCTCCCGCTTCCTGTCCTCTCAGGATCTTTACAATTTCCGGCGCCGCCTGGTGATGGACGGAAGTCGTTTCCAGCAATATCATGTCGACGTCTTCCTGGACAGCAGCATCGGCGATACTTTCCGGAGGCGTACTGCCGAGGTATATCACTTCCACGCCGGCATCGCGCAGGGTGCGTGCGCAGAACATTCCGCTCCAGTGTTCTTCTTTTCCAAGGTTGGCGATTATGACCCTTTTTACTCTCATCTGCCCGTTTTCCGCCCTCTTTTTTACTTGAATCCGGCAGCGCGCATTCCCCGTCAGCCGCCGGGCATTGTCCGGAGAGTCTCCAAAATTATCCGCCCGGAAACCTGCTTTCGGATAGAAAAAAATGACCATAAATGGTATACTAAACCACTTTCGGGAAGTAAAGCGTTATAATTACAAGCTGCCGAAAACACAAGGCTTTTTTCTTACCTGAAAAGCCCCTCTTTTAGCCTGCGATTCAAAAATGCGCCGCAGGACGGAAGGACAGAAAATGGAACAGTTATTCCAGCGAAACGTACCCATCAATATAGAAGACGAGATGAAAAAATCCTACATGGATTACGCCATGAGCGTGATCATCGGGAGGGCGATCCCGGACTGCCGGGACGGCCTGAAACCGGTGCACCGCCGCGTGCTGTTCGCCATGTCCGAGATGGGGAACGTCTGGAACAGGCCGTATAAAAAAGCGGCAAGGATCGTCGGGGACATCATCGGTAAGTACCATCCGCACGGAGACGTGGCGGCTTACGACACAATCGTCCGCATGGCCCAGGATTTTTCGATGCGATATCCCCTGATTGACGGCCAGGGGAACTTCGGCTCCATCGATGGCGACCCGCCGGCAGCGATGAGGTACACGGAAGTAAGGATGGCGAGAATCGCCGAGGAGCTTCTTGCCGATCTGGACAAGAATACCGTGGACTTCCTTCCCAATTACGATTCCTCCCTGGAAGAGCCGACGGTTCTTCCCGCGAAGATTCCCCTGCTCCTCCTGAACGGCTCCTCGGGGATAGCCGTCGGCGTGGCGACGAATATTCCGCCCCACAATATTTCGGAGGTGATCCACGGTACGATCGCGCTGATCCGCAATCCCGAAATAACCGTCGAGGGGCTGATGAAGCATGTCAAAGGCCCCGATTTTCCGACGGCGGGATTTATCAACGGGCGGGAAGGCATTGTCTCCGCCTATACGACGGGGAGGGGATCGATCCGGATACGGGCCAAGGCCTTCATCGAGAGGAACGCCCGGAACGACAGGGAGAGCATCATCATCACCGAGCTGCCTTACCTCGTTAACAAGGCGAACCTGATTGAAAAGATTTCCGAGCTTGTCAAGGATAAGAAGGTCAACGGCATAACCGACCTGAGGGACGAATCGGACCGGGACGGCATCAGGATCGTGATCGATCTCAAGAAGGATGAAATTCCCGGGGTGCTGCTGAACCAGCTGTACAAGTTTACCCAGATGGAAAGCTCCTTCGGGATCATCATGCTGGCGATTGACCGCGGCCAGCCAAGGGTGATGAATCTCAAGGACATCCTTCAGAAATTCGTGGATTTCCGCCGCGAGGTGGTGACGCGCCGGACCTTCTTCGAGCTGACGAAGGCCAGGGAGCGGGCCCATATCCTCGAGGGCCTGATACGGGCCCTGGAGCAGATCGATGCAGTGATCGCCGTGATAAAGAAGTCGGGAAGCCCTGCCGAGGCGGCGGCGGCCCTGTGCAGCAGGTTCGGCTTGAGCGAGATCCAGGCGAAGGCGATCCTCGATATGCGCCTGCAGCGCCTGACGGCCCTCGAGCGGGGGAAGATAGAAGACGAATACGCCGAGCTGGTGCGGCTCATCGGGGAGCTCCAGGCTATCCTGGACGACCCCCGGAAGGTGCTGGACGTGATCGTCCGCGAGCTCGAAGAAATCCTGTCGCGCTACGGCGACGAGAGGCGGACGGAGATCGTCCACAGCAGCGAGGATATCGATATAGAGGATATGATCGTCGAAGAGGACATGGTGGTGACGGTATCGCATACCGGCTACATCAAGCGCAACGCCGTCAGCCTCTACCGGAGCCAGCGCCGCGGCGGCCGCGGGAAGGTCGGCATGGCCACCCGGGACGAGGATTTCGTGGAGCACATCTTCGTCGCCTCCACGCACAGCTACATCCTCATCTTCACGAACAAGGGGCGGGTATACTGGCTCAAAGTGTACCAGGTGCCGCAGGCCGGGCGCGCCGCGAAGGGAAAGGCCATCGTGAACCTGATCCAGATCTCCGAGGGAGAGCGGGTGGCGGCCATCCTGCCTATACGCGAATTTGCGTCGAACCGCTATGTCGTGATGGCGACGAAGAAGGGGATCCTGAAAAAAACGGACCTGATCGAGTATTCGCGTCCGCGCACGGGAGGGATCATCGCCCTTTCGATCGACGAAGGCGACGAGCTGATCGACGTGCGACAGACGCTGGGCGATCAGGACATTTTCCTCGGCACCCGCAAGGGGATGGCGATCCGGTTCAAGGAGACCGATGTCCGCGACATGGGCAGGGTTGCGCGCGGCGTGATCGGCATCAGGATGGACGAGGACGACGAGATCGTCGGCATGGAAATCCTCGGTGAAGGCAACGGCAATACCATCATCACCGTCTCCGAACGGGGATTCGGAAAGAGGACGAACATCGATGAGTACCGCCCGCAGGCCCGCGGGGGGCGGGGACTGATGAACCTCCGCACCGTTCCGAAAGTGGGCTTCGTGTCCGGAATCCGGCAGGTGACGGGGGAAGAGGACTTGATGCTGATCAGCAACACCGGGAACATCATCCGTATGCGGGTGGACGAGATACCGGTCCACCACCGGGTGACGCAGGGAGTCCGCCTGATCGACCTCGGTCCCGATGAACAGGTCGTAAGCCTTGCCAGGACGGAGCGGAAGAGCGAGGTCCGCGATGAAGATGCGGATCTGCCGGATGAAGGCGGCGAGCCCGACGAAGATGGCCTGCTCTAGAAAGAAGCTTAGAAGTTGCGAGGCTGAGAAGCTGAATCAGGACCCCGGGTAGCGAACTCCTGCCGTTTGCCCGATACCCGATACCCGATACCCAATACCTGAAGAGCCCATGCCTGACGATCGAAACCTGAAGCCCCGTTATCGTTTTATCGACCATACGGCGGATCTGGGCATTGAGGTCCGCGGTGAAACAGAAAGAGATCTCTTCGCGAACGCGGCCCTCGCCGTTCACGACCTTATCGCCGATACCCGTACAGTGCGCCCGCGGGAATCCCGCGTAATTTCCGTCTCCGGGATAGACAGCAACGATCTCCTGGTCAACTTTCTCCGGGAAGTTCTTTATCTGTTCAATGGCGAGCGGATGCTTGCGGCGAACTGCACAATCCTGGAGATGGACGGGGAGAGGGTTAAGGCCGAGCTGCGCGGAGAGATATTTGACCGGGAGCGGCACGCGCTGAAAAAGGAAATCAAAGCCGTCACTCACCATCAGGCCGACCTGCGGCGGGGTAAAGGCGGCTGGAAGGCAAGGATTATTTTCGATGTCTGAGCTTCGACTGGAGAGACTGGACGCATACCGGTGGAAGGTGCCCATGCACGGAGGGATGCGCGTTCCGGGCATCATTTACGCCAGTGAAAAGATGCTGAGGGAAATGGGCAAAGATGAAAGCCTGCGCCAGGTGGCAAACGTGGCCCATCTGCCGGGGATAGTCCGCTGTTCGCTGGCCATGCCTGACATGCACTGGGGCTACGGTTTTCCCATTGGCGGCGTGGCGGCATTCGACCCTGCAGAAGGGGTAATCTCTCCCGGTGGGGTAGGCTACGACATAAACTGCGGCTGCCGGCTTCTGGCGACCGGCCTCGCTGCCGAAGAGATCAAGCCCAGGCTCCATGACCTCATATCCGCCCTGTACCGGGACATTCCTTCGGGCGTGGGATCGACGGGCCCCATCCGTCTCCGCACCCAGGAGGAAAAAAAGGTATTGAGGGAAGGCGCCGCCTGGGCCGTCAGAAACGGGTACGGGTCGGCGGAAGACCTGGAAGCCTCGGAAGACGGGGGACGGATGGAGGGAGCCGACCCGGACAAGGTCAGCGACCGCGCGCTGGAACGGGGGCGCGATCAGCTCGGGACCCTCGGGTCGGGAAACCATTTCCTCGAGATCGAGACGGTAGAAGAAATTTTCGACGGGGCTACGGCGCAGGCGCTCGGGCTTTGGAAAGGGCAGGCGGCCGTGATGATCCATTCGGGTTCGAGGGGCCTCGGGCATCAGGTGTGCGACGATTTCATCGCAAAAATGGTCCGGCTCGATCAGAAAATGGGACTCAATCTTCCCGACCGCCAGCTCGCGTGCGCCTACATCTCCTCCCGTGAAGGAGAAGATTATTACGCGGCCATGTGCTGCGCCGCGAACTATGCCTGGGCGAACCGCCAGATGCTCATGCACTGGACGAGAGAGTGCTTCGAGAAAACGCTCCGCAAATCGCCTCGCGAGCTGGGGATGAAGCTGATATACGACGTCTGCCACAATATCGCCAAGTTCGAGAAAATTCCCCTTGGGGAGGAGGGAAGGGAGAAGGATCTCTGTGTCCACCGCAAAGGCGCGACGCGCGCCTTTCCTCCCGGCCACCCGGCCCTGCCGGAACGTTTCCGGCGGACGGGCCAGCCGGTCCTCATCCCCGGCGACATGGGGACGGGCTCTTATGTGCTGGCCGGCACGAGCAAGGCGCTGGCCGAGACTTTCGGAAGCACCTGCCACGGCGCCGGGAGATTAATGAGCCGGGCCCAGGCGGTTAAATCGAGCCGGGGCAGGCAGATCCGGAAGGAGATGGAGGAGCGGGGCGTCCTGGTGATGTCCACCGGCAAGGCTACGCTCCAGGAGGAAATCCCGGAAGCCTACAAGGACATCGACGAAGTGGTAAATATAGTGCACGGGGCGGGTATTTCGAAAAAAGTAGCCAGGCTCCGTCCGCTGGCCTGCCTCAAAGGATAAGTTCAGGGTTCCGGGTTCCGAGTTCAGAGTTAAAAAACTTCCCATACGAATGGCTGCGGATTCGGCCTATGGACTGACACGCATCCTCTGCAGCGGATTTTTTTGTTCTTTCCAGTGTTTTCTCTTGACAACCGAAAGCCCGCCGGATACTCACATGTAAATAAAAAAAATCGCCGAACGGATTCGTTCCTCGACCGCGGAGATCCTATGGACAGGAGGCGGAATCAAAAGGAGGAGATCCAGCTCTTCGAGAGCACGTCGCCGCGTATTCCCCCGACCGCTTACCTGCCGTTTCTTGTTGCCGTTCCCCTTATCGTCCTGATTCTCCAGGCCTGCTCGGTTCTGCCGGATTCCTGGCGGAATGTCTTTGAAGAGAATTCCGTGCGCGACGCGGCGAAGGAGTATCTCGAAGCGGAGGTGAACCGGGACTATGAGAAAATCTATCGCTCGCTTGCGCCCTCTTCCTCGTACCGCTCGACGACGGGCTATGACTCCTATCTGGCGGAAGCAGCCTCGTCCCATATGAAAATAGTGTCTTACCGCATCGTCGGGATTTCCCGGATTGATTCCAACCTGGACGCGAGGGAGTTTCCCAACGTGGAGAAAATCGCCCAGGTCGACACCGACGTCGTCATCCGCTTTGAGAATTCCAACCAGCAGATGGAAGTGAATTACGGATTCATTTTCATCAAGGAAGGCGGAAGGTGGTATAAAGGGTAGCTTTTCGAAACAACTATCCGGTTCCAGTTCCCGGTTCGGTTCAAGGCACCCCGCAGCAAGCTGCGGGGAATGCGCTCGCTGCCGGATTCAAAGCTGCTTCAGAATTCGGGGATGCCTGCCAGACCGCAGTATCCCCGCCGTATTTCCGCAAGCTCTATCCGGAAAGGCTTCGCCCCGCAGAACGGGCATTCATCCGTGGCGCCCAGAATGCTGACCTGCTGCCTGTTGCAGTCGCTGCGGTGCTCGATACGGAGCTGGCCCGGCATCGGCTCCGCCCATCTCCAGCCCATGCACTTGTCTCCTATGCACAGGGCGCCCGCTCCCCCCCTCGTCAGCGGGCATATCTTTTCGATTGCTTCAGCCGGCGTCAACACCATTTGCCTTCCTCACATCTATTTTCCGGCGCTTGTCTCTATTATCTCGCCCTTAAGAATCGTAACCGCCTGACCGGCGATGATTACCCTGTCGCCGGCCGTTTCGACCAGCACGATGCCGCTGCGGGCGGACGCCTGGAAAGAATTCATCCTGCTCTTTCCGAGTTTCTTTTCCCAGAAAGGCGCGAGGCAGCAATGCGCCGATCCCGTAACGGGGTCTTCAGGGACGCCCACGGAAGGGGCGAAAAACCTTGATACGAAATCGAACTCGCGGCTTCGGGAGCGGCTGGTCACAATGAAACCGCGGGAAGGCACGGCCGCGAGCCGCGTGAAATCGGGTTTCATGTCGCGGATTTCGCGTTCTGTCTCGACCTGCACAAGATAATCGAACCGGTTTCTCCCGACGTAAACGGACCTGACGCCGAGAGCTTCGGCGAGACCCGGGGGAGGAGCGGTTTCCTTTTCCGGTTCCGCCGGAAAGTCCATTCTTATCCAGGCCCCGTCGCGCTCGGCGGTCAGGAGACCGCTCCGCGTATGGAACCGGGCGGTATCGTTCCGCTTCAGTCGGCCTGTTTCCCACAAAATATGCGCGGCCGCAAGCGTGGCGTGGCCGCAGAGCTCCACTTCCACCACGGGAGTGAACCAGCGGAGGCTGTAACCGTCATCCTGCTCCCGCAAAAAGGCCGTCTCGGAGACATTCATCTCCCGGGCTGCGTTCTGCATCCAGCGATCGCTTTTTCTGCCCGTCAGAATGCATACACCCGCCGGATTCCCCGTAAAGGGGCGGGCGGTAAAGGAATTCACCTGGTAAATCGGAGGCCACATCGCAACAAAACTCCTTCATTGAAGGGGATTGAAGACCTCCGGAGCAAGCTCCGGAGAACCTTCGATCCCCAGGGAAAATTCTTAAACATGGTCCGCCCTCCGAAGCCGTCTCCGGAGAGTCTCCGTCCTTAGCGAAGATGCTTACGCATGATTCGCTCGCTTGCCCCGCAACAAGCTGCGGGAGAGCGCTCACTGCCGCATTCATACCGCATTTTCTCCCCGGTTTCAATCTCCACGGAGAACCGGGCGCGGCGCTCCCCTGCTGCGCAAGGGATCAGCTGATGCGAAATATCTTTTCTTCTATTTTCGCCCGCTTGGTTTTAAAAGGACCCCGGGCGGGTTTCCCGATGCAGACGATCGCCACGACGGCCCTTTTATCGTCAATTCCGAGGATCTTTTTAATTTCCTCCTGGCCGAAGAGAGTATACCAGAGACTCCCTAATCCGAGGGCGTGCGCCGCCAGCAGCATGTTCTGGATCGCTGCCGCGCAGGCGTGCTGATAGCCGAGGCCCCCCTGTTCGAGAAATATATCCGCGCCGCTTTTCGCGGGATCGCCGGTTACGGCGATCAGGACCGGCACGTCGGTAAGAAATCCTACCTGGTATGAATCAAGCCACTTCCATCCGCTTTTCTCGAACAGGCCTTTTTTGCAGCGGAGAGATTCCTCATAGATCTTCATCTTGGTTTCTTTCCGGGTGATGATGAAGAAATCCCAGGGCTGGTTGTTGGCGGGAGACGGCGCCTGCATTCCCGCCTCGATTATTTTCATGAGGGTCTCCTCTCCGACAGGTTCGTTGGAATACGTTCTGCAGCTTGCTCTCTCTCTGATCGCGGTAAAAAGATCCATAAAGATCCTCCTTTCAATGTCGGCAGGTATTCTTTTCACTTTTGACTTTCACTTTTCACGGATTGAGGACCGCTTTGATATTCCTGTCAATCTCGTCCAGCGACAATACACCGACCATTCGCTTGACCGCTCTCCCTTCCCGGAAAAGAATAACTGTCGGCACCCCCTCAATGGAGAAAAGAGACGCGGTCGCGGGATTCCGGTCGGTATCGATCCGCGCGACCTTGATCCGGCCGCCGTATCCGGCCGCCGTTTCGTCAAGAAGGGGGAGGAGCTGCCGGCAATAGGGACAGCGGGGGGACCAGAATGCCGCCAGGACGGGGCCGGAAGAGTGGAGCACTTCCCTGGAAAAATCCGCGTCTCCCACGTCCACCGGCTTCAGGAACTCCGGCCGGATGTCCAGCGGCTTACGGCAGTTCCCGCACAGGGGATTTTCGCGCAGCTTGCGGACGGGAACCCTGTTCCTCCTGCCGCAATAAGGGCAATGCACGACAAAACTATCTCTTTCCATGATGATTCCCTTTCCGCCGGCTTTTCCGCGCTATTGCGGCCTGGCCGGCTGCGAGCGGGAGGATGCTGGCAGATACGACCAGCAGCCATCCCTCCGGTCCCGGGTCCGCCAGTCTCAGCGCGGAGCTCAGAACCGGAACGTAAACGGATGCGACCAGGATAACGGAGCAGAGGAGCAGGGCGCCCCAGATGAAGCGGTTGCGCGTGATGTCGTTCTTCAGGATGCCTGTTCCGGGCTCCCGCATGTTGAATACAAGCCAGAGCTGGCTGAAAGCCATGACCAGAAAGGAAATCGTTACCGCGCGCGCGAGGTCCAGCTCCAGCCGCAGCAGGGAAACGGCGAAGGCGCCCAGAACGGACGCGGAGATGAGGAATCCGTTTCCGCTGATCGATCGCCAGTGCCGGCGCGCCAGAACGGGCTCGCGGGGGTCGCGCGGATTTCTGGCCATTATGGACGGGTCGCCCTCTCCCGCTCCGAGCGCCAGCGCCGGGAATACGTCGGTCACGATGTTCAGGAAGAGTATCTGGAGGGGGAGAATGGGGAGCGGCGCATTGATGAGGGAGGCGAGCCCCACGACCAGGATTTCACTTACATTGCAGGATAAGAGATATACGACGAATTTCCGGAGATTCCCGAAAATAATCCTCCCCTGTTCCACGGCCGCTACAATGGTTGCAAAGGAATCGTCCCGCAGCACCATATCGGCGGCTTCCCGGGCGACCTGGGTCCCCCGCAGCCCCATGGCTATCCCGATATCCGCTTTTTTCAGCGCGGGCGCGTCGTTTACTCCATCTCCCGTCATGGCGACGATTTCGCCTTCTTTCTGGTGAATGGCGATAAGATTAAGTTTCTCGCCGGGACTTACCCGGGCGAAAATCGAGACCCCCCGGATCCGCTTCACTTCTTCCGGAGACAGCGCGCCCGGCTCGCGGATTTCCTTTCCCTGCAGGACTTCTGCATGATGCCGGTCCACAAGGCCGGTATCCAGAGCGATCGTTCGCGCCGTTATTGCCTGGTCGCCGGTTATCATGACGACCCTGATCCCGGCGCTGCGGCACCGGGTCAACGCTTCCTTCACGTCCCCCCGGGGAGGATCGAGGAGGCCGACCAGCCCTATGAAACAGAGATCGGAATAGGGGTCTTCTTCCGGACGGCGTAGGTTCTTGAAAGCCACGGCGATGATCCGGAGTCCCCGGGCGGCCAGTTCGTTGTTCTTTTCGAGCCATTCCTCTTTGTCGCCGGCCCCGAGCGGCCTTTCCCCGTTCTCTCCGTATACGGCCGAGCAGGAATCGAGAACCGATTCGGCCGCGCCTTTTACGGCGGCAATATGCAGGTTCTCGCGCCGGTGGACAGTGGCCATCATTTTTATTTCCGGGTCAAAAGCCTCCTGGCGCACCTCCCGGTATTCCCGCAGCAGGTCGGGCCGGGAGATGCCCGCCAGGGCCCCGGCGCGGAGGAGGGCTACTTCCATCGGGTCTCCGATCGGGGCGCCTTCCGGATTATCCGGCAGCGCGGCATTATTGCATAGTACGCCGACGGCGAGGGCCTTGCGGAGCACGGGGTCCCGCTCCGGAGAAACCGCGTCTCCGTTGCGGAAAAAGAAGCCGGCTTCTTCCCGTGCGGAAGGATCCACCCTGATTTCGCCCCGATCGGGGACGATCCTGGTCACCGTCATCCGGTTCTCCGTGAGCGTGCCGGTTTTATCCGTGCAGATCACGGTCGTGGCTCCCAGCGTCTCCACGGCCGAGAGGCGGTTTACGAGGGCATTCCGGCGCGCCATGCGCAGCATTCCTCTCGCCAGGGTGAGAGTCGCTACGATGGGAAGACCTTCGGGAATGGCGGCCACGGCCAGCGCAATGGCCATCTCGATCATCAGGAGCGGGTCTTTCCCGGTCACGATCCCGGCCGCCGCCACGACGGCCGCCACGATCAGGGTTACGTGGATGAGCCGGCGCCCCAGTTCGTCCAGCCTCTTTTCAAGGGGTGTCGTCTCCTCCTTCGCTTCCTGGACGAGAGCGGATATCCGGCCGACCTCGGTTTCCATGCCGGTCGCGGTTACAACCGCCCGTCCCGATCCCTTCGTTACGGAAGTGCCTTTGAACAGCATGCTGAACCGCTCCGCCAGGTCGGCGCCGGCGGGGACGGGTTCTTCCGTTTTCTCGACCGGGAACGATTCCCCGGTCAGCGTCGATTCGTCAACTTCCGCCCGCGACGAATCGACTATTCTCATGTCCGCTGAAACTACGTCCCCCCCTTCAAAGAGAACGATGTCCCCGGGCACGAGGTCTTCCGCGGGGACTTCCTGTGACCGGCCCTCCCTCAGGACGCGCGTAATCACGCTTCCGAGTTTGCGGAGGGCCTCCATTGAGCGGACCGCCTTCAATTCCGTAAAAAAGCCGATCAGGGTATTTATAATCAGCACGACAAGTATGGCAAACCCGTCCAGGTATTCACCAAAGACGAAAGAAAGCCCCGCCGCCGTGACCAGCAGCAGAACGATGAGGCTTTTGAACTGGTCCGTCAGAATTTTCCAGGCGCTTTTGCGCCTGATGGCCGCCAGGACATTGCTCCCGTAGATATTTTTCCGCTCTTCCGCTTCCATCCGGCTCAGCCCGGTTTCCGGCGAAACCTGCAGGGATTGAACGATGTCCTGCCATGGCCGGGAATGGGCATCTGCAAGGGCCTTGTTCATCAACCCTCCCTGAAAAGAATAACCTTATGATTATTCTGAAATATATCAGGATTGTCCAGTAACGATCAAGAACGCTTTTAGGGGGAGGGATGCGCCATAGGCCGCATCCGCAGCCTAAAATCAGGAGCTGCGACAGCAAAATTCAGCCGCTGCTTGATAGAGTCGCGCCCGGTTTCGGACAAAAATGGGCGACATAATCGGGATCGGCACCGACGCCCGAAATAAGCAGTGGAGGTGAAAAGATGAGGAGGTTTAATACACTGGACTGGATCGCCATTATCCTGATCATCATCGGCGGCCTGAACTGGGGACTGATCGGTTTTTTCCGGTTTGATCTGGTTGCGGCGCTTCTGGGCGACATGACCGCGCTGTCGCGAATTGTCTATGCTCTCGTAGGCATCGCGGCGATAGTAGCGCTGGCCATTATCGTTCCAAAGCTTTCGCGGCCCGTGCCGGGAGAAAAGGTTGGAGTGAGCCGGCCCTGATCGGACCCGCAGTCCTGCAAACCGCCCTTCGGGGCGGTTTTTTTATTTGAAGTGCTGCTGGCTCAGCATCGTCCCAAGGGCCTTGTCTTCGGGAGGCTCCCGGAAAATGATCCTGTCGCTTTGCCTCGGCATGACCCCCTCGTCCCGGAAAATGACCCCGATCGGGATCCGTTCCCCCCATATTTCTGCGGTTTTCAGGGCCTCGTACCGGTCGGGCAGAGGTTTTCCCAGGCGGTAAACCCGGTCTTTATACCATTGGTAAGTGTTGATGTGATTGAAGGTCACGCACGGCTGAAATATGTCCACAACGGCGGTGCCCTTGAAAAGGATGGCTTCCTTCAGGACCTCTTTAAGGTGATCGGGATCGCCGGCGGATCCCCTGGCGACAAAAGGCGCCCCCATGACGATCGCCGCGGCCAGGGGGTTGAAGGGGCGGTTTTCATTCCCCTGCGGATCGAGATTGTTCATGGTCCCCCGGTCCGTCGTCGGAGCGGACTGGCCTTTCGTAAGGGCATAGACCTTGTTGTCGTGGGTGAGAATGGTCAGGTCAAGGTTTTTCCTTATCGTGTGGATGAAATGGTTCCCGCCCTCTCCGTAATTGCAGCCGTCACCCGAAACGGCGATAACGGTCAGATCCGGGCGGGCGATCTTTATCCCTACTGCGAGCGGCAGCGCCCGCCCGTGCAGGCCGTTGAAAAAGTTTGTGTCAAGATAGTGCGGCATTTTTGCCGCCTGGCCGATGCCGGAAGTCAGGACAATCTTCTGCGGCGGAACCGGAAGTTCCTTCAAAACGGATTCGAGCGCCGTCCGGATCGGAAAATTTCCGCACCCCGGACACCACGCAATCTCTCTGTTGCCTACCCAGACCATATTCCCTCCTTCTAAGCGTAAGGTGTAAGGAGTAAGGGGTAAGGTGTTGCGAATATAAATTCCAAGCTCCAAGCAACTCCTTACTGTTTACACCTTACGAAAATAAGTTCGCATTTCATTGCACAGCTCGTTGACGGTAAAGCAGGTCCCGTCGTATTTCAGGATGCGCCCGGATACGGTTATGTCCAGTTCCCGCTTGAGAAGACCCGCGAACTGGGCGGTCGCATTGTTCTCTACGGCAACCACTTTCCTCCGTTGCAGGCCGTACCTGTCGATCATGCCGGGAGTGAGTGGAAATACCTGTCCGAAGTGAAGACCTCCGACCCGGATTCCTTCTCCGCCGAGCCTCTCGACCGCTTCCTTGACAATGGGTCCGTTTGATCCCCAGCAAACGAGGAAAACATCCGCATCGGCCTCTCCCATCGGGGTGGGGGCGATCGCCTCATCGCGGATCCCCCTGAATTTTGCGAGCCTCTTATCCACCATGCGGACGCGCAGGTTCAGGTCTTCCGTGATCGAACCCGATTCGTCATGCTCGTCGGAATCTACGCGCACGAGAGCGTCGCCGAGCCCGGGATACGTAACAGGCGAGACTCCGTTTTCAGTAATGGCGTACCTGCGGTAATCGGAGCCGTATACATTGTATTCCCGAGCGATTATCCCCGTATCGAGAGGCTCTTCGATAATCTGCTGGGAGTCGGCGAAATACTGGTCCGAAAGAATGAAGACGGGGATCTGGAACCGGTCCGCCAGCTCGAAGCTCTTGCGGGCGAGCAGTACGGCTTCCGCGGGGCTCCCCGGTGCGAATACTATCCGCGGGAATTCGCCGTGGCCGGCATGGAGGACGAAGTTGAGGTCGGCCTGTTCCGTCCGGGTGGGCAGTCCGGTGGACGGACCGGGGCGCTGGCCTACGATGATAACGACCGGCGTTTCCGTCATTCCGGAGAGAGAAACGGCCTCCTGCATCAGGGCAAAACCGCCGCCCGAGGTGGCGACCATTGATCGAAGTCCCGCATAAGAGGCCCCGAGGGCCATGTTCAGGGCCGCGATTTCATCTTCGGCCTGTTCGAAATGAACAGTCAATTCGAGGGCGGCCGCCGCGAAATATACCATTATGGAAGTGGAAGGGGTCATGGGGTAACCGGCCATGAACTGGCACCCGCCGAGGAGGGCGCCTATGGCGAGAGCCTGGTTTCCGTCAAGGCGGTAATGGTCGCCCGCCCGCGTGGACAGAGGGTATCTGTCCGCGACGTCCCATTTATTCGCGAGGGAGAAACCGGTTCGCACCGGATCGAGAGAATCTCCTTCGATCCGGGCGATATCTCCGTCTCCGCATCCCATTGCGGACAGCACCAACCCGGAAAGGATTTCATTCGCCGCGGTGATGCGGCCGTATTTTTCCCTGGCCTGTTTGTTAAGCTCCTCCGTCATTCCCAGGGATATGAACAGCCCCCCCTTTTTCAAATCGGGCTTGTGTCTCTGCTCCGATTCCCGATCGAGAGCGACGACTATATCCCATCCGTCTCCGGAAAGCGCGTGGACGGGGTTCTCCGAAATCCTGAACATGTGGTAATTATGGCCGCCGCGCACCCGGGACATGTAGTTCTTTGTGGCAAAAAAACGAAAACGGAGCTTCGAAAGGATATCGACCAGGGTATTTTCGAAAGACGCCAGTCCCTGTCCGGCTTCGCCTCCGATCAGAAGATTGAGCTCCATGTCATTATCTCCTTTTTGTAGTTCACGTTCTCAGTTCCATAAGGGAAGAGTCTGCTTATTCTTTTGCCGCTTAGCTTTTATTCCATTCTGTGCTTGAGAACCAGCTGAGAACTGCGAACTAGTGTTGTGTCCTGAAAATGAGCTGAATAAATGTCATTTCGAGTGAACGAGAAATATGACACTTATTTCAGAGACAGCTCACTCTATATTTTCCGGTCTGAAAAGAGCAGTCCGGCGGTAAGCAAAACGGCGCCGCCGAAACCGAACAGGGCGGCAAGGAAGTTGACAGCCCATCCGAGGACGGGAATGAGGCCTATCATACCAAGGGCAATGACACCCCAGAATGTCTCCCAGACGATCGGCGGCTCGGTCTTGCGTACCGCCGCTGAGAGGCGCTTTCCGATCAGGCGCGCGGTCCCGATATAGCCCAGCAGAAAACCGGCGGAAACCAGAAAAATCTCGACAGGTATAAGCAGAAGGCCGACGATGGTTATGGCAAGCAGTATTCCGAGGGGGACGATCAGCAGGGAGGCCCCCAGGCCGGAAAGAAAAGACCCGATCGGCCGGGCTTCGATCTTATCGGAAAGCGATCGGATGAGTCCGGGAAAGATTGCCGCAAAGATGACGGCCAGGACAATGAAGCCGGCAAACGTCAGAAGAGACCAGATGCCGAGCAGCAGAAAAGGTCCGGTCCAGTCCCCGCCGGAAAAGGTTGTTATCAGGGTGTACAATCCCGGGAGGTTTACCTCGGTCAAATTTCCGTTCACGGCGGCTTCCTCGGATCCCTCAATAGCGCCGCCGATGGAGACGACGTTTCTGCCCACGACGGCCCTGTTCGTCAGGACAACGCTGCCGCCGATGGCGGTCACATCCCTTTCAACCGGGCCGTCCACGGTTATGTCCCCGGCGAAGACCACGGCATCCCTGATGTTCATTCCCTCTTCGATCATCAGATCGCTTCCGAATTTCACGATATCGCGGCTTTCGGCCGATGCCGATGAGGATATGAAGACAAGAAAAATAATTGCGAGCAGAACCCGCCCTTTCATTCTATACCCCGGTCTGAACTCTGAACTTATTTTACTATAGGCGGCCGGTGTTCCGCAGTCAAGAACGGCCTCACCGTTTAACGGTCCTTTCAATCGAATTTAATGTTTCGAACAGGCAATCATGCTCAGGCAGATCGCCCGGGGAAACCCGCATACATGAGCGAGGCGATGGGTTCATTTGCCCTGTACACGATCCTGATCGCCCTGTTCACCGCTCCGGTGGTCAACCTGATTAAAGGACTGGTTGGGTAACCACGATATAACCACACAACAATGCAGGCCCCCGCTCCGGCGGGGGCTTTTTTTGCCTGCATCAGGCAGCGAGCGGATTCCCAAATCCGGCGGACTACGATTAAAGCAAGTAAATGATGTCTGGAAACTCTAAGCTCGAAGTATAGAGTTCGAGCTGCGGGTGGGGCCAGGTTCCGGACGGCGCAATTAACAGGTCTTTTCGTCGCCGCTCTTCTCGTAGCGGAGCGGCCGTAACGCACCCTGAGGCCGGCCACCAGCTTCGGCTTTCTCCCATGCTTTGATTCCGGACGAATGTGCGTTACAGCGGAGCGAGAGAATAGAGCGGCAGAAAAGACCTGTGCGCCCGGAAGGAAACTGACCCGCCCCGCCGGACCTTGATTATTGAAGGTCTCCAAAAGCCCCGAATGAGTTTTGACTTGAATTCCGGACCAAATCTACTATCCTTTTATAAGAGCCGGTATTCGTAAACAGAATCCGATATCCATTCGCTTCGTCCCCTTCTTATCCGTTCCGAAAAAACCTCTCTAAACCGGCCTTTCTTTTCCTGTTCCGAAAACCCGCTGTCCGGGTCGGCTGCGAAGAACCCCGCCCCGGCATTCCGCAGGAGAGCCGGGAATATCACGCATCGATACGAAGCGCGAAGGCCTTTGTCTCCCGTGTCCCCGAATGATGCGAAGGGAGGTGAAGCAATGGCTCCAGACCGCAAACGTGTAGACCTCGGCAGTAACGACGTGTTGATCGTAGTGGACGTGCAGAAGTGTTTCCTCCCCGGCGGGCCGCTGGCGGTTTCCGAAGGCGACCGGGTCATCGGTCCCCTGAACCGCGCTATTGAGAAATTTCAGCGGCGGCAGCTTCCGATATTTTTCTCCCGCGACTGGCATGCGCCCGACCATATCTCGTTCCGGCAGAGAGGAGGACCCTGGCCTCCGCACTGCGTCCGCGCCAGCGAGGGGGCGGCCTTTCCTCCGGAGTTGAACGTGCCGGAGAATGCGATGATCGTCTCGAAGGGGACGAGGCGGGACGAGGAGGAATATTCGGCCCTTGCCGGACGGGACGGAAACAGGAGACTGGAAGAAATCCTGTCCGGGGCCGGAGTGGAGAGGGTCTTCGTGGGAGGCGTGGCGACGGATTATTGCGTTCTCAATACGGTGCTGGACGCCGCCGGCGCGGGATACGAGGTGTTTCTTCTGACGGACGCGATTAAACCGGTGGAGGCCGCACCCGGCGACAATGAAAGAGCGCTGCAGAAGATGAGGGAAGCGGGCGCGAGGATGATTGAGACGGAGGATATCGGGTAAACATGGGCGACCTCAGAAACAGCCCCCTGCTGACGGATCTTTATCAATTCACCATGCTCCAGGGATATCTGCGCAAGGGAATGCGGGGCCGGGCCGCATTTGAGTTTTTCGTGCGCAAGCTGCCGCCGGAACGCAATTTCCTCGTGGCGGCGGGACTTGACACCCTCCTCGATTATCTCGAGGCGGTCCGCTTTACGGATGACGACCTGTCATCCCTTTCAAAAGCGGGGAATTTCTCACAGGAGCTGTTGGATTATCTTGCCGGTTTCCGGTTCAGGGGAGATGTGTTCGCCGTTGCGGAGGGGATGCCGGTTTTCGAAAACGAGCCGATCGTGAGAGTTGAGGCCGATATCAAAGAGGGCCAGCTCGTGGAGACCAGGCTGATCAACCTGGTCCATTTCCAGACGCTTATCGCGAGCAAGGCGGCGCGCTGCATGCTGGCGGCGGGAGAGGGGACCGTCCTGGTGGATTTCGGCGTGCGCCGGGCCCATGCGGCGGAAGCGGGGATCCTTGCCGCGCGCGCCGCATACATCGGAGGGTTCGCAGGGACATCGACGGTGGCCGCGGCGGTGGAATTCGGGATACCGGTTTTCGGCACGATGGCCCATTCCTTCATCGAGGCCCAGGAGAGCGAGTCGGAGGCCTTTCTCAGCTTTGCTCGCGCCAATCCTTCCGGCGCCACTCTTCTGATCGATACGTACGATACCCTGAAGGGGGCGGAAACGGCGGTGCGCATCGCACCGCAGCTTGCCGAAGAGGGAATAAGCATCCGGGGTGTGCGGCTCGACAGCGGCGATCTGGAATCCCTTTCCAGGGAAGTCCGTAAAATTCTGGACAGGGGAGGGCTTAAGGAAGCCCGAATTTTCGCAAGCGGGAACATCGACGAGTATTCCATCCTTGCGCTCCATGCGGCCGGGGCGCCGATTGACGGATTCGGCGTCGGGACAAGGCTGGACACCTCGGCGGATGCGCCATATCTTGACTCCGCTTACAAGCTTGTCGAGTACGACGGGAAGCCGCGCTTCAAGAAGTCGGAAGGTAAAGAGACCTATCCGGGCCGCAAGCAGGTATTCCGGTTACTCACAGGGGAAAAGATGCAGGAAGATATCCTTACCCTTGCGGGCGATCGACAGGAAGGAACGCCGCTGATCGAGAAAGTAATGTCAGGGGGACGGAGGATATCGCCCGCAAAAGGCCTGGACGAAATCGCCCGCTGCTGCCGGGAGAAGATCCGGTTTCTGCCCGATCGCCTGAAAAGCCTGGACGCTGCTTCCCCTTATCCGGTCAGGATTTCCCGATCTCTCTTGGAGCTGTACGAAGCATCCCGCCGGATTCTGCAATCTCCTCCATCTCCGGACACCGCGCGGGAATAAACTGAACGGGAGCAATCACGCTCCCGGCTGCGTTTCTTCCTTGCGGATCAGTTTTTTCCACGATTCAATGTAAACCCTTGGTTACATTACATCATATCTTTATTGCTTTGCTCTACCGCCCTGTCTATCTCCGCCTTGAGCGGGGCCGGCAGTCCGGGGATATCGACGCTCATGAAGCCCCTCACGATGGTCGAAGTGGCTTCATCTTCGCTGAGACCGCGGGACATGAGGTACAGGATCTCCTCCTGCGCGATCTTTCCGACGGCGGCCTCGTGGGACATCTCCACTCCGTCCACCTTTCCCTGGAGCTCGGGTATGGCGTGAATGGTCCCGCCTCTCAGAATGAGTCCGCGGCACTCGAGGTGAGCCCGGATTCCCGGCACTTCGCCGACAAGGTCGCCGCGGGAGACGATGGTCCCGCCGTTGCTGATGGCCCTGGCGATTATTTCGGCGCGGGTTTCCGCCGCGGAAAGAAAAATGCGGCCGCCCACGTCGAGGGTCGTTCCGGGGTTGCCCGCGAGCAGGCTGTAAAAGCGCGAGACCGCCCCCCTGCCGGTGAGGCGCGTGACGGGAAACATCTGGAGCGACTTGACCGGTTTCATGCAGATGTAATTGTTCAGAAAAAGGCCGCCCTCTTCCACAACGCCCACTGAGCGCGGCCGGACCATCATTTCCTCCGCCCAATGGTGGATCATGGTGAAGCTCAGCTTGGCGTTCTTCTTGACGAAGAACTCGGAGATGCCTACGTGCAGTCCCCTTTTCAAGTGGGGCGAAGTCGCGCAGCCGGTGATCACATGAAGTTCCGAGTCCTCCTCGGCGATGATCAGGTTATGCACGTACTGGCTTATGTTGTTCCTGTCCAGGTAAAGGCAGGCCTGAACGGGCAGAAAAACCCTGCTTCCGGGCAGCGCCCTGATCACGTAGCCGTCATGCAGATTCAGCTGCGCCCCCGCCGTGTATTTGTCCGCGTCCACGTTGACGAGTTTCCAGTAATAATCCCGCGCCCACTGGTGCTCTTCCAGGGCCTGCTTTATCGGCAGGACCAGGAGTCCGTCCTGGGTTGAATGGGAATAAACCACCGCCGTATCTTTCTGTATGTACGTTCCCGACCGGCCTTCTTCGGAGGCGTCGACACCGGCCTGGAGCATCCGCTCCCTGTCCTTCTCCGGGAGTTGGGATGGGGAATCCAGGCGGGGGATCCCGACAGGCTCCGCGTCAAAGGTTGTGAGGTCGATGTCCGGGCCGAGAGCCGCTTTCTTTTCTTTTGCCTGCTTTGCCTTTTCGTTCAGGTCGCGCATCTGACGCACTCCTCGTAGCCGATTCTTTTTATGCACCGGAAGATTTCCTGGGGATTGCTCTTGCAGGAGAGCATGCCTTCATAGAGGACCTGTCCCTTGTCCGCAGTGACGTAATCCAGAATGAAACCGGTATGGGTGATGATAAGGCCCATCTTCTTCCGCTCCTGCAGGGCCTTATTTCTCGGCTGGTTGGGGGACGTATGGACATGGATATCCCGCTCAAGCAGCTCGCTGATGGTATTGCCGATCAGGGAAATATTCTCCAGGTCCACTCCCGACTCCGGCTCGTCAAACAGCATCAGATCCGGGTTCTGCGCCATCAGCTGCAGCAGTTCCGAACGCTTGATCTCTCCGCCGGAAAAACCTGCGTTTATATCCCGGTCGAGGAAATCGGAAAATTTCATTTTTTCGGCCATTGCTTCCGCATCGGCCCCGTTGCGGGAGCAGATCCGCACCATTTGTCTCGTTTTGAGGCCGTGTATAGTGGGGGGCCGCTGGAAAGACATTCCTATGCCCAGGCGGGCGCGTTCGTTGATAGGCATGTGCGTAATGTCGACACCCTTGAAATAGATCTTTCCCCCTGTAACCCGGTATTGCGGATACCCCATAATCGTCATCAGGAGGGTCGTCTTGCCGGACCCGTTCGGTCCGAACAGGATATGCGTTTCGCCCGGAAATATCTCCAGGTCGATGTGCCGGAGGATCTCTTTGTCCCCCAGCGTTACCTTCAGGTCTTCGATTATAAGCATATGTTTCACCTCTCGGAAACTCTCCGGATTATCTATCACAAAACAGCGGAAAAGGCATCAATTCTCAGTGGCTGGGGAGCTTCCCGACATGTCCGGAAGGCCGTTTCCCCGCAGCCTTTCCAGCAGAACGGTGGTATATGTACTGGAAAACGGCCCTCTTTTCCCCTGATGCCTGACCATGAAATGGGGCGGGTCTTCCGAAAGCCAGAAAGTCACTTTGGGCCGAAGCAGGGGGACTTTCACGGACACTTCTATTCTGCGGCAATCAAAGGAGCCGGCGGGAACGGAAACGCGCTCCGCGCCGGCGACGCGGACCCCGGCGGTTACCGTCACGCCGGTGAAATCGACCATGAAGACGTTTGCCGCGACCGTTCCACGGGAGAGCAGCCGGCGGAACAGGATCAGGAGAGAGCCGTCTGCGGCTGCCGGAGTGCCTTCAGGTATTTTCCTGGCGCGCCGTTTCCCGGATCTCTCGATGATGACATAGCCGTTCTGTTCCCATAAGCGCACGTTCCGGCCCGAGCTTTCGGATAAAAGAGCGCCCTCGAAAAGAGCTCCGTCTTCATCCGTGCTGACCATGACGCTTTCCCGGGTTGCCGAATTATAGGAACGGTATTCCACCCCGCTCAGCTCGACAAGTATTTCTTCGGAATCCCCGCTCCCCGACGGGACGGCGCAGTACCGGTACAGTTCCGGAATATTTTCGGTGCCGGCGGTTCCCGCGGCGCCGAGCGAGAAAAGAACGGAAAAGGCCAAGGCGGAAAAATGTCTCAGCAGGGCGGCGTTCATGATCCCATCCATCTTGAGAGCGCGGCGAGGGGGACAATGCCGAACCACATGATATATGAAAGCGACAGCGATAGCGGGGCCTTCATCGGGGAATCGTAGCCGCCGGAGAAAGCCGTCCGGAGGAGAACGGCGACCAGGACGAGACCGTGAAAGAGGACCGGGCCGATCCAGACGGGCTCGATCCCGGGAAGACGTTCAAGGCTGAAATACAGGCTGGGGGCGGCGGCGACTGCGGCCGTCGCCGAAAGGAAGAGGGCGGTACGCGGCCTGCATATGACCGCCACCGTTCTCTTCCGCACCTGGAGGTCGGCGGCGTAGTCCGGAACTCCGGCGAGGATAATGGCGGAGAGGACCGCCAGGAACAGCGGGACGCCTATTCCCCACGGGAGAGCATCCAGGGGCGGCCCCCCCTGAAAAACGTAGCCGCACAGAATCAGGTACTGGCTGTGGGTAAAGCCGACAAGGAATTCCCCCCCGCCCCTGTACGCGACCTTAAGAGGCGGCGCGGTATATCCGATGCCGAGAACAAGGCCGGTCAGGATCAGAAGGGTCGCCGGGAAGACCGGCAGGGATCGGCTCGTTCCGAAGAAAGCGAGAGTTGCGAAAAAGATCATGACGAAGATGCAGCGTATGCCGTTCCGCACTTCGGAAGGAAGGAGGCGTTTCTCCACGAGCATCCTGGATCCGCCGGTGAACATTGAGTAGTTGACGTTCAAGCGGTCGGTCTCCTGGTCGTGAATCTCATTAGTCCAGATGGAAGCCAGTTCAATCAGGAAAAGGATCAGATACCCGAATGCGAATTCGGCCGCGCTGAATATTCTGCCGGTATGCCAGGCGGCCGCCGCCCCCAGCGAGTAAGCCGCAAAGGCCATGGGGAAGAATTGAAGACGGGATACCCTGATCCAGGCGAAAATCCTGATCCCGATGCTTGGGACCATGTAAATCCCCTCGCAATGTAAATGGAATGAAAACCGGGGTAACAGGCTCGGAAATGAACGTGAAGTGCGGATTAATGTCTAACAGGCTGTTGAAAAACTCTTAATCTTCTCTGTTCTTTGAAAACTCATGTGCTATATTTCCTCCACATTCTTTGCGGAGGGCTTGCATGCGCGGTA
>Ga0209719_1001051_pt1 | contig 36611 bp, 35 predicted proteins | sample AD_JPNAS2_MetaG_FD_184421 | JGI IMG/M metagenome (GOLD analysis project Ga0209719, IMG submission 184421) | Active sludge microbial communities of municipal wastewater-treating anaerobic digesters from Japan - AD_JPNAS2_MetaG (SPAdes) (version 2) | ecosystem: Engineered > Bioreactor > Anaerobic...
AGTTCCTGATGCAATAAATTTTCAGGCAATAGCTCGTGATGCTAGTGGCGAAGTTTTAGCTAATACTGAAATAATGCTACAGCTAACTATTTTAGATGGTTCTGCTGAAGGAACTGAGGTTTATCGCGAAGTACGTACTTTGACAACTAACAATTATGGTGCATTTTCTTTCCAAATTGGAAGAGATGTAACAGAATTTGAAGGCGATTTTTCAGCAATTGATTGGTCGGCTAACGATAAATTTATAAAAATTGATTATGACCCTACAGCAAGTTCAAATTTTGACTTATCGCTTGGCACAATAGAGTTTGTAACAGTTCCTTACGCATTTACAGCTCGCGATGTAATTTATATTGATGCTACAAATGCAGCTGCTGGCGATGTTTTAGTTTTTGATGAAGAAACAGGCAAATTTAAACCCGGACAAGTTAGTGCAGGTAGTGTTACTTGGGATAATATTGACGGTAAACCCGAGTTTGCAGAAGTTGCAACAAGTGGCGATTATAATCATTTAATAAATACACCTACTGACTTAAGCGACTTTACTAATAACGCAGGTTATTTAAAAACTGAAAGCCAAAATCTTTCAGATGTACTTAATAAAGGTACTGATGCAGGTGGGGAAAATATTACCAACCTTGCTGACCCTGCCAATGCCCAAGATGCCGCCACCAAAGCTTATGTTGACGCTTTAGAAACTACTGTAACCACTTTGGAAACTACTGTAAATACTTTATTAGCAAGAATTGAAGCACTTGAAATTGTAAATAATGGCTTTACAGATGCAAGAGATAATAATCATTATAATGCTGTAAAAATTGGCGAACAAATTTGGATGGCAGAAAATTTGAAATATTTGCCAGTAGTAAATGATGGTATTGGAGGATCGTCTGAGGATCCATATTATTATGTTTACGATTATACTAGTGATAATCTTGAAGCAGCTAAAGCAACAGAAAATTATGCTACTTATGGAGTATTATATAATTGGACCTCAGCTCAGGATGCTTGCCCAGCAGGTTGGCATTTACCAAGTGATGCAGAATGGACAATATTAACTAATTATTTGGGAGGAAATACAGTAAATGCAGGTGGAAAACTTAAAGAAGCAGGTACCACACACTGGGCAGGCTCAAATACAGGCGCTACTAATGAATCTGGCTTTACAGCTCTTCCGGGTGGCTACCGTGGCCACAGTGGGTATTTCGACAATATTCGAAACTACGGTATTTGGTGGTCTTCTACCGAGCTCGATACCTATAATGCGTGGTCCCGGGTTCTGGGCTACGATAGCAGTAGTGTTGAAAGGTACAACGATTACAGGGAGTCAGGCTTTTCTATTCGTTGTGTAAGGAATAATTAGTTAAAAGTTTGTAAAGTTCGTAAAGATGGAAATTTTTAAGTGAATAATAAAAAACTTGTCTGAGTTTTGGCTTGGGCAGGTTTTTTTATCCAGTTGAAAGCTTATAAAGTTTTTAAAGTTTCTAAAGGAAAGCCAATCTCGCAAGCCACTTTTAACTTTTAACATGATCAGCACTCGGATTACAACCGAAGAGCATCATGGGTGTTGTAGCGAGGCTCATGGGTGTTGGGAACGAGCGGAGTGAACAAAGCAAACTCTGCTAAAAAGTTTTGGGTAGTGTTCTAAAATTGGTGATTTTTAGTTACGAAAAATTGATGAAAATTAATTTGCTATTTACACCGAGTTTACGAGTTCACCTAAGGTAAAGTTGATACATTTTATTTTTTCTTTTTGAAAATGTAAAATTTTTCAGGAACAGGGTCGTGTCCATGTCCGCCCCATGGATTGCATCTTAAAATTCGCCAAGTGCTTAAAATTAAACCTTTAATAGGTCCATGTTTTTTAAAAGCTTCTAGCGAGTAGTTGGAGCAAGTAGGAGTGAATCTGCACGAAGGTGGAATTAATGGAGATATTATCCATTGATAAAGTTTTACTAATATAATAAAAGGAAGTATTAAAACATATTTTAATATTTTTAAAAATTTCATGCTACAAAAATAGATGATAGAATAAGCGATTTTAGAAGTTTTAGTAATTGATTATGACCAAGTTATTATTGTTCGTCTTTCAAAATTAAAACAAATCCTGAGCCGTGTACATTATTTATTTGTACCATGTCGTTATCCTTGAAATATTTTCTTAGCTTAGTAATATACACGTCCATGCTTCTCGCGTTGAAATAGTTATCATCGCCCCAAATCTTTTTTAAAGCTAGATTTCTATCTAAAATATTATTTCTATATAAGTATAGTTCTTGTAGCAAGTCAGATTCTCGCGGAGTTAGTTTATGCACAATATCTCCATCTTGAAGCGTTCTTAGTTGAGTGTTAAAAACATATTTTCCTATGTTAATTTTTTTATCAAGACTTTGTCCAGGTCTATTACTGTTTCTACGCATGATAGCTCTAATTTTGGCTAATAAAACTTCTGAATCAAAAGGTTTTGTTAGGTAATCATCAGCACCAGATTTAAAGCCTTCCAACACATCATCTTTTAGCGATTTTGCGGTGAGAAAAATTATTGGAATATTTTTATTAACTTTTCTAATATCTTTAGCAATAGTAAAACCATCAACATTTGGCAACATCACGTCTAAAATGCATAGATTATAAGTGTTCTTATTAAAAGTTGGAAAGGCATCTTTTCCATCGCTAACTAAATCAACTTCAAGTTCATTTAGCTCTAGATATGATTTAAGCACAAAGCCAAAATTCACATCATCTTCAACTAATAAAAGTTTTTCTTTACTCATATATTATCTTTATTAATTTATTATTATATTATTTAATTTATCATTGGCAAAGTTATAATAAAAGTACTTCCTTTTCCTAAAGTACTTTTAACATTTATATGACCGTTATGAGCATTTACAATTTCGTTTGCATAATTCAACCCTAAGCCAAATCCTTTAATATTATGCAAATTCCCTGTGTGAGCTCTATAAAATCTTTCAAAAATTTTGTTAAGCACATCTTTCGACATTCCAATTCCTTTGTCTTCTACAGAAATGTTAAATTTATCGTTTTTAATATAAGTGCTTACAGTAATTTCTGGAGAAGTTTTAGAATATTTAACAGCGTTGTCTAGCAAATTGTTTACAGCGTTGGCAATTAAATCTCTATCTATTCGTAAGTTAGGACTTTCTTCACATAAATCTATTTTTAAATCTCCGTTTTTTTCTAAAACTACAAGTTCAATATTTTTAGCAACTTCGGCAACTAATTCATTTATATTTTCACTAGATATTTTTAATTCAACATTTTTTTTATCTAAAACCGCCATTCGTAAAACTTGTTCAACATGTGAGTTCATTCTGTTGGTTTCTTGATTTATAATATTGAGCATATTATTTACAAATTCGGAATTTCCTTTAGCATTATTGCTTTGTATTGAGGCAGCAGCAAGTTTTATCGTAGCAATAGGAGTTTTAAACTCATGTGTCATATTATTAATAAAATCATTTTTTATTTCAGCATTTTTCTTTTGTCTAATTAGAGCATATAATGCGCTACTAAAAGTTACTACAAAAATTAAAATTAATACTATAGAAGTGCCTAATTGTGCGTAAATAGTTTCTAATACATATTTATCTTTATGTGGAAAATCAACTAATAATATATCGGGGGTTGTAAAAATTGAAGCAGGTGTAAAATTAAATTTATAGCAATTTTTTAAGTTTTTTTCATTGAATTTTGAAGATTTTAATTTAATGTTTTGCTTGTTGTCACTAATTGCAAACTCAAAGTCAAGGTCAAGTCCGACAGATGCTAATGATTTTTTAAGAGTTGCTTCAACAGTTTCAGAATCAAATCTTTGTTCAATAGGTATTTGTCTTTGTAAAAACTCGGTTTCTAATTGATTAATTATTTGGTCAAACTCAATAGTTTTTTGAGTAAATTGTTGAAACATATAGGATTCTATATCAGATAAATCGGAAAAATCTGAATAAAATGACACAGAGCTTAGTCCTGTTCCAGGAAAAGATTGAAAATGTATATTTGAATATTGGTTAAAAATAGGTCTTAATCCAAATTGAGACAAATATGGATCTATAGGCACTAAGCTGTCTATAGCTTTATTTTTTTGATTAAGTTTATCATATACAAAAAATACTGCATCTTGTTTTTGCAATACAACTATGCTACGCGAAATAGCTTCTGCAATTCCTCTTTCAACAATTTCTTTTGAACTTTTGTAAGATTTGGAGAGGTATGCTGCTTGCATAATAATTATTAATATCAAAGAAATTGACATTAACAAAACTATTCCGTTAACCATTTGTCGTTTCTTCATACTACAAATATATATAATCAAATTGTATCATCATTTATCTATTAACATTATTTTAACTTTATTTAACTTTGCATAAACACGAGATTTTAAAATATTGTTGTTTCTTTGCAATAGAGAAATAAAACAATGGTTTTAAAATCCTCTCCTTTAAATAACAATGCTTAATTTTTAAAAGAAAGATCCCGTCTCCCCGGCGGGATTTTTTAATTTTAAATTAAAAAAGTTTGTAAAAATAGTGTTTTTTTTTAAAAGTGCATAATTTTTTTACATAAACACAATAAAATATAATTTTTTTAGTTATATTTGTGAACAAAATAAAAACTTATTGGTTTATATGAAAAGATATGAATGAAAATCCTCTCCTTAATAAATAACAATGCTTAATTTTTTTACACAATCCTCGTCTCCCCGGCGAGGATGTGTTTTTTGTGTCAGTTAAAAGTTTCTAAAGTTTCTAAAGTTTGTAAAGTTCCTAAAGTCCATGATGTTGGATACTTCTAGGACATTTTTTTTATTATTTGAAATTTGTTTTGTGGAGAGGCTTTCCTGTCTTCCGCACTTTTTTACAATACTCGCTAAGTCTTTGATAATCAAGCATCATTTATTATGTTTGGGTGTTGTAACATTGTAAACAGCACTTACATATATAATTGTCTGTAAGGACAATATAAGACTATCAGGGGTTTGTCCGTAGGACACGACAGTTGAAAGTTTATAAAGTAAAAAGTTTTTAAAGAAAAGCCAAATCCGCAGACCACTTTTAACTTTACCTTCGGTGAGCTCGTAAACTCGGTTCAACTTTTAACTTTTAACTGATTATGTGTCTTTTGTGCTCTTTTGTGCTCTTTTGTGCCTTTTGTGGTTTAAAGCTAACCCATGCGAGTAGAGTGAGCTTGCGAACTCTGCGAAGCAATAGACGCGTCAGCCACTTTTAACTTTTAACTTTTAACTTTTAACTGATTATGTGTCTTTTGTGCTCTTTTGTGCTCTTTTGTGCCTTTTGTGGTTTAAAGCTAACCCATGCGAGTAGAGTGAGCTTGCGAACTCTGCGAAGCAATAGACGCGTCAGCCACTTTTAACTTTTAACTTTTAACTTTTAACTGACAGGTGCTACTACGCTGAAAACAGGAGAGGCTTTTAGTTTTTGATCTTTCGAATTAAGTTTTGAGCATCTGTAATAGTTATGTTGCCTTTGAATTTTGAGATTACATTTCTAACTAAACCTTGAGGTTGTTTTAATTGGCTTACAGTATTGCTAATACTACTTTTTATCGCAGTTTGTGGTGTTTTGTATTGGCTTGTTACTGCTTTGGTGTAATAATCCGTAAATTTTTGAAATAAGTTTTCTTTTGTTACTATACCAAAAAATTCGTTAATGTCAGATAATTCATTTCCTAATTGTTCCATTCTAGCTATAATTTCAGCCATTTTATCCATATCTTCTCCAGAAATTTTTTTGTTTTGTAAATCTGTAAGCATATTTCTGTAAGAGTTCAAAGTTGGGTCTAACATATTTTTATCTATTGCCATAATATTTTTAGTTTAGTGGTTAAAAATTGTTTCAATTTGTTTATCTTCGTAATTGTACAAATATACAATTTTTTATTTTCAATCATTTATAGAATTTGTTTTTTTAGTTAAAGTTAATGTTATTATTAATATGGTGTTACGTTTAATTTGTTAATAATTCATTAAAATTGTGTTTTTAATAATTTTGTGCTTATCTTTGTGAACAAAATAATATAATAATAGATGAAGATATCGGATATTAAAGAACTTGTTGAGGGAAAAGTTGCAAACAATGGAGTTTGTTCAGAAAATATAAATGAAATTAAGCATGCTTTTGCCTCCGATTTAATGAGTGATGTGCTTAGATTGCGATGTGAAAATACTTTGTTGGTTACAGGTTTATGCAATGTTCAAACTATTCGTACTGTTGAGATGGCTGAAATTAAATTGATTATATTAGCCAGAGGGAAAAAAGTAGATGCAAATATGCTTGAGTTAGCAGAAGAAAATGATATTTGTATTATCGAAACCGACTTTAGTGTTTACAAAGTTTGTGGACTTTTATATCAAAACGGAATTTCACCAGTGTATTAAAATTATGGAATTAAATTTTAAAATAGAAGGCGGTAATTTTTCAGGTGCAGGAAGTGCAAGTAGTGAAGTTAAGAAAACTTTAAAACAGTTAGGAGTTGATGCTTCACAAATTAAAAGAATTGTTATAGCACTATATGAAGCAGAGATAAACGTGGTTGCACATGCCTATAGAGGACAAATTGGAGTTAAAATTTCTGCCGATAAAATTTTTGCCCGTATCGAAGACGAAGGTCCTGGAATAGCAGATATTAGTAAAGCTATGCAAGAAGGATATTCTACAGCTTCATCAAAAGTTAGAGAAATGGGTTTTGGAGCAGGAATGGGGTTGCCAAATATTAAAAGTAATGTTGATGAGTTTGATATCCAGTCGGTTGTAGATAAAGGTACGGTTTTGGAAATGACATTTTATTTAGCTTAATATATGGAGGAACCAAAAGGAACATATTTTTATCATGCTTTAAAAGTTGACCATGACATTTGTGTAGGTTGTACGCATTGTTTACAAGCATGCCCAACAGAAGCGATACGAATAAAAAAAGGTAAAGCTGTGCTTTATGCCAATAAATGTGTTGACTGTGGCGAATGTTTTAGAGTATGTCCTGTGCGAGCAATTTATATAAAACAAGACGACTTTGCTGAACTAGGTAAATATAAGTACAGAATTGCTCTAGTACCAGCAGTTTTTATTAGTCAATTTGCTGAAAATGTTAGAACTTCGCAAGTTTATGCATGTCTAAAAAAACTTGGTTTTACGCATATTTATGAAGTCGAACATGGAGTAGGAGTATTGATTGAATTGATGAATAATTATATGCGTAAAAATCAGGATAGAAAACCTTTTATATCAGGATATTGTCCGGCAGTTGTTAGGCTAATTCAGGTTAGGTTCCCGTCTTTGGTACAAAATATTATTCATCTAAAAGCTCCTCTAGATGTAGCATCTATTACAATTTTAGAAAGATTAACAGACGCTGGAATTAGTAAAGATGAAATAGGAATATTTTATATCACGCCTTGTGCTGCAAAAATTGCAGCTGTTAAAAGTCCAGTCGAAAATGTCTCTTCATCAATTAACGGTGTAATAAATATAGACTTTTTATATAATAAAGTTCAGCAAATGCTTGCGAAAGAAAATACACCTGCCGAACCAATAAATCATAGCCTTTCGGGAAGAGATATTCTATGGAGTACATCTGGCGGAGAAGCACAAAATTTTGCAGGAAATAGTTTCGCAGTTGACGGAATTAGAAATGTTATAGGCTTTTTGGAAAGAATAGAAAATGATGAAATTGAAAGTGATGGAATAATAGAAATGAGAGTTTGTAACCAATCTTGTACAGGAGGAGTGCTTAACCCAAATAATAGATTTGTAGCAGTAAATAAACAAAAAAGACGTGCAGAATCTCTTGATACTCAGCTTGATGGTAGAAGTTGTTTCTTGCCAGTATTTAGTCAAGATTTTAATGATAGAGTAAAAGAATTGATGACTATTGACGAAATAAAACCTCGTTCAATTTTAAAGCTAGATGATAATTTGCAGAAAGCTTTAAAGATGGTGGAAAGTATAAATAAAACTAAAGCAATATTACCAGGAATTGATTGTGGAGCTTGTGGCGCACCAACTTGCTCGGCATTGGCAGAAGATATTACTCGCGGAAATGCAGAAATAGAAGACTGTATTTTTATGTCAGCAGAATGTGATAAATCTGCCGAAATCTTAGGAAGAATTTGGAATTATAAGAATAAAAATCAAAATGAATAAATTATGCTTTTAAAAGATATTATTGAAAAATTAGAGCTAAAAGTTTTAAATTTAGCTAATGAAAATGTTGATGTGAAAGATGCTTACGCTTCTGATCTTTTAAGTGATGTTATGGGAAAATCTAAAGCAGGTCAAATTTGGATTACTTTACAAACTCATAAAAATGTTTCTGCAATTTGCTCGCTAAAAGATTTAGCAGCTGTTGTTATTATTGGTAATGGACAACCCGATCCCGATATGTTGGAGCATGCAAAAGAAGAAGAGGTTTGTGTTTTGTCAACTCCAGACTCTTGCTTTAATATTTGCGGAAAGCTGTATGAATTAATAAAATAGTGATATTTAAAGCAGATTTACATATTCATTCTGTTTTATCTCCTTGTGGCGATTTGGAGATGAGTCCTTCGGCAATAATTGCAGAAGCAAAATCAAAAGGACTTAATATAATAGGTATTAGCGACCACAATTCAACTCGTAATGCCTTAGTTACTTCAAAAATTGGAAAAAATAACGATATCTTTGTTTTGTGTGGAGCAGAAGTTACAACTAAAGAAGAAGTCCACTGCCTTTGTTTTATGCCTGATGAAAAGTCTCTGTTGGAATTTCAAAACTTCTTAGATTCAAAATATATTTTTTTCCAAAACGACCCCGACAAATTTGGCTATCAGCTTGTAGTTGATGAAGAAGAAAATATTGTTGATCAAATTGATACATTATTAATTAATGCTATTGATTGTGGAATTGAAGATTTACAGAAAAAAGTTTATGAATTAAATGGCATTTTTATTCCTGCTCATGTTGATAAGCCACGATTTAGTTTAAGTTCACAATTAGTGTTTATTCCAGATAATTTAAAATTTGATGCTTTAGAATTGAGCAAACACGCTGAGAAAAATAATTTTTTGCAGAATTTTTCATGGTTTAGTCCAAATCGCTTTATAACAAGTTCAGATGCACACTATATTCCAGATATTGGAACTGTTTATACAGAATTAGAGATGGAAACACTTAGTTTTGAAAATATTAGATTAGCTTTACAAAATATAAAACCTAGATAAAAGTGAAAACTATAGATTTACACATAATAGACATTGCAAACAATTCTATTAGAGCAAAAGCAAGCGAAATTGTGATAGAAATAAAAGATTCAGAAAAAGATAATTCTATTACTTTGATAATTACAGATACTGGCTGTGGAATTTCGCCCGAAAAATTGAAAGAAATAAACGAAAGTTTTTATTCATCGAGAAAAACTAGAAAAATTGGAATGGGTTTAGCACTTTTGAAGTATCATGCAGAAATTACAGGTGGAAAATTTGAACTCACTTCAGAGCTTGGAGTAGGAACAAAAGTTTATGCCCGATTTGTTAGAAATCATATCGACCGCCAGCCAATAGGAGATTTGCCAGGTACTATCGCAATGTTTATTTGCCAATACTCAGATATTAATTTTATTTTCCGATATATTTCAGATGATAATGAATTTGAACTTTCAACTGCAGATGTAAAATCTGTGTTTGAAAACATCGAATTAAATAACCATTTAATCCTTTCAAATATTAAAGAATTAATATCTAATTCTATAAATTAAAGAAATTCTCAGAGATTAAAATCAATATTTGAAAACATAATTTTTGTCAGGAATAAATATGTTTTATGGCAGAAATATTGTTTTGAGTGAAAGTAAAATACTGTTATTTATTTATGTTTGATAACATCTTTTTTTGTTTTTTATTTTTAAAATCTTTTTTTGTTTTTTTGTAAAGAGATGATTATCTGAGTTTTGGGTTTAAATTTTTTAAAAAGTTATTTAGAATGTTTATAAATTGCTGATTATTACCTTATTAAAGCAAAATGATAACCAAAACTATTTGTTCAATAGATAGTTTATTTTTATTTTTGTATCAGAAATTATATTATTCATAACATAATACTTTAAAAAAATGAACAAAATCAAAAATCTTGCAGATCTTAGAAAAATGAAAGATGAACTGCACAATAAGATTACACTTCGCGAAAGAAGTGATTCACCAGAAGCCATCATTCAAATTAGAGTTGGAATGGCTACAAGTGGTATTGCCTCTGGTGCAAAGGAAGTTATGGCTTATCTTATCGAAGAGTTGGATAAACGTAACATAGAGGCTTTAGTTTTACAAGTTGGAGATATGGGCTATTGTTATGCAGAGCCAACAATAGAGGTTACTCGTCCCGGCGAGGATCCAGTTGTTTTTGGCTATGTTGACATTGCTAAAGCCGATGAGATTATTGAAAAGTATATTAAAAATGGCGAAATGGTTGAAGGTATTCTACCAGCCAACTATCAGTCAATTGATTAAAATATTTAAAGATTATGGCAAAATATAAAATGCACATTTTGGTTTGCGGCGGAACAGGTTGCAAATCAGCGGATAGCGCTAAGATTGTTGACAGTCTTAATGCTGAGTTAGAGTCTCATGGTATAGAAAGCGAAGCAAAAGTTATTTTGACAGGTTGCTTCGGATTTTGTGAACAAGGTCCTATAGTAAAGGTTATTCCTGACAATACTTTCTATACTCAAGTAAAACCAAGCGATGCTAAAGAAATTATTGAAGAACACATCATTAAAGGACGTAAAGTTACAAGACTTCTTTATACAAATCCTGAAAATAAGGAGCATGTAAGCGATTCTAAACATATGGGTTTCTACAAAAAGCAAATTAGAATTGCTTTGCGTAATTGCGGATTTCTAGATCCAGAAAATATTGATGAATCTCTTGCTCGTGATGCTTATCAAGCTTTAGGTAAAGCAATTACAGAAATGACACCTCAATCTGTAATTGATGAGATTAAAAAATCAGGAATGCGTGGTCGTGGTGGAGCAGGTTTCCCAACAGGTTTAAAATGGGAAATAGCTGCTAAAAATAAAGCAGACCAAAAATATGTAGTGTGTAATGCCGACGAAGGCGACCCAGGAGCTTTCATGGATAGATCAATCCTAGAAGGTGACCCACACACTGTATTAGAAGCTATGGCAATTTGTGGTTACTGTATCGGTGCCGACAAAGGTTTGATTTATATTAGAGCAGAATATCCACTAGCAATCAGAAGATTACAAATAGCAATTAAACAAGCTGAAGAATATGGCTTGTTAGGAAATAATATTTTAGGCACAGATTTTAGTTTCGACATAGAATTAAGATATGGAGCTGGAGCTTTTGTTTGTGGTGAAGAAACTGCTTTAATCCATTCTATGGAAGGTGAAAGAGGTGAACCAACAGTAAAACCACCATTCCCAGCAGAAGCAGGTTTCTTAGGAAAACCAACCAATGTTAATAATGTTGAAACATTTGCTTCTATACCAGTTATCTTGCTAAAAGGTGCTGAATGGTTCTCAAGCATTGGTTCAGAAAAATCTAAAGGAACAAAAGTGTTTGCTTTGGCAGGTAAAATTAACAACGTTGGTCTTATCGAAGTGCCAATGGGAATTACATTAAGAGAAGTAATTTTTGAAATTGGTGGCGGAATTAAAAACGGCAAGAAATTTAAAGCAGTTCAAACTGGAGGTCCTTCAGGAGGTTGCTTATCAGAAAAACACCTAGATACACCAATCGATTTTGATAATCTAGTAGCTGCAGGTTCTATGATGGGTTCAGGTGGTATGATTGTTATGGACGAAGACGACTGTATGATTTCAATCGCTAAATTCTTCTTAGAATTTACAGTTGAAGAATCTTGCGGAAAATGTTCTCCATGTCGTATAGGTAACAAACGCTTACACGAAATATTAACAAAAATTACCGAAGGTAAAGGTACATTAGAAGATCTAGAACTACTTAAAAACTTGTCGGGAGTTATTAAAGATACAGCATTGTGTGGATTAGGTCAAACTTCTCCAAACCCAGTTTTGGCTACAATAAATAATTTCTGGGACGAGTATATAGAACACGTAACTGAGAAAAAATGTAGGGCAGGTAAATGTGTCGCATTAAAACAATATATTATTGATGAAGATGTTTGTACTGGCTGTACTGCTTGTGCTAGAGTTTGTCCAGTTGGTGCAATTACTGGCGAACTTAAAAAGCCACACACTATTAATCAAGAAATTTGTATCAAATGTGGTGCTTGTCAAGAAAAGTGTAAATTCAACGCAATATTCATTAAATAACAGGAGGCTATAAAATGAGTCTTATTAATATAAAAATAAACGGAAAAGACATACAAGTCGAAGCAGGAACAACTGTCTTGCAAGCGGCTAAAAAAGTAGGCGTAGAGATTCCAACATTGTGTCATATGAATCTTCATGACCTTAACATTGAACATAACCCAGGCGGTTGCCGTATATGTGTTGTAGAAGTTGCAGGACGTAGAAACTTGGCACCGGCTTGTGTTACAAAAGTTACAGAAGGAATGGAAGTTAAAACTCACACAATGAGAGTTCTTAACGCACGTAAAACAGTTCTGGAATTAATTCTTTCAGACCATCCATTCGAATGTTTAACATGTGCAAAAAATGGTACTTGCGATTTGCAAAAATTAGCACAAGATTTAGGTGTACGCGAATTACATTATCAAGGAGAACAAACTTCATATAAAGAAGATAATTCTCCATCTATCATTAGAGATATGGATAAATGTATTATGTGTCGTCGTTGCGAAACAATGTGTAATGAAGTTCAAACATGCGGTGTACTAAGTGGAATAAATCGTGGTTTCAGTGCAGTAGTAGCACCAGCTTTTGAACAAGACCTAATTCAATCGCCTTGTACTTTCTGTGGACAATGCGTAGCAGTTTGTCCTACAGGAGCACTAACCGAACGCGACTATACAAATAGAGTAATTAGAGCTTTAGCAGATCCTACAAAAACTGTTATCGTTCAAACAGCTCCAGCAGTCCGTGCAGCTTTAGGCGAAGAGTTTGGAATGAAACCAGGAACACTTGTTACAGGTAAAATGGTAGCAGCTTTACGTAAAATAGGCTTTGATAAAGTTTATGATACTGACTTTGCTGCTGACTTAACAATTATGGAAGAAGGTACAGAGCTTTTAGGTCGTTTGACTAAATTCTTAAACGGTGATAAAGACGTTAAGTTACCATTGTTAACTTCTTGTTGTCCAGCATGGGTTAATTTCTTAGAATACCAATTCCCAGAATTGAAAGATATTCCATCTACAGCAAAATCTCCACAACAAATGTTCGGTGCTGTTGCTAAAACATATATCGCTGAAAAATTAGGCGTAGCTCGCGAAGATTTAATAGTAGTTTCTATAATGCCTTGCTTGGCAAAAAAATTCGAAGCACAACGTCCAGAGTTTGCAGTTAATGGAAATCCAGATGTTGATTTCGCATTATCAACTCGCGAATTAGCCCACTTAATTAAACAAAGTATAGGCGATCTTAAAGATCTAGAAGAAGAAGATTATGATAAATTAATGGGACAATCAACAGGTGCTGCTGTAATTTTTGGTAATACAGGTGGTGTTATCGAAGCAGCTTGTCGTACAGCTTACGAACTTCATACAGGTAAAGTATTAGAAAAAGTTGAGTTCGAACAATTACGTGGACTCGAAGGAGTACGTACTGCATCAGTTGATATTGATGGACTAGAATTAAAATTAGGAATTGCTCATGGATTAGGTAATGCCAGAAAATTATTAGAAATGGTAAAAAACGGCGAAGCTGATTTCCATGCAATTGAAATTATGGCTTGTCCAGGTGGTTGTATTGGTGGTGGAGGTCAACCATTACATCATGGTGATTCTTCAATACTAAAAGCACGTGCAGCTGCTCTTTATCGTGCTGATGAAGAAATGAAACTTCGTAAATCTCACGAAAATCCTGAAATTATCAGCTTGTATAAAGAATTCTTAGGACAACCAATGAGTGAAAAAGCACATCACTTATTGCACACTGAGTATTTTGATAAGAAAAAAATAATTTACATCGAAAAATAATAAAGACATGTCAAGAATACAAATAAAATTAAAAGAACAAGATTATAAGGCAATACATGAAATTTGCCACTCATTCAATAACGATCCTGAGGAACTAATAAATGTTTTACATAAAGCTCAAGGACATTTTGGATACTTACCTGCTGAAGTTCAGGAGGCTGTTGCTCAAGAGTTAAATATTCCAGTAGCAAAAGTTTATGGAGTAGTTACTTTTTATAGTTTTTTTACTATGAGCCCAAAAGGACAATTCCCAATCTCTATCTGTATGGGAACAGCTTGCTATGTTAGAGGTGCAGAAAATGTCCTAGCAGAAATGAAGAAAGAATTGAATATTAACGTTGGTGAAACAACACCAGACGGTAAATTCTCTTTATCATGCTTACGTTGTGTAGGTGCTTGTGGATTAGCCCCAGTAGTTATGATAGGAGACAAAACCTTTGGTAGAGTTGCTCCAGAAGATGTTAAGAAAATTCTTGCAGAATTTTAGTTTATAGTTTCATAGTTTGTTTGTTTAATAATAAAAGGGTAGGCAATAAAATAATTGTCTATCCCTTTTAATTTAAAAATTAATTAGAATCGTTTAGTAAAAGATTCATAGTTAGTTTGTTTGGTTATGAAAGTCAGAATCCCAAAATTCTGACTTTCGTATTTTATATGAACCAGTGCTATATTTTTTAATAAAAAATCAATAACAAAACATATGTTTTTCCGTTGACTATAATAGAGCAATATTTGTTGCTTTAATTTTATTTAATATTTTTGTAAAAAAAGATTTATGAAAATTGCAATTTTAGCAGGACCACCCGGCAGCGGAAAAAGTACACATTCTAAACTTCTAGAAGAAAAAATGGGCTTTGTGCATATTTCAACAGGTAATATTTTTAGAAAAGAAATTGAAAAAAATACAGATTTGGGAAAACTTGCACAATCGCTTATAGATAAAGGAAATTTTGTGCCTGATGAAATTGTATGCGAAATGATTGAAAAAATTATTACAACTAGTGATGAAAATACGAAATTCGTTTTCGATGGATTTCCAAGAAACTATAACCAAGCCGTTGAATTTGAAAAAATATTGGAAAAATTAAACCTAAAAGTAAATGTTTTTTTAGAATTTAATGTTTGTGAGGATAACTTGATTTCGAGATTAATTGAACGCAGTAAAAATAGCAATAGAAAAGATGATGCAGATATTAAAATTATAAAACACAGAATGGAGGTTTATAAAAATGATACTCAAATTATTAACGATTTTTACTCTTCGCGAACAAATTGTTTTAAAATAAACGGCGACAGACCAATATCTGAAGTTTCTGTAGAAATTTTTGAAATAGTAAATAAATTTATGAGCTAAAGTCTATGGTTACATCGAATTTTGTTGATTATGTAAAAATATTTTGTCGTTCTGGTTCTGGAGGAGCTGGTGCTACTCACTTTAGACGAGAAAAATTTGTTGAACGTGGTGGTCCAGACGGCGGAAATGGAGGTAGAGGTGGACATATAATACTTAGAGCTAGCACTCATCGTTGGACTTTGTTACATCTGAAATTTCAAAGACATATTTTTGCTGAAAATGGAGAAAGTGGAGGAGCTTCTAACAGAACAGGTGCAGATGGTGCCGACCAAATTATTGAAGTTCCAATGGGAACTATTGCAAAAGATGCCGAAACTGGAGAATTCCTTTGCGAACTTACAGAAGATAATCAAGAAATAATATTGCTCGAAGGTGGTAAAGGTGGATTAGGAAATACAGAATTTAAAACTTCGACAAACCAAGCACCAAGATATTCGCAACCAGGAATTGAAGGAATTGAAAAAGCAATAATTTTAGAATTAAAACTTTTGGCTGATGTCGGCTTAGTTGGATTTCCAAATGCAGGAAAATCAACTTTGCTTTCTGTAGTCTCGGCAGCAAAACCAAAAATTGCAGATTATCCTTTTACAACCCTAGTTCCAAATTTAGGAATAGTGGAATATAGAGATTCTAAATCTTTTGTAATGGCAGATATTCCAGGAATAATAGAAGGAGCAGCACAAGGCAAGGGTTTGGGACACAGGTTTTTACGACATATAGAGAGAAATTCAATACTTTTATTTATGATTCCTTGCGATACAAAAAATATTAAAAAAGAATATGAAATCTTATTAAAGGAATTAAGAGAATACAATCCAGAACTAAAAGATAAAACAAGAATATTAGCAATTACAAAATCAGATTTAATAGACGATGAATTAATGGAATTGTTGAAAGCAGAATTACCAAAAAATATTGAAACAATTTTTATTTCTGCTGTTGCAAATAAAAATATTGATAAACTAAAAGATTTAATTTGGAACAAACTTAACGAATAATGGAATACTTAGAAAACTTAGATATTGATATTTTTCTTTATTTTAACTCACTTAACTTAGCTTGGTTAGATCCAATTATGAAATTCATATCTTCTTTTTGGATTTGGTATATCGTTGTGGCTATTTTTATTTTTTTATTAGTTAGAAAATTTAAAAAGAAATTTTGGATTCCATTATTAGTGTCTATAATTTGTTTTGCATTAACCGACCAAAGCTCAAATCTAATAAAACATAGTGTAAAAAGATACCGTCCTACACACAATTTGGAAATTTCAGATAAGGTACATACAATTGATGGTTATAAAGGTGGCTTGTATAGTTTTGTTTCGGGACATGCTTGTAATGGTTTTGGCTTAGCATTAATTACTTTGCTTTTTTTAAGAAATAAAAAATGGACTTGGTTTATTTTAATTTGGGCAAGCATTGTTTCTTACTCTCGAATTTATCTTGGTGTGCATTATCCAGCCGATTTAGTAGCAGGAGCAATTTTAGGAACTTGCTTAGCACTTGCAGTATATAAAATACATAAACTTATTCCTTATTTTAAAAACTTAGAAACGGATCGTAAAATGGCATCGCCCAATGTCTAACTTACCGACTTGCGTTTAAAAATTTCTATGTAACTTACTTACTTTTGTTTTTAGATAGGTTTTTAAATAGTTTTAATGCTTTGTTGAATAACGAAAAATTGCCTTTGTTTTGTTAAAGTAGTATGTTTGTATGAAATAGTACTGTTTAAATATAAAATTTAGTCTAGTGATGAAAAATTCCATTAATCTGCTATAGATATTGAAGTAAATGACTTACTTTTGCAACCCAATAATATGGATAACTAATTTACTTTAAATTATTTTAACAGATGAAGACCAAGTACATAGATTTAATTGAACAGTCATTCGAATTTCCAACAGAGGAATTTGAAGTGGAAGATGGAGAACTTTATTTTTATGATATTCCTTTAATGGACTTAGTTAAACAATATGGAACTCCTATGAAGTTTACTTATTTGCCAAAAATTAGTGAAAATATAAAAAAGGCAAGAGTGTGGTTTAATGTAGCTTTAACTAAAGCAAATTATAATGGCAAGTATTACCAATGCTATTGTACAAAGAGTTCTCATTTCTCTTTCGTTTTAGAAGAAGCTTTGAAAAATGATATTCATATTGAAACAAGTTCTAACTTCGATATTGATATTATAAGAGCACTTTATGAATCTGGACAAATTGATAAAAATAAATTTATAGTTTGCAATGGTTTCAAAATGCCAGCTTATATTGAAAATATAGCTAGATTGATAAACGATGGTTTTACTTCGGTTATTCCAGTTTTGGATAATTATTCAGAGTTAGATCAGTTACTTGAGCAAGTTGAAGGTGAGTTTAGCGTAGGTATCCGTATAGCTTCTGAGGAAGAGCCAAAATTTGAGTTTTATACTTCTCGACTTGGAATAGGTTATAAAAATATTGTTCAATATTATCACGACTTTATTGAAAATAATCCAAGAGTAAAACTAAAAATGCTTCACTTTTTTATAAATACTGGAATTAAAGATACTGCATACTATTGGAATGAATTGAACAAATGTATGAATGTTTATTGCGAGCTTAAAAAAGTTTGTCCTGAATTAACTGCTTTAAATATTGGTGGAGGTTTCCCTATTAAAAATAGCTTGACATTTGATTATGATTACGAATATATGGCTGAAGAAATTGTGAATCAAATAAAAATGGCTTGTGATTCAAACAAAGTTCCTGAACCAGATATTTTTACAGAATTTGGCTCATTTACTGTTGGTGAAAGTGGTGGTGCAATTTATTCAGTAGTCTTTCAAAAGCAACAAAACGATAGAGAAAAATGGAATATGATTGATTCTTCTTTTATTACAACACTACCTGATTCATGGTCAATTAGTAAAAGATTTATAATGTTGCCAATAAATAAATGGGAATCACAATACGAAAGGGTTTTTCTTGGTGGGCTTACTTGCGATAGCGATGATTACTATAATTCAGAGCAGCATGTGAACGCAATTTATCTGCCAGAATATGATGAAGAAGAAACTTTATATATTGGATTTTTTAATACAGGAGCATATCAAGAAGCAATAGGTGGTTTTGGAGGAATTCAGCACTGTCTTATTCCCGCACCAAAACATGTGCTTATAAGCAAAGACGAAGACGGTAAAGTTACTACCAGACTGTATTCTAAAGAACAATCATATAAATCAATGCTTAAAACTCTTGGATATACTTATTAATTGTTTTAATTTTGGTGAAATTTTAAATAATTATGTCTAAACGTACTTATGCAGGTATTCCAGAGGAGTATTCAGGTTATGAAAATGCAAAAGTTGTAATTTTGCCTGTTCCTTACGATAAAACATCAACTTGGGGAAAAGGAGCAGACAAAGGACCAGAAGCATTTTTAGATGCTTCGGAAAATATGGAAATTTATGATTTGGAATCAGATACCGAAGTTTTTAAACATGGTGTTTGGTTAAGCGATGTTTTAGATGTTGACGACAATCCTGAAATGATGGTGCAGCAAGTGAAAGCTAAAGCTAAAAAGTTTTATGATGATAATAAACTTTTTACAATGATTGGCGGTGAGCATTCTGTAAGCATTGGTGCAATAATGGCAAGTGCTGAAAAATTTGAAAATTTATCAGTTTTACAACTCGATGCACATTCAGATTTAAGACCAGAATATGACGACAGTATTTATAATCATGCTTGCGCTTTGCATTGGGCTTCGAAAAATACAAATTTAATTCAAGTTGGAATTAGAAGCATGGCTGTAGAAGAAAGAGAATTTGTAAACAAAAACAATGTATTTTATGCCGAAGATATTGCAAATAGAAATGATTGGCAACAAGAAGTAATTGATAAACTTGGACAAAATGTTTACTTAACTATTGATTTGGATTACTTCGACCCTTCGATACTGCCTGCAACCGGAACGCCAGAACCAGGAGGTTTAACTTGGTATCCGACTTTAGATTTACTAAAAAAACTTGCTAAACAAAGAAAGATTGTTGGATTTGATATTGTTGAGTTAGCACCAGACCCAGCACATTTAGCATCGAATTTTTTAGCAGCAAAATTGTATTACAAAATATTAACTTATATATTAGAAAAATAATGGAAGCAAAAGGAACAATTTCAAAATTTATTGAAGAAAATTTTAAACATTTTAATGCAGCTACTTTAGTTGATGCCTCAAAAGGCTATGTAAAACACTTAACTGAAGGTGGCAAGATGATGATTACATTAGCTGGAGCTATGAGTACAGCAGAACTCGGCAAGACTTTGGCAGAAATGATTCGCCAAGATAAAGTGCATATTATTTCTTGTACAGGAGCAAATCTTGAGGAAGATATAATGAATTTAGTTGCTCATAAGCATTATAAGCGAGTGCCTCATTATCGTGATTTAACACCACAAGAAGAGTGGGATTTAATGCAAAAAGGATTGAATAGAGTTACCGATACTTGTATTCCAGAAGAAGAAGCTTTTCGTCGTATTCAAGAGCATATTTTTAAACAATGGAAAACAGCTCAAGATAAAGGCGAAAGATATTTCCCACATCAATATATGTATAAAATGTTGTTGAGTGGAGATTTAGAAAAATATTACGAAATAGACCCAAAAAACTCTTGGATGCTTGCTGCAGCTGAGAAAAACTTAGATATTGTTGTACCAGGTTGGGAAGACTCAACTATGGGAAATATTTTTACCTCATATTGTATAAAAGGCGATTTAAAACCTTCAACAATGAAAACAGGTATTGAGTATATGATGTTTTTAACAGATTGGTATCGCAAAAATTCTAGTGGTAAAGGCGTAGGATTTTTCCAAATTGGTGGTGGAATTTCTGGTGACTTCCCAATTTGCGTTGTACCAATGATGTACCAAGATCTAGAATGGGAAGATGTTCCTTTCTGGGCTTATTTCTGCCAAATTAGCGACTCAACAACTTCATACGGCTCATATTCAGGTGCAATTCCAAACGAAAAAATTACTTGGGGAAAACTTGATATAAATACTCCAAAATACGTAATAGAATCTGATGCTACTATTGTTGCGCCGCTTGTGTTTGCATGGGCGTTAGGATACTAAGCTCAGTTAAAAGTCGAAAGTTAAAAGTTTAAAGTTCGTAAAGTTTGTAAAGTGGGGGTTTTGAAATTCTGCTGACTTTTAACTTAGTTGTATTTGGAAACTTATAAGATTACTTTAGAAGCACAGACCTTCGATTTATCACTTCACTCACTATTGCCACATACACGCTGTTACCAACTGGGCGTTTTTGTCTGTCAATAGTTTGAGATATATTTTCAATTCAGTCATACCGTTTACTTTGTCTTTGAAAGATTTAGTTTTTTGAGGTGGCAAAAGGCGTTGAAAACAGGCTGTCTCTTTGGTGGGTTTTGGCTTTAGCATTGGCTTTATGCGACCCGACAATGTGCCAGCTTGTGTGATAGCTATTCTTTTATTATTTTTTTTAATTCAACAGTTTTACCATTTTCAAGTTTTATTAGATATACACCGGGAGTAAAATTACTAGTCTGAACAGTAGTTTTATTAGTTAAATTACCTTTGAAAATAACTTGACCTATTGCATTTAATATATCAAAGTTTACTGTTTCATTATTACCTTCTATTTCAATTATTAATTCATTTAGAACAGGGTTCGGATATACTTTAACAATTCTGTTCTCATAATCAACTTCAATACCTGCTTCTGAAGCTAATACCCAATCTTGCTGTGTACTAGAAACCCTAAAGCGATCTAATGTGCCTTCAAAACCATTTTCATATCTATTATTAGCCCAAAAAACAGAAAGAAATTCTCCAACTGTAGGTTTAACTCTATTACTTCCATGATCACCGCAAGTCTGTAATGTTTCGGTATAGGATGTATTTGAAGCAACAAGTTGACCGTCAACATTTAAATATTGTCCCTGACTTCCATAACTAAAAGATACAACATGCCATTCATTGAATCTGAATGCTGTACCAGTCGCTGATAAAGTGTGTGAGGTTGGGGTGGATGTAAGTGCTGTTGTCAATGAAATATCTCCAGTATGATCAACATTGAGCCACATTGCACCTAAATACCAAACATCTGAAGGCCCTGTAGTAAAAATATGTGCGTTTGATTGATTATCCAATAACGTATAATCAGAATAAGAATATCCTTTTGTAACTTTGATCAACATTTCTATTGTACCTTGATGAGGCAGTCCCATTGAAAAAGGATATTCAATCCTGCTTTCGCTTGTTCTGGTGAAAACAGCACCTTGACCATTTGGTGTTGTCGTATAAGTTATACCATGAGGTGTACCGAGAGTTGAACCATTCAACTCATCCATTATAACCTGTGCAAAAATACTGCTTGATCCAATTAGGGAAAGCAAAACCAAAAACGTAAAAGACATTTTCATAAATTTTAGATTTTAAGGTGGGTTCTAAAAAATAATTTTTCTCATTTTGGCTATTCATAAATCGTAGAACCCATAAACGATTTACAGATAGTCATCACAAAAATATAAATAATATTTTGAATATCAAAGCATTAATAACACATCTTAAATGTTAATATTAACTTGATTACTATTAAATACTGGAGCAGTAAGATTTGGCTCTTTGACTTTTGCGAAGCGTAGGCTTGTGTGTTGGGCAAAAGGCAATGTGCTAAATGTGGGTCGGCTTTCCGCTTTTCTTTCTTGAGGATTAGCCAAAAAACTAAATATTTTTTCTTTCATTGTCATTTCGTTTTAATTCTCAAACCATTTTTCAGTCATTTTCAGTGTCGCTTTCTTTTTCTACGCCTTGTTGGTAAGGTTATAATTCACGATACAAGTTTAAAACATTTCTTTCTTATTTCCAAATTTTACTTAGTTTATTTTTTTAATCAGTAAAAATTAATTGTAGGAGGGGCAATTGAGTTTAAAGTTTGTAAAGTGGAATGTTGTGAAAATTTATGGATTTTTATATTTTAACTGCCAGTTCAGGCTTAAAGTTGCTTATAATACTTTATCTGTTTTTAATTATTAAACTAAGCTGTTGTTGGCAAATCTTATTTATATTTGGTTAAATCAAAAAAATTAAAACGTAGAATTAAATCAAAGCCAATGAAACACGGCATATAACCTTTTTCAGGGTTAGAAACAACTAGTTCGTGGTTTCCTCTTACTTTAATTATGTTTCCTTCAATTTTTCGACTAAATGGCATAATTGCAGATTGAAAAACAGGACCAAACTCAAATTGAATATTATTGATTTTATTTTTGAGAAGCCTAAGACCTAGATTAAAATTCATGCAAAGTGGATAAAAGTCTAAATTTTGTGTCAATGCAAACTCATTACCATCAGTTGCATAAAGATAAAGTTCACCTGGAAAATCAATGTGTTTATACAATGGAACACTTCCTATAACGCCACCTATTAAATTCAAATTATAGTTGCCAATTTTAGATATGTTGTGTTTATAGATTAGCGGAACATCTATAAAATATGCTCTAGGTTTAAAACGCGCAAATGGCATTTCATCATGTATCAATCCTTGTGGAGAATAATAATCTTTATTACTTAAAATTACTCCTGTTTCTATCTCATTCTTTTCATTTAATACAGCAGAAATTCTTATCCCAAAATTCATAAACTCAAATATAGGAAGGTCTCTTACAGATTTCTTTGACTGGTAACCGTATCCTGTAGGAACTTGACCTCCAAAATATACTGTTGGATTATATAAATAGGAGATATTTGGAGTATATGAAAATCCTAAACTCCATTTCTTTTTTAGTTCAAGCTCTTGAGCAATAGAATTTAAAAATAGAATAGATAAAACTAAGGTTATTAATGTCTTTTTCATATTTATTTTTGCTAACGAATGTTTTACTTCTCAAATATACAACATTCTTAAACACAAAACAAAAAATTGCATATTATTTTCAACTTAGAATTGTCTCTCAGACGCACTTTTAACTTTTAACTGAACTTTAAGTCCTACACCTCTTGTTGGCAACTGGCAATTAGTTATTTATGATTTTTTCTATGTGTAGAATGAATTTCTTAACAAAGTCATAATAAGGCATAACCTTTTCTTCTGTAAGCCTGTCATATTAATCTAATTGATTTATTTTTAATATTTTCATAAAGTGGAGTTTGTCTATATTTTACATTCCATTCTTCTTTTGGGTATATCAATGGGGATAAAATTTCACCTGTTTCTAATTCGATTTCATAGAATTCATCCATTATTTTAGTTTCTAAAGCAAAAGGAATTTGCTTTAAATTCAGTAAAATTAATAAATCCCAATCAGAAAAAGGTCGTGCTTCTCCACGTGCATGAGAACCGTACAAATAAATTTCAGCATCTGGATACTTTTCCCTTGAAAGTTCCAAAATCTTACTTATTATGACATCTCTTGTATTCATATTGCAAATATAATAAAAATCAAACTAACTTCAATTGTTTACTCAAATGTTTTTTTGTTGCCAACTTTTAATTTCCATAACAAAGGTATAACATTCTTAAACACAAAACAAAAATCGTATGTTATTTTTATCTTGTCTTTCAGTGGCACTTTTAATACTTCAACTCCGTTCAGTGCATTGCTTTTAACTTTTTTGCTACCTAAAATATGCTATGTAAATTTACCCTCAATTTTTTATTAATTTTTTAGTTACCATAAAGTCGTTTGTGTCAATAATTTTTAAAACATAAATACCTTTTGGTAAATTAGAAATAACAATATGTGTCTTAGTTTCAGACATTAATAATTTACCTGAAATATCATAAATTTCTATTCTTTTTAATTTATTAATTCCAGAGACTGTAATCATTTCGTTAGCAGGATTTGGATATATAGCTATATCTGAATTAAAATATGGGGAATTTATTTCCAGAGCAACCTTTATGACACTTTTTAATATTGTTTCGCACTCTTCGTCATAAATATCATAATTGAGCAATCCTAAATATATATTATCATAACCATCGTATATTTTGTTTTCAATTACTGTCGAATCCGAAGAACACCAACAATTACCAGTTATATCTTTATTTATATCATCAAGATTTTCAATGTTATATTTAGAATTATTGCATATTAAATTATTTTTAATTGGTGGATAGCCTCCATCATAATTTGATAATTGAACACCTATTCTGTTATTTATTATTTTATTATTTCTTAATTCAAAGCCTTCATAAGATGGTTTAATTCCTATATCATTATTTTCAATTATGCAACTATCAACTAATTGCCGTCCTCCATATAGTGCGATATTATTATTTTGAAATGTAGATTTATGAACAGCAATTCTTTCCGTTTGATACAAACCATATTCATTTCCAATAAAAGTTGAATTTGAGATAATTTTATCAGCATTTGTAATACAATAAATATTATTTGTAAATTCACAGTTATCAACTATAGTATTATAACCAGTATATCCAGCTAATACAGTTGTATTATTTGAAAATTTACAATTACGAAAATCTATTGGACCTCCTTCAAAACAACAATCCACATCATTAACAGTTTTTGCAAAAGAAAAATCACAATATTCAAAATTTGCTGATGCTCCTTGATTATTTTTTGTTTTTATTCCATACCAATCGTCCTTATTAGGATTTGTTTTATTAGAAGTAAAAACAATTCTATTGCTTTCATTGCCAACCGCAACTAATGTTCCACGAATTTCTAAAAAATAATAACCATCAAATTTTACATGAACACCAGGTTGAATTGTTAGAGTTTTGCCTGGAAATAGCACTACATCACCTGTGATAATGTATGGACTGTTTTCTAATAACCATTCTGTATCATTGTATATTCCTCCTTGAAAATAAGTTTGCCCGAAAATATTAAATGATATCAAACTTACGGCTAATGTAATGATAATTGTTTTCATATTTTTAAAATTTAATTTTCCAAAACAAATATACAACATTTTTAAACATAAAACAAAAAATAACATATTATTTTTTAACTTGTCTCTCAGATGCACTTTTAACTTTTAACTTTACCTTCGGTGAGCTCGCAAGCTCGGTTCAACTTTCAACTTTTAACTGATTTTTCCGTAATATTTTGTCTTTAAATTGTAGCTATAGTTTGTTAAAATGCTATCTAATTTTTGTTTGTTGTTGCTACTGTTTGGTTCTTTACTTTCAAGTTGTGCTAAAAAATCTTTAGTTGCTGTCAATATTTTTTTCTTTTTGCTTACCGAAACTTCTTTTTTTTCGGTTTGTTGTTTTTTTCTTTCTAAGCTGTCTTTTGCAATTTTTAAAACTTCATTGTCTTTGTCGAATTGTTTAAAAAGATTGTCAATTAAAAGTTCTGGAATTATTTGTCGGCTTGCAAGCTCAGCTGATAAAAGTCCACGAATGCAGTAAAACACAGTCTTATAAGTGAATTTTCTACCTGTCTCCATTAAGTTTAAGTGTCCTTTTGCAAAAGAAATATAATGATGAAATAAAGCCTTAAAGTCAATATTAGCAATTAGGTTTTGCTGAAAACTTGTCCAGTCGGGAAGTTGGTTGAAGTAAACAATGTTTGCTCTTATCCACTCAAAAACTGAGGGGTTGCTTTTTGCTAAAAGTGCAAACATTTTATCAATGTCGAAGGAAACAAAATCAAAGTCTCCGTCCATTACTTCTATGAAGTTACGATGTTTTTTAAAGTCAAAATATTGTTTTTTTGATTGGAGATGAAACCCACGAACATCAAAATCGCTGTCAGGACTTGCTATGCCCCAAAGTCGGCTACCACTCTCAATATAGAAAAGAGGTATTTCTTCTATGTTCTGAAATAAGTTATCTATTTTTTCTTTCATTTTGTTTCTTTGTGTGTTGTGTTAGTTTTGTTAAAAATATTTACTTTAATAATTTTCGAGTTTCAACTTCTTGTAAAATACTCATTTGCTGAATTGCTATATGATTTAGTTTTATGAGACGTTCTTTTTGGGGCATTTTTTCGTTAATGAAAACTGCATTCAGATTCTCCATATTTGACAGACAAATCAATTCATTTATTGTTGCATAATCGCGAATATTGCCTTTCAATTCAGGGTTTGAGTCTCGCCATTGTTTGGCTGTAATTCCGAACAAAGCAACATTTAACACATCGGCTTCATTGGCATAAATTATTGATGTCTGTGTCGTTGAAAGCTCTTGTGGAATGAGATTTTGTTTAATTGCATCGGTATGTATGTGGTAATTTAATTTAGCTAATTCCCGTTTTGCAGACCAACCAAGTTGTCTTTGTTCTTCTTCTTTAAGTCTTTGAAATTCATTTATTAAATACAACTTAAAAGGAACACTAATTGCAGCGCCAAACTCAAAAGCAATGTCTTTATGGGCAAAAGTTCCTCCATATTTGCCTCTCTTTACAATAAAGCCTATGGCATTGGTTTTTTCTATCCATTCAGAAACACTTAGCACAAAATTAGGTAATCCTGCTTGCATTTTAAAGTGGTCAGATTCCACCACTTTAAAATTCGGATTATTTATTTGTTCCCAAACACTAAGAAATTCGATTGCATAACGTGTTCTTAACCAGTTTTTAATAATATCTGCTGCACGGCTTTCGCTTTCTTTCGCGTTTGCCATATCGGTAAGAGAAATGTAATCTTTCTCCTCAATAGATATAATTGTGATTTCAGTATTTTTTACGTTAATTTTTGCCATAATTCATTACTTTTTTATGGTTATAGCTTTTTATGTTATCTAAAATCTAATTTGCAAAACAAAACTACAACATTTCTATTTCATTTCCTATTTTAACCGATATTTTTTTAACTTTGCCAAAATTTAAAACGAAACTTTAAAATATGAGTTTTATTAATCCTGCCTTTTTTTGGGCGATGTTTGCAATAGCTGTTCCAATAATTATTCACTTAATTAATTTTAGGCGACATAAAACTTTATATTTTAGTAATACTCGCTTTTTAGAAAATATTCGCAAAGAAACCAAAACAAAAACTAAACTTAAACAAATTTTAATTTTAATTGCTCGAATTTTAACTATAGCAATGCTTGTAATAGCTTTTGCTGGTCCTTTTATTCCAATAAAACAAGGAAATAATGATAAACCAAGCGGTTTAAACATAATTTATCTTGACAATTCATTTTCTATGGAAAATACCGGCAAAAAAGGTAAACTTTTTGAACAAGCACAACAAATTGCTCAAGAAATTGCTTACAGTTCGGCAAGTTCAGCAAAATATTTTTTAATAACAAATGATTTGTTGCCTGAACATCAGTATTTTAGCGATAGAGATGCTTTTGTGAGAAATATTAATAAAACTTCTATAAGTCCTTCAAGCTATACGTTAAACGAAGTGGTTTTAAAGGCTAACGCTAATGTAACAAAAGAGCAAAATGCGAACTTGTATGTTATTTCAGACATGCAAGAAACTTTTGTAGAAAATATTTCTGCAAAATTAAATGATAATATAAATTTAATTTTTGTTCCCCTAAAAGCTGAAAAACAAAACAATATTTTTATTGATTCTGTTTGGTTTGAGTCGCTTAGCCATAGATTAAATATGTCGGAAACTCTTGTTGCAAGATTAGTAAATAATTCTGACGAAGCATTTTTTGAGCAATCTCTACAATTATATATAAATGACAGCCTTAAAGCCGTTGCAGGATTTAATATTGAAGCAGGCGAAACTAAAGACGTTGAAATTGAATATGTAAATACTCAATCAGGATTTATTGAGGCAAGACTTGAAATTACTGACTATCCGATAATTTATGATAATATACTTTATTTTAATTATAAGGTTTCGGATATGACTAAAATTTTAATAATAAATAATGAAAAGCCAAATCGTTGGTTGACAGCTCTTTATGCTTCTGATTCTGAAAATTTTGATTTAAAACAAGTTAAATTAGGAACAGAGCAAAATGAGAATTTCAATAATTATAATTTGGTAATTTTAAATTCGTTTTCAGAAATATCTACAGGTTTGAGTGCCAATTTGTTGGAATATACCGAAAACGGAGGCTCTTTGATTTTTATTCCTGATAAAAAATTGAAAGTCAGTTCGATAAATTCTTTTTTAAATCTTTTTAATGCAGGAAATTTTACAGAACAAAGTATTCAAAACACAAGAATTGCTTCAATAGAGTACGAGCACGAATTATTTAAAAATGTATTTATCAAAAAAGAAAAGCAAAGCGAATTGCCAATAGTTGCAAATAGTCATAAATTCAATACATTTACTTCGTCTTCTGTTCGTAAGGTTCTTAATTTAGAAAACAATGCAACTTTGTTGGCTGCTGGAAATTATGGTTCTGGAAAAATTTATATTATTTCAGCACATGTTGATGAAAGCAATTCGGAATTTGTAAAATCTGCAATTTTTGCTCCAGCATTTTATAATATGGCATTAAACTCTCAGATAAGCAATCAGTTGTATTCAACGATTAAGGCGGGAGCAAAAGTAGAAATAAAATCCGATAAGGAAATTTTAAGCTCAGATATTTTTAAATTGACAGACAAAACAAATTTCGAAATTTTAACGCCACATAGATATGCAAACAAAAAAATAATTATTGATATTCCTCAACAAATTTTAAATTCTGGAACATATTCACTTTATAAAACTGAAGAATATATTTCGCCAATTTCGCTAAATTACGATAGAAGCGAATCTGTTTTAGACTTTGTAAGTGCAAGTGATTTAGATAAACTCATAGTTGAAAAATTTGATAATAAAGCAAAACTTGTTGACTCAGATAAAAGCGATTTTAAACTTGAATTAAAAAGATTTGCAGACGGCAAACCATTGTGGCAACTATTTGTTTTATTAGCTTTTATTTTTGTTTGTTGTGAAATTGCATTTATAAGACTTCTTAAATAAAAAAAGTTTTTATATTTGTGCGAAAATTTTTGTGAGGGGGCCTCATAGTTCAACGGATAGAATAGCAGTTTCCTAAACTGTAGATCCAGGTTCGATTCCTGGTGGGGCTACTTTTTTGTATTGAGAATTATATAATTGATAATTGATAATTGATAATTGAAGAATTTAGCTTCGCTACATTTTCTGTCGTCTCTCGGCATAGCACTAACAAGTTTGGCTTTGCACTCGCTCTTTAGAAAATTGATAATTGAATCTGTTATGTTATAAAAAATAGGATTACACTTTAAAACTTAAAATATGAAAAAGAAAGATTCTATAGAAAAAGCAAGGCAGTATGTTGAGAAAGCCAAAAAAATATTAGAAAAAAATGGTAAATTTTATGAGGCTACCGAAACATATCAAAATAATAAATGTGTAAAAAGAGCAGGCAATAGGTTATGGAAAGCTTGCTTGATAGCTTTAGAGGCTGCGTTTCCTAATGTGGAAGGGAAAGGACGAATCTTAGTCGATAAATACAAAGAAGTAGCTCAGTGTGATAAAAAACTACATGATTGCATTTTCAATACTTATTATATAACATATTTAGCTATGGGTTACGATGGTACAAGTGTTAAAACAATAACTGATGTTGGTTTTGAATATGCTAATTTACTTATAGACCATTGTGCAATATTGTGTAATCAGCAAAAAATATAGGTGTTAAAATGTTTACCAAAAATCGTACTAAGAAAATTTTTGGTAAACATAATTTTCAAGCCTCAAAAAGTTTATTCCATTTTTCGTCAGGGGCTACGTCTAATATCCCGCCATTATATAACCAATAAATCATATAGGCACAAAAAGAACTTACACGTACTTTGTTTTTCTTTGTTACTTTCACATGAATACTGTCGGGTATTTTATATACTTTGTTTGCAACCTTGATACCGTCAATTTGAAAAACTTTTGAGTGAGGCTCTACGTTTATTAAAAAATCCTTATCTTCATCTTCAGGCTTGGCTTTTAAAGTTTTGTTACTCTTGTTTTTTATGGCAGCTTGTCCAAAATGCAATTGTAATGATGTTGTTAAGCACGCAATTCCAGCAAAGAAGAGAAAGTAGTCTAATTTTGTTTTGTTCACAAGAAACACCGCTAAAAATATGAGTGTTATGATTGCTAACAAATCACAAATATGGTATAGGTCTATTTTTATAAATTTTTTAGTTTTCATAACCTAAAAATGCTTTCTCTTTGCGTTTATTGCACATAAATTTATATTTTTATACACTTGTTTAACTTGCAGGCTTACGTTGTAATTTAAGCGAGGAATTAAAAAGTTAAAAGTGGATTTTTGATTTATTTTAGTTAAAACTTTCTGGAATTTAACTAAACACTAAAAACTCATCAACTAAAAACTAAAAACTTCTCAACTAAACACTAAAAACTTTTATTTATTTCCTGAATTTGTTCTGGGCTTAGTTCATTTACTTTGTTTAAAATCAGTGAGTTAATATTCAAATGGCACACAAATTCTAAAACTTCCATTTTATCAAAAGCTTCGAATAAAGATTTGCCAATACTTATTGCTCCATGATTTTTCATAATGCAAACATCTGTGTCTTGTAGTTTATTTGCAACTTCTACAGCAAGTTTTTCTGTTCCCATTAATTCATATTCTGATAGAGAAATTTTGCCAAGTAATAAACTTGCTTCGCCAGTTAAAGCTGTGTTTGGAATACTTCCTGCAACTGCATAGCTTGAAGCATAAACAGGGTGGGAGTGAACGATTGCAGAAATATCTTTACGTGTTTCGTAAATTTTTAAATGCATTCCACTTTCCATGCTTGGCTTTAACTTAGGCGTAATATTATTTTTATTGTCGTCAAAAACAATTATATCTTTCCATTTTATGCAGGATTTGTCGGTTTGGCTGGCAGTGATAAAAACAAAACCATTCTCATTTTTAAAACTAACATTTCCACCACTTGATGTAGTAAGACCTTGTGCGTAAAGCCTTCTCATTATTTTTGCTACTTCTTTTCTTTCTTTTTTAAACATCATTTTTGAAACAATTTAATAATTTCTTCTTCATTTGGTTTTATAATTCCTTTTTCGGTAATAATTCCTGTAATTAGTTCGGCAGGTGTTGTGTCAAAAGCAGGATTTAAAGCACCAGAGCCAGGATTTGTAATTTGCATTTCTTCAATTTTTCCTGATTTTAATTTTCCTGAACAATAAATTACTTCGTCTGCACTTCTTTCTTCTATAGGAATTGATTTGCCTGTTTTTGTTTTTAAATCTATTGTACTGCTTGGTGCGGCAATGTAAAATGGAATTCCATAATATTTTGCAGCAATTGCTTTTTCTAAAGTTCCAATTTTGTTTGCAGTATCTCCGTTTGCAGCAATTCTGTCGGCACCAGCAATAAATAAATCTATTTTTCCCTTAGACATATAATACGCTCCTGCATTGTCGGGAATTATTGCATGTGGTATATTTTCTTGTTTTAGCTCCCAAGCTGTAAGTCTTGCTCCTTGGTTGCGAGGACGAGTTTCGTCAACATACACAAATATATTTTTACCAGAATTATGAGCAGCATAAATAGGAGCAAGGGCAGAACCGTAATCAACTAAGGCTAACCAACCTGCATTGCAATGAGTTTCAATAGAAAAACCGTCTTCTATCAATGTGTTTCCAAATTCTCCAATCAGGCGACCATGTTCGGCACATTCGTCAGCAATGGCATGAGCTTCAGAAATTGCAAATTCTTTTGAAATTTTTGCAGCATCTAAAACTCTTTGGGTTGCATAAAATAAATTTACCGCAGTTGGACGAGTTTGGTCAATTAGTTTTTTGGCTTTTTCTAAACTTGAATACAAATCTTGGCTTTTATTTTCATAAATAGCTTGAAGCATGGCATAAGCCGCAGCAGCACCAATAGAACCAGCACCACGAGTAATCATAGTTTTTATTGCCATGCAAGTAGTTTGCAAGTTTTTACTTTTAAAAATTTTAAATTCAAAAGGCAGTTTGTTTTGGTCTATCATAAAAACTGTTTCGTTTTCTACCCAAATTGCCCGATAATGTTTATTGTTAACTTTCATTTTTTAAAATTTTAATCAACAATTGCTTTTGTAAGCTCTTCAAGCGAAAAACCTGCAAAATAATCATTGAAATTTAAGTCTTTTAACTTGTTTTCAATATTTGTATAAGTGTATCTAACGCCAATTAGTGCATTTTCAATTTCTTCGAGATTGCTATTGTTGCCAAAAAAAGTACCGTAAAACTTAATATTTTCTATCATGGAATTTTTCACATTAGCAAATACTTGTATTTTCCCAGCTGTGTATCTCGAATGTCTGTTTATATCAAACTTTGGCGATTTTCCCCAATTCCATTCCCAAGTTCCAAATTTGCTTGCTCTGTTTTTTTCAATTTCAGCTAATTCTTGTTGTGAAAAAGTATATTCTTTCATTGCTGGAAACTTGCGTTTCATGTGAGCAAGAAGTTTGTCAGCAAATTCTTCAACGCTAATTTTGTTTGGCAAATTTGGCAAAATATTATCAACAGCGCTACGAACAGATTTTGTAGCATTAGAGCTAATAATATCTTTAGGAATTTCTAAAGCTTTTGCCAAAACACTTAGTTCAGTGTTGAACAACAAACAGCCGTGGTGCATAATTCTACCTTTAATATAGGCTTGAGCGTTTCCACAGATTTTTTTTCCATCAATTAAAATATCATTTCTACCCGAAAATTCTGCTGTAACACCTAATTCTTTTAGAGTGTCGATTACAGGTTGAGAAAATGTTTTAAAATCAAAATCATCTCCTTTTTCTTCGTTAGAAATAATTGTGTAATTCAAATTGTTTAAATCGTGATAAACAGCTCCACCACCAGAAATTCGCCTTACAACATTAATATTATGCTTTTTTACATAATCTGCATTAATTTCTTCAAATGCATTTTGATGTTTGCCAATAATAATTGCAGGCTCGTTTATCCATAAAATAAATATTTTCTCGTGCTGAAGAAGATTTTTTAAACAATATTCTTCTAAAGCAATGTTGTAATCAGGTTTGTTGGATTTGTTTACAATATAAATCATAATAAAAATTTTAGACAGGCAAAATTAAGAATTTTTGGAGATAATCAGACTATATTTTAATCTTTTCAATTGCTCCAAGTGGATTCATAGCGTTGATAGGATAAATATAATCAAAATTTTTAACTTCATCTTCTTTTATTGTAATCATGTTGATTTTGTGCTGTTGCAAGCTTTGACTTAGCATTGTGCCAAAAAGTAGTGGAGTGTTTGGCGAATATAAATTTCCATTTTTTTCAAATATAAGATTGCTGAATACAGAATCGCTAACATTTTTGTTTTGAATTAAAATTGGTAAAGTATTTTTATCAGTTTCTTGAGAAATTGTGTCGAAAAGCTTTCTATCAGTACTTTTAAATGAATATGTGAAATTTTTTTCTATCTCAACTAATTTGTAAGTGTGAAATTTTGGTCTTGTATATTCTGCAAATTCTATTGATTGTTGGTGTGAATCATAGACAATTCTTATTTTGAAAAGTCCTTGTTTGGGAAATTTATTTTCAGAAATAATTTTTTCGAGAGAGAAGTTGGCAGGCATTTTAAAAATATGTAAAAAAGTTTTATTTACTCTTTCCTGATGGTAGTTTAAGTTATGTACAACTCCATTTTCGAGGCGTATACTTTCAATAAATTGGGACATAAATTTTGTTTTTTAATTCGCTAAATTCTTTTTCTACATCGCTTAGTTCAGTAATTCCACCGCCACTTTTATAAAAATAATTTTCTCCATTTTTTTCAATAAATCTAATCATTACTCCAGAATCTAAACTTTCGCCAGTAAAAATTCCCATAACACCGCTATAAAAACCTCTGTCGTAGCCTTCAATTTTATTAATTATTTCAATAGCTTCGTTTTTAGGAACACCGCAAATTGATGCAGCAGGAAGTATAGAGTTTAATAAATCGCCTAAATTATCTTGCCAATTCGGTTGTAGCTTTGCACAAATTTCAGAACTTACTTGTAATAAAGTTTTTGTCTTAGTTTTAATTTTGCTAATATAGCGACTTCTTTCTACCCAAACATTTTCGGACAAATTAGAAAATTCTGATTTTACCATTGCAACAACTTTTTGGTGTTCTTCAATTTCTTTTTTGTCGTTTAAAATATTTTCTTCGGCATTTTTAATCGAAGCATCTATAGTGCCTTTCATAGGGTGGGTGATGAGCGTGTTGTTTTCAATTTTTACAAAAGTTTCAGGCGAAAAAACAATAAAATGATTGGGAAGATATAGTTTATATAAAGCGTTTGAAGCAAAATAAATTTCTTTAAGAGTTTTGTCAATTGTAATCGGACTTGCTTGTGTTAGATTTATTTGAGTGATTTTTCCTTCTTTTATTTTGTTTTGAATATATGAGAATTTTTGCTTGTAGTTTTCAAAATCAGTTTCTTGAATACTTAAATTAATATTTTGTGAATTTTTAGCTTCGGAACAATTAGTGCTGTTTGGAAATTTGTACAAAATATCGTTTGTATTTGCAGGAATAGGAAATAAGCGAATGTCGGTTTTTGCAAAATTTATTACAAAAACAAAAGGAATACGTAATTTAGCTAATTGGTTTATTGAACTAAAATTTGGATTTTTAAAAAGTTTAGATTGCATTTTATATTTCATTTGTAAATTGAAGCAAAAATATTATTTGTTTTTATGTAAATAAATTTTTTGATAAAATTTTTTGCAATACTTATATTTTACACTATGTTTTTATATATTTGGCACTGAAATAATTTTTTTAATATGAAACGACTGTCTGTGTTATTTTTGGTTTTTAGTTTATGTTTTAATGTGTTTTCACAAACAAAAACTGCTCAAGATGTTTTAAACGATTTTATTTCACAAAGCGAACTTAAAAATGCTTCTGTATCTGTTTATGCAGAAAATTTAACAACTAATACTTTAGTTTTTGATTATAATTCAAATTTGGCTTTAGCACCTGCTTCGGTTTTAAAACTTGTTCCTACAAGCATGGCTTTAGAATTGTTTGGTGCAGATTATAAATTTAAAACAGAGCTTGCTTATTCAGGACAAATATCTGCTGACGGAACTTTAAATGGAGATTTGTACATTATTGGATACGGCGACCCTTGTCTTGGTTCTCAGAATTTTACTTCAACTTATGGAAAAGATTTAGAGATTTTACAAACATGGACAAATGAAGTTAAAAATCTAAATATTAAAAAAATTAAAGGAAATATTATTGCTGACATTTCATATTTTGGCGAAATTCCAATTCCTGACGACTGGATTTGGGAAGATATTGCAAACTATTTTGGAAATCAAGGCTCGTCTTTAAATTTTGTGGATAATTTATATTACTTACATTTTAAAACAGGATATACAAATGGTGCAGCTACAATTATTACAAAAATAGAACCCGAAGGCTTAGGCTATAAGTTTGATAATCAGGTGCTTTCTTCTTCAACTGTTTGGGACGATGCTTATATTTATTATACAGCGGATAAAAACCAAATGCAAGTAAAAGGAAATTTAGTTTGGAAAAAAAATGATTTTGTAATCAAAGGTTCTATTCGCGAGCCTGAAAAATATCTTGTTCAAGCTTTTTCTCAAAATTTGAATTCTAATGGAATAAGTTTAGACGGCAATTTAAAAGTAATAAGTACATTTGATATTAACGTTCCACGAAAAATTTTTCATACAACTTATTCGCCAAAACTTTCAGATATTGTTGATTATACTAACATTAGAAGTTTTAATTTATATGCAGAAATGTTAGCTTACCACATTGTGAAAAAAACAGAAAAATCTTGGAATGAATCTGTTGTAGAATTTTGGAAAAAGAAATCTATTGATACTGATGGCTTAGAACTTAGCGATGCTTGTGGTTTAAGTCGTTTTAATGCAATAACAACTAAGCAAATAGTGGGAATGTTGAAATATATGGGATTATATTCTGCAAATAAAGATAAGTTTTTCACAAGCTTACCAATAGCTGGCACGAATGGAACTATGTCAAGATTTTGTATTGGAACAAAAGCTCAAAATCGACTTCATGCAAAATCAGGAAGTATTGCAAGAGTGAGGTCTTATGCAGGTTATATTTATAATTCAAATGGTGATGAAATTGTTTTTGCTGTAGTTGTAAATAATCATTCTGCAAATTCGTATAGAATTAAAAAGATTTTTGAAGATTTTTTTGCTGCATTAGTTGAAATAGAGTAGATATGAT
>Ga0209719_1001053_pt1 | contig 36534 bp, 30 predicted proteins | sample AD_JPNAS2_MetaG_FD_184421 | JGI IMG/M metagenome (GOLD analysis project Ga0209719, IMG submission 184421) | Active sludge microbial communities of municipal wastewater-treating anaerobic digesters from Japan - AD_JPNAS2_MetaG (SPAdes) (version 2) | ecosystem: Engineered > Bioreactor > Anaerobic...
AGTCGAGCAGCGCCTTCTCGGAGGTATCGAGCACCCCCTCCCGGAACTGCTTTCTCAGGTCGTCCGTCAGCCGCGAGAAGCGGCGCACCATGGCGGTATAGCCCTTTCCTGCCGGATCCATCGGCCGGTCGATAGAGCCGATCGTCCCGATGACGGCCTTATCGAGCTCCCTCCCGTCTATACCGCTTCTGGAAATGAAATCCGGCGCCTCTTCATAGACCCTCATCGTCGCCGCAAGGTTCGGGTCTCGATAGGATAGAAACGAAAATATTCCGTTCAGCGGGTCGTACAGGGACATGCCTCCATAGGCCCCGCCCTGGACCCGGATCCTTTTATAAAGATAATTGTTAGACAGCACCCGCGAGAGCACGAGCAGGGCGGGAGCGCAGGAATCTCCATAAAAGGCGGCAGGAACCGCTTTCGCCACGTAGCTTACCTCAGCGGGAATTATTACTCCGCTGTATACGGGAGGCAGCACCGGCTCCTGAGCCGGTCCGATCCCCTTCCCCGCAGCCGGCAGACCGGACAGGCGCTTCTCGGCGGCCTCGGCCAGCAGCGATATGCCCTCCTCGTCGCCCGTTATATTTATGAGCAGGCGCTCCCTGCGGAATACCTCGCGGTAGAGACGGGAAATATTCTTCAGAATGTCCTCAGACCTTTCTTCGAATCGCTCGGAGACGGCGGACAGGAGCTGGAGCTGCGACCTTCCGTTCCATTGCTCGTCACGGTAAAAAGGCACCGACAGGGCCGCTGCGGCGGTTCTCCTGGCAAACATATGGCCGGACGGCACGACGGAGGAATGGAGGCGGTTTTTCGATTCAAGCACCAGGTCACGGACCCGCCCTTTATCGGAAAAATCGGCGGCGCAGAGGAGATCGGAAGCAATCCCAACCGCATCGGAGGCGTTTCTGTGCAGGGCCTTGAGCTGCACGATAAGCTTCTGCCAGTTACTCTTCCCGTCCGCGGCCATTCCGGACGCCAGATGGAATCCCAGTCCTCCCGTTTTAAGGGATATTCTCTTGGCCATTTCGGTATAGCTCATCCCGGCAGCACCGACCCCCATCGAAAGCTTCCCCAGCAGATACAGATACGGCTGGAGGTCGTCCGGGATATCTGATACGTCAAAGGCAAACTCGATGTAAGCAATCCCGTTGGCGAATATTTCATGGGCCAGCGCCGGAACGCCGCCGATCGACAGATCCCTGGTGGGAATGGTTTCGATTTCGCGGGGAATTTCCGAAATCTTGAGTTCCGGAAGCGACCTCAGTGCCGAGGGAGAGTCCGGTTCAGCCTGTTTTTTTCGGAGGTCCAGTGATTCGGCGCGGATCTTCTCGAGCTCCCCTCTCGACATTTCCGCCTTTTTCCTCGCCATCCGGGCGCGGAAACTCTCCTCCCTTTCATCAAGATAAGTAGTGCTCGGCTCTACCACCGACACCACTCGATGGGGATTATCTACAAACCATTTTCTGATCACTTCCTGGAAAAGCGAAGTATTGTCTTTCCATCTCTTCCTCACCTTCTCGATGTGGCGGGGAAAGTTCAGCCCGAGCAGGGGATCCCCTTCGTAAAGCCAGGTATAATACGCCCGCTGCATCAGGATGATCGAGTACGGAAGGTATCGCCGGACGATCTCTTTGCCGCTGAACTCTATCTGGTGGAGCGCCCCTTCGAAGATATCCCTGTCAATGCCCTCGTCCGCCGCCTTTCTGAGGGTTTCCATGATGATCCCCTCGATCTGCCCCGTCCACTCAGGCTCAGTCCCCCGCAGGCCGACGGCGAAATTGATCTGCTTGAGATCGAGAGACAGGCCCGTGACCGGGGAAAGGTCCTGGCCCAGGCCGGAATCGACGAGGGCCTTGCGCAGCGGTCCGGCGGCGCTCCCGACCAGGGCTTCGGAAACCACCTGGATCGGCAAAACTTCATCGAAATTCGACGTCTCCGCCAGCGCCCAGGCGATATTCACTACGGTTTTTTTCCGCAGGCCCTCATCGCTGCCGGCGGGATAATAGGCGTGGGCTCTCGCCGGAGCATCGAACCTCGGCTGGCTTGGTATCCTGGAATCCATTTCCAGTTTTTTGAACCCCGACAATATTTCTGCGAGGAAGTCCAGGTGCTCCCGGGTCGGAATATCTCCGTAAAGAAAGAATCGGGAATTTGAGGGTGAATAGTAGGCCTTGTGGAACGCCTGCAAACGGCTGTATGTCAGCTCCGGGATAACGAGGGGGTCCCCTCCGGAATCGTATGCATAGACAGTGTCGGGATACAGGTTCTGCTGGAGGGACTTGTACATGATATTGTCCGGGGATGAATACGCCCCCTTCATCTCGTTGTAAACGATACCGGACACGGTCAGATTGCTTTCGATATCTTCCGGAACGGCGAATTCGAGATGATGTCCTTCCTGCAGAAAGGTCTCCCGATGAAGAAGGGGATGGAAGACAAGATCCGCATAGACCCGGGCCAGGTTGAAAAAATCGGCCTTCACCTGGCTGGCCACAGGATAGACGGTTTTATCCGGAAAGGTGAACGCGTTGATGAATGTCTGCAGCGTCCCCTTTGCGAGTTCGTTGAAGGCGTCTTTGACAGGATACTTTTCAGAGCCCGCCAGAACCGAGTGCTCGAGTATGTGCGCTATTCCCGTCGAGTCCGCGGGAGGTGTCCTGAATCCGACGGAAAAGAGATTCTCGCGGTCTTCGCAGTGAAGGTGAAGTATTTCCGCTTCTGTCTTTTCGTGGCGGAGCACGTATGCCGTAACCCGGATGTCGGGTATGGGCTCGATCCTCAGCGCAGTGAAGCCCCGGTAAACCTGCCCCGGTTGCATGTCCGGTGCGGGGAAACCCGTTTCTCGACTCATGGAAATACCCCCCGAAAGAATATTCTATTTAAAAATTACAGATTTGAATATCCATTGCAAGAGGAGAATTTAGGTGGTAAGAGGTTCCCGGCCGCCACGGCGGGGCGGGCGAATCCTCTATGAGAAATGGACAGTCTCCATGTTCCCTGCTTTGCTGTTTTAGGGTATATTAATCATGGTTGTAGTCTTCGGGAAGATCAGGATCGAAAGAACGCTCTTTTGAGGAGAATTATGGAATTGAAGATTCTTCGGGGCAGGCTCCGAAGAATCTCCGATCCTAAAGGAGGAATTTAACCATGATTCGCTCGCTTACTCCGCAGTCCGCCGCGGCGGACGGGAATGCGCTCGCTGCCGGATTCAATAACCTGCTCGTAACGGGAGGATGCGGCTTTATCGGTACGAACTTCATTCGTTATCTGCTGAACCGGCCGGATTTCAAAGGCCGCATCATCAATCTGGACAAACTGACTTACGCCGGAAACCCGGAGAATCTGCGCGACGTAGAGCTGAACCTCCCCGGCCGGTATATCTTCCATCGGGCCGACGTCTGCAACGGTGAAGAAATCGACGCCATTTTCTCCCGGTACGGAATCGATTCGGTCTGCCATTTCGCCGCCGAGTCCCATGTGGACAGGTCGATCCGCAGACCGGAAGGCTTCATCCAGACCAACATCGTGGGGACATTCAGGCTGCTGGAGACGTGCCGGGCTGCGGAAAATTTTCTCCTGTTCCACCACGTCAGCACTGACGAGGTGTACGGAAGCCTGGGCTCCGACGGCCTCTTCACCGAAAAGACGGCGTACCGGCCCAACAGCCCCTATTCCGCATCCAAGGCGTCCTCCGACCATCTGGTCCGTGCTTATCATAAGACATTCGGCCTTCCCGTGACGATATCCAACTGCTCCAACAACTACGGCCCATACCAGTTTCCTGAAAAGCTGATCCCGCTGATGATACTCAACGCGCGGGAAGGCAAACCGCTGCCGGTTTACGGGGACGGCAGGAACGTCCGGGACTGGCTGTACGTGGAGGACCATTGCGAGGCCATCTGGAACATCATGAAATCGGGCAGGCGGGGCGAAACTTACAATATCGGAGGGAATGCGGAAATCGAAAATATAGATGTGGTGAATACCGTCTGCGACCTGCTGGACCGGATGGCGCCGTTCCCGGACAACAATCCGCATCGGAAATTGATTAAGTACGTGCCCGACCGGCCGGGACACGACAGACGCTATGCGATAGATTTTTCCAAGCTGCGTGAAGAATTGAAATGGGCCCCCCGGGAATCTTTCCCCACCGGAATCCGGAAGACGGTCTCCTGGTATCTCGACAACAGTGAATGGGTCGCGAGGGTAAGGAGCGGGGAATACCAGGCGTGGATAGACGAGAATTACGGCAGGCGATGATCCGGCCCGGGATTATGGGTAACAGGTCACGGGTTATGACCTAATTATTGTTTGAATTCTGAGGAAAATAGGATTAACATTTTTATTTGAAATCAAGGCCCTCAAGAGCGGGTCACCCCGTTTCGCTGCCCGGCCTTGAAGATGGATCTTTGCTCATTTTCTGCTGAAGTTCGCGTTCGCATCGTTCTGCAAGGGGGTTTCTGTTTAATGGGGAAGATCAGGGTCGCAATCGCCGGTGTCGGGAATTGTGCTTCGGCGCTGGTTCAGGGTATCGAATACTACCGGACCAGAACGGCTGAAGACTCCATCGGTCTGATGCACTGGGACATCGGAGGATACAAGCCGTTCGATATAGAGATTACCGCTGCATTCGACATCGACAAACGAAAAGTCGGAAAAGACGTTTCGGAAGCGATATTTCAGCATCCCAACTGCACGACCGTATTTCAGCGCGATATTCCCCGCCGGAACGTCCCCGTATCGATGGGATGCATTCTGGACAGCCTTGCCCCGCACATGCAGGAATACGATGAAAAGGTCACGTTCCAGCCTTCCCGCGAACAGGAGGCCTCTTGTGAGTCCGTTGTCCGCATCCTGCGTGATACCGGGACCGAAGTCCTGCTGAATTATCTTCCGGTAGGATCGGAAGCCGCTTCGAAGTTTTACGCGGAATGCGCCCTTCAAGCCGGAACCGGCTTCATCAACAACATGCCCGTTTTCATCGCCAGCGATCCGCTGTGGGCGGAGCGTTTCGAGAAAAACGGGCTCCCTCTCATCGGCGACGACGTCAAATCCCAGATAGGGGCGACCATCATACACCGCGTCCTGACGAACCTTTTCAAGAACCGGGGAGTCAAGCTGGAAAGGACCTACCAGCTGAACATCGGGGGCAACACGGATTTCCTGAACATGCTCGACCGCAACCGCCTGGCTTCGAAAAAGCGCTCCAAGACGGAAGCGCTGCAGTCCCAGACCGAAGAACGGCTGGACAGCATGAATATCCACATCGGGCCGAGCGACTGGGTCCCCTGGCAAAAGGACAACAAAATAGCTTTCATGAGAATGGAAGGAAAGCTTTTCGGCGACGTGCCGATGCACCTTGAACTGCGGCTGTCGGTGGAGGATTCCCCGAATTCGGGCGGCGTCGTCATCGACGCCATCCGCTGCTGCAAGCTCGCCCTGGAGAGGGGGAAAGGAGGAGTGCTCCATTCACCTTCATCCTATTTCATGAAACACCCGCCGCGGCAGTGCACGGACGATGAGGCGTACCGGCTCACCGATCTTTTCATTAAGGGAAAAACAGCAGAATAGGCGTTGGGCATTAGGTATTGGAAGCATTACTAAACTGCACCGGAAATTGACACCATCTGCAAATCCCTGACCTGATGAGTATCGAGTAATAAAAAATCTTGGGAGGCGAAGGTCAAATAAGGCAAGTACGTTCTCTTATGGCGGATCGAAGACAGCCCTGTCCCTCGGTATTTGAAATTGTTTGATCGAGAAAGAACCTGCATTAAAGATTATCAGCACGTAACGCCCAATGCCATTAACTGACGTATCTGCATAATTGCGCACATAAAATTCCGAGAAAGGTTCCTGAGATGTTCCCGATAACGGCCATCAACACCCCGACCGCGGCAAGGCCGGGGCGGTATATCTCGGCTACCACCGGAGCGGAAACCGGCCCGCCCACGTTTGCCTGGCTTGCGACGGCAACGAAGAACAGGGGGGTGCGCAGAAGCCGGGATGCGGCAAACAGGACGGATGCGTGAATAAGCAGCCATGCCACACCCGCAATTATAAGTACCGGAACCGCCGCAATATGAGCCAGATCGCCCCTGACTCCGATCGAAGCCAGGACCAGATAAAGCATCGCATAACCAACTTTCGAAGCCCCGTACGATTCGAGCTTTCTCAGGCGGGTCGCCGAAAGCGCCGCGCCACCAAGAGAAGCAATGATAATGGTCCAGGTATAGTGCGTGACGGCGCCCCTGATTTCGGGAAGATGAGATGCCGCCGCGGACGACAGCCATGACGCGGCCAGGGCCGTCCCGAAAAGAAGGGCTATGCCGCCGATTTCAACGGAACGGGTACCCTGCCCGTCTTCTTTCTTCCCGCGGCACAGATTATCTATGAGACCCTTCCGGGAACGGTTCCACAGGTCATACTTGCCCTGGAATGCGGCGACGGCGATGACCAGCCCCATCCAGCTGTAGGACAGGATTGTATCGAGCACGACAATCGGAAAAAAGATATGGTCGGGCGTTCCTATCCCTTCCTTTACAGCGATCATGTTCGCGCTCCCTCCTATCCACGATCCTGAAAGGGCTCCGAAGCCCGACCAGATGCCTTCCGGCAGCCACGGCTTGAATAAAAGGATAACGATGGGCCCGCCGATGATAATTCCCAGGCTCCCGGCCAGCATCATAAGCAATGCTGCAGGACCGAGCCTGAGAATCCCGCGGATATCCGATGAAATCAGCAGCAGGATCAGGCTCGCCGGAAGAAAGTTTGAGGTAATGAACGGGTAAACGGCGCTCTCGCGGGGGAGTATTCCCGCTGTCGCCGCCAGCATCGGGAGAAAATAGATCCAGAATACCGGTGGGAGAAAACTGCACGCCTTCCGCAGGTATGGCAGGTCGGTGGAGAAAATTACCAGCGCAATAATGGCTATGAGAACCGCCGCTATGCCGAGGGGATCGGTGATCATGCCGGATCCTCAACCCGGTACCATGACCCCGCCGTCCCGATTCCGGGATGCGATCCGGGACGGGCAATGAAGTGAACTGAATCAAGATCAAGATAATCGAACCGCGCCGCGCCGGCGGCCATGAAAATCGATGCGGAGAGGCCCATCATGGTCTCGATCATGCATCCGAGCATTACCTTCAACCCGGAGGATCTGGCGGCGGCCAGGAGTCTTTCCGCTTCCCCGATCCCGCTTTTCGCAATTTTTATATTCACCCCGTCGCAGCTCCCGTATCCGATCGCCTTTTCCAGGTCTTCCAGTCGGAATACGCTCTCATCGAGGATAATCGGAATCCCGGCGCGCTTCTTTACGAACGCCGATCCCTTCAGGTCTGCCGCCGGCAGGGGCTGTTCCACAAGCTCCGGCGAGAATCCTTTTCTTTCGCATTTCTCCAGCCATGCAAGAAATGTTTCCGCACCGTACGACTGGTTTCCATCCAGCCGGATCGCAAAGGGGCGTTCCGCCGTCTTCAGGATCTCATGCACCGTTTCGAGGTAATAAAGATCCGATTCCGGGTTGCCGCTTATTTTCAGTTTGAAAATCGTGAATCCCCTTTTCAGCATGGGGCGAAGCCACGTATATAACTCATCCCGATCGGCGCTGTACGGCACCGTTATATCGGTCTGTATGCGGCGCGGACCCCTCCCCCAGTATTCGCGTTCCGAACTCTGCCTCGAACCGAGCATGGCCCGGAACAGAGCCGTTTCGAGGCCCGCGGAGGTCATGGGCAGGTCGTTCCGCAAGCGGCGAAACTCGCCGATGCGGTCGGGATATTCCGAAATATCTGAATTCGCCAGGAAGAAGTTTGCCTTGCGTACCCCCTCCTCGATCGCCTCAATCGTCTCCCGGGGTACGGCAAAGCTCGTCGGAATCTCTCCTTCTCCATGCATGCCGCTCTTCAATTCGATCCGGACCATAACACTGTTGAGAAAGGACTTGCTCCCCAATGCCGTGGCGAAACGGGTCTTGAGGACGCGGCGGATGCGGCGGCAGCTTATTTCTGCGATATCATCCATATTTTCGCCAACTTGAACAGATTTTCTAATGTTTCAGATGAAGCCCATACCGCTCCCGTAATCCGGCCCGTATCTTGGCCATGAAGGCATCTCCGGGGTCTATTTTATCCGTAACCCTGTAGCGCCCGTCCAATTCACGAAAAAGGATGTAATGGGGGAGCTCTTTTACTGCATACTCATGATGGCCGATGAGGAACTCAATATCCGGATACTTGTTTTTGATGCGGCGGATCAATTTTATATTTGCTTCGACCTGGGCTTCGGTGAGGTCGTTCCGGTCCCGGCCGACGTTTTCCACCCCGATGGCCGTGTAATTGAACCCGATCGCATGGCGCGCCATGATGTCATCCGGCAGTAAATTATAAATTACGCCGTTGCGGTCGACCAGATAATGCGCCCCGACGTTCACACGCCCCCCCGACCGGATATCTCCCCTGATGTCGGACAATTCATCCGGCCTCATGAAGTCAAGAGACTCCTGAAAAGTGTGAAACGCCGTGTAATGGATAATTACCAAGCGGGGGTCCTTCAGCTTGTATCCGTCTATTCCATAGTGAATGCGGGCATACTCTTTCGTTAATGCAAGCCGGTTTTCGCTCAGCAGCGGATAAGGCGGGATTTCATGTCGCGCTCCCGGAAGAACGGAACATCCCGCCGCGGCTATTGCGAAAACGAGAGCGGCCGTCAGCCAGACCTTTGACATAATGCATCTCCTGAACAGGACTCCTTAAAAGTTCAAGCCGGACTGCCCCAGCACTGAACACTGGACTTTTTCATAATCGCCGGGTGTTTTCAACGATAATCTCGTCAGACCCATTTCCATTAAAATTCCATTGACTTAAAAAGTTTGTACGGATAATCTTCGACCTCAGCATATTTCGGAAGGGAGATCGGAATTATGATCTATAATGAGGAATTTGAGACCCTGCCGAGAGAAGTTCTCGAAGCCCTGCAGCTCAAGCGCCTCCGGCAGGTTATGGAGAGGGTTTACCATACCGTCGGGCTTTACAGAAAAAGCTTCGATGAGGCGGGGGTTTCTCCCGAAGACCTCACCTCCCTCAACGACCTGCACAGATTTCCTTTCACCACCAAAGGCGACCTTCGTGACAACTACCCTTTCGGACTGTTCGCCGTCCCCATGAGCAACATCGTACGCCTCCACGCCTCCTCCGGAACTACCGGGAAATCCACCGTCGTCGCCTATACGCGCAGGGACATCGAAACCTGGTCGGAGCTCATGGCCAGGTGCTTCGTCGCAGCGGGCCTGACCAGGAATGACATCATCCATAACGCGTACGGTTACGGTCTCTTCACCGGCGGCCTCGGCGCTCATTACGGGGCCGAAAAGATGGGAGCAAGCGTTATTCCCATGTCCGGCGGGAACACGAAACGGCAGATTACCATTCTGCAGGATTTCGGCCCGACGGCCATCTGCTGCACTCCTTCCTATGCCCTCACCCTCGCCGAAGCCGGCGCGGAAATGGGCGTGGACATGAGAGCGCTCAAACTGCGCGTGGGCATTCTGGGGGCGGAACCGTGGAGCGAACAGATGAGAAGCGAGATCGAAGACAAGCTCGATATTACAGCCCTGAACATTTACGGGCTGTCGGAGGTGATAGGCCCCGGCGTTTCGATGGAATGCATCGAGGGCAGGAACGGAATGCACATTTTCGAGGACCACTTCATCGTGGAAACGATCGATCCGGATACAGGCGCCGTCCTGCCCCCCGGGGAAGCGGGCGAACTCGTATTTACCACTATAACCAAGGAGGCATTCCCGTTGATCCGCTACCGGACGCGGGATATCTCCAGGATCATGACGGAGCCCTGCCGCTGCGGCCGCAATTTCTTCAGAATGGAAAGGGTATCCGGCCGCAGCGACGACATGCTCATCATCCGCGGAGTTAACGTGTTTCCCTCCCAGATAGAGAGCATCCTCATGGCGATCGAGGGACTCGAGCCCCATTATCAGCTTATCGTGGAAAGGACGGGAACCCTCGATACGCTGACAATTAAGGTGGAGGTCAGCGATAAAATCTTTTCAGACGAGGTGCGCATGCTCCAGGGTCTCGAAAGAAGAATATCGAAAGACATCAAGGATTATCTGGGAGTAACCGCCGCGGTCAGGCTCGTGGAGCCCAAATCGCTCCAGCGGTTTGAAGGAAAAGCGGAGAGGGTCGTCGATAAAAGAAGAAGCTGAGAGGCTGAAAAGCTGAGAAGTTGAGAGGGTGAACAAAAACGAGGATGCGAAGTTGCGAAGATGCGATGACAGGAGACTTCCCGATTTGTCATATCGACCGAAGGGAGATATCTTTCCATCTGAATAACTCGAACTCTGACCGTGAGCTCTGAACTTTGATATCGGAGGCAAAAATGAAAGCCGAACAGATTTCAATATTCATGGAGAACCGGCCCGGAGCGCTTGAACAGGCCACGCGGGTGCTCAAGGATGCGGGAATCAACATACGGGCGCTTTCTCTCGCCGACACGTCCGATTTCGGCATCCTGAGACTGATCGTCAACGACGTGGAAAAGGCAAAAGAGGTGCTGAAGGCGAGCGGCTTCACCGTCCGGCGGACCGAAGTCGTCGCCGTGGAGGTGCCCGACCGTCCCGGCGGACTGCACAGCATTCTTGAATCCCTCTCCAAAGAAAATGTCAATGTCGAGTACATGTATGCTTACGTGGAAAGAAGCGGTGAAAACGCAATCATCATTTTCAGATTCGATCAGACCGACGCCGCCATCCGTATCCTTACGCAAAAGGGTTTCACCGTCCTCCCGGGAGACAAGGTTTACAGCTTATAGAGTGTTGGGCATAAGGAGTTGGGAGTTGGGCGTATTTTAAATCAGAAAGTCCTTGATCTGTCAGCCCTTGAAGAGGAACAAAAGATGAAGTAGGCTGAAATCAGAATAAGCTTGGCGACGGGGAAAACCGTGCGCAATGAGTTTACCGGAGCGAGCTTGGTCGAAACCGTTTCCCTCGTACTGGAAGAGCATATCTCCGCATTCTCTAATACTCGCAAGCTTGCAGGAGCATTCGCCATTACCTTCCCCATCGCTTATCCTCATGGCCTGGAAAAACCCCTGTCTGAGCTGCGGCGCCTGCTGCGCCGCATACAGCTTCGCCATATATTGGGATTCCGCAAGCGAAGATGCGGCATCAATGATTACGCCGAGTTCCGACCCCTTTCAGGGTTTTCTGCTCCAGGGCGTCGCCGACGTACCGCCATGCGCTTACCTGGAGGGAACTGTCGGAGAGTCGGTTTACTGTTCCATTTACGAGAAGCGTCCGGATATCTGCAGACGTTTCATTCCCGCGTGGTCCGAAGGGGCGCCGAACGAAGCCTGCGATCGCTCGCGGGAGAGATTCGGGCTTCCTCCGCTCGGACCGGGAGATTGGCGGCATCTTCGGCTCTTGTCGAATAACGGCTGTTCGGACAGCACCGCCCCCTGCAAAAACAAATGAATTGGAAATATATCCGGGATGAGATGATCCGCCATGTCCGCCAGGGCAAAGGCAGGGAGGCGCGGGAAGACCTCACGGGCGAGCATCCGCTTGGAGATGCGGGCCAGGCGATCCTTTTCCTCATCTTTGCGGCCGCCTGGACGCTGGATTCATTCGGCGTCCGGTGCACTACCCTGAACAAATATCTCCCGCCTGGCTTCAGGATAATATTATCCCTCAGCCTGATCGCCCTTTCGGGTCTTCTTGTTGTCAAAGGCGTTTCGACAGTTTTTGGAGAGACAAGGAAAACGCCGGCGGTGATCCGCACGGGCGTCTTCTCGTGCGTGCGGCACCCGATTTATCTGGGCGAGATTCTCTTCTGCGCGGGACTGCTGGCGTTGAGCTTTTCAATCGCTGCATTCACGATCTGGGTTCTGCTGATAGGCTTTCTGCATTTTATATCGCGGCACGAGGAAAAGCTGCTCATCAACCGCTTCGGCGACGAATACCGGGCATATATGCGGGAGGTTGGCATGTGGTTTCCGAAAAGACCGAAGCTGAGAAGCTGAGAGGATGAGAAGCTAGGCAGGCTTAGAACCAAAAGACTTTTTAAAAAGCGAGTCCTGGGCTTATGCATATCACTTCCTATACTCGCATCCTCGCATCCTCGCATCTTCGCAACTTCGCATCTTGTAGGCCTACCCCCAGAGCGCCAGCCCCGCCTCCTGCTTTGATCCCATCGCCTTGTTGTAGGGCGTTATGCGGATCCCGTATGAATACTTTCCGCTTTCCTTCACTTCGTACCTGCAGGAAAATGTAATGACGCCGTTTGCCCTGTCCTTGATGGAAAGGGTGACCGTTTCGGGACGCGTCAGGAAATCGCGGCCGTCAATCCTCCCGATTACCAGTTCCGCGAGAATTTCATCCGGTTCCAGCTTGCCGGAATCGATCTTGACGTTGACCGTGAACGGCTTGCCGACCCGGATCGTGTCGCCGTGGATGCCTTCGAAAACGACTTCCATCAGCTTTATGGAAGAGAACCGCATGGGAACTCTCATCTTCCAATCTGCGAGCTCTTTAGCCAGGCGGAAACCGTTTTCCTTCAGTTCGGCTTCTCTCTTCGCCGTCGGGATATACATTTCGTTCATGTACTGGCAAACCATCCTGTCGGCGTTGAAGACGGGCACCAGGGTGGCCATTGACCGTTTCATCATTTCGACCCACTGTCTCGGGATTCCGGAAGAGTCCCTGTCGAAAAAGGCCGGTACGATCAGGTCCTCGATCAGGGAGTAAAGCGACTGGGCGTCCCGCTCGTCGGCAAGCCCCGCATCCTCGAAAACTCCGTGGTCCGTCTCCTCCGAACCGACGATCCAGCCGTTGGACCCGTTGAATCCCTCGGGCCACCACCCGTCGGCGACGCTGGCGTTGACAACGCCGTTGATAATCACCTTCTGTCCGCTCGTGCCGCTCGCCTCGTACGGGCGCCGCGGCACGTTCAGCCACAGGTCCACTCCCTGCAGAAGCAACCGCGCCGTCTCCAGGTCGTAGTCTTCGATGAAGAAGATCTTTCCGATGAACCTCCGGTCCTTCGAAAGGTCGATAACTTTCTTTATCAGCTCCACTCCCATGCGGTCTGCCGGATGCGCCTTCCCGCCATAGATGATCTGCACGGGATGCCGCTCGCTGTTTACGATCCGGTCGAGGCGGTCCACATCATAGAACAGCAGGTTCGCCCGCTTGTAGGGCGCGAACCGCCGGGCGAACCCGATAAAAAGCGCCCCGGGATTTATCCGTGACGTAATGTCCTCCCGAAGCACCTTGGCATTGCTGTACTTGACCCATTGCCTGGAGACGCTCTGGGAAAGATAGTTGACAAGATTGAACTTCATCCCGCTTTTTACCCGCCACAGCACCGAATCGGGAATCTGGTGAATCCTCTTCCATCTTTCCGCGTCGCGGAGATTTCTGTCCCAGTCCGGTCCCAGATAAACGTCCAGAATCTCGCGGATCCTCGGAGAGACGTACGATTGCAGATGGACCCCGTTCGTGACGGATCGTATCGGAACGTCCGTGTAATGGAAGCCCTTCCACACCTCCGACCACATCTTCCGGGCCACGTGCCCGTGCAGCCGGCTGACTCCGTTTGCCTCGTTGGAGAGCTTGAGCCCGAGCACCGTCATGAAAAAAGGCTTGTCTTCCCCCTCTTCCTTGCGGCCGAGATCCCAGAATTGGGCCGCCGTGATCCCCCATCTCTTGAAGTAACTGGAGAAATAATACTCGACCAGATCCCTGCTGAACCGCTCATTGCCGGCATCAACGGGCGTATGGGTGGTAAAGACCGCCCCGCCCCGCGCGGCCTCCTTGGCCGCTTCGAAACCGAGGCCTTCGTCCAGGATGAGATTGTTCATTATCTCGAACAGCAGAAACGCCGAGTGCCCCTCGTTTATATGGTAAACGCTGGGGCGGATGCCCAGCTTGCGCAGAAGCTTGACCCCTCCCATCCCGAGCAGGATCTCCTGCTCCAGCCGCACCCTCGGGTCTTCCGCATACAGGCGGGAGGTGATCGTGCGGTCGTGAACGGTGTTCCTGGGCAGGTCAGTATCAAGCAGATAGAGGAAAATGCGGCCCACCTTTACTTCCCAGATGTTCGCAAAAAGAGTGCGCCCCGGCAGCTCAAGGGCGATCTGCACGTCGTTGCCGCGGTCGTCCTGCACGGTCCGGACCGGCATGGTGGAAAAATCGCTCTCCGGGTATTCCGCAATCTGCCAGCCCTCGCGGTCGATCCGCTGGCGGAAATAGCCGTTCTTGTACAGGAGCCCCACTCCTACCAGCGGCAATTTGAGATCGCTGGCCGCTTTCAGGTGGTCTCCCGCCAGCACTCCGAGACCTCCCGAGTAGATGGGAAGGCTTTCGTGTATTCCGAACTCGGGCGAGAAATATGCGACGGGAGAGGACCAGCGTATCGGGCCCGGATCGATTCCTCCGTTGGAGCGGTCATTCATATACTGGTCGAACTTCTGCATTACCCTGCGGTACACGTTCATGTAGCCTTCATTCTCCGCGGCCCCGTCCAACTGTCCGGGGGAGACTGTTTCGAGCATTCTGACGGGGTTATGGCCCGTTTCGTCCCATAATTTCGCATCCAGGTACGCAAACAGCTCGAGGGCTTCGGGGTTCCAAGTCCACCAGAGATTGTAGGCAAGCTCGCGCAGGCGCCGAATTTTCGCCGGCAGATTGACGACGGCGGTAAACGAGCGGAAATAAGGTTTGGAGGAAGCTGTTACGGCAAAGGTCTTTCTCATCCTCTCGCGGTATTCGACGGACTCCATCTTTTCCACGCGCGCCTGGGCAACGCCGAGAGATTTTTCGTAGGCCCCGAGGTAATAGGAGAAGAAATCATTCCAGTTCGCCAGGAGCGCCACTCTCCTCGCATCCGCCCTCCGGGCCTGGAGCTCTTCTTTAGTCTCGTTTACGGCGCTGCGTATATTGTTGAAAAGGTTTTCCGTGACCTGATTCAAGGCAAGCCCGCTCCGCGGTATTACGTCGACTCCCCTGGAATCACCCACCCGCCTTTTCACCCACAGGCCGAAACCTGCAAGGTCAGTCGTTATGGTCGGCACGGCGTGGGCCGCGCTCTCCAGCGGGGTGTATCCCCATGGCTCGTAATATGACGGGAAGACGCCGAGGTCGCAGCCGGACAGCATCTCGTAATAAGACATATTGATCAGGCCGTCATGGCCGTTGAGATAAGCCGGAACAAAAATGACCTTCACCCTGTTCCGGGGCGAATTGACAAGACCGAGGCTGTTGCATGTTGTGAGAATGGGGTCGGTCAGCTCGTTCCGCAGCCGGTGCGTAGTAATCAGGGGGACGCCGTCTTCAGGCGGCGCCGAATCGGGAAGGGCATAGGGATTAATGGCCACGTGCTCCGCGAGTATGCAGAGAAAAACAAGCACGCTCTGCCCTTCGGCCGGCTCCCGGTCGAGTTTCCCCAGAGCCTGCAGAAAGAGATCGATACCTTTGTTGTGGAATTCATATCTCCCCGAGATGATGAAAATCCGCGTATTATCGGAAAAATCCTTCCGCAGAAAACGGGACGCGAAGTTCAGCAGGGCGGCCCGGCTTTTCCGGGCGGGAGCCCGGTTGGAGGCCAGATCGGGGATGCTCTCCATGTCCAGGCCGTTCGGCAGGACGAGATCGGGGGCCCGCCCGAGGAAATTCTTGGCTTCCAGCGCGGTAATCTCGCTGACGGTGGTGAAACAGTCCGCTTCCCTCGCCGTCACCACCTCCATCGAGTGCTTCGCGGCGATATTAAAGGAACTCGCTTCCCGCTGGGGGGAAATGTGGTCCATCGCGGTGTAGATATCCGTCCCGGATCCGGCGATGGTTCTACCGAGAATCGTGGCATGGGTAAGGAAAACGGTGCCGATTTCCGGCACCCGCTTCTTCACGCAGAGGAGGCCCGCTCCGCACATCCACTCATGAAAATGGGCGACAGCCCGGCTTTCCTCGGGCCTTACAATTATGTTAAAGACGGTCTCAATAACCGCGCCGCAGGCGTAACTGAACAGAACCGGCTCGATGTAATCCCATCCGCCCGCTATCGAGTCGACGCCGTAATCTTCCCACAGCTCGAAAAGAAGTTGATCCTTGTTGAACTTTTTCCCGGTCCCGACCAGAATCACCTTGGGCCTGCCCGGAACACGCCAGCGTCCGAAGCGGCAAGGTATCTCCTTTATCGCCGTCCCTTCGCGTATCCTGTCCCAGCAGTCCTCGTCCGTTTCTTCGAATTCCGGATTCGTCTTGAGATCCGGACCGATCAGGTAGTAATTCTCGCCGTAGCGCCTGATCGCCTCCGGTATTTTGCTCTGAATAACGGTATAGATTCCGCCTACCTTATTGCAGACCTCCCAACTTACCTCGAATAAATAATCCTTCCCTGCCATCCTATGCTCCTGCCGCATCTTCCACGCTGCGGGAAAAATCAGTAAGTACATTCATATAATTTATAAACGCATCGTACGGGGAACGATAAGGATTAAAGTACTTGTGAACATCCCCGTCCGAAAACCATTTCGTGCACATATAATAGAAATGATCCGAAGTCTGCAGTTTGCGCCACGTGTCCATCAACTGCGGATTTCGGCTTCTGCGTACCTTCACCTCCATTCCATATATAGTCTGTATGGCGTCGTTCTGCATATGATTGCCCAGCCAGGCGGTAAGGTCCCGTTCGGCATCAGCCCAGGAGATGAAATGCGGGATATCGAGCTGGGCTACAGGGTGGTATAATGAAGCCGCTTCCGCGGGCGTCAGAAAATTGAAATCAGGGTGCTTCAGTATCTCGCAGGGAAGCGCCTTCAGAAAATCTAAAATGCCCGATTCCTGCCACTGGTGCTCCCCGAAGGTTTCATAGTCCATGAACAGGTTCACGACTTCCCCCGCGGTATTGATATTGTGCACCCACTTCGCGTATTTTTCCGCTGTCAGGGGATATTCCGACCATTCCCGGTTCGAAAAACGGAAAGCGATGTCGTCCGAGAGGCGGTAATTCTTGAGCAGACATTTCAGCTTGAGACAACCAACGGGCTGATATACATAGTTGGGGCTTCGCCAGCCGAGGACCTGGTCCGCCCCCTCCGTCAGGATGGTCCTGTACCCCAGGTTCTCCACCAGCTTCGCGAGATCGTTGTTGTATATCATTTCCGTGTTGCGGAATGTCCTCGGAGTCTGCCCGAAGAGGGCTTTCACCTTGTCCCTGTGCATCCTGACCTGGTCCCGGAACTCCCTCTGCGAGAATAGAAAAGAAAGGGAATGGTAATAAGTCTCGCTCAAAAACTCCGCTCTCCCCGTATCCGCCAGAATTCTGAAGCTGTCAAGAGCTTTCGGAAAATATTTTTCCATCTGCTCCAGCAGGATGCCTGTTATGGAAAACGAAACACGAAAATCGCCCCGGTATTTCCGGATCAGGTCCAGCAGTATCCTGTTCGCCGGAAGATAGCACTTCTCCGCCACCTTTCCGAGCAGCACTCTGTTCAACTCTTCATTGTAATATGAATGGGAGCGGCCTATATCAAAAAAAGAGTAATTCCTCAACCGGTACGGCTGATGGACTTGAAAACATAAACACACTGACGGCATGATAATATCCCCGATAGAAAAAAGGCTGAAGGCTCGAGGCTAAGGGCAAAAGGCTGTAAGCTGAATCCCAGGCGCCAATGTCCTTAGGATCGAAGCATTCTTAAAAGCTCTCTTGAATGCCACCGCATGGTGTTTTTTGTATTTATTCTCAGCCTACTACCCTTTGCCCTTTGCCTTTCGCTTTTAGCCCTTTGCCCTTAGCCCCTCATACACCTCTATAATCTTCTCCGCTGCATGCTCCCAACCGATTGTCCTCAGCGTTTCCCGCGACATGTCCGTCATATCCCGCGAGAGAGCCGGATATTGCAGCACCGCGATCATTTTATTCGCCAGGTCGGAAACATCCCAGAAATCGACGGTAAGCGCATTGTTCAGGATTTCCGCAACTCCGGATTGACGCGAGATGATCACGGGCACGTCTCTCAGCATCGCTTCCAGCGGTGAGATGCCGAAAGGCTCGGAGACGCTCGGCATCACATAGAGATCGCTCATTGCATAGATCTGTTCGATCTGGTCTCCGCTGATGAATCCGAGAAAATGAAAATGTTTCCCTATCCGCAGCTCGGCGACCCGTTCAATCATGCGCGGCATCATGTCGCCCGTACCCGCCATGACGAACGTGACGTCGGGGAAAACTTTCAACACCCGGGCCGCCGCCTCGATAAAATAATCGGGCCCCTTCTGAAAAGTAATCCTGCCCAGAAACAGAACTATCTTCTGCCCCGGCCTTTTGCGGACGGCCGCGTACCCGCCGCCGTCTTCCTTCGTGACGGCGTTGTGCACAACGCTGACCTTTTCCGGCTTGATTTCATATCGGTTGACGATTATGCCCTTCGTATAATGGCTGACTGCAATAATGCAATCGGCGTTACGCATCCCGAAGCGCTCGATTTCGAAAATGTCCCTGTTTACGTTCTCCCCGCTGCGATCGAATTCCGTCGCGTGCACATGCAGGATAAAAGGCTTTCCGCTGACTTCCCGGGCGTAAATCCCCGCGAAGACGGTCATCCAGTCATGGCCGTGTATAATGTCGAAATTCTCTCTGCCGGCAAGGACGCGCGCCACGCCGCCGTAACGCACTATCTCCGCCATCATGTCGGGGCCGTAATCGCCGGAGATGGCGGCGCAAGGGCCGCCTTCCCGCCACGCCTCCTTCGATGATTCCTGTTCTTCAGAGCTCTGCCGGGTTTCGGAGAGAACGGCCATGTATTGCTCCTCTCCGATATACGGCCTCAGTATGGAATCGATCGGTCTGAAGTCCATCCCTTTTCCGAAATATTCGACCTCCCTCGTCCGGGTAAGCGGAATTTCCGAAGCCGAAAGCAGGGTCACATGGGAAGACCTGTCAACTCCTTTGATTCGCGGCAAGACAAAAACTATTTCTACCTGTTTTTCCGTAAGGGCCTTGGTAATCCCGAAGCAGGCTGTTCCGAGACCGCCGCTGATGTGCGGCGGAAACTCCCAGCCGAACATGAGTACGCGCATATACGCCTCCCCTTTTTATATCCGGAACTTCGGCGCCTCCTTGCTGATCAGGATCGTATAAAGACGGATCACTTCGGCAACGCTCCATGACTGTGCCGCGCATCCGCCGGGTTCATGAGGCGGGTCTCCGTCGTAAACCTCCGAGAGGAATCCCAGTCCGGACGATTCAATCTGAGCCGGAAGCATCTCCCGCAAAATACTCAACAGAAAGAGGCGCGCTTCGTCGGAACAATCCGCGGCTTTGAGACAGGCTTCGCCGAAATGTCCGATCAGCCACGGCCAGACGGTGCCCTGGTGGTACGCCTCATCGCGCTCCCGCGGGCTGCCCGCATATCTCCCATGGTAAGCAGGGTCCCCCGGAGAAAGGGTGCGCAGTCCGACCGGGGTCAGCAGCTCCCTCTGCACCTTGTCCACGACGCGCCTCCAGTGATGGGATTCCAGGGGCGAGTGCGGCAGCGAAACGGCAAAAATCTGATTGGGCCTGACCGATGCGTCAAGCCGTCCTTCCGTCCAGACATCCCCCAGATAACCCTCTTCTTCCATCCAGAATATCTCCTGGAATGAGTTCCGCACGAGGTCCGGCAAGCCCCTGTCGAGTTTGAAACGGCTGTCCTCAAGCGTTTCCGCCGTTTCCGCCGCGAAGCACAGAGCATTATACCACAAGGCGTTGATGTCAACAGGCAGGCCGTTGCGGGGGGTTACCGGCTTTCCGTCCACCATGACGTCCATCCACGTGAGCTGGGTGCCTGAATCGCCCGCATGCAGAAGCCCGTTCCGCTCCATCCCGATGCTGTTTTCCGTCCCCGCCATATAGCGGCGGACGATCCTTTTTACGACCGGCCAGAAGTGCTTTTCCAGAATTTCGTAGTCTTTCGTATACGACAGGAACTGCTGCACCGCCCAGACGTACCAGAGGGCGCAATCGACGGAATTGTAAGAGACGGATTTTCCGTCTTCGGAAATGAAATTCGGAAGCAGCCCCTTTTTTTCAAATCTCCCGATCGATTTCAAAACTTCAATGCCGGCCTCTATTCTCCCGCAGCAGAACGTAAGCCCGGGGAGCGAGATCAGGGTGTCCCTTCCCCAATTATAGAACCAGTGATAACCGGCAATGATGCCTCTCCTTCCCGCCGAGGGGCGGAAAATGAATTTTTCCCCCGCCTCCATCAGCTGTGACAGGAGAGATTTGTCATTCAGATCGGGAATTCCCCCCGTCCACATCTCGATATGATTCAGCACCCCGGAGCGCCTTTCTTCCTCCCGATCCCAGATGCTCCGCAGGCTGCCCTTCTGTTCTTTCAGCGACCCGCTGACGAGAACTTTTTCGCCCTGGCTGATCGGTATTTCGAAGACGCCTGCCTGGAAAAGATCCTCATGGTTTTCAAAACCCCGCTCGGCATCGATCATATATTCGAGATCCCTGTACCAGACGGGAGACGGATAGAAATCGCATTTTTTCCCGGCCTGCACGAAGAAAGGCGGCATCCCGTCATACGGTTGTATCTTGAATCCGTTCCTCGCCTCGTATGTCCTGACGTGCAGATCCAGGTTCTCGCGGGTAAGGGCATGAATTTCCCGATAGGCGATGAGAGGGCGGATGCGGAGGACAAGAGGAATGTCGCCCCGTTCGCAGTCGTATTCGATCAGAACCGTGTCTTCGGCGTGAACCGCCATAATGCTCTTGCGTATCCGGATTTCACCCAGGTGATAAATGAACCGGGGGCACAGGTCGAGGCGGAACTCTGAAAGGTACTTATATCCATGAGGATAATATACACCCGGATACCTGTGGAACGATAAAAATATCTCTTTTCCTTCCCGGTCTATGGAATCTTCGAGGGAGGAAAGGAGCACATGCCGGCCGGGCGGCTCTTTAAGGTTGGCGATGAGGAGGCCGTGGTATCTTCTGGTGTGGCAATGGAGGATTGTGCTTGAAGAATATCCCCCCCGACCGTTGGCATCGACCCATTCAAGCCTCAGGGATTTCCTGAGATGGAGAATAGTACGTTCATCGAAACGGATATTCATTCCATTTCTCCCTGATTTCTCCAAATCCGCACCTGATCAGCGCCTGATGCCAATATAAATAATCTTATAAGGCGTGAAACAGTGTCAAGATATTTATGCCGGCTGCGCGGATGAATTTATTTCTGCACGGAAGCGGATCGCCGGCAGGGCGGCAATCCCTGTTTCCGGTTGATCGGCGGGCTGCGGTATGATAGAAGCTCTGAGCCATGCTGAATGTGGGCCTGACAGGCGGTATCGCCAGCGGCAAATCGACGGTGACAGACATTTTCCGTCAAAAGGGGGCTTATGTCCTCGATCACGACGAGATTGCCCATACGGCAGAGGAACCGGGCGGGGCTGCCTGGGAGGAAATCGTCCGAGCATTCGGGATGGATATCCTGAATCCCGATCGGACCGTCAGCAGGAAAAGGCTGGGAGAGATCGTTTTCCGCAACCCCCTGCTGCTTGAAAAGCTGAATCAGATCGTCCATCCTGCGGTCTTCAGGGAATGGATGGAACGTATCGGCCGGATCGGGGGAGAACACCCGGAGGCGATCATAATATCCGACGTCCCTCTCCTCATTGAGACGGGCTGGCACCGGCACGTGGATTCAGTCCTCCTGATTTACATCCGGCCGGAGGAGCAGATACGGAGACTGATGGCCAGAAACGGACTCAGCCGCCGTGAGGCCGAGGAGCGGCTGAATTCACAGATGTCTATTGATGCGAAAGTCCCCTTTGCCGATTATGTCATCGACAATGAAGGGCCCGTAGAAGCTACGAGAAAACAGGCGGACCGGATCTGGACAATTCTGATGGAAGTGGAGAAGAAGAAAAGGACGGGTGTCTGAAAAGGGGACGGGAAAACCGGATCCGTTTCATGCAAAGCCCAACACGGAGGAGGAGTAATGATCGAAAAGAATGTGAAGACCGAATTCAGCGCCAAAGTAGTCGAACCGGCGATCGATAATTCCGCTTATGTCCATCCTCTGGCGGCGGTGATCGGAAACGTAATCCTCGGGAAAAACGTGATGGTTGCGCCGTTTGCGGCTGTCCGCGGCGATGAAGGCCAGCCGCTCTTCGTGGGAGACGACTCCAACGTGCAGGACGGCGTCATTATCCATGCCCTTGAGACGGAACACCACGGTAAACCGGTCGAGAAAAATCTTTTCGAAGTGAACGGGGGGAAATACGCGGTATACGTCGGGAAAAGAGTATCCCTCGCGCATCAGGTCCAGATCCACGGACCGGCGGTCGTCATGGACGACACGTTTGTAGGGATGAAGGTCCTTGTCTTCAAGGCTTACGTCGGGAGCAGATGCGTTATCGAACCCGGCTGCATCCTGATGGGAGTTAAAATTCCTGACGGTCGCATCGTCCCCGCAGGCACCGTAATAAAAGAACAGGCCGCCGCGGATGCGCTTCCCCGGGTAACGGATGACTACCCGCTCAAGGACCTCAACAAGGAAGTCGTTCACGTTAATACTTCGCTGGCAAGGGAATATAACAAGGCCAAAGGCTAAGGGCAAAAGGCTGAAGGCGCAAGGCACAGGGCAGAAAACTGAGAGATAATCCTGAAAAGCAAAGGGGGAAGCATTGCGCTTCCCCTCTAATTTGATCTGATTTTCTTTAAGGCCCTTAGCCCTTCGCCCTTCGCCTTTTGCCTTTTGCCTTCAGCCCTTCGCCCTTCGCCCCCTCTGCCTTCAGCCCTTCGCCTTTTTCAGCGCCGATATCAGCTTCGGAAGAACTTCGTACAGGTCGCCCACAATTCCCATATCCGCTACTGCGAAAATAGGCGCATTTTCATCCTTGTTGACGGCGGAAACGATTTTGGCGTCGCGTATTCCGGTTACATGCTGGATCTGGCCGGAAACGCCGATTCCCAGGTAAAGGGCCGGCTTAACTTCTATGCCCGAGAGCCCGATGCAAAGCTCCTCGGGCAGCCAGTGCAATTCTTCCGAAACAGGACGCGTACATCCGACGGAACCGCCGAGGAGATCGGCAATCTCCCTCGCCATGGCGAGATCCTCCTTCTTTTCAAACCCCCTTCCTGCACAGACAACCACCTGCGCCTCGGAAATGTCTTCCGTCCTCTTTTCTCTTCCCCGGCTGCCGGCCACCTTTATTCCCGAAATGGGCGGAGCAGGAAGCTCCTCCACTTCACCCTGCCTTCCGGGCGTTGGCCGGGAAGGCTCGTAGGCGCGGGGAGGAATCGTCGCCAAAGCCGGTTTCGCCATGAAGGCGACCTTCTGCACCGCCGCTCCCCCGTACAGGAAACGGTCCATGACGAGTGAATCCCCCTCGACACTCATGGAGATGCAGTTCCCGCAGAGCCCTGTATCCAATCGCGCGGCAACGCGCGCTGCAATCTCTTTTCCCCCCGATGTTCCGGCGACGAGGATTGCATCAGGCTTCTTTTCCCGGGCGGCATCGGCGATGACGGGCGCGTAATCGCCGGCGGACCGATCCCCGCTTAAGGGAGGCAGAAGAAATACCTCGTCCGCCCCACAGTCAATATAATCCTGAGCCCTGTCCCTGTCATGCGACAGTATTACCGCAACGCCCGTCTTCAGCCCTTCGGCTATCGAGGAGGCGGCAGTCAGCAGTTCGAGCGTCAAAGAAGGGTTATCCGCATAGACCCAGATGCCGGCCATAATAACCTCAAATTCTAATTACGAATTTCTAAATCCTAAACAATCTCAAATTCCAAAACCCGACCTTCCTAAATCACGCCTTTCTTCCTAAGTGCGCCCACGAATCGGGTTATTTCCTTATCGTCCGTTCCGAAACGCTCGCAGCTCCGCTCCATCCGGAAGGCGGTTATTCCCGTCGTTTTCAGCCTTGCCTCCGCAATGCTTTTCAACTCCGCCGCGGTCACCGTGACCACCGGCTTTTTGGAAGCGGTGAGGGTGTCCTTTACCCCCGGGATACGAGGTGTGTTTATATCGGGCAGAACCGTTACAAGGGCAGGCAGTTTCGCCTCAACCACCTCCACCCCCTCCTCGACGCGCCGCTCGGCTGTCAGGAGGTCGCCTTCAACGTCCAACTTCTGAACATAACATATGCATGGTATCCCCAGCTTTTCCGCCAGTCGCGGCCCTACCTGCTGGGCATAAAGGTCGCTTGACCCCTCCCCGCAGAGTATAAGGTCGAATTGAGTCCCGGCGCGGATCGCCTCACTCAGAACGGAGGCGGTCTGGGAAGGCTCCAGCCCCGCAAATAACGCATCCGCGATGAAAACCGCCCGGTCCGCACCCCTGGACAGGGCATCCTTGATCCCCCTGGTCGCCTCAGGGACGCCGACTGTTACAGCCGTTATGCTTCCGCCGCACTTTTCCTTCAGCCTGACCGCCTCTTCAATGGCGTTGCGGTCGTAGTCGCTGATCTTGTAATTAACGGCGGAAAGATCGAGATCGCCTCCCGGACCACGTCGTATATACGCTTCGTCGATCACCCATTTGAAACAGGCTACAATTTCTCGCATAACAATCCTCTAATTGGGCTTTGGGCGTTAAGCGCTGGGCCCCGACTCAGCAGACCCAAGGACACACAGGAAAATACTGGATTCCGGGTCAAGCCCGGAATGACGATACTGTGAACTTCTTTTTCCCGCCCGTTTCGCCTTTCCCGCCTTATGCCCAATGCCTTATGCCTAACGAAGTACATTCCCCGAAATGACCATCCTCTGCGCCTCGGAAGTCCCTTCGTATATTTCAGGGATCTTTGCATCGCGCATCAGGCGCTCCACTTTCTGGCCTTTGATGTATCCGTATCCGCCGTGTATCTGAACCGCCTTGATTGTGTGCCGCATGGCGGCTTCGGCTCCGAAGAGCTTGGCCATCGAGGCTTCCTTGGAAAACGGCTGCTTCTGATCCTTCAGCCAGGCGGCATGATAGGTAAGGAACCGGGCGGCGGCGAGGTCCGTCGCCATATCCGCAATCATCCAGGCGATGGCCTGGTTCCGAGCGATCGGATTGCCGAACTGGACCCTCTCTTTGGAGTATTTGACCGACTCGTCCAATGCCGCCTGAAGAATACCGACGCACTGGGCGGCTATCCCGACCCGGCCGTGGTCGAACCCCGTCATGGCGATCCCCATTCCCTGCCCCGGCTGCCCGATGATATTCTCTTTTGGAATGCGGCAGTCCTTGAAAACCACCTCCGAAGTCTGGGACGAGCGGAGCCCCATTTTTTTGAAGTGCTCGCCGGGTTTGAGGCCGGGAGAACCTTTCGGCACGATGAAGCAGCTCATTCCTTTTCTCCCGGCAGACTTGTCGGTCCAGGCAAACACGATGTACGTATCGGCAATGGGCCCGTTGGAGATGAACGTCTTCGTTCCGTTGAGGACGTAATCGTTCCCGTTCAGGACCGCCGTGGTCGTCGCCGCCATGACGTCCGTTCCCGCGCCGGGCTCCGTCAGGACGAATGCCCCCAGGTGCTTGCCTTTTGCCATGGGAACCAGGTATTTCTTTTTCTGCTCTTCATTTCCGAACAGGAGCAGCAGCATGCAGGCGATCCCGACATGGATGGAAACTGTAAATCCGGTCGAGGAGCAGGACCTGGAAAGTTCTTCCACGGCTATTATATGAGTGAGATAATCCGCTCCCGCGCCCCCGTACTGCTGGGGTATCGGCATGCCCATCCAGTCTCCCTCGGCCAGCTTGGCGAACAGTTCGGCCGGATGACGGCTGTTTTCGTCGATTTCCGCTGCAATCGGCTCTACATGCTTGAGAGCGAATTCCCTGATGTTCCTGCGGATAAGTTCCTGCTCTTCGGTCAGTTTGAAATCCATAATCCCCTCCTTCGTTAAGCGCTGCTGTAACAGTCTGTTGCTCAAAAGTTCAGCTTTCGAGCGGCCATCGAAGCTCGGGCCCTCTCCGGCCTAACCGAACCGGAATTGAACGCCTTCGCCTCCCTGAGGATAATTCCAGTCCAGAACATCCGTCCCGCACGCGATCCGGCACGTCCCGCATTCGAGGCAGCCGTCGATCGCCAGCGTGACCTCGCCTTTTTCATTTTCCGTGTAAAGACCTGCGGGGCAGCCGGTAACGGCGGCTTTCAGCCGTGAATCCTTTTCCATGCCCGGGCGAATCCGTATATGCGGTTTTCCCAGCGGCTTGAAAACATCCAGGCCGAGTTTTGCCTTGAGTCCGGCATTTTCGCTCATATCGCGCTCGCTTTTTTCAGATCCTTCAAAATTGACCAGATTTCCTTCAAGTCCACATGCCTGCGGACCGTCGAAAAGAGAGTATCTTTCGAACCGGCGGGGACTTTGTACAGATCCCGGAAAACGGCTGCCGCCAACTCGGGATAATGTTCAAAGTACCGCGGATTATCCAGGACATCGGGAGTCGCGGCGAAATTTCGGAAATCCTTCAGGACAAAGCTGTCATCGAGCAGGCTCCGGTATACTTCCAGGCTCGGGGCGCTGAAATCCCTTTTTTCCTTGGCCCTGAGAAAGGCCTGAGCCGCATAATAGCCCGAGGCAAGCGCATATTCCATACCCCGGACGGTAAGCCCGAGGTTGAGCGCCAGACCGGCTGCGTCTCCGGCGATGATGATCCCGTCTCCATACAGCTTCCCCATTCCCCGCAATGCCGCTTCTGGTATCAGATGGGCGGAATACTCCGCTGTGGTCCCTCCCCTTACGAGACTGCAGATTTCCGGCCTCTCCTTGAATGCATCCAGAAGGGCCGGTACGGATCGGGCGGCCTCCCCCCCGATATCCTCTATTCTGATTACCAGCCCAATGCTGATACTGTCCCGGTTTGTATAAAGAAAACCGCCGCCAAACATGCCCTTCGTCACATCGCCGAGGTACAGTCGCGCCGATCCCTCTCCTTCCGAGACGTGAAAACGGTCGGCTATTTTCCCCGGGTCAAGCGCGATTACTTCCTTCACCCCCACGGCGTAGTCCCGCGGGAACCCGGGGGTCCGGAGCCCGGCCTTTTCCGCAGTCAAAGAAAGCGCCCCGTCGCACGAGATCACGACATCCGCCGCCAGGTCCTCCCCTCCGGCCCTGACGCCGATGACCCTTCCCTGCTCTACCAGCGGCTTTTCCACCAGCGTGTTAGGCAGGATTGCCGCACCCCGCTCCTCGGCCCTTTCAGCCAGCCAGCGGTCAAATCGGGAGCGGAGAACCGAAAAGCTATGACCGGGAGGACGGCGCAGTTCTTCTCCCGAGTATTCCAGGGCAACCGATCCTTCCTTCGCCAGGAGAGTAATCCCCTCATGCACTATTTTCCGCTCAAAAGGAGCGTCTTCCCACAGTGAGGGAAAAAGAGGGCGGACCGGGTTCAGATAGAGACGCCCTCCCGAAACATTTTTTGCCCCGGGGAATTCTCCGCGCTCCAGAACGACTACCTCGATCCCCTCGCCGGCGAGGGTATAGGCCGCTGCCAGCCCGGCCAGACCCGCGCCGATGATAATTACTTCAAATCGTTCCATTCTTTCCCGCTGGACGGATAGTACCTTAAGATTTACACTCTTTCCCGGCGAACTTCAATAGACTTATTGAAGACGCTTCAGGAACAGGGTAATTACGGCGGAAACCAGACAGAATATTCCGGAAATTGCAAAAAGAAGCATCCACCGCGAAGGATCGCCCCCGATGCCCAGAATACCTTTCAGCGGGGAGGAAACCATGAGCCCGAAAACGGCGGCGGCGAGCAAGGCCGAGAAAAGCAGGCTGTAACTGCTCACAAAACTCCTCTCGCCGTAACTGTCGGCCGCCAGCAAGGGAAAGAGGGCCAGGAATCCTCCGAAATTGAAACCGATGAGACAGGACGCCAGGATCAGGCCCTTTGCCCCGGAACTTATGAACTGAAAACCGAAAAATACCGCCGTCTGGGCGATGAACATCGCAAAAAGCAGCGGCCGATGATTAAGGCGGTCTGAAAAAGCCCCCCATGTGACGCTTCCCGACGCCGCTATGATCCAGAACCAGAACGCCGACACGAGAGAGACTTTCGCCGCAATCCTCGTCTCCAGGCCGGAAGCACTCAAAGCATCTAATCCGAAGGCAAAAAGCGAGTCGAGGATCAGGAAAACAGCGGCAAAAGAGAAAAAAATGATGAACCAGAGGGCACAGAAGTAGACTTTTCCGGGCAGCCTGCCGGCCGGGGCGCGGCAGGGAACAGTCCCGGACGTATCGAGCGGTCCGGAAACGAACTGGTTTTCGTCAGGAGGGACGGCGGAAATGCTGCCCAGGGCAACAGCCGCCGAAATCAGCACGCCGAATATCATGAAGATGTCGCTCAGGCCCGCAGGCGAAGCTTCAAAAAAAGGAAGCAGTCCCCAGGCCGTTTCGTCCCAGAAAAGAATTCCCAGCAGTAATCCGCCGGAGGCGATCCCTGATGCGAATCCCTTTCGTTCGGGATACCAGCGCAGCGCGGAATACAGAGAAACGACATACGCCAGCGCAATTCCCGCGCCCCCGAGAATTCCGTAAAAGAAAATACGGGAAAGGAGACTCTCTCCCATGATGGCGCCGACTGAGAAGCCGCCGCCGAGAAAAAGCCCGCCCAGGACTACCGGCAGCCTCTTTCCGATCCGGCTTCTTATCAGTTCCGCTCCCGCCAGTACGGGAACCGCCATGAGGACGCCGGCGAGAAAGATCCATCCTGAATACGGGGCATGAAGAATCTGCCTTGAAGCGGACGGCCACGCGAAAAAAGCGCCGAGACAGAAGTGAATAACAAAAACGGATATAAGGACTGGAGACTGCCTCATTATTCAAAGTTCGGAGTTCGGAGTTCAAAGTTCAGAGTTGCTCGACCTGCAAATCCTATTTGAACCCGGGAACTTGGGAATTCTTATTTCCGAGCGCAAGGGCTCTGATTCGGGAAAAGAAAAAAGGGGGCTTGGACTGCCCCCCCTTTTCAGTTTCTTGAACCTATTTTACAGGTGGTTTCGTCGCCCAGACTATACCAACGGATACCAGACACATAACTCCTGCGATGATAAAAGCGGTCAGGAAGTTCCCGGCGGCGAACTGTTTTGTCACCAGGACCCCTTTGTCCATTGTCTCGTAAGGAACTTTCTGGAGAACGCTCATCAGTTTCGGCGCCAGCCAGGGCCCGAAGAGTCCGCCGGCTCCATACGCCGTGAACATCCAGCCGTAGTTGGCGCCCACGTTCTTCGTTCCGAAATAATCCGTTGTCACTGCCGGATACAGGGCCAGAAATCCGCCGAAGCAGAACCCGACCGTGCTGACGCCGATAATAAACAGCGCGAATGATGTAAAGATGTTGAGGAACAGCATGACAACGCCGCTCACGCCGAACATGATAACGAGGGTCATTTTCCGGCCGATCGCATCGGAAACCTTGCCCCATATGATCCGTCCCAGCGCATTCAGGATGGCAACGATCATGATGGCTGTCGCGCCGAGATCGGTAATGCTCTTGAAAGCGGCCTGCGGAATAGTCGGCGCCGCTTTGGCTGCTTCGAGTATGGACACGGTCTGCCACAGATTCATCACGTTCATGATGATCATGAGACCGGCCGTGCATCCGGCAAAATATGAAAGCCAGAGGAACCAGAACTGTGTGGTCTTGAGCATCTCCTGCCAGGTGAATTCACCGCCCGCCGTTTTTGCCGCCCCGGCGGCGGGTGCGGGGGGATTCCATCCTTCCGGCTTATACCCGGCCGGAGGAACGACCATCAGCTGGGCGCCGAGGACGACGGCAACGAGGAAAATCGCTCCCAGCCACATGAACGTGGCCATGATCCCCTGTGATGCGATAAGAGTCTTGGCAACGGGTGTAAAGACCAGGGCGCCCGCGCCGAATCCGGCAACCGCAAGCCCCGTGATCATACCGCGCATATCGGGAAACCACTTGACGCAGGTCGCGATCGGGCAGACGTATGCGGCGCCGATGCCGATACCGCCGATCACGCTGAAGCAGAGAGTGAAAGTAAGCAGATCCTGGGCGAAAGAAGACAGGATCAACCCTGCGCCCAGCAGAATACCTCCGGCGGTGGCGACTTTTTTCGGGCCGACCTTGTCCTGGATTCTGCCTGCGAAAACGATGGATAATGCAAAGAAGGCAAGAATAATCTGCGACGGCAAAGCGAGATCGGTAGCGCTCCAGCTCGGGAACCTGACGCCGAGGGAGGGTTTGAAAACGCTGTAAATATACACGGCGCCGAGACTTACCTGGATCAATAACGCGCCGAGGACGACAAGCCATCTGTTAAACGTCTTTTCTGCCATGTCCTCTCCTCCTTAGGATGAAAAAAACCGTCTCATAACAACGAAATAGGTACAAAGCGCAGTCACAGTTATCCAAATTCCCATGTATTGTCAACGAAAATATCAGCGGATTTTCTTGAGGTCTTCCGGAGTGTTTATGTTCATGAAAAGCGTCCCGCCCGGATCGAAGGACCTGACTGTATCTTCTCCTATCTCCAGGACCCGGACCTTGTTGAAAAATCCGGTAACCTTGCATTCATCGCGGAGAAGACGGCGCTCGATCTCCTGCCGGCATCTTTTTGAATAAATCGCATGGAGGGGCTCGATGCCCGTGGGAGTCCTGGGAATTACGATGTCAAAGTCCTCCTCCCGCCGGGCCATGAATCGGATAAAGGAAGGATTCAGGAACGGAAGGTCGCAGGCTGAGACAAAGACATGCTCCGTCCCGGCGTAAAATAACCCCGTGAAAATTCCTCCCAGCGGACCTTTTCCGGGAATAACGTCCGTAACAGTCCGCACATCGCGGTCAAAATACTCGTCCGGGGTGTTTGTGATCAGGATGGTATCGCGGAAGATATCTTTGAACAGCCTGAGCGTCCGGTCGATCAGCTTTGCTCCGGATATTTCAACCAGAGCCTTGTTGGTACCCATCCGGGAGCTTTTGCCGCCGGCAAGGATTACACCGGTAATATTCCTTATAAGTTCCAAGTCTCAAGTCCCAAGTCTCAAGTTTTACTGAAAGATACAGAATGAATCCTCGAAGGTCAAGCGGCCTTGAACCCTGCTTTTCCGCTTATTTCCCTTGATAAATTCCGCAACGAATTATAAAAAACAGCATTAAAATCAAATGAGGTGAGTACGTGTACTGGGAAAAGGATATCGAGACCATGCCTCGTGACCGGATTGAAACGCTCCAGTCCGGGCTGCTGCGTGACACGGTCAGACTGGCGGCGCTTTCCCCTTTTTATGGAAAGAAATTCCGCGACTTCGGGATCGACCCTGCCGGGTTTGACGGTCTCCGTTCAAAGGAAAAGCTCCCCTTTACGACAAAGGACGATCTTCGCGAGCACTGGCCTTACGGTTTTCTCGCGGTTTCCCGCGACGAGTTGGTGAGAATGCATTCCTCATCCGGCACAACCGGCCGGGCTACCGTCGTTTTTCACACGGCCCATGATATAGGACAATGGACTAATCTTGTCGCCCGCTGCATGTATATGGCGGGAGTCCGCAAGGGCGACGTATTCCAGAACATTATGACGTACGGCCTCTTCACCGGCGGACTGGGTTTTCATTACGGGGCTGAGAGAATCGGGGCGCTTGTCATACCGGCAGGCGCCGGCAACAGCAAGCGCCAGATCCAGCTTATGCGCGATTTCGACACGACTGTGATCCACATTATTCCCAGCTACGCCCTCCACCTTTATTCTTTTTTTGAGGAAATGAATCTGCTGCCCTCGCGGGATACGCGGGTGAGAATAGCTTTCATCGGGGCGGAGCCTCATTCCGAACGGACGAGAAAGAAGATCGAAGAGCTTTACGGATTCAAGGCTTTTAACTCTTACGGCCTCTCGGAAATGAACGGCCCGGGAGTAGCCTTCGAGTGTCCGGAGCAGAACGGACTTCATATCTGGGAAGATAATTTTCTCGCGGAGATAGTCGATCCGGACACGCTGAAGCCCGTTGCGGACGGGAGCGAGGGCGAGCTGGTCCTGACGTCGCTCCGCCGTACCGGGATGCCCCTGCTGAGATACCGGACGAAAGACCTGACCCGGATCATCACCGGCGATTGCCCCTGCGGACGGACTCACCGCAGAATCGAGCGGATCACGGGGAGAACGGACGATATGCTCATCATTAAGGGAGTCAATATTTTCCCCATTCAGATCGAAAAGAAGCTGATGGAGATCCCCGGCGTGGGCAACGATTTTCTGATCGTCCTCGAACGTGAAGGATATAACGACCGCATGACGGTCAAAGTGGAAGTCGGCCAGGACTTCTTCGACGGAGACGTTCTCCACCTGGAGAAACTCCGGCGCAGAATTACGGAGGACCTGCGGAGCGATATCCTGATCACGCCGCAGGTCGAACTCATGGCTCCAAATTCCCTGCCGAAAACAGAAGGAAAGGCAGTCAGGGTGGTGGATAACCGAAAAGAGTGAAATCCTAAGCACGAAATACGAAATTCTAAACAAATCCAAATTTCAGATTACAAATGTATTAAGATTGAAGACTGCATGACATTTTGGGTTTTGGATTTATTATTTATTTAGGATTTAGAAATTAGAATTTAGGATTTCTCGAAGGAGGCATCAATGATCATTCACCAGCTTTCGATTTTCGCCGAAAACCGGCCCGGCAGCCTGGCCCGGGTGACGGGCATACTTCACCGGGAAAACATCAATATCCGGGCAACAACGATTTCCACTTCCGACACTTTCGGCGTCATAAATCTCATTGTCGACGCCCCGGACCGCGCGCATGAAGCGCTGAAGAGGGCGGGTCTGATGGTTACGCTGAAAAACGTTATTGCAGTGCTCATCGATGACAGGCCGGGGGGACTGGACAGGCTGACTCAGATACTTTTCCGGGAAGGAATTAACATCAACAATGCTTACGGCTTCGTTCTCGAAAGCCTGAAGGCGGCGGTGTTCGTCGTGGACGTCGATCAACTGGAGAAGGCGCAGTCCGTGATCGACAAGGAAAATTTCAAGATGCTCGATATGAAAGCCCTTTCCTCGCGGTAAAAAACGAAGATGCGAAGATGGGAAGATGATATAAATTAGCATACCGTATTGGGAGTTGCAGAATGGCTCAAAAAGACAAAGGTAATTATTCCGATAAATATCCGAAGGAGAGAAAAACGGATCCAAAAGTGGAAAAAGCCGTCCGGGCAGAAATTCTTTACGGCACGATGCCTTGCGCCACCGCCGCCGCTATTGCGGCGAAACTGGACGTGAGCGCGGATGAGGTGGGGTTCACGCTCGACCGTCTCGATACCCGAATTACAAAATGCCTGCTGGGATTGTTCGGAAATACACCCGTCGGCAAAGTCGTCGTTGCGGCCGAAAGCGTTGCCCCGGAACTGGAATCCGAAATCCGCAAATCATTGCAGAACGGTAAGCTCACTTGCGCTGCAGCGTGGGAAATCTCCAAAAGGTTGAGAATTCCTAAAATAAAGATTTCTTCAGCCTGCGAAAAGCTGGGAATAAAAATCAGTTCCTGCCAGCTCGGAGCGTTTTAACGGGCATACGGCATTGGGCGTCAGGCATTAGGTGCTTTATAAAAGAAGAGCATGCCTTCTGAATTGAAGCCCAATGCCCAACACCCAATGCCTTTAAAATGCCCTGATCCCCGGCGTCGTGGTTTCTTCCCAGCGGGCCAGGGTAAAGAGCATATCGGCCAGCCTGTTCAGATAGGAATGGATTTCCGGGCGCGAGATAAGCCCCTTTGCCTTCATCTCGGCGGCCCTGCGTTCCGCCCTCCGGATTATTGTTCTGCCCAGGTCAATCTGGGCCGATACGAGGGTTTTTCCAGGGTAGATAAATTCCCTCCCGAGCATCACATCCTGCTGCAGATCATCGATCAGCTTCTCAACTCTGTTTATCTGGCTTGCTCCGATCCTGTTTGCGAGATTCTCGACATCCCCGGGAAGGGCGGCCAGTTCCGCCCCGAGGACAAGAAGGTCCTTCTGGACGTCGAACAGGATATCGGATATCTTTTTGTCCACCGTCAGCGCCTTGGCTACGCCCAGGGCTGAACTCGCCTCATCGAGGGTCCCGTAAGTCTCGGGCCTCAAGTCGTACTTCGGTACCCGCTGCCCTCCCAGAAGACTCGTTTCTCCGCCGTCACCTTTTTTAGAGAACTTCATTATCCCCTCCCCTCAATACAGGCGATGATTATTTTCCTGATTACGTCCTGGTTGCGCCGCGCATTCTCGAGTATTTCCTCCATGCTCAGAGGTTTTTCAACAAGACCGTTGGCGTAATTGTCAACGGAACAGAGCGAGGCGTACTCCATCCCGAGTTCCTGCGCCACAACGGCCTCGCTCGCCATCGTCATTCCCACGACATCGGCGTATTGAGCCATGAATCGTATCTCGGCCGCCGTCTCCAACCGGGGCCCACGCGTCTGCCAGTAAACTCCTCCGTCCGTTGCGGCGGCTCCGCATGCGGCGGCGGCATTCAGAAGTTTACGGCGGACTTTCCCGCTCAACTCCGGAGTGATATGTACCGGCTCAAACTTGTACACCGTGGCTCCGGAAACAATCGAGATAAAATCATCCGGCACGAGGACAGTGCCCGGTCCTAAATGCCGTTTCAGAGATCCCGTTGAATTTACTCCGATAATTTCTCTTACTCCGTTGTCCCGCAAGGCTTTCAGATTGGCCGGGTGGTTTATGCGGTGCGGCAGAATATATCCGGAAGGCTCGGTCCCGTGCCTCGGAATATAGCAGATCCCCTTGCCGGCCATTACGGAGGCCGTGCCGAATTCGTTTTCCGCCTGCAATAATTCAAGCTTCCCCAGCGCCTTGCCCATGCCCATCGTACCGGATATTATTCCCAGCGGCTCCATTCCCGTCCCCTCTTACACACCAACAGTAAGGAAAACCGACTCATATCCACTCACACTGCACTTCATCCACCAGACCGTCACGATTTACCAGAACATATCGGCAATGTCAAAAATGAAAGGACTTATGCCGACATCCGATGCTAAGATCAGAATTGCACTTTTCAAATACATGTGGCATAGTCCGGAACGGGAAAGGAGGGGCACCCCATGGAAAAAGAGAGTCCGCTCAAGCAGGTGACGGACGAGAATTTCGAGACCGAGATAATCAAGTCCGACAAACCGGCCCTCGTCGATTTCTGGGCTCCATGGTGCGGCCCGTGTAAGGCGATCGGGCCCATCGTGGAACAGCTGGCGATGGAATTCGAAGGCCGCGTCAAGATCACCAAGATGAACGTCGACGATAACCATAAAACGGCTGCGCAATTCGGCGTCCAGAGCATTCCTACGCTGATCCTTTTCAAAGACGGCAAGGTCGTGGATAAAATGATAGGCCTTACGTCCAAAGACCGTCTGGAAGGCCTTATTAAGAAAAGTATCCAATGAGCAGGTTTTTCTCCTCTATTCGAATCAATCCGCGGGCAGGACGCCTGCTCCTGGCCGTGTTCTTCCTGATCGGAATCAGCGGATGCGGATGGTTTTCCGATCTTTTCAAGACCAGGGAACCGGTGCGGGCCACGCCCGAGAGCCTGTACCAGCGAGGCGTCGAACTTTACCGCAAAGGAAGGTACGACAAGTCCATCGAGGCTTTCCAGAGACTCAAGGAAGAGTATCCCCTCAGCAAATTCGCGATCATGGCGGAATTGGGAATAGCGGATTCCTATTTCAGCGATGATAAATTCATAGAGGCAGAGGCAAGCTACAGCGAGTTCATTAACCTCCACCCCACTAATCTCAATCTGCCCTACGTCATCTACCAGCTCGGGATGTGTCATTTTCATCAGATCATGACCATCGATCGGGACCAGACGGAGACGAGGAAGGCCAAAAAGGAGTTTGAGCGCCTGATCGCCCAGTATCCCTCCAGCCAGTTCAGCTTCATGGCGGAAAAGATGCTGCGGGAGTGCAGTCAGAGACTGGGAGAGCATGAATTCTATGTCGGCCGGTTCTACTTCAAATCCAGGAAGTACCGCGCCGCCCTGAGGCGGTTCGAGGCTATTGCGCGGGAGTATCCCAATATCGGTCTCGATTACAAGGTAAGCTACTATCTCCACGAAACGCGGCGACTGCTGGAAATACAGGAACGCGAAGAGGCGGAAAAAGCCGAGAAGGCGAAAAAGGCCCAGGCAGAGAAGGCCGATAAAGAGAAAAAGGCGGAAGCGGAAAAAGCCGGGAAGGCCAGGAAAAAAGCCGAAGCGGAAAAGGCCAAAACCGCCGCGGCAAAGAAATAAGTTTAAAAAAAAGGCGCAAGGCAAAGGGCCAAAGGCAAAAGGTAAAGAATTGTTTCATGACCTTTGCCTCAGTTTTTTACCTTGCGCCTTTTTTCGGTAGTTAATGCGGTTCTGCCATGCTTATCCGGTCGAAGCCAGCTTCTTTTTCCCTTTTGCCTTCAGCTTTTAGCCTTTAGCCCGTATCCGAGAGAGGTAAATCCATGAGCAAATCGGGAATATTCAATCTCAGGATGGAAGACCGGATCGCGGTCGTCACATTCGATGTACCCGGA
>Ga0209719_1001057_pt1 | contig 36405 bp, 31 predicted proteins | sample AD_JPNAS2_MetaG_FD_184421 | JGI IMG/M metagenome (GOLD analysis project Ga0209719, IMG submission 184421) | Active sludge microbial communities of municipal wastewater-treating anaerobic digesters from Japan - AD_JPNAS2_MetaG (SPAdes) (version 2) | ecosystem: Engineered > Bioreactor > Anaerobic...
TATTTGACCAAGATAAATTCTGGATTCAGACAAAGTTTGAATTTTAACACACTAATATACAATGAGTTACAAAAGAAGTTGTGCTATTTTATGGAAACTTTCGGACAGAAGTGATTATTTATTAAAACTTATTATTTTTTCTCACCAAAATTAGCTTTGATAATATCAAAATGTAAAACTTTAAAATATCTTGTTCGTTTCTTATTGATTACACCAATAGTCAAATTATTACCGGAAAAATTTAAGAACAATAGTGAAATAAAATGATATTTAAAAAATATTAACGTTATAATTTTTAAAAATTATGTATACACTTGTGAAACGATATATTCAAAATTTTGATGGAATACCAGTAGCTGAAGTTACCATGAAAATTCATTTTTTTACTTTGAAATTAAAAGCAGAAGTTAAAATGATAAATGGCGGTGGTTTTATTTTAAAAAGTTACCCTTTAGAGGAGAATCATGAATTTGAGGGGAGGTTAGAGATTGCCATTTACAATTATTACAAGAATAATTAAGGAAAATATTTTTAATTATATATTTAAAATTGTATATTTGGCTTGTTAAATGTAGGTGATGGTCAGTTTAAAAAAATAATTATGAGGGTGTTGTTAATTTTGTTGACTGTTTTAATGTCATTCCAAATATTAGCTCAGGTAAAAGTTAAGGGTTATTATAGAAAAGATGGAACATATGTTAAACCTCATTACAGGCAAATCCAGATGGAAATCCATATAATAATTGGAGTTATCCAGGTAATGTTAATCCATATACAGAAAAGGTTGCAACTGGGAATCCTGATACATACTTAAAAAATTATTATAATAATTACTCGAATAGTTACAGTTATTCATCATACCGCTATGCTTCCTCAACATATTCAGCCCCTTCAAATAATAGTTTTAATAACAATTATTATTCAAATTATTACTATGTGAAGTCGAATTACTTGAATGTTCGCTCTGGACCTTCGACAAACTATTCTATAATAGGAACTTTATCTTATTTTGATAATGTAAAGGTTATAGATTCATACAACAATGGTTGGAAAAAGATAGAATATAGTCAATTTGATTATGATTCCTATAGTTTTAAAAATAGAGTAGGATATGTTTCAGGTAATTATTTAAGTTCGTCAAACCCTTATAATTTAGGTAACAATAATATCTATAATAATTATTCGAACAGAAGTAATTTTTCAAACAATACATTTTATGATTCATATGTGAATTCACCTCCTTATGGTTATGATAATGGCATTTTAACAATTTGGACAGATTGTGGCGATGATGGTGAAATTAAAATTTATTTAGATGACATTTATATTGGAAAGTTAACACAGTATTTTACTAATGTGGAGCCACATTGTGGTCAGTATGGGACAGTGTCTGTTTTTAAGCCAGCAGGGACATATAGAATTGAAGCGAAAGGGACATCAAGGGCTTGGAGTGGAACAATTACAATTAAACAAAATCAATGTTCATCCCAAAAACTGTCAAAGCATGCACGTTAACCTCAAAATTTAATTTCTACCATATTATTATGCTTTAAAAAAAGTAATTGTCTTATTTTTTAGAAATTGTTTGTATAAAGTTTTGAAATATAATTCCACCCCTCTACTCCAACACCCAAAGTGCTTGATTATCAGCTTTTTCTTTAAGGTTTGGAAGTTCGGCGTAAGCGGTTTTTGTGTCTGCAAAAGATTTGAGGCTGACTCTATACATATTATTATGTGGTAAAATAATAGATTCAAAACCTTGAGATTTGTATTTTTCGCACAAGTTATGTGCATTTTCAGAAGAAGAAAAAACACCAGCTATAACATGAACCGAATGGCTTTGAGTGTTAGTGTTTATTGTTAAATCTGGTTTTACAAAATCTTCTTCAATAATGTTTTCTACAATTTCTTCTTCAATTATTTCTTCTTGAATTTCTTCAGTTGGAAGTACAGCAATTTCAGTAGTTTCGGGAGTAATGCTTGGTTTTATAATATTTTCTACAGAAACAACTTTTGCAGTTTCAGTATTTTTTGTTTGATTTTCAAATAAACCAAAATGGAAAGATAAAGTTACCAGTCCGGCAAGAACTGCTGCAGAAGTTAGAGTGTAAACTAATGGACGTAGCGATTTTCTTTGTTTTTTATCTTTATCTTTGGTTTGAACAAAAACAGGCTTGCGTTCAAATTTAAGCATAGGATAGGTAAAAACCGAAAGCCCGTATGAATCTTCTAATAAATCATTATAGTTGAAAGGAGTAAAAACTAAAACATTTTGATTTAAAACAAAGCAACCCAAGCCAGGAAACTCAACAACATCATTGTTTTTCAAAGAATTGTTTACTGATTCAACAAAATTTTCAACTTCTTCTACAGCTTTTTCCCAAGATAGATTTCTTGACTTTGAAATGTGATTTAGCAATAAACCATCATTTGAGTTTAAACTTTTATTAAAAGCTATACTTTTAGATGGCGGAAAAAATTCCTGACTGTTAAAATCAACTTTTGCACTAGAATAATTCGCAATAAAACCACCAAAACCGGGAATTATTACGCAATCATTAAACTTAAGTAGTTGATATATATCACTATACAAATTCATCTTCACCTATTTTTGAGAATGTAAAGATAATAAAAAAATCAAAACAAAGATTAAAAATATTAAACAAGTTTTTCCCTTGTTAATAATAATTGCTAATTTTGTAAATCATAGATGTGAAAAATAGGTTTTAATAAGCGGTAACTTATAAAACATGAATAAAAAAATAATTAAATCTCAGCTGTCTTTGTTGATGCGAGTATTTGTCTTGATGGCAATTTTGCTCTTTATCTATAGTCTAGCTAGGATACTGATTTTTATATTTAATTATAATTTATTCGACATTACATATTCACAATTTTTTTATTATTATTTTACAGGTCTTAGGTTTGACTTGTCTTCTTTGTGCTTTGCAAATTTTTTATTTTTGCTTTTATTCTTTTTACCTCAAAAATTTTTTCATAAACAATATTATAAGAAAATTCTTTTCACAACTGCTTTTGTATTTAATATTGTAATATTAATCCCAAGTATTATTGATGCTTTTTATTATCCTTTTGTTTTCCGTAGAACAAGTTATGACACACTTCTTATGCTCGTGAAGATGAAAAGCGAGATGAAAAATTTATTGCTTGATTTTATTGTTGATTTTTGGGAGGCAATAGTCTTGTTCATAGTTTTTTGTGTTATATTAATACTTGTATTAAAAAAGTTTTTCAAGTACAAAACCTTTGAAAACAGAGGAGTGAAGTCATATCTTCAATCTAGTGCTATTTTTATTCTTGTTTTATTTTGTTCTTTTATTTTAATGAGAGGTGGTTTTGAACGAAGACCAATTTCTTTAGTTACTGCGGCAAAATATGCTCCGACAAATCACTCGCCAATAGTTCTAAACAGTGCTTTTTCTATTATTAGAACTTGGAATAAGATAGGTCTTGAAAGAAAAACTTTCTTTGAAAATGAAAACGAATTGAATAAATATTTTCAAGGCTATAAATCTTATGAAAAAGAAAAATTCAATAAAAAGAACATTGTAATTATCATTTTAGAAAGTTTTTCTTGTGAGCATTTAAGCAGTTTAAATCCTGAAAATCCTCTTGATAAAAATAAAAATTTTGCACCTTTTTTAGATTCTTTGATTTACGAATCATATTTTTGCTCAAATGCTTTTGCAAATGGAAAACGTTCTATAGAAGGCATACCAGCAATATTGTCTTCTGTGCCAACACTGATGGGAACTCCTTTTATTTTGTCGCCTTATATAAATAATAATATTCCAAGTATAGCAAGTTTGCTTAAAGAAGAAGGATATTATAGCGTTTTTTATCATGGTGGACATAATGGCACTATGAATTTTGATGCTTATGCCGAACTTGCAAAATTTGATAAATATTCTGGTAGGGACGAGTATCCATATCCAGAGCATTTTGATGGACATTGGGGAATTAGAGATGAAGAATATTTGCAGTTTATTGCTGAAGAACTTTCGAAAAATGAGCAAGCATTTATTGCTACTATTTTCACACTTTCGTCTCATCATCCTTATACAGTTCCCGAAAAATATGAAAATGTCTTACCAGATGGACCGCTTGAAATACATAAATCTATAGCTTATGCAGATTTGGCTTTGAAGAAATTTTTTGAAACAGCATCGACTAAAGAATGGTATAATAACACTCTGTTTGTAATATGTGCCGACCACTCTTCAGAACCATGGCTTGATTATTATAAAAGTCCGGCAGGATTGTTTTCTATTCCAATTTTGTTTTATGACCCAGCAAATAATTTAAAAGGCGAATACAAAAAAACTTGTCAGCAAATTGACGTTATGCCGTCTATTCTTGATTATATCGGCTATCCACATAAGTTTTTTTCATTTGGTTCTAGCGTTTTTGATAGTCTAAATACAAATAATACAGCAGTATCATTTTTTAACGATAATTATCAAATAATTTCCGATTCAACAGTTATAGTATTTAGCAATGATAAACCAACAAAATTATGGAATTATAAAAATGATTATCACGGGAATATAAATTTAATTGATGACGAAAATTATCAGAAGAAAAAAAATGATTTAAACTTGTTTTACCAAGCGTTTATTCAGTGTTACAACAATACTTTAATTGACAATAATATAAAAATTAATCCTTAAAACGGCTACAATTCAACAATCATAATTTCCACACGTCTATTTAAACTTCGTCCTTCTTCTGTTTCGTTTGATGCAACAGGAACTTTTGTACCAAATCCTCTGTATTTCATGCGTTTTTTGTCTATGCCCGAAGAAATTAAATAATCATAAACAGCTTGTGCTCTTTTCATAGAAAGTGTTCTGTTGTAGCTTTCGGTTCCAACATTGTCGGTATGTCCTCTTACTTCAATTCTTAAATTTGGTTTTGAAGTTAAAATTTCAACTAATTTATCTAATTCAATATAGGAGAGAGCTAGCAATTCAGAAGAATTAAATTCAAAAAATATTCTATTTAGATTAAACTTAGAACCAACTCTTGCTTTCTCAAAAGCTTGTTCTGTAATTTCAGACTCTTTTAAATTGAGCATAGCAAAGTTTGACGAATTATTTCCATCAATATTTCCTGCAAGGTTTTTACCATCATTGCTATCTTTTGAATTTGCAGAAATGCTAGAATTGTTGTCTGCTAAGTTGTTTTTGTCTGTTCCGCTTGTGCCACTAGAGCCGTCTTTACCATCAGCCACTCCAGTACCATCTTTCACGCCAGTTCCTCCATTTCCGTCTATATCATCAGTTCCGCTGTTTTCTCCACTTCCATTTTTTCCACTTGTTCCGTCAGCTAAGTCTTTTCCTTCTGCTCCGTCTGCGCTTCTATTTTTGTCATCGGAGTTTTGGGCTAACAAACCTTTTGTGTTGTATCCAGTTCTTGGGTCATAGTTATCTGCCATCCAGTCGGAGCCAAACGATAAATCATCTATGCAGCCACATTCAAAATCGTGGTCTATTTTAAAAACTCTAACATCATCAATATAATAATAAGCATAATAAAAGGCAGAGTCTGTAAATTCTACATCATTAATTTTATAGTTTGTTTGTGTGTTATCAAAAAAATTACCTATTGTTAAATAAGCTTCTCCACCAAAAGCACGATAAGTTCCGCACATTTCTATCCAATGGTCGAAATTGTCCATTATGTGTCCGGGCTTGTTTATGACTTGTGGTCTTTGAATAATTAAACCAGCATCTTTAACACCAATTTTTGAGTTTGTAAGTGTAACTCCAAGTGCGTCAACCGAGAATAATGATTTAGAAGCATTTGCGTAAGATAATTTCACACAATACAGCTCTTCTTTTTTTAATGGTTCTAATAATTTTGTTTGAATATATTCTCTTGAAACGCCTTTATAGGTTTTTGTAGAATCGTCAAAAGTTTCTCTTAGAATTATTCCAGCATATGCTGCTCCATCGGCAGGAAACATAAAACCTGCAAAATTGAAAGGAACAGAAGCATCGCCTAAGCTACATGGGTGAAATTGGTCTGGAGTGCCTTTGTTTGGGTTTAGCCAACTTGGATATGGTCTATCATAAGCAAAAGTGGTGAAAGATTCAGGACAAGTCCAAGCATTTTCAAAACTTCCATTTTCTACAAGATTTTGAGAAAAAGCAAGATTAAAAGTGAAAAGTAAAAAAAATATAAAACAAAATATTCTCATCAAAACAATTTAACTTTTAATAAAACTATAAAATTACAAAAAAATTATTCTTAAAAAATTATTTGATAGATTTATTTTGTTTTTTTGACAATCTCCATTGTTTTGGGTTAAAGATTTTTATATTTCGTGGAAAAATTTGCGATAGCTTGATACCGCGTTTATAAGTTTTGATATGTCTATCGGATTTTGAAGCGTAAATATCTGCGATGTTAATTAAAATTCCTGTTTCTTCAACGCCACCAAACTCGTCATTTTCAACAGTTCCAAAAGTTATCATTGAAGGCGATAAATTCATATACGCATTTACCAAAGGTGGAATTTTTTCGCCTGTTTCTCTAACTTTTGCATTTAAAATTTTATAATCGTTTTGATAGTCATTTCCAGCAAAAACATTTTCAGCCTTTTTGAAAGCAATGGGGTCTTTTGGTGTCAATAATTTTTCTGTATCAGGGAAATACAAACCTAAAAAACTTAAAATATGATCTCTCGCACTAATGTCAAAGTGTTTATACATTGTTATTTTTCCAAAAAGATACTTCATTTCTGGGTATTCAACAGTTAAAGCACCTAATCCGTCCCATAAATTATCTAAAGCAAACATGCCTTTGCGTGCATTTCTTCCATATTGATATCCGGGTTGCACAAATGACCTTCCTAATTCAATAGAGTAGGGTAAATAATTTTCTAAAAAATTTTCAGAAAAATCAAACAAATGAGAAGTTGCTAACTTTTCTTCGGGATTATCAAGAACTGTATCACCCAAGATAAAACGATATCCACCTATGATTTGTTTTTCTTCAGGATCCCAAACTATTAATTGCAAATAAGGGTCTTCGCCCAAATCATATTGGTCAATATCGTAAGATTTGCCTGTTCCCCCACCTGCCATTCTAAAGGTAATTTCTCGAAGCCGTCCGAGTTCTTTGGTTAAATTTGGCGAATCTTTACAATTAAAAACATAAAGCTCTGTGTTGCCAAAATTGGACTTTCGTAGAAATTTATCTTTTGTTAATTCTGCAAGTAAAAGTTCTGTTTCTACTGGCGGAATTACTGCTTCCATTGTCGTCATTTCAAAAAAAAATTTTTTGTAAAAATACTTAATATTTTTGACTTTTTTGATTTTTTTCTAAAGAATATACTAAATCTCGCAAATATGCAGCCCATTCAGTAGCATTTTTCGATTTATCAATGTTTGTATAAGGAAAAACTTCGCCAAAAACTATTTTTATTGTTTTTCCTCTTTGTTTCATCATTTCATCAACTAAATAAAGCATTTCAATATTTGCTTTTATTCCAAAAAACTTACGCAAACGCGACAAATTATAGAAAAAGTTAGAATTTCTGCCTTCTATAAAAATTGGAACTATATCACGCTTAAACTCTACTGCTTTGTTTACAAAACTTTTTTGCCAAGCTAAATCTTGAACTTTTCCTTTTATTTTTCGAGATACCAAACCTGCAGGAAAATATAAAATCTGATAGTCGGAAGCATAATATTTATTGATTAAAGTAAAACTTTCACGCGATTGAGACCCATGCTTGTTAATGGGTAAAAACAGTACAGCAAGTGGTTTTAAAAACATTAAAATATCATTTACAACAAATTTAAAATCTTTAAATTTTTGTCCAACAATGTGCATTAAAACTACGCTTTCGAGACCACCTAATGGGTGGTTGGCAGCAAAAATATATCGACCAGAATCAGGAATGTTTTCAAAACCTTCAAACTCAACTTTTAAATCTAAAAATTTTATGGTTGCCTCAACAAACTCTAGACCTTGCTTGCCTTTGTTCTCTTCTAAAAATTTGTTAATAGGCTCTTGATGAACTATTCGCTTTAAATAAGATTTTACAAATTTAGGCAAACGTCTAGCTAATTTCGGATTTTTTGCCTCTAATACTGCATCAATATCAATTCGCCATAATTGATCTTCTTCCATTTTTTGACTTGTTAATTTCTGCAAATATAAATGTTTTTTGCAAAACAACAAACGCTTGATTATCAAATAATTAAGATTTTTAAAATAAAAAGTTATTAACAAAGTGTATTAAAATGTAGTAAAATGTTGCATTGTGTAGTAAAATTATATATTTTTACGCATAAATTTTAAAACATGTTTGTCGGAGAATATATAGTGAAATTAGACGCAAAAGGGAGAATAGCTTTTCCTTCGGGATTGAAGAAGCAAATTCCTGCCGAAGATTTGGAAAAACCTTTTGTTGTAAAAAAAGACATTTACGAGCCTTGCTTGATTTTGTATCCAGAACAAGAGTGGGATACTCATATGTCTATTATGAAGCGTAAGCTCAATCCTTTTAACAGAGTGCATGCGCGCATAATTCGTGATTATCACAGAGATAGTGCTCGTCTTCCTTTTGATGGAAGTTTTAGATTATTGATTCCTAAGAAATTGTTAGATGATGTTAATATCGACAAGGAAATGGTATTAGCTGGACAAGAAGGAAAAATCGAGATATGGTCTAAAGAAGAGTATGATAAACAAAGAATGGATCAAGAAGTTTTTGCCAAAAATATAGAAGAAATTTTGGGCAACGACACTAATTTTTATGAATAGGAAGATATGTACCACGAACCAGTATTATTAAAAGAGAGCATAGAGGGATTGAACATAAATTCAAATGGAGTTTATGTAGATGCTACTTTTGGTGGTGGTGGGCATTCGGCAGAAATACTTTCTAAACTTTCAGAAAAAGGACAACTAATTGCATTTGACCAAGATAAAGATGCACATAAAAATAAAATCAAAGACAATAGGCTAACTTTAATTTATGGCAATTTTAGATATATCCAAAATTATTTAGAGTATTTAGGCTATGAAACTGTAGATGGGGTTTTGGCTGACTTGGGAATTTCGTCTTATCAAATTGATGAATATAGCAGAGGCTTTTCGTATCGCTTAGGTGGAAAACTCGATATGAGAATGAACGACAAACAAGAAACTAAGGCAAGTGATGTTTTAAATAATTATGATGAAGCAAAATTGCTTTATATTTTTAATAACTATTGCGACATTCCAAATGCAAGAAGATTGGTAAGTTTAATTTTAGAATATAGACTTTATAATAAAATTGAAACAATTGAAGAATTTATTGAAATTATAAGTCCAGTTACGCCTAAAAATAAAGAATATAAATATTTGTCTCAGGTATTTCAAGCCATTAGGATAAGTGTTAATGATGAAATAAATGCTTTAGATGATTTTTTAAGTTCTTGTTCTAAAATTACACAACCTGGAAGCAGACTGTCAATAATATCTTACCATTCTTTAGAAGATAGATTAGTGAAAAATCTGATAAAAACTGGAAATACAGAAGGAAAATTAGAAACCGACATATTTGGTCAAACCAACTTGAATTTTAAAGCAATAAATAGAAAAATCATTTTGCCGAGTGATGCAGAAATTGAAAAAAATCCTAGAGCTAAGTCAGCAAAATTAAGAATAGCAGAAAGAATATGAAAAAAGAAAACACATCACATATAAAGCAAATAAAAACCACTATAAAGGGATTGTTTAACGGTTCCATTTTGGTTAGTGATTTTGTTCGCAGGCAAATTCCTTTTATTGTTTTTCTTTTCATACTAGGCTTGATATATATATCAAATAGATTTAATGCAGAAAATATTTTTAGACAAACAGATGAAGCAAAGAAGCGAATAGAAAATTTAAGATCAGAAAAAATTGAAATACAATCGCCTTTAATGCAAAATAGCAGAAAAGAACGAGTGTTGGAATTGTTAAACGAAAAAGGCTCACAGTTAAAAGAGCCAAGTAAGCCACCATATAAAATTTCGAGTAATAAAGATAAATGAGTTCAAGAAGAAGCATATTGATTAAATATAACTTGCTCTATCTAGTTTTGATAGCTATAGGCGTATTTTTTATATGCAAAATTATTTACTTTCAATTTTTTTATGATAAGGAATTGATTGATAATGCTTTAAGGACTACAAAAGTTTATGCTTCGATAGAACCAAAACGAGGAGATATTTATTCTAGTGATGGAAAATTGTTGGTTACTTCTATAGCATATTATGAAGTTGGCATGGACCCAAATTCAGATGCTATAACACAAAAAATATTTGATGAAAATTTAGATTCTTTAAGTTTGTGCTTATCTCAGTTATTGCCTGATAAAACAAAACAGCAATACAGAAATGAATTAATAAGAGCCAGAGATTCAGGTTCGAGATATTACAGATTTAGCTTTAATCTTAGTTATACTGATTTTAAAAAAATGTCAAATTTTCCTCTCCTTAGAAAAGGAAGGCTCAAAGGAGGATTTATTTATCAAAAAACTTATAGAAGAGAAAATTTATTTGGAGAATTGGCAAAAAGAACTTTAGGTACTCAACCAACAGATAGAGCAAAAGGAGTTGGTTTAGAAGATTTTTATAATGAAGAACTAAAAGGAGTAGAAGGACATACCATTAATGAAAGAATTGCAGGAAATTTATGGATGCCAATTGAAGATGCACAATATATAGAACCTAAAGATGGTCTTGATTTAATTGCAACAATAAATATAGAATTACAAGATATAGTTGAAACTGCATTGATAAAACAACTTACTAAATATGAAGCAAGTTTCGGAACAGCTGTTGTAATGGATGTAAAAACAGGTAAGGTGTTGGCAATTGCTAATAAGGAATTAAACTCAAACGGTGAATATGTAGAAAAAACAAATCATGCGGTTGCTTATGCAATAGACCCAGGTTCAACATTTAAACTTGTTTCTGCAATTATTGCTCTTGAAGACGGGTATATAAAACCTGATGATATTATTGATACAGGAGATGGAAGTGAAAAAATTTCATATAAAACAGTTAAAGATACAAAAAAGGGTGGCTATGGCGAAATTAGTTTTCAAAGAGCAATAGAGGTTTCTTCAAACGTTGCAATAGCAAAGGTCGTATATGAAAATTACAAGCTCCAACCTTTAAAGTTTTATAAAGGAATTGAAAGACTAAATTTGACAGAGCCTTTAGGTGTGAGTATAAAAGGTGAAGCAAAACCAACAGTAAATATACCTTATCAAGGAACATGGTCGGGAATATCTTTAGTGCAAATGTCTATGGGATATGAGTTGCAAATTACTCCTTTACAAATATTAGCTTTTTATAATGCTATCGCTAACAATGGTAAGTTTGTAAAACCACTTTTTGCCGAAGCACTTGCCGACAAAGGCAAAATAATTAAATATTTTGAACCAGAAGTTCTTAACGAACAAATTTGCTCACCAAAAACTTTGAGTCAAGTTCAAAAAATGCTCGTAGGCGTAGTTGAAGAAGGAACTGCACGAAATATAAAAAGCGAAAACTATAAAATTGCAGGAAAAACAGGAACCGCACAAATGAACTATGGAAGGGATAGTCTTCAAAGAGGTTATCACGCTTCTTTTGTTGGATATTTCCCAGCCGAAAATCCCGAATACTCGTGTATAGTATCAATTTATGAGCCTAAAAATGCTTATTACGGTGGAAGTGTTAGTGCTCCTGTGTTTAAAGAAATAGCAGACAAAATTTATTCTTTAAGTCCAAAATATTATAAATCATCAGTAGAGGAAGATGTAGCTTATTCTTTGCCAAGCGTGAAAAAAGGATGCAAGCAAGAAACAAGCAATGTTTTTAAGTGGTTGAATTATGAAGTGGATCTTAAAGATGTAAATCAAACTAAGTGGATTACAAGTGCTTACAAAGATGATGAGATAAAATTTAAACCAGTTAGTTTTAGTGATAATACAAAAGTTCCTGATGTTAGAAATATGGGATTAAAAGATGCTGTAGTAATTCTTGAAGATTGTGGACTTAGTACTCAAGTTGTTGGTAGGGGTAGAATCTACAAACAAGTTCCAAGTGCAGGAAGTGATTTAAGAAAAGGCGACAAAATTATTTTATATCTATGCGAATGAATATAAAAAATTACATATCAGAAATAAATGCAATTGAAAGCATTTTTAATAATGATGGAAACTTTACAAAAATAGAATTCGACTCTAGAAATGTAAAAAATAATGACATGTTTGTTGCCATTGTTGGTAGCCTTCAAGATGGGCATGAATATATAAATCAAGCTATTGAAAAAGGTGCAAGTGTAATTATTTGTGAAAAAATTCCAGAAACTCTTAATCCAAAAGTGAGTTATATAAGTGTAAAGTCGTCATCAAAAGCACTTGGAATTTTAGCTTCAAATTTTTATGACAATCCATCTCAAAAGCTGAAATTAGTCGGTGTTACTGGTACTAATGGAAAAACAACTATTGCTACAAGTTTATATAATCTTGTACAAAAATTAGGTTATAAAGCAGGATTGATTTCTACTATACAAGTAATTATTGATAATAAAAAAATAGAAGCTACACATACTACACCAGATCAGCTTAAACTAAATAAGTATTTGTCGGAAATGGTTGACTCTGGTTGCGATTACTGTTTTATGGAAGTTAGTTCTCATGCTATAGTTCAAAACAGAATTGCTGGTTTGCAGTTTGTAGGTGGAGTTTTTACAAATTTAACTCACGATCACTTAGATTTTCATAAAACTTTTAAAGAATATTTAAAAGCAAAGCAACAATTTTTTACTTCTCTATCTCCAAAGGCTTTTGCAATAACTAACAATGATGACAAAAACGGACAAGTAATGTTGCAAAACTCAAAAGCAAAAAAAATATCCTATGGTATTAAGACTGTTGCCGATTACAGAGCTAGTGTTTTAGAAAGCCATTTTGAGGGAATGTTGTTACAAATTGAAAATAAAGAAGTTTGGACAAATTTTATAGGAAAATTTAACGTGTCTAATATTTTGTCAATATATTCCACTGCAATAGAATTAGGATTTGAAAAAGATGAAGTTTTAAGAAATATCTCATCATTAAAACCAGTAGAAGGCAGATTTGAAACATTACATTCTAACAACAATATTACAGCAATAGTTGATTATGCACACACTCCAGATGCTCTCGAAAATGTATTAACAACAATAAACGAAATAAATGCTGGCGAAGGTAAAGTGATTACTGTTGTTGGAGCAGGTGGAAATAGAGATAAAACCAAACGTCCCGAAATGGCTTGTGTTGCAGCAGAACTTAGCGATAAATTGATTCTTACATCTGATAATCCACGTTGCGAAGATCCAGAAGAAATACTAAAGGATATGCTTAAAGGTGTGAATATAGTTCAACAGAAAAAAACTATAAAAATTACAGATAGAAAAGAAGCAATAAAGACAGCTGTAATGCTTGCTAATAAAGGAGATATTATTCTTGTTGCTGGGAAAGGACATGAAAAATATCAAGAAATTAATGGTGTTAAACATCATTTTGATGATAAAGAAGTTTTAAGTGAAATTTTTAATTTGTTACAATAATGTTATACTATTTATTTGATTATTTACACGAGTTAGGTGTTCCAGGAGCTGGAGTTTTTGAATATATTACTTTCAGAGCTGCTATGGCAACAATAACATCTTTGATTGTGAGTATATTTTTTGGTAAAAAAATTATTAGACTTTTACAAAAACGCCAAATAGGAGAAGAAATTAGAGATTTGGGTTTGGAAGATCAAATGAAGAAAAAAGGAACTCCAACAATGGGCGGACTTATAATCATTGCTGCAATAATTATTCCAACATTGTTATTTGCAAAACTTGATAATATTTATGTTTTGTTGATGCTTATTACAACAGTGTGGCTTGGAACAATAGGCTTCTTAGACGATTATTTAAAAATTAAAAATAAAAATAAAGTTGGATTAAAAGGAAAATACAAAATAATTGGACAAATAGCTTTAGGTTTTATTGTTGGTGGAATTTTATATTTCTCTGATGATGTTGTAATAAGAACTAAAGTATGTGGAACAACTAATCAAACAGTAGTAGAAGTTGTTGATAATCAAAATTGTAGCGAATTTGTAGAATATGTTGATATTAAATCAACAAAAACCACCATACCTTTTTTCAAAAATAATGAGTTCGATTATGCAATGCTAGTTTGGTTTTTGGGCGAAAATGCAGAGAAAGTAGCTTGGTTGGTTTTTATTATTGTTACAATTTTAATAGTAACGGCGGTGTCTAATGGTGCAAACTTAACCGATGGTTTGGACGGTTTGGCTACTGGCTCGTCGGCAATAATAGGAGCTACTTTAGGAATTTTAGCCTATGTTTCTGGAAACAGAATTGCAGCAGAATATTTACATATTTTATACATTCCAAATACTGGAGAGTTGGTTATATTTATGGCAGCTTTTATCGGAGCAGCAATTGGTTTCTTATGGTATAATTCTTTCCCAGCTCAAATATTTATGGGCGATACAGGAAGTTTGACAATAGGTGGTATAATAGCTGTATTTGCAATAATTATAAAAAAAGAATTACTAATCCCAATTTTATGTGGAGTTTTTCTTGCCGAGAGCTTGTCGGTAATGATACAAGTTTCATATTTTAAATATACAAAACGAAAGTATGGAGAGGGACGAAGGGTGTTTTTAATGGCACCGCTTCATCATCATTACCAAAAGAAAGGCTTTCCAGAGCCAAAAATTGTTACAAGATTTTGGATAATTTCTTTGATGCTTGCAGTAATATCAATTATAACCCTAAAATTAAGATAAAATGGAAGAGAAAATTGTAATATTAGGTGCAGGCGAAAGCGGAACTGGGGCAGCAATTTTAGCAGCAGTAAAAGGTTATGATGTGTTTGTTTCAGACAAAGGAAGTATTGATGAAAAATACAAAACATTATTAAAACAATACAATGTAAATTTTGAAGAAAATAAACATAGCGAAGACATAATTTTATCGGCTTCTGAAATCATAAAAAGCCCAGGTATTCCTGATAGTGTTCCTATGATAAAAAAGATAAAAGAAATAGGAATCCCAGTAATTTCAGAAATTGAATTTGCTGCAAGATATACTGATGCAATAAAAATATGTGTTACTGGAAGCAACGGCAAAACAACAACAACAATGTTGATTTATCATATTTTGCAAAAAGCAGGTTTAAACGTAGGCTTAGCAGGAAATGTAGGACAAAGTTTTGCCTATCAAGTAGCAACAGGAAATTTTGAATATTACGTACTTGAATTAAGTAGTTTTCAATTAGATACTATGTTTGATTTTAAGTCTGAGCTATCTGTTTTGCTAAATATCACACCAGATCATTTAGATAGATATGATTACAAATTTCAAAATTATGTTGATTCAAAATTTAGAATACTTCAAAACACTACATTTAAAGATGTTTTTATTTATTGTTCTGACGACCAAACTATAATGCACGAAATTAGCAAGAGAGAAATTTTGGCTCAACAATTTGAATTTACACAAGATAAAGATGAAATTGAGAATGGAGCTTTATTAAACAAAAACACAAACGAAATAAATTATATTACTAATCATAAACAGGATTTTACTATGCAAATAAATGAGTTATCAATTCAAGGAAAGCACAATGTTTACAATTCTATGGCAGCAGGTATTGTTGCTCAAGTTTTAAACATAAGAAAAGAATTAATTCGCGAAAGTTTAAGAGATTTTAAAAGTATAGAACATAGGCTAGAGTCTGTGATAAGTGTGCATGGAATCAAATTTATTAATGATTCAAAAGCAACAAATGTAAACTCGGCTTGGTATGCTTTGGAGTCTGTAAACTCGCCAATAATTTGGATAGTTGGTGGAATAGACAAAGGAAACGATTACGACACATTAAAGGATTTAGTGAAAGAAAAAGTAAAAGCTATTGTATGTTTAGGTAAAGATAATACTGCAATTCACAAGGCTTTTGCTGATATAGTTCCACAAATTGTTGATACCACTTCAATGCCAGAAGCAGTAAATACAGCATATTATCTTGGCAAAAAGAACGACACAGTTTTGTTGTCGCCTGCATGTGCTAGTTTTGATTTATTTGAAAATTATGAAGATAGAGGAAATCAATTTAAACTAGCAGTAAGAGCTTTATAAAAATAAAAAATGGGTAGAATTAAGAAAAAAATATTTAAAGGCGATATGGGTATTTGGATAATAATTTTACTTTTATCCATTTACTCTATACTTGCTGTTTATTCTGCTTCGAGCCAATTGGCATATCGCGAAGCAGGAGGAAACACTAGCTTTTATCTTATACGGCAAGCTGTAATGCTAATGATAGGAGCAGCAACTATATTACTTGTACACAATATCCCCTACAAATATTTTTCACGTGCCTCTGTTTATTTATGGTATCTAGCAATTGGACTATTAGTGTTTACATTGTTTTTTGGAATTAATGTAAATGATGCTCGAAGATGGATAATGCTTCCTGGTGGCATAACCTTTCAAACTTCAGATTTTGCTAAAGTCGCACTTATTATGTATATAGCCAGAAATTTAGCAATTAAAGAAGAAGAGGTAAATTCATGGAAAGGTTGTTTCAAGAAACTATATTTCCCAATATTATTAACTGTGGGTTTGATTTTACCTGCCAATTTATCTACTGCCTTACTTTTATTTGGAACTTCTATGCTGTTGATATTGTTTAGCAATTTGAAATTAAAATATTTTGCAGGAATGGTTGCAGCTAGTTTGGTGCTAGGATTTTTATTTTTTGGAGCAGTAAAAACTTTTAAACATGTAGGACGTTTCGAAACTTGGAATAATAGAATAGAAAATTTTACTAACAAAACTGATAAGACAGAAAATATTCAGGAAAAACATTCGAAAATAGCAATAGCCAAAGGTGGTTTATTTGGTTTAGGTCCAGGAAAATCAAATCAAAGAAATATTTTGCCACACCCATACTCGGATTATATTTTTGCAATAATTATAGAAGAATATGGATTAGTTTTTGGAGCAATTCCGCTTATTGTACTTTATCTGTATTTGTTTATGAGGGTTAAAATAATTGTGAAAAATACTAATCGAAAGTTTGGAGCTTATATTGTAAGCGGATTAGCAGCGCTTATTATTTTACAAGCATTTTCAAACATGGCAGTTGCAACTAATGTTATTCCAGTAACAGGGCAGCCTTTGCCTTTAGTGAGTTATGGAGGAACCTCAATTGTTTTTATGGGAATGGCATTGGGAATAATTCTTAGCGTTAGTAGGGAAGTTGAAGAAATGAAAAATGCAAAAAAAGCACAAGAACTAGAAGATGATATTTCAAATGCCGAAATTGATGATGTTAGTTCTAACGAAACAGAACCAGATGAGGAAGTATTAAAAGAAAGTCTAAATTTAGTTATAAATACAAATGAAAATGAAGAATCTTAGAATAATAATTAGTGGCGGTGGAACAGGAGGACATATTTTTCCTGCTATTTCTATCGCTAATGCACTAAAAGCAAAATGGGCAGATACCGAAATATTGTTTATCGGTGCCGAAGGTAGAATGGAAATGGAAAAAGTTCCTGCCGCAGGATATAAAATAATAGGATTACCTGTTATTGGCTTGAAAAGAAAAATTTCTTTATCAATTTTTACATTTATTTTTAAAACTTTGAAAAGCTATAGAAAAGCAAAAAAAATAATTAAAGAATTTAAACCTGATGTTGTTGTTGGTGTAGGTGGTTATGCTAGCGGACCAGCTCTAAAAGCTGCGGCAAGTTTGAAAATACCTTATTTAGTACAAGAACAAAATTCTTATCCAGGTGTAACAAACAAGCTTTTAGCAAAAAAAGCAAGTAAAATTTGTGTTGCTTACGACAATATGGATAAATTTTTTCCAGCAAATAAAATTATAAAAACAGGAAATCCAATACGTGCTGATATTCAAAACATTACAAATAAATCTAGCGAAGCTTTTAAGTTTTTTGATCTTAATCCAAATAAAGCTACAGTTTTGGTAATAGGTGGAAGTTTGGGAGCTAGAACCATAAATAATAGCATTGCAAATACATTGAACGAATACGTAAAGTCAGATGTTCAGTTAGTTTGGCAAACTGGAAAACACTACTTTGACAAAGCTGACGAAATTGTAGGAGAAATAAATTCTGATTTAATTTTTGTAAGCGATTTTATTTATAGAATGGATTATGCTTTTTCTGTTGCTGATATAATAATATCACGAGCAGGTGCCGGAAGTATTTCCGAACTTTGTGTAGTAGGAAAACCTACAATACTTGTACCTTCGCCTAATGTAGCCGAAGACCACCAAACAAAAAATGCTTTGGCACTTTCAACAGTAAATGCAGCAATATTAGTAAAAGACTCAGATGCAGAAAAAGAATTGACAAAACAAACTTTGGAATTATTGAATAATAAAGAACAACGCGAAAATTTAGCTCAAAATATTAAAAAATTAGAGTTAGCAGATGCAGCAAATATAATAGCAGATGAAATTAAAAAATTAGCAAATGCATAGAGAATACGAAAATATTTATTTTATCGGAATTGGCGGGATAGGAATGTCTGCTTTGGCACAATACTTTCTTAATCAGGGTTTTAGAGTTTCTGGTTATGATAGAGTAAGAAATGAAATGTGCATTAGATTAGAAAAGCTTGGAGTAGCAATACATTACGAAGATAATATAAATATGGTAAATTCATATTTTAAAAATCCAGAAAATACTTTAGTTGTTTACACACCTGCAATTCCAACAACTCATTCAGAACTTAATTGGTTTAAAAATAATAATTTTAAAATTCAAAAACGTTCCGAAACTCTTGGAAATATTACAAGTCACAAAAAAACAATTGCAATAGCCGGTTCTCATGGAAAAACTTCCGTTTCGGGAATAAGTGCACATATTATATCAAACACAGAAAAATCGTGTACAGCTTTTATTGGAGGAATTTTAAAAAATAGAAATTCTAATTTTATTATAAATGCAAAAAGCGAAAATATTGTAGTCGAAGCCGACGAATACGACAGATCGTTTTTAAATTTAGAACCTAGTTTAGCATTAATAACAAGTGTAGAAGAAGACCATTTAGATATTTATAAAAATTTAGAAAACATAAGTTCTGCTTTTCAAGATTTTGCAAATAAAACAAAACATAAAGGAATAGTAATTTTAAATAGTAAAATCAATCCAGAATTTAAAGAAAATTTACGCAAAGATTTGAATGTTTATCATTATGGTTTAAATAATGAAAATTGTGATTTTAACTTATATAATATTAGGTATGAAAATGGAGAATGTCGTTTTGATATAAAATTTCTTAAAGATGATTTGAAAAATATCAAATACATCTTTCCGGGAAATCATAATTTTGAAAATGTTTTAGCAGCAGCAAGCATATCGTATCTGTCTGAAGTTTCACTTGAAGAAATACGCAAAGGAATTGAAACATTTAAGGGAATAGTTAGAAGGTTTGATTATATTGTGAAAAATCACGATCATATTTATATTGACGATTATGCACATCATCCTAGTGAAATTTCAGCATTTTTGACAGCTGTACGACAAATTTTTCCAGATAAAAAACTTACAGTAATTTTCCAACCACATTTGTATAGCAGAACTCAATCGTTTTTTAAAGAATTTGCCAAAAGTTTATCTATTGGAGACGACTTAATTTTATTGCCGATTTATCCTGCACGTGAAGAACCAATACCAGACATAAACTCAGAATTGATTTTAAATTTGGTAAGTATAAAAGAAAAACAAGTTTGCGAAAAAAATAATTTAATAGAACTGATAGAGAGCAAAAAGCCTGAACTTTTAGTTACTATGGGTGCAGGAGATATAGACCAATTTGTTCAAAAAATTAAAAATATTTTTGTAAAATGAAAAAAGTAATTCTAAAAATATTACAATGGGCTGTTTTGTTTGCTTACTTAATTATGGCATTAAGTTTTACAAACACTAAAAGAGATAAAATACTCTCTGGAACAGTTGATATAAATATTTTTGGCAAACACAATTTTTTAAATAAGGAACTAGTTGAAAAATTATTTAAAGAAAACAATATCGTTTTAGATTCTGTAAATATTAAAAGTCTTGATTTTAATGAAATTGAAAAATTTTTAGAAGAAATTCCTTATGTTAAAAATGCTGAAATTTATAATAATTTAGATGGTAATATAAATATAGACTTAGCACAAAAAAATCCTATAATGAGAGTTATTACAGACAGAGTGAATTTATATATAGACGAGGATTGCAACCTAATGCCAATATCAGAAAATTATACAGCTCAGTTAATTGTAGTAACAGGAAATTTAGACCAAGAATTTTTCAAAACTCAGAATAAATCTAAGTTAAATCATTACGGACTGAGTCTATTAAATCTGTTTGATTTTGTAAATTTTATAAATTCTCATGAATTATGGGGATCGCAAGTCGAACAAATAAATATTAGCCCAAAAGGAGATATAGAGTTAGTACCTAGAGTTGGTAATCATATAATTATTTTAGGAAATTTAGAAAATTATGAATATAAATTGAAAAAAATGGAAACTTTATATTTAAAAGGTTTTAATATTGTTGATTGGAACAAATATTCAAGCATTAACTTAAAATATTCAGATCAAGTAATTTGTAAAAAAAGGTAACAAATGGAAAAAAATAATGAAATTATAGCGGCATTAGATATTGGAACAACAAAGATTGTTGCAATAGCAGGATATAAAACCAAAGACAATAATTTTGAAGTTGTTTCTTTTGGAACATCGCCATCGCATGGGATACAAAGAGGAATTGTTGTAAATATTGATGAAACAGTAAGATCGATAAAAAATGCAATATTAAAAGCAGAACAATCTTCAGATTATATTTTTACTGAAGTCTTTGTGGGTATTGCAGGACAACATGTATTGACAAAAACTACTAGTTGCTCTTTATACCTAAGCAATGATGAAGATCAAATTCAAGACTCACATCTTCTTGTGTTGCAAGACCAAATTATAAGTTTGAATAATAATCCTGGCGAAGAAATTATTGATATTATTCCACAATCTTATGTTGTTGACAAAAAACCTGGAATAGAAAATCCTGTTGGAATGAAAGCTTCTACGCTTCAAGGCAACTTTCACGTTATTACAGGAAAAATGGGAATGGTTAACAATATAAAAAAATGTGTTCAACTATGTGATTTGAAAATTAAATCTTTAATTCTAGAGCCAATTGCTTCAAGCGAGGCAGTTTTAAGCAAGGAAGAAAAAGAAAATAATGTTGTAATGATCGATATTGGTGGAGGTACAACAGATTTAGCGATTTTTAAAAGCGATAGAATTATAAAAACTGCGGTAATTCCAATTGGTGGAAATACTATTACATCAGACATCGCTAAAACACTTGACCTTTTAGATAAGCAAGCAGAAAAGTTAAAAATAGCTTATGGAGCAGCAATTGAAGAAAAAAATCATAAAGAAACTCTATTGTCTATCGAAGGTGTGAGAAGGCAAGGTGTAGTAGAAATTAGTTTAAACGAACTTACAAGTATTATTAGCTCTAGGCTTAGCGAAATTTTATTCTCGGTAAAATTTCAAATAGAAAATACATCTGTAAAAGATAATCTTAGTGCTGGTATTGTAATTACTGGTGGTGGATCGTTAACAAAAAATCTAAAACAATTAGCCACATTTATACTTAAAAGTAATGTAAGAATAGGATACCCAAATACATTTATTGTAGGTAAGTATGCAGAAGACATAAATAATCCTCAGTTTTCGACTGCTATTGGATTGATTATCAGGGGAATTGAGTTGTTGGAAATTGAAGCCGAAGAAGCACGAAACTTAGATGCAATAAACCAAAAACTTAATGAAACACAAGAAGAAGATGAAAATGATAAAAAATCAAAAAAGAAAAATAAGAAAGAAAAAGGCTCAGTTTTTAATAGTTTGCTAAATAGAATGGCAAACCTATTTGATGAAGATGAATTAGATGAAAATACAGAAAATAACTAACTAAATAAAAGGAGAAATAAAAAATGACAGATCTTGAATTTGCAATTCCACGAGAAGAATCATCAATTATTAAAGTTATAGGCGTTGGCGGAGGTGGTAACAATGCAGTTAACCGAATGCACAAATTAGATATTAAAGATGTTGACTTTATCGTTTGTAATACCGATGCTCAAGCTCTTTTAAAAAGTCCTATTTCAACAAAAATAACTTTAGGAGCAAGTCTTACCGAAGGTAGGGGAGCAGGAAATAAGCCTGAAAAAGGAAGAGAAGCAGCTATAGAAAGTTTGCCCGAAATAGAAAAAGTATTAGACGACAATACAAAAATGGTTTTTATTACAGCAGGCATGGGCGGTGGCACTGGAACAGGAGCAGCACCAATAATTGCTAAAGCAGCCCACGAAAGAGATATTTTAACTGTGGCTATAGTGTCAATTCCTTTTTTAATAGAAGGCGAAACAAGAATAAACCAAGCCTTAGATGGAATAAATGAAATGAAAAAATATGTCGACGCATTATTAGTTATAAATAATGAAAGGCTCAACGAAATTTACAAAGACATGAAGTTTACAGATGCTTTTGAGTTGGCAGATGATGTGTTGGCTATCGCAACCAAAGGTATTGCCGAAATAATTACTGTGCCTGGCTATATAAACGTTGACTTTGAAGATGTGAAAACAGTAATGAAACAAAGCGGAGTAGCACTTATGGGCTCTGCAACTGCCGAAGGAGAAAACAGAGATATAGAAGCAATAAAAAGAGCTTTGGAATTTCCTCTACTCAAGGATAATGATATTAAAGGAGCAAAAAATATTTTGCTGAATATTATTAGTTCTCAAGGCGACTTTGAACTTAGTATGAGCGAGTTTGGCACAATTACAAGTTATCTTAAAGAAATTGTTGGAAAAGACACTAATACAAATATTATCTGGGGAACTGGTTTTGATGAAAGTCTTGGCGAAAAAATTAGTGTAACAATAATTGCTACAGGTTTCGATTCAAATAAAGAGTTGTACATTAAACAAGATAAAATAAAAGTAAATTTAGACGATGATTTTGAAGAAGACGAATTTGAAATAGATGAAAAAGAAGAAAATATAAATACTGAAAGTGGACAAAATACCATTGAGTTAGAATTGGATTTTTCGCCAAGTTCAAAATCTGAAAACGAAATAATATTGCCAAATTTAGATCCTAAAGATTATGAACATATGAAAGATATAAATAAACTTAATGATTCGTTTTATTTGGAAGATTTAGAAAATCAACCTGCAAATGAGAGAATAAAAAATATTGACAAAGATTAAAAAATAAATACTATGAGCATTTTAGATAGAATAAATGAAGACATAAAAAAAGCTATGTTAGCCAAGGAAAAAGAGAAACTTGAAGCCTTACGAGCCGTAAAGGCTGCTTTTTTACTTGCTAAAACAGAGGCTGGAGCAAGCGAAGAGTTAGCTTATGAAAAAGAATTACAAATTATTCAAAAGCTTATAAAGCAAAGAAGAGATGCTGCCGAAATTTACAAACAACAAAACCGCATGGATTTATATGAGCCAGAAGAATTTCAAGCAGAAATAATATCACAATATTTGCCAGCACAGCTTTCGGAAGAAGAATTACGTTTAGAAATTTCTAAAATTATTCAAGAAACAGGAGCTTCTTCAATAAAAGATATGGGAAAAGTTATGGGAATAGCAAATTCTAAACTTGTAGGAAAAGCTGATAGCAAATCAATTTCGGGTATTGTAAAACAATTATTGACTAGCTAAATTATTTTGCAAAAGGTTTTCTATTTATAATTGATTGACCGAGAGTGATTTCATCTGTGTATTGCAATTCATCGCCTATTGCTACACCACGCGCTAGAATAGTAACTTCTATATTTTTATTTTCTATTTTTCTATTTATAAAATAATTTGTTGTGTCGCCTTCCATAGTTGCGGGCAAGGCAAATATAACTTCTTGAACATTGCCCTCGTCTAATCTGGAAAAAAAACTGGCAATATTCAAATCAGAAGGACTAATTCCTTCCATTGGCGAAATTACACCACCCAAAACATGATACAATCCATTATATTGAGAAGTTGCTTCAAGAGCTATAACATCGTGAATGCCCTCTACTATGCAAATTTTTGAAAAATCTCTTGTTTTGTCAGCACAAATATTACATAAGTCGGAATCAGAAATGTTGTGGCATACAGAACAAAATTTTGTGTCTTTTTTTAAACTTAAAATTGCATTTGCAAAATTTTCAACTTCGTTTTCTGGTCGCCTTAATAAATGTAAGGCAAAACGCAAAGCTGTTTTCCTGCCTATTCCGGGCAAAGAGCTAAACTGCATTATTGCTTCTTCTAAATATTTTCCTGATTTACTATTAAAACGCATACAAAAATTTAAAATTCATATTCTGAGTAAAAACCAGCATTAAGCTCTGTTATGAAAGATAATTTCAAAACATGTTTGTCTGCTTCTTTAAACCAAACAACTCTCACTTTGTTCTTGTCTGTGCTGATAATTATTCCACCATCAATATCCCAAAAATAATCTTTTACACCTGAAGCCTTAGCTTCATATAAAGACAATGCTCTATTTGTTAAAGTAGGTGGAATTGAAAAAATACCCCAACTTTTTGGAACAATTTCTTCATACAAAAAATCTTTAGACTCATCACAAATAGTGTAAAAGTTTTTATTTATTTTATCATTTTCGTCAACATTTAAACTGTGTCCTAAGCCTTCGAAAATATGTAAAAATTCACGATTTGCATTTTCTTTAAGTTTTATGTGAATAGGCAAGGAACCATAAGTTTTATTTAAGAAAAGACTATTTACACCAACTTTTATATCTTGAAATGGATGTCCATGGTCGATAGGAACCACATCATCTTTATCGCCATGAAAAGAAATTACAGAAGCTTTTGAATTATCAATCATTTCTAAATTGTTTACCGCACCCCACATATTAATAACAGCTTTTATCTCAAATTTATCTTTAAGGGTGTTTCCATCAGTTTCTATATCGCCTAAATCTGAATATAAAAATGATTTTTTTGAAGTTTCAGGTCTGTTTTTATTTCGCATAAAAGCTAAGTTTAAAGCAGTAATTCCACCTGCACTACTTCCACCAACAAAAATATAATCGGGATTTATCCTGTAAGTTTCGGATTTGTTTACCAAAAATCTTAAAGCTGCATGTCCGTCTTGTATAGCTCTGTAACCAGCTCTTTCTATAGAGGCTTTTGCTACTTTAAAACCTAACCTATAATTTATTGAAGCACAAACATATCCTCGTTTTGCAAAATATTTGCACATTTCAACCATTGTTTCTACTTCTTTGTCGCCAATATAAAACGCACCACCATGAATAAACATTATTAAAGGACGTTTGGCAAGCTCATCGGTTTTAGGCATGTAAATATCCATTTTTAAAGATAAAGTTTCTTTAAATAAAGAAGATAAAAAGCCTTTAACTAAAACATTCAAATATCTGTCAGAACCAGTGTTGTAAGAAGTCCAATAGCCTTCAGCTTTTCCGTATTCTACATCTTTTAAAACGGTAATGTCGCTAAAAATTTCTTCTTTATATCTATTAGGAAAAGTTTTAAAATCAGGTTTTGAATATTTTTTAAATGAATAATTGCCTAGAAATACATATTTCTTGAAAAATAGAAATTTTGATTTTAGTTTAGAACACTTGAGAACAAAACCATTGTTAGATACATTTGCTTCTATTTTTAAGTCAAGTGATCTATTGTCAAAATTTAAAATATAATTTTTTTTGTTTTTTTTGAAGGAAAATTCTTTTAAATCTGCATAAATAGTAGTGTTGGTAAGAGTGAAATATTCTCCCTTAGCTTCATTTTCGCTTATATCTGTAAAACGAAACCAATATGCAGTATCATTAATTTTCCCGTAATAATAATTATAAATTTCAAATTTGCCATCTGTCCAAAAAGCTGGAATTTTATTTTTAGCTAAAATCTGTCCAACAAAGCCTATACAAAGAGCAATAATAAAAGAAGAAATTAATAATATTCTACGCATTTTCTTTGGTTTTGAAAATTTTATTTTAAATATTTTTTTCATTAGGTCTGTTTGTGCAAAATTAAAAATTTTTTCTGCAAAAAATTACTAAACAACAAAAAAAAGAGAACCCATTTTTGGAATTCTCTTTTTCTTATTTTTTCCTGTTTTCCGCACTTTTTTTGCAACAACCGTTAAGTCTTTGTAATCAGGCATGATTTATTGTGTTTGGGTGTTGCAACATTTTAAACAGCACATACATATATAATTGTCCGTAAGGACAATACAAGACAATCAAGGGTTTGTCCGTAGGACAACATGTGATTAACCGTAGGCGCAGCCTGCGGTATTTAGACCCTCAAAAGCCTTGCCCGTAGGGCAACACAATAAACTCAGTTAAAAGTTTATAAAGTTAAAAGTTCATGAAGTAAACCGACTGTAAATAGCAAATTAATTTTCATCAATTTTTTGCAATTAATTTTCATCACTTTTAACTGTGTTGTGTTCATTGTGTCGCCCTTGCGGGCGAGGAGTCTGGGGGATTGTCTCTACCGCAAGATAAATCTTACGGTTAATCACATGTTGCCCTTGCGGGCAAGGCGTAATTGTTCGGCATAGGGGGCTACAATTCTGAAAAATTAAATGGGAAGTTAGATTTTTTCTGCAAAAAATTACTAAACAACAGATTTTTTAAGTTCTTTTAGAAGTTGGGCAAAAGATTTAATTTTTTTATCTGCAATATCAAATTCATGTTTTGAAAAATCTTCCTGTGCAGGTAAAGTTATCACAAACATATTTGCTGCTTTAGCTGCTGTAATGCCAACAATAGAGTCTTCAAACACAATACATTTTTCGGGCTTTACTTTTAATTCATTAGCGACATGTAAATATAAATCAGGAGCAGGTTTAGCATTCTCAACTTGTTCGGCAGATGCAACTATAGAAAAATATTTTTCGACATTTAATTTTTTCAAAACTCTATTGACATAGTACAAAGAAGAATTTGAGGCAAGAGCTATTTTAAATCCACGATTATAAAAAAAATCTATTGTTTGTTTTACATTAGGGATAGTTACGTCTTTTTCTTCTATTATTTGCAGAACGCGTTTTTCTATTTCTTTATCAATTTCCTCAAAGCTCATTCCTTCCCAAGGTTGATGGCTATACCAAACTTTACAAAAATCTAAGGAGCTTAATGCTGAGGTTTTGTTTAAAAGCTCTTTGTTCATTTCTACACCCAAAGAAGTGAAAATTTCCATGCTTGCTTGTCGCCACAAAGGTTCGGAATCAATTAAAATTCCGTCCATATCAAAAATTACTGCTTGAAAATTATCTAACATTTTTTAGAATTGAAAATAAATAAAGGCTTGCATTTCAGAACAAATGGATTGGTAAACCATAAAAATTATTGCAACAGCAATTAAAACTTGAGACCAATGAGGTGCATTTATAAATTTATCACGCCATTTATCTTTAAATTTATTGCTTAACCAATGTGTTATAAATCCAAAAAGCATAATTAACCAAACTTTATAGTATCCTGCCATAACTGCTGGAATTACTTCAGGACTAAAGTTATTCCAAATTCTATGTAGCATTGTTGCGGCAGTATCATAGTCGGGTGCTCTAAAGAAAACACGTGTGAAAGTAACAAAACCAAAAGTTAAAGCTATTTTCCATACAGTAGCTAAAACATTATTGTATTTTTCCCAAGGAGATATTTTTCGCCAAAACTTATAAACAACAATACCAATTCCGTTTAGTCCGCCCCAAATCATAAAATTCCAACTTGAGCCGTGCCACAAACCTCCTAAAAGCATTGTTATCATTAAGTTTATATTGGTAATAATGTTCTTTTTGCTTTTTGGAAAAATGAACATTAACGATATTATAAATACTCCAAAAATCAGCAACCCTATACTTACCCAGAAACTTGCAGCAAGTAAGGCAAATATTCCTAAAATCAAAGCGAAGTTTACCCAAGTGCCAACACTTGCATTTCGATTTCCGCCTAAAGGAATATATAAATAATCTTTCAACCAAGACGATAGCGACATATGCCATCTTTTCCAAAATTCTCCGCAGTTTGTTGCTTTGTAAGGCGAATTAAAGTTTTGTCTTAGTCTAAAACCCATCAACAAAGCTACTCCTATGGCAATATCAGTATATCCAGAAAAGTCAACATATACCTGCAAAGAATATCCTAACATTGCCATAAAACTTTCAAAACCCGAATACATTTCAGGATTGGAAAATATTCTGTCAACAAAATTTACAGCAATATAGTCGCCAATAGTAATTTTCTTAATCAAGCCTTTTAAAATCATAAAGACTGCAAGTCCAAATTCGTAACGCGAGAGTTGAAATTTTTTATAGATTTGAGGAATAAAATCCGCAGCTCTAACAATAGGACCGGCAACTAATGGAGGGAAAAATGCAACATAAAAACCAAAGTCTATAATATTTTTTACAGGTTCTAACTTTCGTTTATAAATATCTAAGGTATATGACATTGTTTGGAAAGTGTAGAATGAAATTCCAACTGGCAAAAATATTCTTGAAGTGTCGAAATGCGAGCCTGTTAAAAGGTTGGAAAAGTCTGCTAAATAGTTGTAAGCCATCAAGTTAGTTCCAAACAAATCATTTATAACAGAAGTGAAAAAATATGTGTATTTAAAATATGAAAGAATAAATAGGTTTACGACAATACTAAAAGCAAGCAGTAATTTTCTATATATTTCAGACTTGGATTTATAAAGTGATAAACCTACAAAATATTCAAATAAAGTATTGAAAATTAAAAGTAGAAAGAAAAATCCGCTAGATTTATAGTAAAAGAACAAACTTACTATTAAAAGATATAAAGACCTTAGTGCAAAGCGTTTATGTACAAAACAATAACCTAAAAGGACTATAGCAAAAAATCCCCAAAAAAAGAATCTGGTGAAAATCAAAGGAGATTCTTCGCTATAAGTAAATATGTTTTTAATAAACTCTAAAAAACTCATACACAATCTATTCTCTAAGTTTTATTTTCTTGTAAAAATTTTGCAAAATCTTTAATAATTGCATCAAAAAGTAAGTCTGCAACAATTATATAGCCAGCTCTTGTAAAATGTATTCTGTCTCTATTTGCTAATTCATCTTTACGCCACAAATTTACAGATTTAAGTCCTCCCATAGCTTTAAACAAGTTCCACACACTTCCGCCATAATGAATTGCTAAAGTTTTCATACTTGAATAAACTTGAGATGAAAAAGGATTAACTCCTCCTCTGTAATAATAAAAATCGTTGTTTGTTGTCAACAAAATAGCACAGTTGGGATTTATATTTAAGATTTTGTCAATAATTTTCTTATAATTTTCAACATAAACACTTTCTTTAAAACTTTTGCTAGCAGCATCGTTCACGCCAATTGATAGAATAACCAAATCAGGATTTACTAGTTTTAAATGTTTCTCGAACAATTCTGCTTTTAAATATGATGAGGTTGAAGCACCATTTATTCCAATTCCGCAATAATTAATACTTGGGTCTGAATTTTCTAGATATGCTCCGTAAAAATAAAATTTGCTATCAGACGAATCTTTTTTAGTAACAAAAAGCTGAACAGAGTCTAATTTTTCTGTAAAATAAAATTCGCTGGCTCCAGTTTCAAAATTTACAATTACAGTATCTAAAAATTCTTCAGGTTTTACTGTCAAATTCCAGCAAGTATCTTCAACATCATGAAAAATGCTGAATTTGTCAAATTTATGTTTTTCAATTTCTGAAACTGGATTAAAAGAAATTAATATCGAAGCTGTACTGTCGCTTGTAAAAGCTGTAATGCCAGAAAGTCCGATATTTACGTCAACTTCTTTGTCGGTAATTCTTTGAAATTCCCACTTGCCTTCAACTTTTGAAGTATAATAAAATGGGTGATTTGTTTTTGCAATACAAAACGGGAAAACCAAGCCAGGGGCACCTTCCATTCCTGGCATCATTGTTTCGAAATTTTTTCGCATTTGCCATGACCAAATTCCTGCTTGAATATGCGAGCCTCCTAAATGTAAAATAGAAATTTGTCCTTCGCCAGTAAAATTGAGTTTTTCTAATTTTGAGTAAAATGTTTTAAAATTTTTATTGTTCCCAAAACTTTCTAAGAAACAAGAATCGTATTGAATGTATTCATATTTATATTCTGAAAACAAATGCCTCGACACCTGAGCTTTAGCATTATTTTGAAAAACAAAAATGCTAACGAAACCTATAAGAAATATTTTAAAACTATTTGGCATTTTTTGCTCTTTCTAAATATTCTGCGTAATTAATTATTAATGAATTGTAAAAAATATTTGAGACTACATTTGCTCCATTTGGTGTAAAGTGAACAAAATCTGGACTTGCTAATGGTGGGTCGGCATTTACCCAAGCAATCATAGAATTTTCACCACCCATTGCTTTATACATATCCCAATAAACACAACCTGCTCTATGTGTGGCTTTTCTTAATTCGTCAACTATGTTTTCTAAATTTGGATAAGTTTGATAATCGTCTTTAATTTTTGTTGCCATATCACTCGGACCGATGACAATAATATTAACATCAGGAACAACGTTTTTTAAAAATGCTAATTGGTAATAAAAATGATTAGCAAATCTTTCAGCACTTTTTGCATCTTCGATATAAGGAACGGTATTACCGCCAAATTGCAAAATAAAAAGGTCAACACCTAATTCAGCAAAAGATTTAGCCAATAAACTACCGTCTGTAGTTGTGAAAACAGTGCCAGAGCTACCTCTTAAAGCAATATTGTCAACAAAAACTCCATAATCGTCTTCTAAAGAAATCGCATAAAAATCAGGGCTATCATAAGCTTCAAACTCTAATCTAACATTGTTCAAATAAGTGTCGGAATTATATCTATAAACATATAAATCTTCGCCAGCTTCTAAAGAATCTACTGCAAGCTCATGTCCATCTGATATTACTTTTATTTGAACTTTAGTTTTAGAATTTCCATAATAAATAGCAATGTTTTTAAAAGTTTTAGTATTGGAATATCCTAAATTCGACTCGCTAAATTCTAACCAAGCACTATATTTTGTTGTTGCTTCCCAAGTTGCAGAATCTGGTATTGGTGCAAAACGATTATATGCAATCATAGGACCATATTTTTTGTGAGGCGATACATTTTCGCTATAAGCAAAGCCATTGTAGCGATACCAGTTGGCAGAGTTTGCTTGCTTTAAACTAAATTGAGCATAAATTGCTACAGGCGAACACAAACCTATGCCAAGTCCACCGTAGCGAGTTTGAAATTTACTACGTATAAAAGAACTTATTCTGTCGCCTTCAATCTGCGAATCTCCATAATGCATAACTCTTACACGCTTTTCCTTATCCATATTATGCAACTTGGAGTAAAAATTGTCTAAAGCATGTGGATTATCTTCAGGAAACTCTAATGGAGTGATTGATTTTTTTAATTCTTCAAAATCTATACTATCTATTTCATTAATGTTTTCTTCAGGAATAATTTCATTTATATCAATTTGACTGTTTATTAATGAGTCGGCAGATACTGTTGCTTTTTTAGAATCTAAAAACATTTCTTCAAAACTTGGAAAATATAAAACCCAATTTTTATTAATCCTGATTCCATCTTCAGGAAAAATAAACATTATTACGCCTAATAAAGCAATTACAGAGACAACAAAATATAAAACATGCCTGACTTTCATTATTTTTTCTTATAAATTTTTAATTTTTGACCTATTTGTAATTTTGAAGCATCTTCAATTCCATTCCAATACATAATATCTTCGGCACTTGCCCAAGAATAATTTTTAGAGATTTTATAAAAAGAATCTCCCTTGGCTATAGTTATAGTTTCAACTAATTCATAACCAGCAGCGTTGAAAGGTTTTGGTTTTGTAGCTTTGTTATTGTCGTTTTTATTAGAATTCGCATTTGATGCAAGTGCAGAACCTTTTTTTACCCAAATACTTAAAACTTTTCCTGCATATATATTTGTACCTCTAATATTATTCCAGTCTTGCAAATCAGAAACTCTAACTCCATATTTTTGAGCAATAGATCCTAAATTGTCTCCAGTTTGTATAGTGTGTTTAATTTCTTCATAATCTTTGCCAGGACTTATAGATACATAGTTTGCATTGCTTCTGTCGCTGACATTTGGCATTTGAAAAACAGGAAAATAAATCGAATCTTTGAAAGCTATTATAGAATCTTTGTTTGCAATAAATCTGTCTTTGTATCCGTAAGGCAAATAAATTTCCTTTTCTGAATTTCTTCCGTCAATAATATTGCCAACAAACAAAGGATTCATCTCTTTTAATTCTTTTAAATTAAGTTGTAAATATTCTGAAATTTGCTCAAAATGCAGTCTGTCTTTTACGAAAACAGTGTCTTTATCGTAAAATTTTTCTGAAACAAAAAACGAAGGATTTATAATTTCTTTTTCGCTAAACCACTTAACAATAGCTAGATAGTAGTAAAAATAATTTTTATAGTTAGCTTCTAAATTATTTACTGTTTCATCAAAGGAATTTGTGTTTTTCATTGCTTTACGCACAACAGTAGGACCGCATACATACGCCATGATAGCATAATCCCAAGAGCCAAAACTTTTTTGCAAATCCATTAAATATTTCCCAGCAGCTTGAGAACTTAGTTGTGGTTCTAAACGCTGGTCATAGCAAGTATCAATACTTAAGCCGTAACGCAAAGCAGGCATAAATTGCAAAGCCCAAAGACCGTAAGCAGTATTAGAATTTACAAAATGTTTATCAAGTGCAGAAACCAATATTGGCAAATAATCTAAGTTTTTTAAATATTCAGAATCTTTATATAAGAAATTAGTTTTGGTTTTTAAGTCTGCCATTGCATAAAGTAAAAAGCATTTGGTTTTATGGTCGAGATTTTGCAAATCAGAATATAAATTATAAGCAATATTATTTAAGGAGTAAACTTCATTACCTAGGTTTACAAATTCAGATTCGGTAGAAAGTTCAGAAAAATTTATGTCTGCACAATATTCTAAAACATCACTTTCATCATAATTAAGTAAGTTTAAATTTGTTTTTAAACTAGAAATAAATTTGCGATTATTAGCATATTGTGAAAAAGCATTGTTATAAACAAACAATGCAAACAAGCAAAATATAATATATGTAAATAAAAACTTTCGCATAGATTTTAATCGCACAAAAATAAGTAAATTTCTGAATTTGGGAATAAAAAGTTTTAAATATATAAAACGTGATAAATGCAGAAACTTAAACTTAAAGAATTGTTAGTTACTGTGCTATTTGTTGTGTGGTTTTGGTGAAAGCGTCAGTTACTAATATTATTATAACGTGCAAAATAATCATCAATTTCAGGACGCAGTTCAATGCCGACACGTTCAAAAATATCTAGAAGTTGTAAATAAGCTCCTTGTCCGCCTATAAAATCCCAAAACTCTTCGGCAACTTTCAGTTCAGCTTGTAAATCTAACATTCCTGCCATTGTCCAACGTGAATAAGGTTTTGGTTCATAGGGATTATAGGGTATCGCGATTAAGGAGTTGATTTTAGCTTTTGGATTTTCAGCCAAGACACAAGCTGTCCATTCTAAAAGTGTTCGTTTAAATTCTTTAAAGCCTCCTTTATTTGGTTTAGCAGTTTTTATATCAATTAAATAAATCTGTTCATCATGTCCTTGTAACCAAATATCTATTTTTGTAGGCTTTACTGTTCGCATATTTCCTTTTTGAGCCACTTTTCTAATTGCTTCAATCTCTTCTGACTTATTTGGTTTGTAGTTTGCAGCAGTTAAGTTATCCATAATATCTTGAATAACTCTTTGAGCTGCTTCGCTAATTCGAGTTCCTGCTGTAGATTGTGATTTTGCTTCTTTAAAAGTTGTTGTTGCTAATGCTAAGGCAACAGGTTCGAAAATGCTTGTTCCAAAATTTGTGTTTAACGAATGAATAAACGAAAATAATGCCATTCTGTCTTTGCCTAAAAGTCTTGTGTGAAAAGGCATCGATGATGGTTCGGGATTGTAGTTCTGAAATTTGTTTCGTAAACTATTTCTCAAAACATCTTCAACTTGATCTATTTGTTGTCTAGATAGAGGCATATTATATATTTTTTAAATGAAAAATTATTTCAGAATACGCTCTTTTATCTTTTTCTGTTCTATTTAATACTGGTCTTTTGAATTGATTTACAATTTTCATATTTGCATTTTTTGCAATAGTTGGATACATATTGTATTTATCGTTTGCAACAAGAAAAACGTCATAATCGTTTGCCAAATATTTTTTGCAATTATTTAAAACATCAGATATTCCTTTTATATAACTTTTTTTTGCTTCATTGCCTTGACCTCTAAAAAGAGGACCGATTTCAAGTTCATCTTTGCGTTCAAAACCAAACAAATCGTATGCATAAGCGTGTTGTTCATGGTAATCAATTAAACCTACATAAGGTGGTGATGAAAAAATGCCTTTAACTTTTTGTTTTTCTGCTAATTTTGCAAATTCAGGATTTTCTTTTTTCAATTCAGCAAAAATATCAATTGTTCTACTATCACCTGTTAAACAAGTTTGAAAAGTTTGAGTTCTCAATTTGTCAAATTCTTGCAAACGTTTAACAGTGTCCTTACTGTAAGTGTTCCACCATTTTAGAATAGAAAAAAGAGGTTTGCATATTTTGCCGTGTTTAGAACAATAATAGGGAGCAGTGATTGGCTCTATTAGAGTGGCTAAGTCTGCATGAGTTGTTGCTCTGCAACTACGAATTGTGCGACTTAAAATTATGCTCATGATTTTTTTTGTGTCTATGTCTTTAATTTCTTTGATTTTATTAAACACAAATTCAATCTCTTCTCTTACATGTTGTAGATACCATTTGTCAAGAAAATTATCAGTTTTATCTTGATGTAATTTTATGTTATATTGTTTCACAAGTTGGTTGTAAATAGGCAAAAACTCTTTTTCTTTTTCTTCTCCATATTTTTTTTCATCTATTTTACCTTGTCGCAAATTGTATTTGTATTCAGCAGCAGGAAAATATTTGTTATTAAATTCAGATAATTTTTGCAATAGTTCCGTTTCGAAATCAACAGTGTGCGAATTTTCTAAAAACGATTTTAAATCTTTTGAGATTCGTTTAATTTCATTTTGAACATTTGCTAAATCATATTTTGTTACTTTACTATTTCCCATTAAAGTGTTAAAAACAGAAATGTCAATGCCGATTGCATTCATTCCCAATTCACAACTTTGCACCATCGTAGTACCGCTTCCCGAAAATGGGTCAAGAATAATATCGCCTTTTTTAAAATAAGTTTCTGTTTTGAAATTATCAGTATGGTCATCTAAAAAGTATTCAACTAGCTGTGGAATAAATTTACCTTTATATGGATGAAGTCTGTGAACGTGTTTAGTAGTTTCTGCTTCTTTGTATTGATCGAATGATAAAGTCCAATTTAAATCTTCGCCAAGTTGTTGTTTCCATGAATTTTCGCGCTGTTTATTGTATGATTTGTAGTAATTCATCAAGTCCGTTAAAGCAATTTGTGTTGCACCGTTTTCGTCAATTTTCTTTATTCGTCCATATTGAATAAGATATGAGATATTAGAGGTTGTAACGGTCTTGCAAGTGTGTTGAGTTGCCCATTCGCTAGCTTCTTTTATGGTTAAAAATACGTCAGTCGCCATTGTGTTATTTTCTATTTTGCAAATATAAACTTTTTATTTGTTAGTAAAAATCTCAATCTCAAATTCTGAAATAAAAACAATTATTACAAAGATACATCTTTTTATAATGTTTTACAATATTGTTAATAAAATGTTTGAATACTAGTGGACAAACCAATGCTATTTTTCGATAATGCTTTTTGTTTAATTTAAATTATACGTATTTTTATAAAAAAAGTTTCATTTTACACATAAAAACTTGTATAAATTTCAAAAAATCACAAATACTATTCAAAAAAAGTGTAACTAATTTAAAATGAGAATGTTTTTTTATGTTTTACACAACCTTTTTAAAATTTTTGCGTATCGTATAATAATTATTAAATATCGTTTTTTTTAATATTTATGATATTTAAGCAAAGGAAAGTGGGGTTTGTTAAGTGAAGTTCTTTAATATGTATAATTTTTAAACGAAACTTTATCGCGGTTATTACAAGTAAAGTATAATTTATCTAATTATTTTATAATATGAAAAAAATAGTCATTGTTATTTTCTTTTCTTTTTTGTTCAATGCTTTTTTATTTGGACAAGAAAAGAATGGTGTATCAGAATTAAG
>Ga0209719_1001059_pt1 | contig 36251 bp, 24 predicted proteins | sample AD_JPNAS2_MetaG_FD_184421 | JGI IMG/M metagenome (GOLD analysis project Ga0209719, IMG submission 184421) | Active sludge microbial communities of municipal wastewater-treating anaerobic digesters from Japan - AD_JPNAS2_MetaG (SPAdes) (version 2) | ecosystem: Engineered > Bioreactor > Anaerobic...
GCCCCGGTGCTGGAGGGCGAAGAGGCCGAAAAAGGTCATCCGGGCCGCCTCGGGATGGCCGAAGACGGCGAAGACGCCGCACTCCTCCCGGGGGCGGCCGGTGTCGAAATAATCAATTATTTCCGTCACGGTTCTTTGCTCATGTGAAAAGCTGACGACGCGGTAAAATTGGCCCCATCCCCTACCTGACCTCCCCCTTGCGGGGGGAGAAACAATGACCTTTCCCCCGGTTGCACATTTAAATGAATATGTGACGGCACGCACATGAATGTTTCACCTGAAAATGCGTTCCTATGTAGTTCACTTCCTTCACCAATTAATTTCCTCCCCTTCAAGGGGAGGATTAAGGTGGGGATGGGTCTATTTTTCATCCCCCTTTGTGAAGGCAAGCCGTCATGAGAGTTTCCTTCCCGCTTGATAGTAATCCTGCAGGGGCGTTACCTCCCAGTCCCGGCTCTTCAGGGCGGCGATGGCCTCGCTCAGGGCCTTGGCACCCGCCAGGGTGGTGGTGTAGGGGATGTTGTAGATCAGCGCCCCCCGGCGGATGTTGTAGCCGTCGTATGAGGATTTCCGGCCCACGCTGGTGTTGATCATCAACTGGATGGACCCGTTTTTTATGGCGTCCAGGACGTGGGGGCGGCCCTCCGTAAGTTTGTTGATGGGGGTGATGAGGATGCCGTGATCTCCCAGGTAGGCGGTGGTCCCCCGGGTGCCGACGATCCGGAAACCCATTTCCTGGAAGGCCCGGGCGATGGCCACGGTTTTTTCCTTGTGCCGGTTGTGGACGCTGATATAGACGGTGCCGGAGAGCGGGAGGCGCCAGCCGGCGGCCAGTTGGGACTTTGCGTAGGCCATGCCGAAGGAGGAGTCGATCCCCATGACCTCGCCGGTGGATTTCATCTCCGGACCCAAAAGGACGTCCACGCCTGGGAAGCGGCTGAAGGGGAAGACCGCCTCCTTGACGGCGATGTGCCGGGGGTGGATCCGCTCGGTGAAGCCCAGTTCCTTCAGGGTCTTGCCCAGCATAACCTTGGTTGCCAGTTTGGCCAGGGGGACGCCGATGGCCTTGCTCACGAAGGGGACGGTCCGGGAGGCCCGGGGGTTCACCTCCAGGAGGTAGAGCTCCCCGTCCTTGATGGCGTACTGGATGTTCATCAGGCCCACGACGCCCAGCGCCGCGGCGATCTGTTTTGTCTGTGTCTCGATGCGGGCGATCATTTCCGGGGCCAGGGTCTGGGGCGGGAGGATGCAGGCGCTGTCGCCGGAGTGGATCCCCGCCTCCTCGATGTGTTCCATGATGCCGCCGATCACGGTGTCGGCGCCGTCGCTGATGGCGTCCACGTCCACCTCCACGGCGTCTTCCAGAAACTGGTCGATGAGGATGGGGTGGCCGGGGGATACCAGGACGGCCTTGGCCATAAAGGTCCGGAGGGTCTGTTCGTCATAGACGATCTCCATGGACCGGCCGCCCAGGACGTAGGACGGGCGGACCACGACGGGATAGCCGATCCGCGCCGCCGCCCGGATGGCCGCTTCGGTGTCCATGGCCGTGTCGTTGGCGGGCTGTTTGAGCTCCAGGAGGTTGACTATCTCCTGGAAGCGCTTCCGGTTTTCCGCCCGGTCGATGGCGTCCGGGGAGGTCCCCAGGATCCGCGCCCCGGCCGCCGCCAGCCCCTTCGCCAGGTTCAGGGGGGTCTGGCCGCCGAACTGGACGATGACCCCCCGGGGCTTTTCCCGGTCGATGATATGAAGGACGTCCTCCAGGGTCAGGGGCTCGAAGAAGAGCTTGTCGGAGGTATCGTAATCCGTGCTTACCGTCTCGGGATTCGAGTTGACCATGATGCTCTCGATGCCTTCCTCCCGGAGGGCGAAGGAGGCGTGGACGCAGCAGTAGTCGAACTCTATGCCCTGGCCGATGCGGTTGGGGCCGCCGCCGAGGATGACCACCTTGGGGCGGTCGGAGGGGTTGGCCTCATCCTCGGTTTCGTAGGTGGAATAGTAGTAGGGCGTATAGGCGGCGAATTCCGCGGCGCAGGTATCGACGAGTTTATAGACCGGTAGGATGCCCTTTTCCCGGCGGCGCCGGCGGATGGTTTCCTCGTCGGTATTCCAGATTTCCGCGAGGCGGCGGTCGGAGAAACCCATTTCCTTGGCGGCCCGGAGGAGCTCGACGGGGGACAAGGCGGGGGGATCAGGGGCGGCGGCCCCTTCTTCCGTCCCTGCCGGTGCGTCCGGGGCAGGAAAAATCCCTGCCGCGCCTTGATAATGCCGTTGTTCATCCGTAACTGTCGGCATGACTTCGCTGACGGGCATTCCCGCCAACGGAGCGCCATTACAGGCATTATCGCCGGCGGCGGCGCCGTCCATCGCCGGGGAGAGGCAGCGGGATGAACCGGGAAGGGGGAGGTGTACCCGGATATACTCCCGGGCGGCGGCAAGAGCCTTTTCCGCCGCGACGATTTCCTCGAGATAATAAAGAAACCAGGGGTCGATCTTCGTCAGGGCGTGGATCTCCACGCCGGTCATCCCGGCGGCCAGGGCGGCCGCCACCTGGAAGAGGCGCAGGGAGTTGGGGGTCCGCAGCTTCGGGGCGAAGTATTCCCGGGGGTTCCCGGCGGCCTCCTCGGGCAGTTTTTCCAGGAGGCCGAAACGGCCGATCTCCAGGGAGCGGATCGCCTTCTGGAGGGATTCCGGGAAGGTCCGGCCAATGGCCATCGTCTCCCCCACGGACTTCATAGAGGTGGTGAGGAAATCCTCCGTTTCCGGAAACTTCTCGAAGGTCCAGCGGGGGATCTTGGTGACCACGTAGTCGATGGTCGGCTCGAAGGAGGCCATGGTCTCCCGGGTGATGTCGTTGGGGATCTCGTCCAGGGTATATCCAACGGCCAGCTTGGCGGCGATCTTGGCGATGGGGAAGCCCGTGGCCTTGGAGGCCAGGGCGGAGGACCGGGACACCCGGGGGTTCATCTCGATGACGATCATCTCCCCGGTGTCGGGGCGGACGGCGAACTGGACATTGGAGCCGCCGGTCTCCACGCCGATCTCCCGCATGATGGCGATGGCGGCGTCGCGCATGGTCTGGTATTCCCGGTCCGTCAGGGTCTGGGCGGGGGCGACGGTGATGGACTCCCCGGTATGGACACCCATGGGATCGAAATTCTCGATGGAACAGATGATGACCACGTTGTCCGCCCGGTCCCGCATGACCTCCAGTTCGTATTCTTTCCAGCCCAGGGCCGACTCCTCCAGCATGATCTCGTGGATCATGCTCGCATCGAGGCCCGCCTTGGCGATCTCCAAGAGTTCCTCCCGGTTGTAGGCGACGCCGCTGCCCGTGCCGCCCAGGGTAAAGGAGGGGCGGATGATAATGGGGAAGCCGATCTCGCCGGCGATGCGCAGGACGTCGGTCATGGTCTTGGCGAAGCCGCTCCGGGGGACCCGGAGGCCGATCTTTTCCATGGCGTGACGGAACTTCTCCCGATCCTCCGCCTTGTGGATCACCTCCAGGGACGCGCCGATCATCTCGACGCCGTATTTTTCCAGGGTGCCGTTTTCCGCCACGGCCACGGCGGTGTTCAGCCCCGTCTGCCCCCCCAGGGTGGGGAGCAGGGCGTCGGGCCGCTCCCGGGCGATGATCTTGGCCACCGCCTCCGGGGTGATGGGTTCCACGTAGGTACGGTCCGCCGTTTCCGGGTCCGTCATGATCGTCGCCGGGTTGCTGTTGATCAGGACGACTTCGTAGCCCTCTTCCTTCAGGGCCTTGCAGGCCTGGGTCCCCGAATAGTCGAATTCACAGGCCTGGCTGATGATGATGGGGCCGGAGCCGATGATCAGGATCTTCTCTATATCAGTTCGCTTTGGCATGTTTTGGGGGTCAGGTCTTGATTTTTAGCGTTTTTACCGCTGCCTATTCCCACTCGATGGTTGCCGGGGGCTTGGAGCTGATGTCATAGACGACGCGGTTGACCCCCCGGACCTCGTTGATGATCCGGTTGGAGATCTTCGCCAGAAGCTCCTGGGGGAGACGCGCCCAGTCCGCCGTCATGGCGTCGTCGCTCGTCACGGCCCGGATCGCCAGGATGTTTTCATAGGTCCGCTGATCGCCCATGATCCCCACGCTCTTGACGGGCAGGAGGACGGTGAAGGACTGCCAGAGCTTCCGGTAGAGACCGGCGGCCCGGATCTCCTCCAGGAGGATGACGTCCGCCTGCTTGAGGATCTTCAACCGCTTTTCCGTCACGGCGCCGATGATGCGGATGGCGAGTCCCGGGCCGGGGAAGGGCTGGCGCCACACCATCTCTTCGGGAAGCCCCAACTCCTTTCCCAGCAGGCGGACCTCGTCCTTGAAGAGGTGCCGCAGGGGTTCCACAAGCTTCATCTTCATCTTCTTGGGCAGGCCGCCCACGTTGTGGTGCGACTTGATCACGGCACTGGGGCCGCCGAAGGCGGAACGGGATTCGATGATATCTGGATAGAGGGTTCCCTGGGCGAGAAAATCCGCCCCTTTGATCTTTTTCGCCTCGCCGTCGAAGACCTCGATAAAGGTCCTACCGATGATTTTCCGTTTCTTTTCCGGCGCTTCCACATCCTTGAGGCGATCGAGGAAGATCCTCCCCGCCCGGACAAAGCGCAGATTGACGCGAAAATGCTTTTTGAAGACCTCTTGGACCTTTCGGGCTTCCCCGTGGCGCAGGACGCCGTTGTCCACGAAGACACAGGTCAACTGGGGGCCGATGGCCCGGTGGAGGAGGACGGCGGCCACGGAGGAATCCACGCCGCCGCTCAGGCCGAGGATGACCCTGCCGCCGCCCACCTGCTCCCGGATCTCCGCGACGGCGTCCCGGGCGAAGGATTTCATCGTCCAGTCCTTTTTGCAGCCGCAGACGGCAAAGAGGAAGTTGCCGAGGATCTTCTTTCCCTCCGGGGTGTGCACCACCTCCGGGTGAAACTGGAGGCCGTAGAAACGCCGCTGTGCGTCCTCGGCGGCGGCGACGGGGGTGTTGGGCGTGGCGGCGGTGGCGCGGAAACCGGCGGGCAGCCTGCCGATGGTGTCGCCGTGGCTCATCCAGCACCGCGTCGCCTTTTCCACTCCCGCCAGGACGTCGCCGGGATGAAGGATGTCGAGTTCGGCGAAGCCGTATTCCCGCTTGGCGGCGGCGATGACTTCCCCCCCCAGGGCCTGGACCATGAACTGGAGGCCGTAGCAGATCCCGAGGATGGGGATGCCCAGACCGAAGATGCCGGTGTCCACCCGGGGACTGTTCTTCTCGTAGATGCTCGCCGGTCCCCCGGAGAGGATGATCCCCTCGGGATGCATATCCCGGATAACGGCCAGGGGGATGTCCGGCGGTTCGATCTGGCAATAGACGTGGTGCTCCCGGACCCGCCGGGCGATGAGCTGGTTATACTGTGAACCGAAGTCGATGATGAGGATCAAGCTGGAACTCCTTTCAAATCCGGAAATTTACGGCTGATCTGTCGTTCATTAATCTTATGATGATCCCGTAGAAAGCCAAAATAATCTCTCCCTGAAAAGGTCACAAAAATCCCTCCCCCTCAAGGGGAGGGCCGCGGCGGGGATGGGTTTTTATCCATCATTTCCACAAACCGGTCGAAGAGATAGGCGGCGTCGTGGGGCCCCGGGGCCGCCTCCGGGTGGTACTGGACGCTGAAGGCCCGCAGCTCCGGATAGGATAACCCCTCGGAGGTATGGTCGTTGAGATTTCCGTGGGTCGCTTCCCGTTTGATTGAGACCGATTCCGGGAGGACGACGAAACCGTGGTTCTGGGAGGTAATCTCTACCTTGCCGGTCTGTTCGTCCCGCACCGGCTGGTTGAGGCCGTGGTGGCCGAATTTTAGTTTTTCCGTCTTTCCTCCCGCGGCTTGCCCGATGATCTGGTGCCCCAGGCAGATCCCGAATACCGGTACTATGCCGAGGACTTGAGCCGCGGCGGCGACAAGGTAGGGCAGGGCCGCCGGATCGCCGGGCCCGTTGGAGAAGAGGATGCCGTCGGGCCGCAAGGAGAGGATCTCCTCGCCAGACGTTGCGGCCGGCAGGACGATCACCTCGCAGCCCCGGTCCTCCAGGTGGCGGAGGATATTGTACTTCACACCGCAGTCGACGACGACGACGCGGCACAACCTGCCCACCGACAAGGGAACCGATACGGAACATTTTCCCGAGAAGGCGGAATTTATTCTCCTCCGGGTTGAATCTGTCTCCGGGCCGGGGGGCGGTAAAACCTCAAATTTGACGGAAGTTTTTCCTTCCCCGATGGCGGCAGTCGCCTCCGGGTGCGGGGAGTCGTTCCTGGGAATAATCGTCTCCGGGGGAGAAGACGCGGTCTCCATTTTATCTACAGGTGACCTGATGCTGTTTTTAAAAGCGGTGGAGATCTCCCGCCGACCCCCGTTTTTCCACAGATAGGGGATGCGGCAGGCCACCTCCTGGACCAGGTCCCGGCCCACGAGGCCGGGATAGGCCCGGACCTTCTCCAGCAGGGCCGGAACGTCCGTTGTCTCCGTGGAGATGATACCCTTCATGGCCCCGGCCAGGCGCAGGCGCCGGGTCAGCGCCCGGGTGTCGAGGCCGGCGATGCCGATCTTCCCGTGCTCATCCAGAAACTCCCGCAGATTCCGCCGGGACCGCCAGTTGCTGGGTTGGGGGTGGTATTCCCTGACGATGAAGCCTTCGAGGTGGATCCCCCCGGACTCCATGTCCTCCGGATTGATCCCGTAGTTGCCCACATGGGGGTAGGTCATCATCACGATCTGGCCCTTGTAGGACGGATCGGTGATGACCTCCTGATACCCCGTCATCCCGGTGTTGAAGACGACCTCGCCACAGGTCTCTCCCGCCCCGGCAAAGGCATACGCGGGAAAGACGGCCCCGTCTTCCAGCACCAGCAGGGCCGGCCGCCGGTTTCGCCTCAGAGTCATGACAAAACCTTCTTTGTAAGTTCAGTTTGTTGACGATTTTTCAATGGCCCCCCGTTCATCGGTCGGCTCAAGTTATCTGATGTCAAGATCCGGACGCCCGTCAAATGATGAAGAGCATCTCCCAGAATTTCGGCAGGGGCCACAGCTCGTCGTCCACCAGGACCTCTAACTCATCTACGTGGGAACGCAGTTCGCTCATCTTCGTTTTTATCTTGCCGGAGAGAAATTCCGCCTTTTTCTGCTCGTCGTGGATCGCGGCGGCCTTCTCCATCTCCGCCAGGATCTCCTTCCGGATGGCGTGGACCTTGTTGACCAGCTCCACGATCCGCCCCAGGATCTCCCGCTGGGCGGAAAGATCCGCTTTGTTGCCCAGGGCTTCCCGGGTTTCGGAGATGGCCTCGGCCAGGCGCGTCTGATAGACCGTAGCCACCGGGATGATCTGAGTCTGGCAGATGCCGTGCAGGCATTTGACTTCGATCTCCAGGTCCTTGATATACCTTTCGATGTGGATCAGGTAGCGGGACTTGAGTTCCACATTGGAAAGCACCCGGTACTTCTCGAAGAGAGCGAGGGCCTTTTTGGTGATCAGGGCCTTCAGTGCCTCCGGGGTCGTCTTGTTGTTGGGAAGGCCCCGGCGGGCGGCTTCCCGCTCCCATTCCGCGGTATAGTTGTCGCCGTTGAAGAGCACCGGCTTGATTTCCTTCAACTCCTTCTTGAGGACGGCCAGGACGCACTGATTGAGGCTGCCTCCCTTGGCCAGGGCGGCCTGGATCTTTTCCGCCAGATCGTCCAGACTTTCCGCCACGATGGTATTGAGGACGGTGGCGGGGAAGGAGATGGACTGGGAAGAGCCCACGGCCCGGAACTCGAATTTGGTCCCCGTGAAGGCGAAGGGGGAGGTCCGGTTGCGGTCGGTGCTGTCCTTGCTGACTACGGGGAGCGAAGAGATGCCCAGGTCGATTATCTCGCTGTCCGTAGCCTTGGTCGCCTTGCCGCTCTCGATGTCCTCCAGGATCTTGGTGAGCTGGGCGCCGAGGAATACGGAGATGATGGCCGGGGGTGCCTCGTTGGCCCCGAGCCGGTGATCGTTGCCGTAGGAGCCCACGGAGGCGCGGAGGACGTCGGCATGGCGGTAAACGGCCCGGATGGCGGCGATGAGGAAGATGAGGAACTGGATGTTGTCCTGGGGGGTTTTCCCGGGATTGAGGAGGTTGTTCCCCTTGTTGTCCGACAGGGACCAGTTCAGATGCTTGCCGGAACCGTTGATCCCCGCGAAGGGCTTTTCATGGAGGAGGCAGGCCAGTTTGTGCTTTTTGGCCACCGAGATCATGGTGTCCATGACGATCTGGTTGTGATCGATGGCCAGATTGGCCTCTTCGAAGACCGGGGCCAGCTCGAACTGGCTGGGGGCCACCTCGTTGTGCCTGGTCTTGGCGGGGATGCCGAGCTTGAAAAGCTCTTCTTCCATGTCGTGCATGTAGGAGGATACCCTCTCCTTGATGCTGCCGAAGTACTGGTCCTCCAGCTCCTGACCCTTGGCCGGCGGGGCGCCCACCACGGCCCGGCCGCCCAGGACCAGGTCCGGGCGCTTGTAGAAGTAATCCGCGTCGATGAGGAAATACTCCTGCTCCGGCCCCAGGGTGGCATAGACGCCCAGGATGTCTTTGCTCCCCAGCAGCTTCATGATATTCAGGGCGCTTTTGCTCACCGCCCGGTTGGAGCGGAGCAGCGGGGTCTTTTTGTCCAGGGCTTCGCCGGTGTAGGAAAAGAAGGCGGTGGGGATGCACAGTGTCGTGGAGATGCCGTTGCGCCGGATGAAGGCCGGGGAGGACATGTCCCAGACCGTGTAGCCCCGGGCCTCGAAGGTGGCCCGGATGCCGCCGCTGGGGAAGCTCGAGGCGTCTGGTTCGCCCTGGACGAGCTGCTTGCCCGAAAACCGCTCGATGACGGCGCTGACCCCGGTGACGTCGATGAAGGCGTCGTGCTTTTCCGCCGTCATGCCGGTCATGGGCTGGAACCAGTGGGCGAAGTGGGTGGCCCCCTTCTCGATTGCCCATTCCTTCATGGCGTGGGCCACGATGTTGGCGGTTTCGATGTCCAGAAGGGTGCCTTCGTGGATGGCATCGATGATCTTCCGGTAGGTGGCCCCCGGGAGCTTGACCTTCATTATGTTGATGTTGAAAGTGTCTTCCCCGTAATAGGCGGATACGGGCACGTTTTTCTCCTTCACCACCGGATAGGTTCTCTCGCAAGCGATAATCGGGCACGTCTTTTTCATAAATCCTCCCTCTGAAATTCCATCATATTATATTTTTGCGGATTTATACAACCACATCTCCATCCGGCTCCTTATTTACTGACAAGGATCGGAAGGTATTTATTATTTCTTGTGATCACCACGGGCGGCGGTTTTGCCGCTTCCGTTCCCTTCTTTCAATCCAGCGGCGTGTTTTCCCGCAGCTCCCAGATTCCGCAGGGGCAGGCGGCGGCGCAGAAGCCGCAACCGATGCATTTCTCTCCGTCCACGACATATTCATAGGCCTCCTGGCCCAGGGGGCGCCGGGAAATGGCCTGCTGGGGGCAGAGGGTTTCGCAGAGGCCGCAGTCCCGGCAGGACCCGCAGGAGGCGCACTGGGAGGAACAGGTTTCTATGGAGCCCGCCGGATCGACCCGGGGATCATAATACTCCAGATGAACCCGCGCCGGTGCCATGGCCGGCAGGTTGTCGTAGGCGTCCCGGCGGCCCCGCAAGAGGTCGTCGATGGCCCGGGCCACAATCCGTCCCGCCCCGATGGCCTCCGTCAGCAGCCCCGGCCGCACGGCGTCGCCGATGGCGAAGACCTGTGGATCGCTGGTCTGGTAACGGTCGTCGGTGGTGACGTAACCCCGGTTGCGGATGATCTCTTCCGGCAGGAAGGCCAGATCGGGGGTGTCGCCCACGGCCATGATCACCTTATCGGCGGGGAGCAGGACGCCATCGGCAAGCTCCACGCCCTGTTCCGTGACGGCCTTCGTGGCGCGGGGCCAGAGGAACTTCGCCCCGGCGGCCTCGGCGTGCTTCCGTTCCGTCCCGAAGGATGCCGGTTCCTGGATGTCGATGAGGGTGATGTCCTCGGCGCCCAGGCGGGCGGCCTCCGCGGCGGCGTCACAGCCCACGTTGCCCGCGCCGATGATGACCACCCGCCGGCCGGCCTGGGCCTTTCCGGCCTTGCTGGCCTGGAGGAAATCCATGGCGCTCACGGCCCGCTCCTGCCCCGGCACGGGGATCAGGCGCGGTTTCTGCGCCCCCACCGCTATGATCACGGCGTCGTGCTTCCCTTTGAGCTTCAGGAACTCCTTTTTCGTCAGGGGTCTTTTCACGGCCACCTGTTCAATATGATCCGCCACGCGCCGCAGTTCGTATTCCACCACCTGGTCGGGGATGCGGCTCCTGGGGATGGCGGCGGTGATCTTGCCCCCCAGCCGTTCCCGGTACTCGTAAACCACCGGCGCATGACCCTGCATCCATAACTGCCAGGCGGCGGACAGGCCCGCCGGACCGCCGCCGATGACCGCCACGGTCTTTCCGGAGGCCGGGGCGGGTGCGGGCGGCCTCGCCTCCAGCGAGGCCCGGCCCAGGGCCGCCACATCCAGGGGGGGCAGTTGGGCGTTCTGGCGGGTGCAGCCCTGCATGCAGAGATTGGGGCAGAGATAGCCGCAGACCGTGGCGGGGAAGGGGGTGTAGCGTAGGGCCAGGTCCACGGCCGCCTCTGTTTTTCCTTGCCGGATCAGGCTCCAGCGCTTCTGGACGGGGATGCCCGTGGGACAGGAGGCCTGGCAGGGGGGGAGATGTCTTTCGTTTTCCCAGAACGGCACGAAGCGGCGCAACTCACCGGTGGGAACCACCGCGACGGCGGTCCGGGGAAGGTCCGTCAAATCGCCGATGAGCCCTCCCGCCCCCAGTTCCCGGTCCCAGATTTCCTCACGGAACCGGCCCATGCTCCGGGTGGTCCGGGCGGCCTTTTCATGGGGCTGGCGGGCCGTGAGGAGCTGCCAGGAGGAGCGCTCGGCGGTGAGGACGGCGTAGAGTTCCGTCCTTCCCGTGGTGGTTAGGAACGCCGCCATGTTGTCCTTCAGCCATTGCCAGTCCTCGTCGCTCAGCGGGGACAGCTTGGCGTCCTCTTCGCTGTAACCCTGATGGGGGCCCCGGAAGAAGATCCGGCCGCTCACCATTCCCACGCAGGGACGATAGCCCATGATGTTTTCCTGGCGGGGCGTGTCGTAGCCGCATATCACCGCCACCCCGCCGGCCATGAATTCGGCGAAGGAATCGCCCACGCTGCCCAGGACCCAGAGTTCCGGGGGGGCGAAGCGGGGGTTGTGCTTGGTCATGGTCATGCCCCGGGCCCCGATGTCTCCGGCGATATAGATCTTGCCCTGGGCCATGGCATTGGCCACGCCGTTGGTGGCGTTGCCCCGGATGATGATCCGCGCGCCGGCGTTGAGCCAGCCCACGTCGTCGGAGCAGGGGCCGAAGACGTCGATGGTGGTGTTGGGGAATCCCATGGATCCTACCCTTTGTCCCGCCGAACCAAGGACCCGGATCAGGATCTCCTCCTCCCCGGCCTTCCAGATGCGGCCGCCGATGCCGTGCTGGCCGTAGGCATGGATCTCGATGCAGCGGTGCCCCGACCATACCGCCTCCTGGATTTCCGCCTCCAGCGTGCGGGTGTCCGCACGGACGCCGTTTTTCATGCCGGGGATGATGATGGAGGGTTTATAAAGCATGCCGAACGCTCCTATAGTACATGGCGGATCTGAAGTCTGACGGCGGCCGCGGCGTCGGCGATGCCCAGGGCGTCGGACATGCCGATGGGCAGGGACGTCGAGCGGCCGAGGGGGGCCATGATCTTACGCAGTTCCTGGTCGAAGCTCGAATAGACGTCCACCACCCGCTCCGCGACCTGCTCCGGGTCCAGGCGGCGGTAGAGCCGGGGATCCTGGGAGGTGATACCCTTGGGACAAAGGCCGATATTGCAGATATTGCAGCGGTCGGCCTCGGAACCGAGGCAGCCCGCTGCGGCCTGCATGATGTACTTGCCCATCTGCACCCCGCTGGCCCCCAGCATGATCAGGGCGGCGGCGTTGGCGGCGAGATTGCCATTCTTGCCGATCCCGCCGCCGGCGAACAGGGGGATCTCGTTCTGCTTGCCGATCTTGACGAGATTGAGATAGGCGTCCCGGATATTGCTGGCGATGGGATGGCCCATGTGGTTCATGGAGACGCTGTAGGCCGCCCCGGTGCCGCCGTCCTCGCCGTCGATGGCCAGCCCGGCGGCGTAGGGATTCCGGGTCAGGTTGTTCAGCACCGCAAGCGTCGTGCTGGTGGCCGAGATCTTGGGATAGACCGGCACCCGGAACCCCCAGGCCATGGCCATGGACTGGATCATCTTGGCCACCGACTCCTCGATGGAGTACTTGGTCTGGTGGGTGGGGGGGCTGGGGAGGCTGATGCCCCGGGGCACGCCGCGGATGGCGGCGATGAGCTTGTTCACCTTGTACCACATGAGCAGGCCGCCGTCGCCGGGCTTGGCCCCCTGGCCGTATTTGATCTCGATTGCGCAGGGGTCCTCTTTCATCTCCGGGAGGGCGTGGATGATCTCATCCCAGCCGAAATAGCCGCTGGCTACCTGGAGGATGACGTACTTCAGGAAACGGGAGCGCAGGAGCCGGGGCGGGCAGCCACCCTCGCCGGTGCAGATCCGGACGGGCATGCCCCGCTCCTCGTTCAGGTAGGCCACCCCCATCTGGAGGCCCTCCCACATGTTCGGCGACAGGGCGCCGAAGGACATGCCGCCGATGATCAGGGGGTAGATCTCCCGCACCGGGGGTATCCAGCCCTTTTCACTCGTGGTTTTGACCAGTTCCTCCGCCGGGAGAATCCTGCCCAGAAGGGTCCGCAGTTCAAAGTCATGGCGTCCCGCGTCCAGGGCCGGGTCGGTGAGCATGGAGATGCGGATGAATTTGATCTCGTCCAGGACGCTCCGGGGATCGTTGCGCCGGCCGCCCCGGCGGCGGGGCGCCCCGCCCTGATTGACGTGGAAGCGGAGCTTGTCCACCTCGGCGGTCCGGACGGGCCGGATGGCCCCGTTGGGACAGACCAGGTCGCACATGCCGCAGCCGATGCAGGCATGGGCCGCGTCGGTCCGCTGGTCGATGCCGTGATAGACGGTAAAGACGTTGCCCGGCTTCTCCGGGAGGCCGACAGCCGCCTGGATGAACCGTTTCCGGTGGACTCCCAGTTCGATGGACCGGACGGGGCAGACGGCGGTGCAGCGCCCGCAGAGGGTGCAGGCCTCCCGATCCCAGACGATCCGCCAGGGGAGGTCGCACCGGCTCAGGGTGGAGGGGGTCATCTTTCCCACTGATTCCATCTTACCACCTCCTGCCGGTGCGGGGGCACCATGACGGTGTCGTATTTCATGGGTTGAAAGTCCTCGCTCTTGTTCCGGGCCGGGATAGCGGCGTCGAGGCCGCACATCTCCGAGGAGAAGGCGAACATGCCGGAAGAGCCGCCGATGATGCCGGGCCGCAGTTTCTTGCTGTCCTGGACCATGAAGAGGGTCCGGTCTGGCAGGCAGCCGATGACGCAGTTGGGGCCGTCGATGATCAAGGGCCGGCAGGCGTGTTTAACGGCCCGGAGCCGCTCCCCCTGGGGATGGCGCTGGAGTTCCTCGTCCTTGAGGGGCGTCAGGAGATGCTTGTAAATATCCAGGGACATCCCGAGCTTTTTCTGGGAGAAATGGAGGATGTGGGTAAAGACCTCCGAATCGGACTGATAGCCCAGGTAGCCTTCGTACCGGCGCGACGTGAGGTATTCCCGGATCGGGACGAAGGCCGTGTTCTCCCCGTTGGTCATCGTGGCGAAACCCTGGATGAAGAATGGATGACAGGCGTAGATGTCTATGGAGTAGTTGGTGTTCTGCCGCCCCTGGGCCATGATGATCCGGGCCTGGAATTCCTCGTTGTCCAGCCCCAGGTATTCCGCCAGGACCATGGGGTCCCCCACCTCCTTGATCATGATCACGTCGGGCCAGAAGCTGAAGATGATCATGGACCCGTCCTCCTCGCCCATCCGGCGGAGCTTGAGCCGGGTGAGCATGAGGCGGTGCTCGATCTCCTCCGGGCTCAGGGACAGCCACTCCGGCGGGTAGTCGTAAACCCGGACCAGATAGTTGTCGCGTTTCGGAGTTCCCGGAGGAGGCGTCTTGGCCGGCCGGATGGAGAGCTTGTATTTTACCATGAAATCCAGGTCCAGCATGTACCGGTCCAAGGTGCGGATGCCCTCGTTGGAAAAGATGCCGGAGAGGATGGGAGCGCCCTTGAAGCGCTCGAAGCTACCGCCCAGATCGGTGAGAAACAGGCCCACCCCCGATCCGTCATGACCTTCCTTCATGACGTTCAGCGCGTTGACGGCCGCCATGGGTGACAGCGGTTCCTTGCTGGTGATGGCGAACAGACGGCACATTAAAAACCTTCTTTCCGGCACTAAAGTTTTCTGCCCGTAGCGGGCATGATCCATTGTGCGAAAAATATGCCACGATCCGGAAGGGGGAAGGAGGCGGCGGGGATGTAAGGCCATGTAGGCATGGAAAAATTGAATCGCGGCACGAAAAAGATTCCCCTTCTTCCCGGTGGCGGTACATATTTGTAACTTTGGACAACCTCTCCGCACATAATTGTTCGGTATCCCCCTCCTCAACTCCCCTTTGAAGGGGGAGGAATAAAATGAGGGTTTTTACGACGTCGTTATCTTTGCCGGCGGCGTCGTAAAAAAGCTACCGGGGTGTGGAACCGGCGGAAAAAGGCGTCTCCCGCCGATGGCAAGTACCCGTTTTCCCCTCCCGCCAGGCCCGGACGAAATCCGATTTTCCCGGACGACACGAGATCGAAAGTATAGAAAGATGTGGCCGTAATCCCCCCGCCGCTCAGGTCTCGGAAGAGTGGTTGTTCTTCCCGGTTCGGTACTTCCAGGGATCGATGCCCAACTTCTGGATTTTATACTGGATGATTCTCTTGGTGACGCCGAGGTTACGGGCGGCCTGACTCTGGTTGCCGTGGGCCTCCTTGAGTGCCTCGACGATCATGGCCCGCTCCTGGCTCTCGATGACGACGCTGAATCTCCCCCCATCCCTTTCTCCCTCATCCCGGTTCCTGGTCTGGAGAGAAGGAGGAAGATGAACGATTTCAATGGTATCCCCTTCAGTTAGAAGCACCGCCCGCTCGATGCAGTTTTCCAGTTCCCGGACGTTTCCGGGCCAGTTGTGGGCCAGAAAGGCCTCAATGACCGGCGTGGCGATCCTCTTTACCGGTTTGTTCATCTCTTTCGCGTACTTGATGACGAAATGGTCGGCCAGGAGGATGATGTCGTTGCCCCGGTCCCGGAGGGGGGGGATGTAGATGGGGAAAACACTCAGTCGATAGTAGAGGTCCGTCCGGAAGGAGCCGGCGGCGGCGCATTCCTCCAGGCGCCGGTTGGTGGCGGCGATGATCCGGGCGTTGGTGGTCACGAGCCGGGGGGAACCCAGGGGCTGAAACCGCTTTTCCTGCAGGACCCTGAGGAGCTTGGCCTGGGCGGCGGCGGACAGTTCGGCCACTTCGTCCAGGAAAATCGAGCCGTTGTTGGCCTCCTCGAAGCGGCCATGATGCTGTCGCATCGCCCCGGTGAAGGCCCCCTTTTCATGGCCGAACAGCTCGCTTTCGATCAGGGTGTCCGGAATGGCCGCGCAGTTGACCTGGACAAGGGGACCGTTGCTCCGGCCGCTGTTCACGTGGATGGCCTTGGCGATCAGTTCTTTGCCGGTGCCGGTCTCGCCGAGGATGAGGACGGTCGTGCCGGAGTCGGCTACGTGGCGTATCAGGCCGAACACCTCCTGCATCCCTTTGGAATGACCGATGATGTCCAGGGAGGGCGGCCGCTGCGAGTTGACCAGGCGCCGCAGCCGCCGGTTTTCCTCCTCCAGTCCCAGGATGTGCACCGCCTTGGCGATCAGTTCCGCCACCGAGGAGAGGATGGCCATTTCCCGGTCCAGGTCCGTCACCTCCTGGGTCCCCTTGTCCGCCGAGAGGATGCCGACCACCCGGGAATCGTACATGATGGGGACGCAGAGAAAGGACAGCGCGTTGCGGTCCAGATGCCGCCGCGCTCCGGTCCGGTCCAGGAAGAGGCGCTCCTTCCCCAGGTTCGGAACCGCCAGCGGCAGGCCCGTCTGGGCCACTTTCCCCGTGATGCCCTCCCCGATCCGGTAGGTGATCTCCAGGCCGTCCAGCTTGATCCCGTAGGCCACTTCCAGCCAGGCCTCGCCGGTGTCTCGGTCCAAAAGCGAGATCATCCCCCGCTTCATCCCCAGCCGGCTGCTCAACTCCCCCAGTACCTGTTCGAGCTGGTCCCTTAGTTCCCAGGGCTGGGCCAGGGTCTTGGCGATGGCGTGGAGGGCCGCCAGTTCTTCGTAGGAGTGAGTGGTCATTTCGTACAAAAATGGACAACGATAAAAATTATTCATCTCTTATACAATTTAGTTAAAAATAGCAATGGGCGGCCTCGATCTTTTCTGGTATGGATTTTGAAACAAATATCGTACCAAATTCTTTCGGGAGGTCGCCCATGGTCTCTTTTTCCCGTGTCAGTTCGGGCATTCAAGGTTTGGACGAGGTCCTCAATTACCTCCGGAGCGGCGACAACGTAGTCCTCCAGGTGGACGACATCGAGGATTACCGCTGCTTTGTCCTCCCCTTCGTGGAGGAGGCCCTGAGGAACAGCGAGCGGGTCGTCTATATGCGTTTTGCCCGCCATGCCCCCCTGATCGATCCCGGCCGGGATCGATCAGATAAACTCAACGCGGATACGGGATTTGAATCCTTTTCCACCCAGGTGCACAATATCATCCGCCAGGAAGGCCGGGATGTGTTCTATGTATTCGATTCCCTCTCCGATCTCCTCCTGGCCTGGGCCACTGACCTCATGATCGGAAATTTCTTCGTTATTACATGCCCTTATCTTTTTGAGCTCAACACGGTGGCCTACTTCGCCATCCTCCGGGGGCGCCATTCATTCAAGACCGTGGCCCGGATCCGGGAGACGACCCAGGTCCTCCTGGATATCTACAACTATCAGGGCCAGATCTGCGTCCATCCCCTCAAGGCCTGGCACCGTTATACCCCGACGATGTTTCTGCCCCACATCACCGAGGGGGACAAATACCTCCCCATCATGAACAGCATGGACGCCTCGCGGCTCTTTTCGTTTCTCGCCCACAAGAGTTCCGTCAACGCCGAGCGGCACCTGGATTACTGGGACCGGATCTTCCTGCGGGCCCGGGAAGTCCTGGCGGACCCCGAGGCCGTCGTGGAAAAGCAGGAGATGATCGCCCAGCTCTCCCGGGTCCTCATCGGCCGGGAGCGGCGGATGCTGGCCCTGGCCCGGGACTACTTCACCCTGGAGGATCTGCTGAACATCAAGGATCGCCTCATCGGGACGGGGTTCATCGGAGGCAAGTCGGTGGGGATGCTCCTGGCCCGCAATATCCTCCGCCGGGATGGGGATTTCGACTGGTCGCGCCATCTCGAACTCCACGACTCCTTCTATATCGGTTCCGACGTCTTCTATTCCTATATCGTTCAGAACGGCTGGTGGAAGATCCTCATGGCCCAGAAGACCAAGGAGGGCTACTTCACCAATGCCCGAGAGCTGCAGGCCCGGATGCTCCGGGGCGTCTTTCCGGAGGAGGTCAAGGAGCAGTTCCAGCTCATGCTGGAATATTACGGCCAGTCGCCCATCATCGTCCGCTCCAGCAGCCTCCTCGAGGATGCCTTCGGAAACGCCTTCGCCGGCAAGTACGAGAGCTTCTTCTGCGTCAACCAGGGGACGCCGGAGCAGCGATACGAAGCCCTGGAGGATGCCGTCCGGCGCATCTTCGCCAGCACCATGAACGAAGACGCCCTCACCTATCGCCTCCAGCGGGGTCTCGACCAGCACGACGAACAGATGGCCCTCCTGGTGCAGCGCGTCTCCGGATCCCACCGCCGGCATTATTTCTTTCCCGAAGTGGCGGGGGTGGGGCTCTCCTACAACACCTTCGTCTGGAATCAGGGCATGGATCCCCGGGCCGGGATGCTGCGCATCGTCTTCGGCCTGGGCACCCGGGCGGTAAACCGGGTGGAGAACGATTATCCCCGCATCGTCGCCCTCGACGCCCCCCTGGTCAAACCCCACGGCGCCCTGGAGGACATCCGCCGCTTTTCCCAGCATGACGTGGATGTCCTGAATCTGGAGGACAACCGCTTTCACTCCCTTTCCCTCTCCCAGGTGGTCGGCGAGGATCTGGATGCCCGGCTGGACCTGATCGGGGTCCGGGATACGGAGGCGGCGGAGCGCCTCCGGGCCTCCGGGCGGAGCGCCCCGGATCTCTGGGCACTCACCTTCGATGAGTTCATGACGGCCACGCCGTTTACGGAGATCATGTCCCGGATGCTCAAGACCCTGGAAGAGGTTTACCAGTATCCGGTGGATATTGAATTTACCGCCAATTTCAACGCTGAAGGGCGGCTGCAGGTGAACCTCCTCCAGTGCCGGCCCTTCCAGACCAAGGGACAGAACGTGCGGGTGGAAATTCCGGGGAAGATCAAGAAGCAGCGCATCCTCCTCCGCCAGGAGGGGAACTTCATGGGGGGCAGCGTCTCCCAGCCCCTAAACAGGATCATCTATATCGACCCCCAGGGCTATGCCCGCCTTTCCCTCTCCGAGAAGTACGACGTCGCCCGGCTGGTGGGACGCCTCAACAAGCTCATCGAAGACCGGGAAAATACGCCCACCGCCCTCTTCGGGCCGGGACGCTGGGGAACCACCACCCCGGCCATGGGCGTTCCCGTCACCTTCTCGGAGATAAACAATATCGCCGCCATCGCGGAGATTGCCTACCAGGACGGAAGCCTGATCCCCGACCTGTCGTTCGGGACCCATTTCTTCCAGGATCTCGTCGAGATGGACATCTTCTACATGGCCATCTATCCCGACCGTAAGGAGGTGCTGTTCAACCGGGAATGGTGGGCGGGAATGCCCAATCTCTTAGGGGAACTGGCGCCTCGGGACGGGCAATTGGAGGAAGTGGTCCGGGTTTACGATGTCCGGGAACGGAGTCTGCTCCTGCTGTCCGACGTGGTGACGCAGCGGCTGATCTGCTACGGGAATTAGTTCGGCGGCGGAGGATGGCGGGAGTGGATTTTTTCTCGGTTCTTCATTCCTGATCCGGCCGCCCTTTTCACGCATCAGCCACAGGCAGACATGGACGACCCGCGGAACGGAGCCACTTCTTTGTGGCCTATGAGAAAACATGCCTCATCTGGTGTTGTTTGCAGATCATTGCAGTGATATCATGGGCTTGTCACTTCGTTGCCGGTGGTGGGAGGGACGTGGCGGGGGTGGCCGCGGATCAAACTTAAGGGCCGCCGGTGGAAGGCCGGCGGCCCTTATTGTCTTGATTGTCTTGGTTCGTTTTACGACGGACGCTCTATTCAGCGGCGGGGCGGTCCATCCGGATGTCTATTACACCACGCCGTAGGCCAGCATGGCCCGGGCGACCTTGGTGAAGCCGGCGATGTTGGCGCCCATCACATAGTCACCCTTCCGGCCATAGGCCTCGGCGGTTTCCACGCAGGCCTTGTGGATGCTCTTCATGATGATGAGGAGGCGGTTGTCCACCTCTTCCCGGGTCCAGGATAGCTTCAGGCTGTTCTGGCTCATCTCCAGGCCGGAGGTGGCCACGCCGCCGGCGTTGGCCGCCTTGCCGGGGCCGTAGAGGATGTTGTTTTCCTGGAATACCTTCACGGCGTCGGGGGTGGAGGGCATGTTGGCCCCCTCGGCGACGCAGTAGCAGCCGTTTTTCACCAGGGCCGCCGCGTGGGAGGCGTCGATCTCGTTCTGGGTGGCGCAGGGCAGGGCGATATCCACCTTGATGCCCTGGTCGCGGACGACGTCCCAGACACTGCAGCCTTCGAAGCAGGCCGATTTGTATTTGTCGGCGTATTCCTTGATCCGGCCGCGCTTGATGTTTTTCAGCTCGATGACATAGTCGCATTTCTTGGCGTCGATGCCCTTTTCATCCACAATCGTGGCGGAGGAGTCGCACAGGGTGATGACCCTGCCGCCCAACTGATTGACCTTTTCCACTGCGTACTGGGCCACGTTGCCGGAACCGCTGATGGCGACGATCTTGTTTTTGAAATCCAGCCCCCTGGTGGCCAGCATCTCGGCGGCGAAATAGGTGGTGCCGTAGCCCGTGGCCTCGGGACGGACGAGGCTGCCGCCGTATTCCAGGGCCTTCCCGGTGAGGACGCCGGTATGCTCGTTGCGGATCTTCTTATAGTAGCCGAACAGATACCCGATCTCCCGGCCCCCGACGCCTATGTCGCCGGCGGGTACGTCGCATTCCGCCCCGATGTAGCGGAAGAGCTCCCGCATGAAGGACTGGCAGAAGCGCATCACCTCGCCGTCCGACTTTCCCTTGGGATCGAAGTCGGAACCGCCCTTGCCGCCGCCCATGGGGAGGGTCGTCAGGGAGTTCTTGAAGATCTGCTCGAAGCCGAGAAACTTGATGATCCCCAGGTTTACCGAGGGATGAAAGCGCAGCCCGCCCTTGAAGGGGCCGATGGCGTTGTTGAACTGGACGCGAAAACCGCGGTTGACCCGGACCTTGCCTTTGTCGTCCACCCAGGGGACGCGAAAGATTACGGACCGCTCCGGTTCGATGATGCGTTCGTAAATATTGGCCTTCACAAATTCCGGATGCCTCTTGGTGGTCGGTTCCAGGGTTTCGAGGACCTCTTCCACCGCCTGATGGAACTCCGGCTGGTCCGGATCGGTCTGCTTGACCTTGGCGATAACGTCTTGGATGACTGACATAAAAAACACCCCCTATATTTATTTGATGTATTTTTTATAGATTTCCGTGAATGGGCTCAGCTCCGCGTAGTTCATCACCGCCGACATGGCCCGGTTCTCCACGCCGATGGCGTTTTCCTGGACGCAGGCCACGGGATTCAGACCGCCGATGAGGATGAAGCCGATTTTGTTCATGTCCACCGGGATCTGGCAGACCGGTTCGCTGATTTCGCCCATGACGAAGACGCCCCGGATGTCCGCCCGGGCCAATTTCTCCAGGAGTTCCCGGGTCAGTTCCTGGCAGATGGCGGGAATTTCGCGGAAATTTGCCAGGATCGTGCCGTTGCCGTTCTGGTATGAGCTTTGAACGGAGGTCATGTTCGCCCGGATGAAGGCCTCGGAGGGGTCCAGGGAGGAACCGGAATAGTATATGAGTTCTACGAACCGCAGAGGCCGGCGGTTCTTTATCTGCAGGATGCCGGCGAACTTGGAGTCCATGGGGATCCCCTGCTTGAGGAGCACGCCGTTGACGACGATGCTGCACACCGTGGCCAGCGCGGTCTTTCCCTCCGGGACGGTGTAGCCGCCGAGGCGCTCCCCGGCCCCGGCCCCGGCCACCCGGTTGCTCACGGCGAAACCGGCGGCAAAGACCGGCGCCATGATGTCCAGGGCTTGGGGAAAGTCCGGTTCGTTGAACAGCGAGATATTGACGGGCAGGAGGCCCGTCCGCCGCTCCGGGTCGAAGGTGGTCTGAAAGGCCAGGGTCTCGATCCGGGAGATAGCCAGGCCGACCTTGTCTTCCACCCGGGCTGCCCGGAGCTCCTCGATGCCCAGCGGGGTGATGATCCGCCCGTCCTTCTGGCCGACCAGCCGGGTTAGTCCCCTCTCGTCCATCAGCTTCAGGTGATAGCGCACCGCCCGTTCACTGGGGGTCACGCCCAATTCCTGCATACGCCGGGCGATGAGGCGCGACCCCACGGGCCCCTGGACCTCGTTGAGGATCCGCAGGATCATGAGGGTTTTTCTCTCGATATCTCTCTGGTCGGTTAGGTTCGTTCCCATCGGCAATCGGCAATCATTTGCCGATGGTCTCTACATGGAATCGCTTCGGCTGTCAATACAAAAGATAACCCCCGGCGGCGGGAGCCGCGGGGAAGGGGATGTCGGGTAAGGGTAGGATATTAATGCTATTTCATAAAAATGACTTTTTAATAGTCGCTGCTGGCGGCCTCACTGCCGCCAGGTTTCTCCCCGGGTGCGCGCGATGTTTTTCAGCCGCTGGTGCATCGCCGCCTTGGCCAGCATCTGGGCGCTCACGGGGGCCGTGATGAACAAAAACAGGGTGATGAGCAACTCGTGGAGACTGAGGCCGTCTCCCCGAGTGCTGAAATAGATCAGCGAGCCCATGACCAGGGAGCCCACCCCCAGGGTGGTGGCCTTGGTGGGACCGTGGAGGCGCATAAAAAAATCGGGCAGTTTCCACAGTCCGAAGGAGCCCACCAGGGCGAAGAGGCTGCCGATTAAAAGTAGGACTACCACTATCCATTCTATCCAAACCGACGTTTCCATAGAGTGCTCCTTACTCGATGATATCGCCCCGCAGCAGGTGTTTGGCCACCGCCACGGTGCCGATGAAGCCCATGACGGCAATGAGGAGCGCCGCCTCGAAGAAGAGGTCGGAGTCCAGGCGCATGCCCAGCAGGATGAGCAGGGCGATGGCGTTGATGTAGAGGGTATCCAGGGCGAGGATCCGGTCCGGCGGATCCGGTCCCTTGAACAGCCGCAGGGTGTTCAGGATCGCGGCCGCACCGATGATGCCCAGACAGATCATGATTACCGGGTAGAGCATATAAAGACCTCCTGGAGTGGTTTTTCGTAGCGTTCCCTGATGGCGGCGACGAGGGCCGCCTCATCGACGACATTCAGGGCGTGGATCAGCAGCTTCCGGTGGTCGGCGCTGATGTCCGCAGTCACGGTTCCCGGCGTCAGGGAAATGATGCCGGCGAGGATGCCGATGGCGAATTCATCCCGGAGTTCCAGGGAAAACTCCACGAAGGCGGGCTGTAAGCGCCGTGTCGGGCCCAGGATCAGGGCGGCGACCTCGATATTGGCCCGGATGATGTCCCCGAGGACCCGGAGGACGAGGCGAACCATGGTCGCCGGTCGGTGGAGTCGTGGCGGGTTCGGCCAGAAGACCCGGGTGGCCATGGGGATGGCGACGGCCAGTGCCAGCCCCGAAATCAGGACGAGGGCGGACAGGTCATTCTGGACAAGGAGCCAGACGAGGAAAAGAAGGATGCTCAGCCAGGGCTGGGGAAGAAGACGCCGGATTCCGGTCATGGCGAGCCTCCCGACGGCGCCGTCAGGTGGGGCAGCACCTCGGCGATGTAAACGGCGGGTGAGAGGAGTTGGCCGGCGGCGCCGTCGAGATAGGCCAGGATCGGACCGGCGCCGATAACCAGAATCGGCGCTGCCGCCAGCAGCAGAACCGCGGCGCCGAGACGCACGGGGTCCGGGGTGCCGCCCGGGGCGGCTGTTTCCGTCTGCCGCCAGAAGAGGGTGCTGCCGGCCCGGCTCAAGGCGATGAGGATTAGCAACCCGCCGCCCAAAACGGCCGTGTAGAGCCCGAGTGCCGGCGGGCCGTCGCCGGCGGCGGCGAGGAGGAGGGCCTTGCCGAGGAATCCCGAGAAGGGCGGCATCCCCGCCACGGCAACGGCGCCGGCGAAGAACAGGCCGCTGAGGAACCAAGGTCTTCCCAGCGGCGGTCCCGGGATCAGGAGTCCGGCCACGGCTGGCCCCCGGGCCCGGGCAATGACTCCGGCCAGGAGGAACAACGCCCCACTGATCCAGGTGGAGTGTATCAGATAGTAAAGACCGGCGACCAGGGCCTCCCGGCTGCCCAGGACCACGGCGGCCAGGAGGACGCCCACGGAGGACAGGACCAGATAGGCCACCAGGGCGCCGATGTTGCGGGCCGCGAGAGCGCCCACGGCGCCGAGCGTGATGGTGATCAGGGCCGCCGCCCACAGCCAGTCATGGGCGAACATGGCCAGGACGCCGGCCCCCCGGTTGAAGATCAGGGTGTCCACCCGTAGGATGGCATAGATCCCCACCTTGGTCATGACGGCGAAGAGGGCCGCCGCCGGCGCCGCCGCCGCAGCGTATGCCCGGGGCAGCCAGAAATGGAGGGGGAAAGCGGCGGCCTTGAGACCGAAGGCCGTCCACAACAGCGCACCCGCCGCTCCGAACAGGGGGGCGTCCGGAGGGGGGACGCCGGCGATGCGGACGGCCAGGTCGGCCATGTTGATGGTGCCCACCCCGCCGTAAAAAATCCCCAGGGCGATGAGGAACAGCGCCGAGCCGGTGATGTTAAGGACGACGTAGGAGAGACCGGCCCTGGTTCGAAGCCGGTCGGACCCGTGGAGGAGGAGGCCGTAAGAGGCAATGAGGAGGATCTCGAAGCAGACGAAGAGATTGAACAGATCTCCGGTGAGAAAGGCCCCGTTGATCCCCATCAACTGAAACTGAAACAGGGTGTGGAAACTCTTCCCTTCCTCGTCGTCCCCCCGGAGGGCGTAGAGGAGGGCGGCGACGGCCAGCACCGCCGTGGTCAGGAGCATCAGCGCCGCCAGTCGGTCGACGACCAGGACGATCCCGAAGGGCGGGGGCCAGTTGCCAAGGGCATAGACCGAGATACCCCCGCCGGCCCGGTATATGAGGGCGGCGGCCAGGGGGATCTGGAGCAGCGTCGCCATCAGCGACAAAAGGCGGTGAGAGCCCCTGCCGCCGCCGGTCGTCATGGCCAGCCAGGCACCGGCGAACATGGGGAGGAGCACCGGGAGGACCGGGAGGTGATTCATGTGCCCTCCTCCGCGTCTTTTCCGTCCACGTGATCCGTCCCCTCCTCGCCGAGACTGCGGAGGGCTAGGGCCAGGGCGAAGGCGGTCATGGCGAAGCCGATGACGATGGCGGTGAGGACCAGGGCCTGGGGCAGGGGGTCCGCGTAGCTTTCCCCCTGGCCGATCACCGCCGGGACGCCCGTCTGGAGCCGGCCCATGGAGAATAGAAAGAGATTGACGGCGTAACTGACGAGGGTGAGGCCGACGATCACGGGGAAGGTGCGGGCGCGGAGGAGAAGATAAACCCCTCCCGCCGTCAGGGTGCCGATCATGATGGCGAAGAGCGCTTCCATCACTGCTCCTTTGGGGCCGCACGTCCCGTGGAAAGCCTGCCCAAGGTGGCCAGGACGAGTAGGGTGGCGCCCACCACGGTGCCGAAGACGCCCAGGTCGAATAGCATGGCGCTGGCTGCTTCGATTTCGCCCAAGAGGGGGAGATGAAAGTGACCGAAGGCGCTGGTTAGAAAGGGGTGGCCGAAGAACCAACTGGCCAGTCCGGTCAGTCCGGCGATCGTGACGCCGGCGCCGGTGAGGAGGTGGTGGTTGAGCCGCCACCGTTTGAACGTCCAGGCTTCGCCCGCCGCCATGTATTGGAGGATCAGCGCGGCGGCGGTGATGAGGCCGGCGATGAATCCGCCCCCCGGTAAATTGTGCCCCCGGAAAAAGATAAATACCGAGACCAGCATGGCCAAAGGCAATATGATCCGGGACAGGTTCCGCAGCAATAGGGGATAGGCGTCCTCCGCCCAGGGGCGTTTCAGGGCGTCGGTCTGGGGAACCGGAAGCCGCAGGCCGGTAATGAGGGCGTAAATGGCCACCGCGGCGATGGCCAGGACGGTGATCTCCCCCAGGGTGTCGAAGCCCCGGAAGTCCACCAGGATTACGTTCACCACATTGGCGCCGCCGCCGCCGGCGACACTGTTTTCCAGATAGAATCCGGAGATGCCCTCGTAGGGACGGGTCAGGATCGCGTATGCCGGGGCGCCGATCAGGACCCCGGCCAGGACGGCCAGGGCGGTATCCCGAATGCGGCGCGGCAACGACGACTCGGCGGGGGTGGTGCGGGGCAGGAAAAACAGCGCCAGGACGAAGAGGATGATCGTCACCATCTCCACCGCCAGTTGAGTCAGGGCGAGGTCCGGGGCGGAAAAGCGGGCAAAGGCCAGGGCCACCATGAGCCCCACCACGCTGAGCATGATCAGGGAAACGAGACGCCGGCGATGCCACCGTACGGTGGCGGCCGTGGCGGCCATGAGGATCACGGCGCCGATCAGGGTCGGAATGTCCACGGGATTTACGGGAATGGCTCCGGAGAGGCTGGGCAGGCGGAGGAGCCAGGCCCCCACGCCCGTCAGGGCGACGACAAGGAGCCAGAAGAGCGAACGGGAAAGGGAGCCGTTATCCAGAAGGGAGGTAAACCCCCGGGCGCCCCGGATCAGGAGGCGGAGGGCCCCCTCGTAAAGGGAACCGGCGTCTATGGTCCTCTTGCCTTCATACCAGGCGTACAGCGGCCGTCGCCGGGCGTAGATCAGCACCCCGCCCGCCATGGCCAGGAAACTCATGAGCAGGGGCGGATTGAAACCGTGCCAGAGGGCGAGGCTGTATGGGGGAGGCGCGGCGCCCAGGGTGGCGGCGGCCGCGGCGGCAAGCGGGAGGGCGACGGTCAGGTTGGGAAGGAGGCCCACCAGGATGCATACCGTCGCCAGGATCTCCACGGGGAGCTTCATGTAGCGCGGCGGCTCATGGGGGGGATAGATGGGCAGGTTGACCGGCTCGCCGTTGAAGAAGACGTCATGGATGAAGCGGATGGAATAGGCGACGGCGAAGGCCCCGGCCACCGTGGCAGCTACCGGGATCACCCAACTGCCGGGACCGAGGAGCCGCTGTTCCAGCGTCTCGGCGAAGAACATCTCCTTGCTGAGGAATCCGTTGAGAAGCGGCGCTCCGGCCATGGCGGCGGCAGCGGTCATGGCCAGGGTGGCGGTATGGGGCATGAAGCCCCAGAGGCCGTTGATCCGCCTCATGTCCCGGGTGCCCGTTTCATGGTCGATGATGCCCGCCGCCATGAACAGAGAGGCCTTGAAGGTGGCATGATTGATGATGTGAAACAGCGCCGCGACCACCGCCAGAGGGGAGTTGAGCCCGAACAGCAGGGTGATGAGTCCCAGATGGCTCAGGGTGGAATAGGCCAGCAGGCCCTTGAGATCGTGGCGGAACAGGGCGGCGTAGGCCCCCATGACGAGTGTGGCCAGCCCCGTGGTGCCCACGAGGTAGAACCAGAGTTCGCCGCCCGACAGGGCGGGGTATAGACGGGCCAGGAGAAACACCCCGGCCTTGACCATGGTGGCGGAATGGAGATAGGCCGACACGGGGGTTGGCGCCGCCATGGCCCGGGGCAGCCAGAAATGGAAGGGGAACTGCGCCGATTTGGTAAAGGCGCCAGTCAGGATCAGGGTCAAAACCAGAGGGTAGAGGTGGTGGCCACGGATCGACTCTCCCGAGGCTAGGATCGTCGTCAGTTCGTAGCTTCCGGTGATCCGGCCCAAAAGGAGGATGCCGGCCAGGAGGGCCAGCCCCCCCCCGCCGGTGACCGTAAGGGCCATGCGGGCGCCCCGGCGGGCCTCTCCGTCATCCGTCCAATAGCCGATGAGGAGGAAGGAGGAGAGGCTGGTTAGCTCCCAGAAGAAAAACAGCGCCAAGAGGTTTTCCGCCAGGGCGACGCCAAGCATGGAGGTCATGAAGAGGAGCAGGAAGGAAAGGAAACGGCCCAGAGAATCCTTTTGTGACAGGTAGTAGTAGGAGTAGAAGATGATGAGGATGCCGATGCCGAGGATCAGGAGGGCGAAGACAAGACCCAGGCCGTCTATGCGGAAGGACGGATCGATCCCCAGGGCCGGCAGCCAGGGCCGGCTTTGGATAAAGGTCGCACCGTTCATCAAGACGTCGATCCCGTAAGGGGCGAGGAGGGCCAGGGCGGCAAGGGGCGCCGCCATGGCCCCGGCCGTGCCTGCCTTGCGTCCATGCCGACAGGCCGGCAGGGTCAGGAGTACGCCCAGAAGGGGCAGCAGGGCGATCAGGGCCAGGGTCACGGGTCATGTCCTTTCTTGCGGTATGTCATGTTCTTGCCGTTGATACCCTTCCCTACAGATAGGTGCGGGAAAAACTGAGTTCCGCTTCGGGGGAGCCGATGAGGATCAGCTCGGAATCGGCCTCCACGGGGAGGAAGGGATCGGGATTGATGGCGACGTTATCCCCCCGGCGGATGCCAATGACGGAGCAGCCCGTTTCGGGGCGGATCCGGGACTGAGCCAGGGTCTTACCCGCCAGGGCGGGGGGCAGGGGGATGGTGAAGATGTTCAGGCCTTCGGCAAGCATGAACATGTCTTCCTTCCGGAGGTAGTTGAAGATCGCGTTGGCGCCCAGGGAGGCGTAGGACATGACGAAATCCGCCCCGGCCCGGTGCAGGGTGGAGATGTTACGGTCCGTGTTGGCCCGGCAGATTATCTGCATGTCCGGACGGAGGCTCCGGAGGTATTTGGCGAGATAGATGTTGGTCGCGTCGTCGTGGGTGGTGATGAGGGCGGCGGGGGTCTTTTCGATCCAGGCCCGTTTCAGGGTGCCGATGTCGGCGGCGTCGCCGGTTATGTAGCAGGCGTCGTCCTCGGCGCGCCGGGGGTTCTTTTCCACGATGAGGTAATCGACCTCCCGCTCCTTGAACCGCTGGGCGATCGCCTTTCCCACCCGCCCGCCGCCGATGATGATCACCGGGTCGCCGGCGTGGCGGGTCAACTGGTAGAATCCATACACCTCGTCGTAACGGGCGATCTGCTCTTCCGTGCCGGCGAAGACCAGGGCGGTGGAGCGATTGATCGCGGCCTCCGGGGTCGGAGCTACGAATCTCCCCCGCTCCCAGACGGCGATGACCGTTACCCCGATCTCTTCCCGAAGGCGGCTTTCCGCCAGGGTTTTACCTACCAGCGGGGTGCTGATCGCGGGGGCTTCGGCGATGATGAGGTTGTCGAAGCGCCCCAGGACATTAGCGCGAAAATCACCGCCGATGGTCCAGCCCGCCAGGGAACGCCCGAGGATCTCCGTAAGTTCCAGGACCCGGGTGCATCCCGCCAGATAGAGGATATCGACGGAGTGGGGCGAGTCGGAGGTGGCGACCACGGGAACGGTTTCCGTTATCTCCCGGACGGTGAATGCGATGTTGGTGTTCATCTCGTCACGGTTCGTCGCCACGACCATGGCGGCCTGCTCCGCCCGCATCTTCCGGTATGTTTCCGGATCGTCGATATGGCCCACGGCGATCCGTACCCCCGCGTCATAGAGTTCCTTCGACCGCTCGTATTCGTCCACGATCACCACATAATCCCGTTTATAAATGCCCAGCTTTTCGATGAGGGCCATGGTTACTTGATCGTAAGATGTGATGATGACGTGATTTTTAGTCCCGGGCGGCAGTTCCTGGGCATAGCGCTTTCTGGTTTCCGCCTCGATCCACGGGGCGAAAAAGAACTTGATGAAGGCGAAGGGCAGGAGGATCAGCAGGAAGATTACCCCGGATAAAAGCACGAGGATGGAGAAGATGCGCCCCACGTCGGAATGGAAGGTGATGTCGCCGAAGCCCAGGGTGCTCATGACGACCATGGTCCAGTAGAGGCCCGTGAGCCAGGAGTGCCTCTGCCCTTCCGCCGCCATGAGGAGGTGAAAAATGACGCTATAGGCAGTGATCATGACGAACAGCACGAGGAAGAATCGCAGCAGCATCCTGATGTTCTGCCGGGTGCTCTCCCCTTTGAGGAAGTAACTGACTACGGAGGGCAAAAATTTCATCGCTCCTCCCGGAATTGTCCGTCCGAGACCGGCGGCTGCTTGTCCGCGCCGGGGGCTGGCTTCCGATTCATTTGCGGTCCGTCACTTGTTTGATCTTGTGATACCGGTACTGCACATAGGCGTCCCGGATTGCCACATAGGGGTCGATGGCCGCTTCCTTGAGGGCTTCGTAATCGCCGATGCCCAGGGATGTCTCGTTGAGTTTGTAACCGGCGGCGATACTGGTGGCGGCATACCAGGGGGGGACCCAGGCCAGAGGGTCCATAAGGATATCGCCCGCGAGTCCGATGGTGTCCCGGGGGCTGGAGGGGCCCAAGACGGGCCAGTTGATGAAGAAGCCGGGGCCGATGCCGTGAACGCCCAGGGTTTGGCCCAAGTCCCGTCGCTGTTTGGGGAGGTTGATTGCCTCATCGGAGGCCAGGTCGAACAGCCCCCCGAGCCCCCAGACCGAATTGATGACGAACCGCCCCGTTTCCACGGCGGCGCAGGGCAGATCCAACTGGAGGACGCAGTTGACGAACCGCACCGGGAAGGCGATGTTGACAAAGACGTTCCGGATGCTGATCCGCACCCCTTCCGGAAGCACCTTGGCGTATCCCTGGGCCACCGGTTTGATGACCCAGAAGTAGAGCTTGTCGTTGAAATGATACATGGCCCGGTTGAAGGGTTCCCAGGGGTCGGCGATGGTGAGGGACTCCTCCCGGGGACCGGCGGCTGAGTCCGCTTCCCCTTCGTCGTCATCGGCGATGAAATCGTCCTCAAGGCCCTCGTCCGCCTCGCCGGAGGCTTCTCCCGTGTCTGCCTGCGTGTCAGGACCGACCGGAGGGGCGGCGGACGGGGAAGTATCCGGCCCCGGATTCGCCGCCGCGGTAACCGGATTATCCTTGGGCCGGGCAGACGATCCCGATTCCGGGTCCGGAGCGGCCGTAACCACGGCGACCGACTGGGATGCGGAGGGGTCGGCCGTGATGCGGGTCAGCGCCGCCGGGGCGGACGACACCGGCGGCGGGGCCTGTTTGTGGCTGTGGGCGCAGCCCCCGGTGAGAAAAACGAACGCCAGCGCCGCGATCAGGCACGATCGCAAGACTGGAATCGTCTTGCCTTCCTTCCGGCTTTCTCCGGCCATTTCGCTCACTGACCTTTCACCTTTTCCCTCAGTGTAGCCAGCAACTCCTCCGGCGTGCTTTTCGCCAGGATGCCGTTAAACTGAGTGCGGTAGTTCTGGACCAGGCTGACGTTCTCGACGACGACGTCATAGACCTTCCAAATGTTGTTTTTCATGATCACCCGGTAGGAGATGGGGATTTCCTTTCCCGAAGCGATAATGCGCGACTGCACCTCCGCCAGGTTTTCCCCCCGGGGGATCTCCCGGTCGAAAACAATCTTTTCGTTGGTGTAGGAAAGGATCTTGTCGATATAGGCCTTTTCCAGCACCTGCTTGAAAAGCTGGACGAATTCTTTCCGTTCGGCGGGGCTGAATTTGTTCCAGTTCCGGGCCAGGGTGCGCCGGGACAACTCGACGTCATCGAACATGACATCGTAAACGATCCGCAGTTTTGCCTTTTTGGTTTCTTTGGCCCCCTCTCCCTTGAGTTTCGGATCGCGTAGAATGGACAGAACCTTGTTGACGTTTTCCTCCACGGTGTTTCGGGGCGCCCCGGCATGGGCCGGCAGCGCGGACAGCAGCATCAGGACGATGCCCAGGACCGCAAAAGTCTTTTTGTTCATGGTTTCTCTTTTTGCTCCTTATTTGCATCCCCCGGCTTCTTCACGTCGCCGAAGGCGTATTTGCCGACGAGCTCCCCGATATCCAGGGGCGGTTGCGTATCCGTGATGACGCCCCCCGGCTTGAGCGGGTCCCCGCCGCCGCCGGGATCGATGCGGAGGTGCATATCACCGATCAATCCTTCCGTCTTGACGGCGGCGATGGCGTCGTCGTAAATACGGATATCTTTCCTGATTCTCATTTCCACTACCGCCTGCTGGTCTTCCTGATCGATGTACAGCCGCTCCACCCGGCCTACCTCGATCCCGGCGATATAGACCACGCTGCCCGCCCGGAGCCCCGTAACGGAGGTAAACCGGGCAAACAGGGGATAGGAATCGTCACCCAAGAGCGATACGTGTCCTAATTTTACCGTCATATAGCCGATGCAGACGAGTCCCAGGACGAGAAAGATACCGACTACGGTTTCCAGTTTGTATTTCTTCATGTCAATTCCTCCCGGCCTTGCCGAGCGGCGCCGTCCGGCCGTTCATCCGTGATGGTTTTCCGCTGGCAAGGCGTGAATATCTTTGCCTGTTTTTTTCTTTTCCAGTTCCTGGTGGGCCATGGCGAACCGCGTACGGGCGAAAGGGTCCGTCAGTTCCCCATGCAGTCCTTCCAGGCTGCGGATTATGTCGTCCAGGAAGGGATGATCGAAATCCTCCAGCTCCGCCGGCGTTCCCTGAAAGACAACCGTCCGGTCGTAAAGGGCCAGGATGCGGTTGGAGATGAAGTAAACGTCGGGAATCTCGTGGCTGACAAGGATCGCCGTGAAGCCGATCCGGCGCTGGTACTGGGCAATCATGCCCAGGATTGCGTTTTTGCGGATCGGATCCTGCCCCGAGGTGGGTTCGTCGAAAAGGACGATCCGGGGGTCCGTGACCAGTGCCCGGGCCAGGGCCGCCCGCTTCTGCATCCCCCCGGAAAGCTCGGAGGGGTATTTGTTTACCGCGTCGGCCAACTCCATCTGCTCCACACGGGCCGTTACCCGCCGGTCGATCTCGGACCGGGAAAGATTCGTGGTTTCCCGCAGCGGCAGGGCGATATTGTCGTAAACCGACAGGGAATCGAAGAGTGCGTTGTCTTGAAACATGTAGCTGATCTGGGCGAGACTGGACTTCCGTTCGCTTACCGTCATCTCGTCCAGGGGTCGGCCCTGAAAGATGATCCGTCCGGAGTCCGGTTTGAGAAGCCCGATGATATGCTTGAGCAGTACGCTCTTGCCGGCCCCGCTGAGCCCGATGATCGTCGTTACCTGTCCGGCGTGGATTCGGAGGTTCACGCGGTCCAGAACCGTCCGGGGTCCGAAGCTTTTGGTGACATCCTGGAATTCGATCAGGGGGGTTTCCATAGCGTCTGACTCAAATAAGCAGGGAGGTGACGATATAGTCCGCCACGAGAATGAGGACGCAGGATATGACCACCGCCGCGGTCGTGGAGAGCCCCACGGCCTTGGCGCCGCGGCTGTCTTCCCGCGTGTGGGCGAAGTAGCCCTGGTAGCAGCAGACGGCCGTCACGATAATGGCGAAGACCACCGCCTTGATGAAGCCGTCGGTGACGTCCTTCAGTTCCATGCTGGCCTGGACGCGGTAGATATAGGCGCCGGCGTTGGCCCCCATGAGAACGACCCCGGAGAAGTAGCCGCCGATGATGCCGATGAGATCGAACAGGGCGGTGAGGATGGGAAAGCTGATCACGGCGGCGACGATCCGCGGGCTGATGAGGTAGCGGAGGGGGTCGATATGCATGGTGTCCAGGGCGTCGATCTGTTCCGAGATGCGCTGGATGCCGATTTCCGCCGTAATGGCCGAGCCGGCCCGGGCCGTGATCATGATGGCGGTAAGCACCGGTCCCAGTTCCCGGACCAGAGACAGGGCCACCAGGGTCCCCAGGGCGCCCTGTGCCCCTACGGTCACCAGGGCGTGGTAGGTTTGGAGCCCCAGGACCATGCCGGTGAAGAGGCCCACCAAGAGGATGATCGGCACGGACCGGGCGCCGATTTCATAGATCTGATAAGCGATCTTGGCTAACTGCTTGGGGTGGACGACCTTCAGCGTCGCGAGGATAAAGAAGATCGCTACGGCTCCCAAATGGTTTACCCAGCGGATGGCTCTCCGCCCCACGGCGGCAAAGGGCCTGGTCCATAACGGCAATGTCTGCGGGCTTAAGCTTTCCATTCCGGCCTCTCATGAAGTCGTCCGTCTTTTCCTCGTCTCTAAGATCATATTAACGTGATTTTTTCAAGCCCCTCCGCCCAGGGCCTTGTACAGGGCCACCTCATTGGCGAGGCGGAGGAGCTGGATGCCGATCAATCCCTTTTGGGCGCCGTAGAGGGACCGCTGGGCATCGAGGACGCTCAGGTAGCTGTCAACGCCCTTGGCGTAGCGGATTGTGGAAAGGCGATAGGTTTCGGCAAAGGCCTCCACCAGGGATTTCTGCGCCGCAAGCTGCCGGTTCACCGTGCCCCGGACGGCCAGGGCGTCGGCGGTCTCCCGAAAAGCGGTCTGGATCGCGCGCTCGTATTGGGTCAGGGTGATTTCCTTTTCCACTTTAGTGGCGTCGTAAGCGGACCAGAGGCGGGCGTCGAAAATCGGCATGACTATCTGGGGCGCGAAGTTCCAGGTGCTGGAGCCGTCCCTGAAGAGCCCGGACAAATCGGCGCTGGCGGTGCCGAAACTGGTCGTCAGGGAGATGCGGGGGAAGAAGGCGGCCCGGGCGGCGCCGATACTGGCGTTGGCGGCCCGAAGACGGTGTTCCGCCGCCAGGATGTCGGGACGGTTCAGGAGGACTTCGGAAGACAGGCCGGGGGAAATGTCCCGGAAGGGGTTCAGCCCGCCCAACTCCGACGGCAGATTCAAGGCGGTCAAGGGAGAGCCGACGAGGAGTTGCAGGGCGTTCTCGTCCTGGGCGACGAGCTGGGTGAATCGGGCGACGTCTCCCCTTGCGGTGTCCGCCTGGCTCTGGGAGCGGCGGAGGTCGATTTCCGAAGCCAGTCCCACGTCGTAACGCTTCTTGATGAGTTTATAGGCCCCCTCCTGGGCCGCCAGGGTCGAGGTGGTAAGCTTGAGGCTTTCCCGGTCGGCGGCGAGGTTGAGGTAGGCATTGGCCACGGCGGAGACCAGGAGGATCTGGGCGCCGCGGCGGGCCTGATCCGTGGCCAGATATTCCTCCAGTGCCCGGTCCTTCAGGCTGCGGATCCGGCCGAAAAAGTCTATTTCCCAGGCCATGACGCCGAAATTTACACTGTACTGCTCATAGGTCGTCTCCGTGCCCGAGTAGGAAAGGTCGGCCGGCGTCCTCCCCTTGCTCCCGGCGCCGACGGCGTTGAAGGCGGGAAAGAGCTCGGCCCGCTGGATCCCGTAGAGGGCCCGGGCCTTTTCCACGTTAAGGGAGGCCAGGCGCAGGTCCCGATTGTTTGCCAGGGCCGCGGCAATGACCTGGCGCAACCCCGGATCGGTGAAGAATTCCTCCCATTTCATCTCCGCGGCCGCCCTGGCTCCCGGCGCGGCAGCCTCTTTGCCGTAGGCCTCCCCCGTCGGCCAGTCGGAGGGAACAGGGGCCGTGGGACGGGTGTATTTCGGGGCCAGGGTGCAACCGTTCAGGAGGACCATGGCTATAACCAGGACAGACAGACAACCGGTGAAGACCATTCGGTTTTTCTTCATCTTATCGATCCTCCGATGCAGCGTTCCCGGCGTTTTCCGGGGCCTTTCCCGGCCCTCGTTTTCCCGGAAATCGCCCCAGCAGTTTCTTCAGCACTGATCCGGGTCCCCCGGAGACGATCGCCGCCCCGTGATTGTGCTTACCGAAAAGCCTTTCGATGACCACATAGAAGAGGGGGGCGAAGATGACCACCAGGACGGTGCCCGTGATCATTCCTCCCAACACCCCCGTGCCGATGGCGGTCATGGCGCCGGCGCCGGCGCCGGTGGCCGCGGCGAGGGGCAGGACGCCGAAACCGAAGGCCAGGGAGGTCATGATGATGGGACGAAACCGCAGCCTCGCCCCTTCCAGGGTAGCCTCGATGAGACCTTTTCCTTCCTCCAGACGGGCCTTGGCGAACTGGACGATGAGGATCGCGTTTTTGGTGGTCAAACCCAGGGTGGTCAACAGGCCGATCTGAAAATAGACGTCGTTGGACATCCCCCGCAGGCTCGAAGCGATAACGCCGCCGATGGCCCCCAGGGGCAGGGCGAGGAGGATGGAGATGGGGATCGGCCAGCTTTCATAGAGAGCGGCCAGGCACAGGAAGATGACGAGGATGGAAAAGGCGTAGAGCAGGGGCGCCTGGGCCTGGGCCATCCGTTCCTGATAGGAAAGTCCCGCCCAGTCGAACCCGATCCCCTGGGGCAGTTTGGCCGTGATCTCTTCCATCGCCGCCATGGCATCGCCGGAGCTTTTCCCCGGCGCCGGTTCACCCCAGATATTCATGGCTGGGAACCCGTTGAAGCGTTCGAGGCGCGGGGAGCCGGTGGCCCAGCGGGTGGTGGCGAAGGATGAGAAGGGCGTCATCTGCCCGGTGCTGTTGCGGATGTAAATCTTGTCCAGGTCCTGGGGAAGCATCCGGTAGGGGGCGTCGGCCTGGACATAGACCTTCTTTACCCGGCCGGCCTGGATGAAGTTGTTTACATAGGACCCTCCGAAGGCCGCGGCGATGGTATTGTGGACGGAAGGCAGGGGGATGCCCATGGCGCCCGTCTTTTCCCAGTCCACGTCGATCCGGAACTCCGGGACATCCTCCATGCCGTTGGGACGCACATTGGCCAGCCGCGGGTCCTTGGCCGCCATGCCGAGGAGCTGGTTCCGGGCGTTCATGAGGGCGCCGTGACCGAGGCCGCCCCGGTCCAGCAACTGAAAATCGACGCCCCGGGCATTGCCCATCTCCACCACGGCGGGAG
>Ga0209719_1001067_pt1 | contig 36072 bp, 30 predicted proteins | sample AD_JPNAS2_MetaG_FD_184421 | JGI IMG/M metagenome (GOLD analysis project Ga0209719, IMG submission 184421) | Active sludge microbial communities of municipal wastewater-treating anaerobic digesters from Japan - AD_JPNAS2_MetaG (SPAdes) (version 2) | ecosystem: Engineered > Bioreactor > Anaerobic...
AAACCCACGTCATTCCGGGCTTGACCCGGAATCCATCCATTTTGTCCTTGAGTGGATCCCGGATCAATGCCACCTCGCGAGCTCGGTGACGTCCGGGATGACGTATGTTCGGCTCTCCCGGCCAATGTCTTACGCGTCAATACCCAATTCGTGTGATTCGTGGATAAATAAAACAAAGGAGGAACCACATGAAAGTATATTTCAAGAACATGCTCAAGGCCTATCGCGGCGCTTGCGACGGACTTATCTACTACTACAATCCCCGGCTGAACCGGCTCCTGGTACGAGCCTACGTAAAACCCCGCGAAACCGAGAACAACCGGCTATTTGCCAGGGTGGCCCGTAATCTGAGGGAATTGGATCCCTCTGACGCCTTCATCCGGGACATGACGATCTATGCCGACATCCACCTGCGCAGAGCAAAAGAAGGGAAACCTGTCTATAACAACTGGTACATGGCCTACACCAAGATGATGTACAATCTCCCCAAAGTGGAACCCTACATCGAACTCGAAGCCATCACTCGCGAACAGATCGAAGCCAACAACCTCCCCTGCCGCTCCGTGAAAAGGGCCGTGGAAGCCGGACTTTTGGAGCCTGTACCGGGTTACGAGCTGCTTGACAAGCTGATGTGAGGGGGAGTGAGGCTGGCGTCGAGCGAGGAACGAGCATCGACGACAGCAATAGCTCCTGTCATTCATTCCGTTGACCTTCCTGTCGTCCATGCTCACTGCGTTCGCTGTACGCCAGTCCACACCAGCGTGGACTCGGCAACTCCTTTCATCATTTCCTGCAGTTGGTGTTCGCTGTACGCCAGGCTACACCAGCGTGGACGCCAGGGGAGTTTCCATCCGCTTTGGTCAGGCACAAGCCATAAGAAAAAGTTGACAATAATCCCAGCCGATTATATCCTGCCTTGCAGCCTAAACCCAGCCAGGAGCGATCCCATGCGCCAGACGCTTTATCTTATCGACGGCACGGCCCTGCTGTACCGCTCACATTTCGCCTTCATCAAAAACCCGCTGGTCAATTCCCGCGGAGAACACACCAGCGCCATCTTCGGCGTGGTGAATTCCTTTCTGCACTTTCTGGAACTCAAGCGGGCGGAGAACATCCTGATCAGCTTCGACACCCAAACGGCGAAAACCTCGCCTGATTATCCGGATTCAGCCGCCGTGGCAAGCGGTTTTAAGAGAGTTGCAGACATAAGGAGTATCCATGTTTGAGTTTATTAAATCCCTTCCCGGTTTGTATTTAAGCTGGGTCAAGGCTTGGCCGCTGCTGTCGGCGATGATCCAGTTCGCGATTTTGGGCACCTTGGGCGAAATCATTTCCAAGTGGGTCATCCGAAAGAGTTTCCGCTATCCTTTCACGTTCGGATTGACGCTGTGGAAAATGCTCGTCTGGGCGCTTCTAGGCGTTGCGATTAAATACGCCTTTCAGGGCTTCACGGGTTTTGTGGAACATCTGGAGGCGCATTCCTATCTGCCTCCATTGAACACATTTGGCAGGGCTTTTGCCATCTCCGCCTTCATGAACCTGCAGTTTGGGCCGTTTATGGTGATCGTGCACCGGCTTCTGGACAACCTGGGAGAGCGGAAGCAAAACTGGAAGGGTATCCATAAAAGCATGCTGGCGCTGCTCTGGTTCTGGATCCCGGCCCACACGGTGACCTTTTTGCAGACACCGGACCTGCGCATCGGGCTGGCCGCGCTGCTGTCGCTGGCGTTGGGACTGATCCTGGGCATCTTCAACTGGCGCCAAGCATAGCCTTTTTCACTTACCCGATGCGTCCCAATCCACCGCCCGCCCCACTTTTGGTAGCGGTGTTGGCTTGGTGCGCGGGTATCGGCATCGCCAGGTTTCTGGACCCACCCTTCCGGCCCCTGTTGGGACTGGGGGCCCTGCTGCTGGCCGCGGCGGTAGTTCTGAAAAATGCCCGGCCAGTATTGGCGCTACTGCTCTGCCTGGTTTTGGGGGCTTTGCGCTGGAACGCGGCAAATGAGCCCTCCGCCCTGGATGTGGTTTTCCGGGCTAAGCGCCACATCCAGCAAGACGCGGAATTCACGGTCACCAAACTGCTTTCCCGGGAGGCGGGGATATACGAAATCCGCTTGGAAGAACTTGCCGGCGTGAAATTGCGCGAACCCCTGAGCCTGTTCTCGGAGGAGGAACTTATACCGGGACAGGCATATACGGCACTTCTGGAAGTATTGCCCGGGAAACAGGACCCCATACTGGATATGTTTCCCGCCCGACACAGAGCTTATGTGCGGCAGTCACTTACGCCAGTTGACAAACCACCGCGGATGTTTCCGGTAGCCCTCTGGAGAGTGCGGCTGCTGAAAAACCTTGATGACAAACTGGGAGCGGATTCCGAATTCGCCAAAGCGTTTCTGTTTTCAGATACTTCCGCCAAGGGCCAATACCGCGACCAACTCACCCGTAGCGGCATGATCCATCTGATCGTGGTAAGTGGACTGCATATCTGGTTTATCTACGGAATCTGCATGGTGCTGCTTAACGCTCTGTTCCCCAAGCGGGTAGCAGAGCTTGCCTTCCTCGTGCTGATCGCCTTTTACGCCGCGCTTAACCACTGGTCGCCACCAGTGACCCGGGCCATCCTGATGATCGGCCTGATGATCCTGGGACGCTGGCGCAGCATACCTTTGGGTGGCGCGCAACTGCTGGCGCTGAGCCTGCTGATCATCACCGCCGTCAGTCCTGAACAGCTCTTCAATATCGGGCTGCAGCTCTCGTATCTCTGTATCGGCGTGATCATCCTGGGCCTGCCTAAAATCGTCTGGATCAGCGAACAGCGGCTTCCTTCAGACGCTCTGCGGGGAAGGCTGAACAGATTTTTCGACCTGCTGCTTATGAATCTTGTGGTCGGCTTGGCGGTCCTGCCGCTGACCCTGCACTATCTCGGAACGGCCTCACTTAACGGGATTCTGGGCAACCTGCTGGGAATTCCGCTCTCAGGCGCACTGCTCACCGTGAGTTTCATCGTGCTGCTGATTCCCGGAGGCAACTGGCTGTGCAACATCTACATCGCCTCATACCGCCTGTTATTGTGTGCTTTCAACCGATGGACAGAATTTGTGGCCCGGCTGCCCCTTTGGCTGGAAAATACCTGGATCAGTGGGCTGCAGCTTTTTGGGGCTATGCTGTTGGTGGTCAGTATGTTGTATCTGCTGCGTCGGCTTGAGTTCAGTTGGAAAGTATTGCCCGTCGCAGTGCTGGGATTGGCGCTGCTTTTCCTGCCCCAATTCCGCTCGAAGCCGGAGGGAGGCATCTACTTATTTGCGTGCGGGACAGGGGATTGCATCCTGGCTTCATTTCCGGGTGGCGAGACCCTGCTGGTGGATACGGGGCCCAAATTCCACAACGCTGAAAAAAGCTGGGCTGCCGGCAAACTGCTGCCCTGGCTGGCCCGTAAGAACATTTGTCGCATTGACTGGATGGTGCTAACGCATCTGGATTCGGATCATTCGGGAGGTTTTCCCGATTTGGCCAAGGCACTGAGCATCAACAACCTGGCTGTAACCGACGAAACCATCCAAGACCCAAAATGGGTGGAGTGGAGCGAGTCCGGATGGCTTGACGGGATCAGGGTTCACACGATTTCCGACACCATCTCATACCGAATGGGTGAAGCCAGGCTGAAGTTTTTGCATCCGGACCGCGATTACTTCACGGAGAGCTCAAACAGCGCTTCGCTGGTCTTCCGCCTGGACTATCTGAACACCAGCTATCTCTTTACGGGAGACGCCGATATAGACGCGGAAGCGCATCTGCTGGCTTCATATCCTGAGGAACTGAAGGCGGATTTTCTGAAAGCCGGACACCACGGCAGCCGCAGTTCCAGCAGCCAGGAGTTTGTGCGCGCGGTGATGCCGGACGAGGTTTGGATAACGGTTTCAGACCGCAACCAATGGGGATTTCCCCATCCGGAACCGCTGAACGCTTTCCGCCGTTACGCCAGGCGTATCAGCAGCACCTCTTCGGGCAGTATCCATCAGCCTTTCGCACAAAAAGATTGACAGGGAGGGGGCGGTTCAGCTTTGCTGACCGCAGAGTCTATTATAAAGAAGGATGTCCATGCCCACACCCAGCGCCCGGGCCTTGGGATTGCCCGCGGTTTTTGCCCTGATCGAACTGGCGGGGGAGTTCCCGGCCGAGGTGAAGAAACAGGAATTGAAGCGCCCGCCGCTGAAGTTTGCGGACGCGAAGCACCGCTATGCCAAATTGGAGCAGGTGATCGCGCTGCTGCGGGGAGAAGATGGTGCCCTGCGTGACCTGAGGGAGCTTTTCGCCCGGATTCCCAAGCTCAGTCTGCCCCAGCGCGGTGGAAAAGCCGTCTTTGCCCTGCACGAACTCTTTTTGCTCAAAGAACACCTTTACCATTACGGTAGGCTGCATGCCTGGCTGCGCCGCAAAGGCTGGCTTGACACCTTCATTCTGCCGGACCTGGGCAAAGTTTTCGCCCTTCTGGACCCCGACGGCACCGAATTGCCCGCTTTTCACCTTTCAGCGGCTTATTCTGCCAAGCTGGGGGAAATCCTCAGCGCCCAGTTCGAAACGGCGAACCGTCTCAAACACGCACGGGCCCAGTATCTGCAGGAGGCGAGGGAGGAACTGGATTTTCCCGGCCTGAAAGAGGAATTCACCCTTTCCCGTGCTGAAAGCGACTTGGCGGAGCGGATTTTGCACTCACCATACTTTGTCCTGAGCGCGGAAAGCGTTGCCAATTACAGCTTTGTGCTGGCCGATGACGAACTCTGCCTGAACCTGAAGAAACAGCTTGCCCTGCATCAGCAAAAACGGGAGCAGGAGGAAGCCCGCGTCTTAAAAAAGCTCTCGGAAAAACTCAGCTCCGAACTGCCCTGTTTGAGGGATGCCCAGGATTTGCTGGCCAGCGCCTGCTGGCAATTCATGCTGGCTGATTTCGCCCTGCGTTACTGCTGCGCCATCCCCAAGCTAACACGCAAAAAGGCGATCCGGGTAAAAGGGGCGGTGCATCTGCCGCTCAAACTGCATCTGGAAGAGCTGGGACGCCGCTGGCAGAGTGTGGATTATTATTTCAGCGGTGAGGTTTCGCTCCTTACGGGGCCGAACATGGGAGGCAAAACCACTGTGCTCCGAACAGCGGGGCAACTTTGCTGGCTGGCGCGCCTGGGCATTCCCCTGCCCTGTGATGAAGCTGAGTTGCCGCTTTTCGACAATATCTGGTACAATCAGAGCGAAACGGATTCCAGCGCCGACCTCAGCAGCTTCGGCAAGGAAGTGGTGGCCTTCAGTGAAGCCCTGCGGCTTGAAGGCAGGACCCTGTTCCTGCTGGACGAATTTGCCCGGGGCACCAACCCCGCCGAGGGAGAAAGGCTGGCTTCGGCGGTGTTGCGTCACCTGGCTATGGGAAAGCATATGTGCCTGGCCGCCACTCATTTCACGGCTCCCGCCCTCCTGGCTGGACTGGCTCATTACAGCATCGCGGGACTGGACCTCTCCGCGCTGGAGGGCAAGCGCTTCGCCAGCCCCAGCCAGCGTTTGCGGGCGCTTAATGAGGCCATGGATTACAGCCTCAGGCGTTTGGACAGAAACCAGGCGCCGCCCCTCAACGCCATCGGCGTGGCGAGAGTCCTGGGCCTTCCGGAGGAGATTCTAAAGCTAACGGAGACAGACGAATAATGGCGACAATCAATATCAGGGAAGCCACCGAGATCAGCCTGGAGATAGGGCGCATGCTGCTCCAAAGCGGCGCCACCGCAAACCGCGTGGAACGCATGATGCACAAGGTGAGCGAAGTTTTTGGCTACCAGCATACTGAGACATACGTAACCCCCACCGGGATCTTCATCTCGGTCTCTGATTCCCAAACCAAACTGAACACCAGCATCCGGCGTATCGATAACCGGCGCACCGACTTGGGCAAGATAACCCGCATCAGCCATTTCGTGAATGAACTGGAACAGCATTACTGCCGTGACGGCCAGTGCCGCCTCAGCGCGGAGGAGTTTCTGCAAAAACTGGCCCAGATCGACAAGGCCAAAGTCTATCCAGCCTGGTTCTCTGTCTTCTGCGGCGGCCTCACCAGCGGCTGTTTCTGCCTGCTCTTCGGCGGCAGCTGGGCCGAGTTCGCAGTAGCCTATGCCGTGGGGGTGCTGGTGAGCCTTTCCCTGCGCCTCTTGGGGCTGCTGCAGATCAACAACTTTTTGCTCAACATCCTCGGAGCGGCGATGGTGGTAACCTTTGCCAAGCTGATCGACATAGTTGTGCCGAATATCAAGCTGGACAACATCATCATAGGCGGAATCATGCTGCTGGTGCCGGGCTTGAACTTTGTGAACGCCATCCGCGACACCATGAGCGGCGACCTCGTTTCCGGAACAGCCCGGGCAGTGGAAGCGGTATTCATAGCCGTGGCAATCGCCGCCGGCAGCGGTGTGATGCTGAAGCTCTGGGAACTCTGGGGGTTTTAAGATGCGGCCTTTCGACCACCTAACCCTGATGCAGTTCACTTGGGCGGCGCTGTCCATCCTGGGTTTTTCCATCCGCGTGAACCTGCGGGGCTGGAAGATCCTGCTGCTGGCTTTGGGCGGCGGCTTGTCCTGGGGATTGTATCTGATCTTCCTCTATTACAGCAATTCGCTGTTGTTTTCCATTTTCTGCGCGGTTATTGTGGTATGTATCTACTCGGAGATCGTAGCCCGTCTGATCAAGGTGCCGGTTTCGGTCTTTGTTACCTGCGCGATCATCCCCCTGGTGCCGGGAAGCAGTCTCTACTATGCTATGCAGGGATTCATCGCGGGAAACTCGGAACTGGCTTCGGAGCATACTTACAAGGTTTTGCTTATCTCCGGGACCATCGCCATGGCCATCGCCGTGGTGAGCAGCGCGACCAACCTTATCTTCCGGTTTAGGAACAGATTTTAGGAGAATAAGATAACATGAATAAATCAGTCAAACAGAACGGACTCGAGCGCAACATCCTCAAAATGCTGAAAGGCAAACCCCTGCAGGCAGCCCAGATGCTCTTCGCCGATCCCGAACTCCAGGCCATGCAGGAATACGCGAACATCGTTTCCATCAAACGCCTCGGCTACAACGACCATGGACCAGTTCACATGCGCAAGGCTACCCTCAACGCCATCAAGATGTTCAAGCTGCTGCACGACGCCGGCATCAAGATGAGCCTGGAGAAAGAAGGCGCCGGCACGGACGAGGATTCCCTCATGGGGGTTCTTTTCGCCTCTCTGCTGCACGACCTGGGGATGTCCGTCGCCCGCCACAACCACGAGCTGATCTCCATCCAACTGGCCATTCCCTTTATTGAACGCATCCTGGACGCCATCCTGCCTCCGGACGATCACATGACCAAAGCAGCCATCCGCTCCATTGCCATCGAAGGCATTTTCGGACACATGGCCTCCCAGCAGATCCACTCGCTGGAAGCCGGGCTGGTGCTGATCGGTGACGGCAGCGACATGGAAAAAGGCCGCGCCCGCATCCCCACCATCCTTTCCAGCGAACCGCGCATCGGCGACATCCACCGCACCTCGGCAGGAGCCATCCAGAAAGTGGTCATCGCCAAAGGCGCGGAAAAACCGATCTCGATCACGGTGGAGATGAGCGCCTCGGTTGGTTTCTTCCAAGTGGAGGAAGTTTTATTCCCCAAGATCAACAAGAGCCCCGTCAAGCCCTATATAGAGCTGTATGCCAGGGTAATAGACCGCGAGTTGCTCAGGTATCTCTAAGGCGAAGGGCTCATAGGCTATCTCACGGTGGGATATGTATCTCCAAAGAAAAGGTGGCGAAAGCCAAGCTAACTTTTCCTTGACGAATTTTATCCTTTAGTTTTTCTGACAGTTTGAGCGATGTTGGGAGTTTCCTGCTTCCAGCTTGGCTATCATAGTAGTGTACTAAGTTAGAATACCAATTCAAGGAGATGTTATGAAAACAAGCATCAACAAACTTGTCCTCCTGCTGGTCTTTACGGTATTGGCCATCAGTGCTTGGGCACTGGTGAGCGAATACAGCTTCACCGGCGTCACCGGCACCTATACCGAGATCACCGGAGGCACCGTCCTGGGAACCAACGCGAACGATCAGGAATGTTTCAACGCGATTCCCCTGGGTTTCACATTCACCTACAACGGAGCAGACTACACGCAAATTAGCGTAATGGCCAACGGCTTCCTGGCCCTTGGCGAGGTAGTTACCCCGAACAACCTGCCGATCAGCTCCACCACGAACGCCACAAACAACGTGGTCTCCGCTTTCTCGCGTGACCTCAAGAGCCGCGACGACGGCGAGCTCAGCTATCTGCTCAGCGGAACCGCCCCCAACCAAGTCTTCACCGTGCAGTGGAAGAACTATCGCCGCAGCCCTACTTCATGCTCAAACGACATCCTCAACTTCCAGATCCAGCTCCACCAAAACGGCAACAAGGTCATCTTTGCCTACGGTTCGTTTACCGCCGTGGATGCTGTGACCGCCCAAACCGTGCAGGTGGGCCTGCGGGGTGATGATAACACTGATTTCAACAACCGCACCACCACCACCGATTGGACCGCCACCACCGCTGGCACAGCCAGCAACGCCTCCTGCCGCATCAGTTCAACGGTCTATCCCCCTCTCGGCCTGGTCTTCACTTATAGCCCCCCCCAACAAGGCACTCCCCCCAACCCCGCCCAGAACCCCGTTCCCGCCAACAATGCCACCAACGTGGCAGCCGGCACCAACCTGAGCTGGGTGACAGGCGGCGGCACCGTTGACGGATACAAACTCTATTTCGGCACTAACAACCCTCCCACGAACCTGGTCAACGGCACCATCCAGACCGGCAACGTTTACGATCATCCCACCGACCTTCTTTACAGCACCACCTACTATTGGAAAGTGGTCCCCTTCAACGCAGCCGGCGGCGATGCCCTGGATTGCCCCCTGTGGCAGTTCACCACCCTGGCCGACCCCACCGTCACCACCTTCCCCTATGTGCAAAACTTCGATGACGTTACCCCCAACGCCCTGCCCCTGGGCTGGTCGACCATCAACGCCAACGGCGACGGCTATACTTGGGAAACCTATGCCGGAAACGCGCAGACCGATCCCAACTCCGTGCGCATCCGCTACAACCAGAACGAGGCTATGGATGACTGGTTGGTTGCTCCGCCCTTGAACCTCACCGCGGACACCGCCTACATCGTCAAATTCTGGTATCGCGCCAACAGCGCCACCTATCCGGAAGCCCTTTCCGTTTATTGGGGAAATGCCGGAAATGCGGCCGGCCTCACCAACCTGCTCTTCGAAAACACGAACATTGTGAACACCGATTACCAGATGGGCCAGGGCACCATCACCCCCACCGCCAATGGCACCTATTACCTGGGCTTCCACGGCCACAGCGCCATGAACATGTTCTACCTCTATCTGGACAGCGTCTCCATTGAAGAGAACGTGGACAGCATGGACCCGCCCACGAACCTTGCAGCCGAAGTCGTGAACAATGCTTACGTCTCCCTCACCTGGGGCGCCCCCGGCGACACACCACCTCCGCCTCCCGGACTGAATGATAGCTTTGAGACCTATGCCGACTTCTCCATCGCGTTCGATCCCTGGGTGCTGGTGGATGTTGACCAAAGCTCCACTTACGGCTTTTCAACCTATGACTGGCCGAATGAGTATGCCGCCCAGGCCTTTATGGTCTTCAATCCCAGCGCCACCACCCCTCCCATCACCGACCTTACAGCCCATAGCGGAGCCAAGATGGCTGCCTGCTTTGCGGCGGTCTTGCCGTCCAATGGAGGAAGCGGGCCTAACAACGACTGGATGATCTCACCCCTGATCACGCCCACAGCAGGTCAGTTCCTGAACTTCTACGCGAAGTCCTACACTGCTCAATACGGCCTGGAGCGCTTCAAGGTTGGTATTTCCACCACCGGCGCAACCACCCCAGCCAGCTTCACCATCATCAGCGGCACCAACTACATCCAGCCGCCCGTGGATTGGACCCTTTACAGCTATGACCTCAGCGCCTACGCCGGCCAAAGCATCCGCTTCGGCATCCAGTGTATTTCCAACGATGCCTTTATATTCCTGGTGGACGATGTGACCGTTGGCCCAGTTCCCACAGCCAGGGAACACTTTGCCTCCGTTCCCGCTACGGGCATCCGCGATACCGGCGTTCCCGTCCCGGCTCCCAAAACCCTGAACCCGCCCACCCGCGAGTTCCTGGGTTACAAGGTCTATCGCGACGGCACTCTGCTCACCACGATTACCAACACCACAACCACAGCTTACGAAGACCATGACGTGACCGTGGGCACCTACAGCTACACCGTCACCGCCGTCTATACCGCAGGCGAATCCGTCCCTGCCGGCCCTGTTACCGCCACCATCCTGCCTCCCAACAATCCTCCCATCGACCTCACCGCAACCGTGGATGGCAACGATGTAACCCTGAACTGGACCAGCCCCGAAGCGCCGCAGCCCGGTGAATGGATCACCTGGTGCCAGGATGTGCTCGGCAACGGCATCGGCACCAACAGCGCCATCATCTTCGACGTTGCCCACCGTTTCACCCAGGACGACCTTGCCGCCCATCAGGGTGGAACCGTCACCCAAGTGAAATTCGTACCCAACTACGCCGATTGCGTTTACACCGTGAAAGTGTGGACCGGCGGCAGCGCCAACAACGCCGGAACACTTGTTTCTTCACAGGTTGTGGATGCGCCCACCCTCGGCGATTGGAACCTCTGTGTGCTCAACACCCCCGTGCCCCTGCCGACCACCGGCGACCTCTACGTGGGTTATGAAGTGAACACCCAGGGCGACCACCCCGCCGGCTGTGACGCCGGACCCCATGTTGATGGCAAAGGCAACATGATGTATTTCCAAGGCTCCTGGACCACCCTCACCAACCTGTCCCCAAGCCTTACCTACAACTGGTTGATCCAGACCTTCGTGGCCGACGGCTCTACCATGAAAGCAGTAGAACTCACTCCCATCGTTGAACACAAGGCCATCACCTATGCCCAGGGACCGCTGGAAGTCCTCTATAAAGAACCCGCCAGGCAGAGTGACCGCGCTCTCGCCGGCTTCAAGGTTTACCGCGACGGCGCCCTGATCGGCACCATCAACGATCCCGGCGTTACCACCTACTCTGACATGGACCTGCCTAACGGCGACTATGTCTATGGCGTCACTGCGGTTTACACCACCGGCGAATCGGTTCCCGCCACCGTGAACGTGACCGTGAATGTCCAACTTGCCGAGATCATCTTCCAGGATGGTTTTGAGACCTACGATAACTTCGTGAACCTGTTCGCGCCCTGGACCCTGTTAGACGTTGATCAGTCCACCACCTACGGCTTCTCCGGCGTTGACTTCCCCGGCTCCGGAGGCCCCATGGCCTACATCATCTTCAATCCCAGCGCGACAACGCCTCCGATCACCTCTCTCACCCCCCACGGCGGAGACAAGATGGCCGCCTGCTTTGCGGCGATCTTGCCGGCCGATGGAGGAAGCGGGCCTAACAACGACTGGATGATCACTCCGCATCTGCATCTGGGCACCAACAGCGCCGTGAAGTTCTACGCACGCTCCCACATGTCCCAATACATAGAGCGCTTCCGCGTGGGCGTTTCAATGCTGCCCAACATCATTCCCCAGGGCTTCCAGTACGTTAGCCCCGGCGATTATGTGGAAGTCCCCGCCGGCTGGACCGAGTATGTGTATGACCTCTCCACCTACGACAACCAGAATGTCTGGATAGGTATCCGCTGCGTGTCCAATGATGCCTTCGTCTTCTACGTGGACGATTTCTCCGTGCACAGTGACGGCGGCTACATCATCACGGCCAACGAAGATCCCAGCATCCCCGCCCTCGTCACCGAGCTGAAGGGCAACTATCCGAACCCCTTCAACCCCCGCACCACCATCAGCTACAGCGTTAAGGATGCCACCCCCGTCACCATCGGCATCTACAACGTGAAAGGCCAGTTGGTGAAGACCCTCGTTAACGAAGACAAAGCCGCCGGCAACCATTCCATCACTTGGGATGGCATCGACGACAACAACCAGCCTGTCTCCAGCGGCGTCTATTTCTACAAGATGCTCGCCGGCAAGTACAGCAGCACCAGAAAGATGATCCTGATGAAGTAATTCCTCAGGTCGATAAGACTCCAGCCCCGGAAAGGTTTTGTCCTCCGGGGCTTTTTTGGGCTCTATTTCTAATGAGCGGGTTAGCCAGATTGCCTACTTGATTTGAAGGAAGCCTGATTTAACAGAGGGCCATGACTGCTTACCCACGGCAATGTCCTGGCAGGCAGGACCTGAGCCCCCGCGACCATCCCCCTCCCATTCCTCCCGCAAGATACTCGCATCAAATGCGGGCATCGTGCGGGAGGCGCATAGGGGACACGGCACAAGGCCTTAACGGCGCATTGATGTCCCGATTCAGGCGGGGAAGAAAGTGATTGACAAAAACGGGGGCTTCAAATTCAAGGATACAACTTGCTTGTGGAGGATTAGTCCTAATTGGTAAGGCAGCGGTCTTGAAAACCGCCGGGTTCTGCCCATGGGGGTTCGAATCCCTCATCCTCCGCCATAAAACATAGTGTGATCCCTAAAGGGGAGAGGTGACCGAGCTGGCTGAAGGTGCACGCCTGCTAAGCGTGTGAGGGTCAAAAGCCCTCCGAGGGTTCGAATCCCTCCCTCTCCGCCAGATATTGAAATGGGCAGTCGCCAAGCGGTAAGGCAGCAGGTTTTGGTCCTGCCATCCGGGGGTTCGAATCCTCCCTGCCCAGCCATCTTCATACTTTCAGATGGGATGTCGTCTAATGGTAGGACAGCGGACTCTGGATCCGTATGTGAGGGTTCAAATCCTTCCATCCCAGCCACTTGATACCCCGGTTCCAGCACCGGGGTTTTTGTTTTATAAAGGCTTTATTCCCACTCGGCGCGCTTGTAGGCAGCGGCTTTGCGCATGTGTTCGGCCGCAGTGGCGGAAAAGTCATTGCGCCCCTTGCGGTCTGCCACAAAGAAGAAATAATCCGTCTGAGCCGGTTCCAATACAGCTTTGAGGGAGGATACGGAGGGATTGCAGATGGGGCCCGGGGGCAGGCCGAAATTGCGGTAAGTATTATAAGGCGATTGGATTTGGGTATCCTGGAGGGAAAGCACGGTTTTCTTCACGCCCTGGCGCTCAAGCACGTAATCCACTGTGGGGCACGATTCCAGCCTCATCCCGGCTTCCAGGCGGTTGCGGATAACGCTGGCGACCAGGGGCCGTTCGTCCGCAAAACTGCTTTCCTTTTCCACGATGCTGGCCTGAATGAGAACTTGATAGAAATTGTCCGTATGGAAAGGATCGATCCGCGCGGCGCGCATCCGGCTGAAAAACTGCTCTGTCATCTGGCTCAGGATTTCCTCCGGATTCACGTCGGGAGGGAAAAAATAGGTCTCGGGATAGAGCCATCCCTCCAGCGAAGGCGCCCGGAAACCGGTGAGCTTTTCCACAAAGAGGGAATCGGTTGCCAGTTTTTCCAGCTCATCGTAGCTGGCCAGGCCGCTGCGCTCGATCCGCTGCAAGGTTTTGTACAGGGACAGCCCCTCCGGGAAAGTGATCTTCACAGCGCTGACGTTGCCTTTTTCGAGCAGCCTCAAGGTTGCGTAAAGGCTGTGGTTGCCGCCCAGGGAATAGGTTCCGGCGATCAGGCGCCGGTCGGTTCCGCGCAGGGAGGCCATGAACCTGAAAAGCCGGGCGCTGCGGATGATCCCGCTTTCCTTTAGCCTTTGGCCGATGGTGGCGGCGTTGTCGCCAGCTTTGATGCGGATGGCGATCTGGTCTGACCTCAGGGGTAGAAAGAGGGCGCCAAGCAAGCTCAGAACAAAGGCTAGGATGAGGGTTGGCGGCAGCCAGCGCAGGAGTTTATCAAGACGGGGAGGTATCTTCACAGGGTTTCCAGATAGCTTTTGAGGATCATGGCGGCAGCCATGGCGTCCTGGATGGGGCGGCGCTTTTTCCAGTCGTAGCCAAGCTTGATCAGTTCCTTCTCCGCCTCGTCTGTGGAGTAGCGTTCATCCCAGGGCAGCACGCGAATCTCCAGCGCGGCCGTCAGTTTGGCCAGAAAAGCTTTGGTCTCAGTGGTCTTGGGAGTGTCGCCACCCTCGATGGCATAAGGGATTCCGCAGATAAGCAGCTCCACATCCTGCTCCGCGATGGTGGAGCGGATTTCAGCCAGGATGCCGGCAAAACCATTGTTGGGAATCACTTTGAGGGGTTTGGCAAAAAGCCGCAGCGGGTCTGAAAGCGCCAGACCTACCCGTTTGCTGCCATAATCCACGGCCAGGACGCGTCCCGGCGGCCTCACAGATTCGATTCATCCCTCCAGATGGCGATGTACCAGCGGTTGTTGGCTGGTTTCAGATAGAAGCGGGCAACGCCGCTGGCTGTTAACATGGAATTGGAAGCATAGAAGCTGAGTTTGAGGTCAAAGGGCGTAGGGATCACCACCCAATCCTCGTGACCGAGCTCGGGATCCTTTTCCCAATTGGCTTCCGGGGGAATCTGCAGCCGCAGGGTCAGCTCGTCCGGAGCGGGAGTGCTGCCATCGGTGGAGCCGCTGGTGAAGAGGTTTCCGGTGTATAGAACTTCCTGATCATATCCCCACCACGAATCGCGAATTCCATCACCATTTACATCGATGCCGATCTGGCCCACCTCGCTGGAAATCAGTTCAAAGCGGAAATCCGGGGCAAGCAACTCCTTGTAGATGTTGATATTGCGTTCTTTGTAAGCCAATTCCAGGCTTTGCAATACATCCAGAGGCGTGCCGCAACGGAGAGAGCCATCGGAAATATCGATGAGGGGTGGATGGAAAGGGTTCCAGCAGCTTGAAAGCAGCAGGATCAGCGCCAGCAGCGGAAGAAAGAGGAGTCTATTGCGAGAAGCCATGTTTCATCCTGCCCCAGGTGGGGTTGGCAAAGGTGCGGTAGTCGAACCATTTGCTGATGTACCAATAAGCTCCGGATTTTCTCAGTTGTATCTCAAGGTTGCCCTTGTAATGGCCCGTGGCGCCGGCCACGGCTGGAAAGCCCACAAGCTCGTACTGGCGGAAGATCCGGGCCTCGGAAGGGCCGATCTCGTCCGGCTGGGCGTCTTGCGGCGTGAGGATGACCTCCGCGTTTTCCAGGCCCGGTGACTGGCTGAAGAGATTGAGCAGCATATCCTGCTCCTGAGCGGCGTTCCAGGTTGCGGGTAGATTGTAGTCGTTCACGTCCTGCGCGGCGAAGCGGAAACTGAAATCCTGAGTGAACAGGCCAGCGTATTTCACGGCATTGCGGCTGTCTTCAAAGCAATACTCCAGGTTTTGCAGGCACAGGTCCCAGTTCGTGGGATAGCTATTCCAGGGAGCCTGTTCCACGGGCGGTTCGGAATCCCGCAGGCGGAAAAGGTCGCAGCCGGCCAGAGCCAGCAATATAGCAAGGAGTATGGCGATATTTCTCATAATCTCATTTTCAGCGGCGGGCAAATCGTGTCAACAGATATTTGGCGGAAAGCCCGTCCGAATTGATCCTATCCCGCTGAGGATATGGCATACAAGCCGTTTCTGAATAGCCGGTTGATCCGCAAAAAGGGCAAAATCCGGTCCTTATGAGAGAAAGCGGATTCAATTCTTCCAGACGCTCAGCACTTCACCCACGGTGAAGAGCGAACCGCCACAGACCAGTATGTCGTCAGGCTTCAGCTCCGATCTGGCGATTTGGAAAGCTTTGGCCACGGAATCTGCCTCGACGTAGTCCACCCCGTTCCTGACGGCCTCAGCGGCCTGTTGGGCCAAGGTTGCGGCTCGGTCGGAAGAGTTTTGGGCGAAGTAGATCTTTTCGGCGTTTAAGCAAATGAGTCGGAGCATTTCAGGATAGTTCTTATCGGCCAGGATCGAGACCAGAAAACGGAAGCGGCGACGGGGCCAAACGCGGCGCAGAGTATCCAGCATGGCTTTCACACCCTGAACGTTGTGGGCGCCGTCAACAATGATCACCGGAGCCGTGCTGAGCACCTGCATGCGGCCGCGCCAGTTGATGTTTCGCAGGGCGTGGCGCACTTTCCTGGCACAGACCTTTATACCCATGACATTGGCATATATAAAGAAAGCCGTGAGGGCGAGGGCGACGTTTCCGGCCTGGTGTTCACCCAGCAGGTTGGTGACCAGGCCCCGGTAGGTGTGGCGCCCAAAACGGTAATCGAAACGGATACCGTCCACCCGGCGGGCTGTGACGCGGCTAAAATAATCCCTGCCGGGAAGATAGACTGGCGCGTTCAGGGTTTTCGCGCGGTTGAGAATGATCCGTCGCGGGGAAGCGGGAATGCGCCCCAGCACCAGCGGCACGCCGGATTTGATGATGCCCGCTTTTTCGGCTGCGATCAATTCCAAGCTGCCGCCCAGGGTTTTCACGTGGTCGAGGCCAATGGTGGTGATGGCCGCCACATCAGGGATGAAAAGATTGGTGGCATCCAGCCTTCCGCCTAGGCCAACCTCGATGATGCTGCTCTGGAGCTTGCTCTCGCTGAAAATCTGAAAGGCGATGGCAGTAGTTATTTCGAAGAAAGAGGCATCCCACTTTTCGAACAGAGGTTCTAACCGATGGTAAGTAGCCAGGATGCTCTCGAAAGGCAGTTCGGTACCATTAACGCGGAAACGCTCGGTGTAATTGATCAGGTGGGGCGAGGTGTTGAGCCCGGTGCTGTGCCCGTGCGCCAGGCAAAGAGCCTCCAGAGTGGCGCAAACGCTGCCTTTGCCGTTGGTTCCGGCCACGTGGAAGCCGCGCAGACCAGCCTGGGGATTGCCCATTTCTTCCAGCAAACGCTCCATCCTGTTCAATTCCAGCTTGACGTTGCCGGAATACTTTTGATAGATATGGTCCAAAAATTCCTGATATCGCAAAGCTATTCCTCGGTATTGGAGATGTGGAAAAAACTCCCCGCGACCGGTGCTTCCACCTCAGCCGCGGGGAAAGGTCAATGTCAGTTCAGATTTATTCCGTTTCTGTTTCGGGCGGAGTTGCTTCCTCGATGATATTTTCTTCGGAAAAAAAGTCGCTTTGGCTGGGAGCTGCCGGAGCGAGCGACTGCCTCCACTGCACAAGGGCCGGATCGCTGTTCGCGGCGTTGAATTCCTTGTGGGGAGTGTTTTTCCAGTAGTTCAGATACTTCTGAATCTCTTCAGACCTTTGCTTGGCGCTTTTCTTGGCACTGTCAATCAGAGCCAGATCAGAAATCATCACATTCTGGATTTTGGTGGTGCTCATGTTGTCGTAGAAGGCCTTGTCCAAAACATGGGCGGGAAAGTCAGCAATGTTGGGGCAAAAAACAAGGATGCCGGAATAGTGTTTGGTTTCTCCGTCAATCACTTCGTAGAGGTATTTGCCGAAGACCTGGTATTCCGTTTTTTCGCCCTGCAGTTCAGGGCAGTATTTTTCCTCGGTGAGGTAGGGCTGTTTGCTGCCAGGTTTGGTAGTGGTGCGCAGCATGTTTAGGTCACCGTTGAAATCCTGCTGGGTTTCCAAAACATAATCATTGGCTGCCACCCAGATATTTTTCATGTTTGTGGTACAATCGTCGGTGTTCTTTTCGGGATCAAGGTTAAACATCCCGGACAAGGCTAGGATCGCGATCAGAGCTATGGCCAGGACGGCGCTCAACACCCAGAAAAGCACGCTTCCCTGTTGGTTTTTCAACATGAGTAACTCCTGAAAGATATGGTTTTTCTAATTATTTTACACCGCCCAATCACGTCAAGCCTTTTTTGCAGGGGGCATAATCTTGTTGATGTATCCATAGGTTTCCCGGATGTCCGAGAAACGCTCCCTGTAATCGGCTTCTGGATCGATTCTGATGCCGCTCATGCGCCTGCCAACATTGCTTTCGCCCCAATTGTAAGCTGCCAGCACCAAGGTCCAGTTGTTGCCAAAGCGCCTGTGCAGGTAGTTCAGATAGCGGGCCGAGATGCTGAGGTTGTAGGGTGGAAAATAGAGCATGCCGCGCCTGTGGCTCATGTGCACATAACTGGCGGTGGATTCCTGCACCTGCCCCAGGCCGATGGCTTGGGCCGGTGACACAGCGAAGCTGCGGAAGCGGCTTTCCGTGTTGATCAGCCGGTAGAAAATGCCCGGATCGAGGCCATAAATAACAGCCGCGCTGAGGGTCATCAACCTCACTGAAACGGGGTTGTACACCAGAATCAAAAGCACCAAAAGCAGGACCAGGGGGAAATAGACAATCCTCCTGAACTTGCTTTTCTTTTTGGCGGTGGACACGGCTTGGATCAGGCCAGGCCTTTCTTGAAATCGTTAAGCCGCATAATGTGCGACACTTCTTCGTTGATGATGCGCCTCAAGACCTTGAGAGCCTTGGGGTTGGAAATACTGTCGCTGAGCGCGTGGAAATAAAGCAGGGTGTCCTTTTCAAAGGCGATGGCGTTTTCCACCACGGCAGCCAGGTCAGCAGCTCCGGCGGCCTTGCGGATGGCGGATTCCTCGCTGTTGAAGATCCTGCCTTCCACGATGGTCTTCAGGTAGGCTGAAACCATTTCCCAGTCCTGGGAGAGTTCCAGATCCTGCATGTCGGCGTCGTCGCGCAGGGCCATGAAGGTCTTTTCGTGGTCCAGTTCCTGGTCGCGCAAGTAAGCGATGAATTCCCTGCTCTTGTCGTCTAGGTCTTTCCTTTTAGTGGCTTCCTGGTAAAAGGCATAGCCGTTGCGTTCGATTTGCACGGCCATTTCAATGATCTCGTTGATTGAGAAAGCTGGCATTATTCCTCCAGTTGGATTTATGTTTGTGGTCTCAGATATTATGCTCACCGGGAGTGTGTTTGTCAAGCTGAAAGTGATGGAAAGGCTTTGCTTCAGGGCTGCGGGGAGCTGTTCACTCCAGCCCCACGTTAACCTGAGAAGGGCCCATCAACTCGCCGATGTGGTCGGTGCTGTCCTGCACGGCCTGGCGGACCCCCTGGCTGGGCTGGGCAGGAGTCACAGACGGAATGGCTGCCGCTTTGGTAACCTCTTTCTGCACTTCACGCATGGGATCCACCTTCGGTTCCTTTTCCTGCGGCAATCGGGGTTTGCTCACCACAGTGGTATCCGCCGCGGCTGGTTTCAAAAACTCCGGGGTTTTCAGCCAACCCTGGTTGTGGGCATACCAGAGGATGGCCCCCAAGACGATCACAAACAGGATGATGCCCAGCAGCCAGAGCAGATTGGGTGAGAGCATGATCTTGCTGGATTTGCTCCCGCCGCCGCGAACAGGCTGTTTCTTTGTATTTTCCGGCACCATTACCTTGAATTCGGCCATCACTTCATCCAGATCGGCCCCCAGGTAACCGGCGTATTTATGCACCATGGCCTTGGCGAAGCCGAAGTGCCCCAGCTCAAAATAGCGGTTTTCCTCAATCAGCCGCAACTGGTCTTCCCGCAGGCGCAAATCCTCGAAAACCTTATCGTAGCTGATGCCCTTTTCTTCGCGCAGCTTTTGCAGATGCGAGCCTAAATTCTCCATTGGTAAACTCCACTGAAAGTGTGTTCAACAGTCCCCGCGAGTAGAAATTCCCCGTTTTCCAGCCGGGTGATGCAAACCTCGCCGCCAGGCATTTTCACCCAGACCTCGTTGTCCAGCAGGCCTTTGCCGATACCGGTAAAAACGCTGGCCACGGCGCCGGTGCCGCAGGCCTGAGTGGCCTCCGCGCCGCGTTCCCAAACCTTCATTTCGATCTCCAGACACGAAATAACCCGCACGAATTCAACATTCACCCCCTCTTGGAAGTGGGAATGACTCTCCAGTCGCGGGCCGATTTCCAGTTCCTGGTCTTCGAGCCTGTTCTGAATTGAGACAAAATGCAGATTACCTACCTCCACCACCGAACCCGTGACCCCTTCCAGGGACAGGTCCTTTTCTTTCAGCACCGGTTTGCCCAGATTGACGCTGATCTGGCGTTCCTGCACAGTTGCGCTTTTGAGACCGCTGTCGGTGGCGATGAGCAGCTCCGTTTTACCTGTGAGCCTGTTCAGAAGGGAAGCGCAGCAGCGCAGAGCGGAACCGCACATCAGAGCATGGCTGCCATCGCTGTTGTAAATCAGCATTCTGGAGTCGGCCTCATCATCCGCCAGCAACAGCACCAGGCCGTCCGCCCCCACTCCGGTGCGGCGGTCACAGATGTCCCTGGCCAGAGCGTCAAGCGGCAGTGAGGTATTCCAGGTGTGCAGAAGCTGCAGCATCACGAAATCGTTGCCCTGGGCCTGGACCTTGCCAAAGGGTATCAGCACAGCAGGTCTTCCATCATCTGGTTGAAACTGTAAAAACCTTTGCGTAGCGAAATCCACTGAGCCGCCTGCAGCGCCCCGGTGGCAAAACAGGCTCTGGAACGCACCCTGTGGGTCAATTCCAGGCTGTCGGTCTCGCAATCGAAAATCACGCTGTGGGTTCCCGGCACCGCTCCGCCGCGAAGGCTTGCGAAGTGCAACTCGTTCTTGAGGATGCGCCGGTCCAGCTTATCGTAAACAGCCTGATCCTTCACACCGCTTTCCTCCAATATTGCTTCTGCAAGCTGGATCGCCGTTCCGGAAGGGCTGTCCGCCTTTTGGTTGTGGTGCATTTCCCAACCGCAGACGTCGTACATGGGGAATTTGTCACAGATGGAGGTGGCGTATTGGATAACACGGGTAAAGAGGTTCATGCCGATGGAGAAATTCGCGCCCCAGAGGATGCCGATGCCGTGGCGTTCAGCCAGTTCCTTCACTTCATCCAGATGCCTGTGCCAGCCTGTTGTCCCCACCACCATGTGTTTTCCCGCCGCGGCTACCTGGCGGATGTTGGCCAAAGCCATGTCCGGCTGGCTGAAATCGATGCAGACGTCAGCCAGGATTTCCGGCCTGATCTCCTTTTCACAACCCTCCTGGCCGGGGTCGATGATGGAGCGCACCCTGCAGCCATGCTCCTCTGCAAGGCTGGCGATCATGTGCCCCATTTTGCCATATCCGATCAAAGTGATGTCCAGCATGGTTCAGCTCCTTGAATAGCGGCGGATCAGAGCAGCGACGAAGGCCGCTCCCCGCTTCAGTTCTTCCGTTTCGATGTCTTCGGCAACTGTATGCACTTTGTTCATGCCGGTGCCGCAGATGATCATCGGCAGGCCCGCCGCGTTGATGATATTGGCATCGCTGCCTCCACCGCCAACGGTTACCTCAGCCCTGATCCCCAAATCCTTCAAGGCGTCCAGCGCAAGCTGCACCACGGCTTCGCTGTCGGAAATCCGGAATGAGGCGTATTCCTGTTTGGATTCCCACTCCAGGCTGGCCGCTCCAAATTCGTATTTGTGCCGCTGCACAGCGCTTTTGGCAGCGTGCCGGATATTGGCGGTAACCTGTTCCAGCTTTTGGGGATTGTGGCTGCGTGCCTCGCCTTTCAGTTCCACGGAGTTGGGAACAATGTTGGTCGCTTTGCCGCCTGAGATGATGCCCACGTTGCAAGTGGTTTCATTGTCGATGCGGCCTAAAGGCATGGCGGCAACGGCTTCGGCGGCCACGCGGATGGCGTTGATCCCTTTTTCGGGTTCCACCCCCGCGTGCGCCTCCTTGCCCGTGATCACCATCCGGATTGAGTTCTGGGCCGGCGCTCCCACCACCAGGTCACCAACCCGATGGGCGTCCAGAGCATAGCCAAAAGCCGCGCGCAGCTTGCTTTTGTCAAAATGTTTGGCCCCCAGAAGGCCGACCTCTTCTGAAACCGTGACCAAAACCTCGATGGGCGCGTGTTCTTGCCCGCTCTCCACCACATCCTTGATGCCCATGACGATCTCGGCCAGGCCGGACTTGTCGTCTCCACCCAAAACGGTGGTCCCGTCTGTGTGGATGCGGCCCGCGGTGATCGAGGCCTTAACGCCGAGGCCTGGTTTCACGGTATCCGCGTGAGCGCAGAAAAGGATGGGTTTTTGGTCTGCCCGACCCGGGATCAGGGCATGCAGGTTACCCGCGTTGCCTCCAGTGAGGGTGTGGGCGTCGTCTTCAAAAACCTCCGCTCCCAAAGCGGCCAGATCGGTTTTCAGGCGATCGATCACAGCGCGTTCATCACGTGATTCGCTGTCGATTGCCACCAGTTCCAGAAAATATCGGATCACATCGTCGTGCATTATTGTCTCCATACGGATTGTAGTGTGTTACGCCACTTATTCTGCCATTGTCTTTTTTGTCAAAAACTATTTGCGTGCCTGCGCTACCACCGTCCTGCCACAATTTTCTATATACAGATATCCTCTTTTATCAGTTATTGTGTTTTACCCTGAAACAACCTCCACAAGGCGCATGGGGATGTTTTGGGTCAACGCCCAGCTCAGGTTTTGCTCAAGTTTTCGCGGAAGGATTATGTGACTTTCTACCTTGCGGCACAATCTGTTAACCAATAATATGTCAGGCTGGTGCCACTTCCTTAGCCGTCTTTTCTTCACCCCTTGCCAGCCTCCCGTATTATTCCCCCATGCCATGCGGGTATTATTCGGGAGGCAACTTATAGGCAAAATGGACAGGGCTAAGGATGTATGCGGAAAAACTTAGCTTGACAGGAAATCCCGGTATTCTGGAAGCTGTTGAGATTATGATGAACCCACTGGAAGAAAAAGTGAATCCTCCTTTTGACTTTACCCTGAAAAGCATGATCGACAGGTCCTGCGAACTATACAACCGCAGGCCGGCATTATCAAACGTGGATGGCGAACCCATAACTTATGGCGAAATGCGCAAGCATATCGATGGCCTGGTGCGCATGATGAAAGAGCAAGGCATCGTGAAAGGCGACAGGGTGGCGCTTTTGGGCCAGAATATGCCGAACTTGGGCATTGCCTATCTGGCCATTACCTCCATGGGCGCTGTGGTGGTGCCCATCCTCACGGATTTTCACGTGAACGAAATCCTGAACATTCTGCGCCATTCCGAGGCCAGGATGGTCTTCGTTTCCGGCGCCCATTACGACAAAATCGGCTACGCGGACCTGGACCCCAGGATCACCCTGGTGGCCCTCGACAACTTTGAACTCTTGGAACACAAAGCTCCCAAAGACCTGATTGGCGGCCTTATCTACGAGCCACTTAAACAGTTGCAGAAGCTAAGCAGCCGCGCCCTCAAGGCAGTGGGGCTGTTCGACGGCAAAGTCCACGAGGACGACCTTGCCGCGCTGATCTATACTTCCGGCACCACCGGGTTTTCCAAGGGCGTGATGCTGAGCCACAAAAACCTGGTTCTGGATGCCTGGATCACCACCCAGTTCCAGCCGGTGAAGGTAACGGACCGCCTGCTTTCGGTTTTGCCGCTCTCCCACACCTATGAATGCACGGTGGGGTTCATCATTCCGATGATGTGCGGCGCCTGCATTTACTATCTGGACAAACCGCCCACGGCGCGGGTGCTGGTCCCGGCCATGCAAAAGATCAAGCCCACAATGATCCTCACAGTGCCGCTGATCATCGAAAAGATATTCAAGATGCAGGTGCATCCGCAACTGACAGCCAATCCGCTGTTCCGCAACCTCTACAAAATGCCGCCTACCCGGAAGCTGCTGCACAAGCTCGCCGGCAAGAAACTGATGAAGACATTCGGCGGCCAGTTGCATTTCTTCGGCATCGGCGGAGCGCTGCTATCCTGGGAAGTGGAACGCTTTCTGAACGAAGCCGGCTTCCCCTACGCCATCGGCTATGGGCTAACGGAAACGGCGCCGCTGATCGCCGGCAGCAATCCCCAGTCCACGCGCTTCCGTTCCACCGGCCATGTATTGGAGCATCTGCAGGTGCGCATTGACAATCCCGATCCCAAAACCCGCATCGGCGAAATCCTTGTGAAGGGTGATTCGGTGATGAAAGGTTATTACAAAGACCCTCAGCGCACAGCGGAAGCCTTCACGGAAGACGGTTTCTTCCGCACCGGCGACCTTGGCATCCTGCGCAAAAACCGTTACCTCTATATCATCGGCCGCACTAAAAACGTGATCGTAGCCGCCTCCGGAGAAAACATCTATCCCGAGGAGGTGGAAAACAAGCTGAATGAACACGAAGCCGTCCTGGAATCCCTGGTGCTGGAAGTGGGCGGACAGCTCACCGCGCGTGTCTTCCTAAACCCCGAATACCTGGAAAAACACTACCATCCGGACAAAACAGGCAGCGTTGGCTATCAGAGAAATCTGAACCTTCTCCTGGAAGAGATCAAGACGGCTACCAACCTCAACCTCTCCGCCTTTTCGCGAATTAAAAAGATAGTCCAACAGCGGGAACCTTTCGAAAAGACGGCTACGCAGAAGATTAAGCGTTTCCTCTATCAGTGAGGCCTGAAAGAGTTTGGAATGTTATTTGCAACATCGAAACAAGTTATGATTGTGTATGTGCCCGGCCTGTTGGCCCAAACGGAAGTAAGGCGGGGGTCTATTCATAGGAGTATCGTGACACGTATTATTTTATTGATGATGGTTATGGCCGCCATGGCTGCCTCACTGGGAGCGGGGCCAACCAGCCTGACCCTTGGCAATATCAGCTTTGACCTGAGCATCCAGGCTGATAAAAGGATGAACGAATACAGTTATCCGGACCTGGTTTTTACTCCCTCCAGACAGGATTGGCCTGACAGCACGGTGATCGTGTTCTCATCCCCCGAACTGGACCTCAAGGTTAAAGTTTCGCCCGTGAATTCCTATCTTTCCCAAGCCTGGTTTTTCGACGTTCGTGCTGATTTCAAGCAGGAAACCTGGCTTCACGAGCTGATCCTGACCATGGACAATCCCCAGGCTCCGGTGAGCGCGGAGCTGAAAGGCGTGAGAGCCATCCAGAGCCGTGATCCCAGCCTCAACCGCACGATCGGGCCCTTCATGGACAAGGCAGTGGAATTCTCTAACGGGGACGAACGCTTCTGGATCGTGGCTTCCGGCTATGCCGGCTGCGAAGGGGTGGAAGGCCTCAGTGCCAACCAGATCGTGCTCTATGATTACCGCGCCCATTTCTTCCGCCAATTCGACCAGGTCACCCGGCTGAACAGCCTGCTGCGCAACGCCATGTACAAACAGGCTGGGGACTCACATCGCTGGGGTTTCCTGCTCTTTAGCGAAAAACCCCTGCTGCTGGACATAAACCGCTGGCCGGGCGACCGCAAAGCCGCTCTCTGCATCAGCAACGACGCTGACGATGAATCACTTAACCGACTAAAGGCAGTGTTTGAAGGCAGCAACAACCCCGCCAATCCACGTTATTACACCAAAGGCTTTTTCGCCAGAAACATTCCCATCTCCACCACCATCTTCGGTGTGAACCAACCCACTCTGGGGGACATGTGGAATTTGATCCACGCAAATGGAAACCGCATAGGCTGGCACACTTACACAATGCAGGAGGACCCACCTGGAAGCAACGAGCAGGCCATCCTTCATGACCTCGCGCACCTGAACATCCGTTGCTGGATAGACCACTCCGTGCCTTTCAACCCGGAAGACATAGCCTATAACGGCCTCTATCCGGACAGCCTGCAATTCGTGGGCGATGTGATCAACCAAAGCAACATCGACTACATCTGGCCTGGCGACACCCCACATACAAATCCCTTCAACGCATATGACGAAGCCTGGCGTCTGCCACACCGGGTTTACGAAGCCACTTCCCTAACCAAGCCAGTTTGGTTCTTTGGCCGTACCAGATGCGAGGTTTGGGAGTATCACGGCATCTACAACCCCCTGAGTATGAAATATATGATGACCCCGGACAACCTGGACGCCCTAATCGCCGCACGGGGGCTGCATATCGCCTATACCCACCTCTGCCAGTGGCAATCAGACACCGTCTACAGCTTTTGGCGAGTCTCTCCCACCGGAGACTACGAAATCCGCGACGAAGTGGACGACATGCTACAGATGCTGGACTATTACCGCAACCACAGAGGCCTGTGGATCGCCCCGCTGGAAGACATCTTCGACCGCATGCTCGACATCGAGGAAGTGAAGATCACAGCAGTTGAAACAACCCCGCTGGAAAATACTTTCAAAGTCACCATGGCCAGCAACGCGGCGCGGGATCTGCATGAACTCAGCCTGTCATATCAAGACGATGGTTACAGCGTGGATATTTTCCCTGCTGGCAGCGAGGAAATCCTTTTTATCTCAGATCATAGCGGGCACGGGGATGTTCCGGAATCCTTATTCAAAGTGAATTACCATGGTGGCCAACTGGTTGTGACCAAATCCTATGACCTGACGGTGGAGCCAATGCTGGTGGAAATTTATAACATTCGCGGCCAAAAGGTGCTGAGCAAGGATTTCAGCTTCAACCATACCGAACACGTAATTCCTTTCGCGGACAAGGCTTCAGGTGTCTATCTCGCGCGGTTGAAGCCTTTGAAGGGAACTTCGGTTCTGTTAAAATTCAGCGTGGTGAAATAGCTCAGTCGCTCACGCGGAGGGTGATGCCGCCCAGGAAAGAAATCCCGGGCTGAGGCACATAGGCGTAAACTGAATAGCTGCGGTTTAGGACGTTGCGAACGCTGAAATGGGGAGAAAGGGTCCAGCCCCGTAGTTCTATGTTCACCGCCGTACCCAGATCCAGCAGGGCGTAACCGGGCAGGGGCGAAGAAAGATTGTCCGGAGTTGTAAACTGCTCCCCCGTAAACCGGTAGGAGCTCCAAAAATTGAACCTAGGCCAGTTCAGGTCCAGTTTTAAAGTATAGCTCAGCTCCGGCGTGTACATCAGCCGCGGAGCGCTGTCGGGTGATTCTGTGCTGAGGTCGAGGGCATTGGTTATCAGCGTAGCCCCGGATAGATTCAGCCACTCCAGCGGTTCCCATCCGGCTTCGAGTTCGAGGTTGCGAATCCTCGCCCGACCGATGTTCAGGGGTTTCCAGACGTTGCCGAACATCTGCACCTGGCGCCACTGGATGAGGCTGTCGATGGTGTTGTGATGCCATGTGGCGCGTAAGTTGAAGGCGCCCAGACGATTGTCCAGCCAAAGCTGCCATCCTTTCGACCTCTCACTGGCGAGGTTAGGATTGCCGATGGCCTGCGAATCGCCCTTCCAATACAGATCATAGGGCGAGGGCAGGGCGAAGGATGTACCCAAAGTCCCACCCAGCGTGCTTTCTACATAACCGAAGCGTTTAACGCTGCCCTCCAGACGCCAGCTTAGGTTGTCTGTCGAGCTGGCGTGGTCGTAACGCAGGGCTCCAGCGCAGTTGCAGGCTATGTCACCAAGATCGAGTTCCATCGCGCTCTTCAGGCTGGCATTGGCAAAACCGGAGCGGTGCTCAAGGTCATTGGCCGGATGCAGCAAATTCTTATTCTGATAACGCTCAGAACCCAGTTCCGCGGCCAGTCCTGCCGTCAGCTTCAAACCTGCGGTGAGGTTAAATTCCTTGCCAAAGCTGCCCCTAAGGCCTGTGTTGAGAAGCTGTTGCCTGTATTGGGAGAGGAAAACCGGCAGGGGAGCCTGGGTGTTGTCATACAGGGTGCCGTCATGGTTCATCCAGGCCAGCAAATCGGCTTTCAAACCCAGCAGCAGTGAACTAAGAGTGAAGCGGTTTCGATTGGTGTAACCCTCTAAAAATGCATAGCGATAGACTTCCGAAAAATTCACCGTTCCCGGAAGTTGCCGATGGAAGGACACGTAATCGCTCTGGAGGCTGAGCCGGGCTTGGTTGAAGTAGGTGGAAAGCGAGGCGGAAAGGGAGTTTTGGCGCTTGGCGTTGTTTTCGCGGATGAAAAGGCTGTCCGGTGCCCACCAGTCCGGCATTTTGTAGGGAAAATCGTTGTCCGTGTCCAGATGCGAGGCGTTTATCCTCAGATCCCAGTTCCTGTATGAGGTGCCAAAAGCCAGCGTGGTCTGGGCGTGACCGAAAGAACCGAGTTCCGTGCCTAGGGAAAAGTCTGACCTGCCCGTGTTCCGACCCTGTCTGGAGCGAATGTTCAAAATTCCGCCAATAGCGGAGCCGCCGCCATAGACGGAGGCGTTGTTTTTGATCAGTTCGATCGATTCGATGTTCTCCGCGTCGATCAGGGAAAGGTCATAACTTTCGCCATCGGGGTTGAGGGCCACGCCATCCAGAATGATCAGGCTGTGGCGTGGCAGATTGCCCAAAATGGAGATGCCCTGATTTTCCCCGGCCAGGCGCACGTCACCGGAATGGGTTGAAGCGCTTGATGTTAGCACATCCCCAGCCAGGTAATAATGCCGGTCAGGGTCCACGGGCAAAGCCACCCTGTCCACCGGCGGCGAGAAGATGTCCCAGGCGCTTTCGCTGACGATTATCTTGGGCAATACCACCGGCTCCGGCTTCAACGTGACCCGCTTTCCCACTTTCGCCACCGCCAGGATCCGGGACTGGTAGCCCAAACGGTTAAAAGACAGGGAATCCGCCTTTGTGGAGATTCTGAACATTCCGTCTTCGGAGCTGTAAATCTGTATCAGTCCGTCTGATATAAGCACCGAGGAAATGCCTTTCCCGGAAGGGTTGACGACTTGGCCCTCGATCACAGCCGAGTTCAAACCCGTCACCATCACAAGTAAAAGGAGAGGAAATAGAATTCTTTTCATAATGAGTTAGGATATAAGAGGTTGGGTTTGCCGCTGGCCGGGTTGAGCATGGTCTGCAGTTCCATGCCAAACAGCTCTCGCAGCAGCTCCGGGCGCATCATTTCCTCCGGGGTTCCGCTGCCCAGCACTTTCCCCCGGGCCAGAAAGACCATTCGGTCGGCAAAATTGGCTCCCAGATTGAGGTTGTGGGAGATGAGCAAAATGCCTTTTCCGTTGTCGCGAACTATCCGCTGCAGCAAGGCCATGATCTCCACCTGGTGGTTGATGTCCAGTTGGGAAAGAGTCTCGTCCAGAAAAATGTAAGGCGTATTCTGTGCCAGCGCCCGGGCGATCAGCACCCGCTGTTTTTCGCCGCCGCTGAGCTGGGAATAGAATCTGTCGGCCAAATCACTCAGTTGCAATTGCTCCAGCACCTCCTCCACAGCCTCCAGATCAGCCGGAAGCCAGCTCTGCATAAGGCCCAGATAGGGATAGCGTCCCATCAGCACGATGTCACGCACCGGATAATCGAACTGAAACACGCTTTCCTGCGGCACGAAAGCTATAAGGCGGGCCAGCTCGGAACGCTTGTAAGCATTGAGAGGCTTGCCCTGGAGGCGTATTTCGCCTTCCAGCGCCGGAAGAAAACCCAGCAGCGCGTAAACCAAGGTGGATTTCCCCGCACCGTTTGGCCCCACCAAAACCGTGAACTCATCGCCCGCCAGGCTCAGGTCCAGTTCCCTGAGCACCATCTTGTCATCGTAGGCGCAGCCAAGCTTTGTTACTTCGATCATATCATCTTCCAAAGCCAGTTTCTGCCGGAGGCTAATTCTGTCAATGGCGGAGAAAAGCCCGGGGATTTTCCTTGCCTTGGATAGCCTAGCAAATTACTATATGTTCAGAAGAACATGCCAAGGAGAAAAAATGGCCGTTAGCACAAGGACAGAATATGCCCTGAGGGCCTTGCTGGAGATTCCTGCCAAATCAAGCGTTTCCGCGAATCTGATTTGCGAACGCCAGCAGTTGCCCAAAAAGTATGTGGAGCATTTGCTTAGAGCGCTCAAAAAGGCTGGACTGATCGCCAGCAGCCATGGATCGCGCGGCGGCTATACCCTGGCCCGACCGGCAGGCCAGATAAGCCTTTACGACATCATGAAAGCCGTGAAAGACCGCAATCTGGAACTGGACTGCGGTATGGGCAAGCAGTTCTGTTTGGGAGATGACTGCACCCTGCAGCCGCTGTTCAGCGATCTGGCAGCCAGGCAGCGCGACCTGTTCAGGAAATACAGTCTGTCCCGCATCTCCAAAATCTTCAAACAGGAGAAAGAATGAATCCCGGAAAGATATATCTTGATAATTGCGTAACCACACCACTGGCTCCGGAAGTTTTGGAAGCCATGCGTCCTTACTTCAGTGAGCGATTCTGGTATCCATCCCCCTTTGTCAGCACCGGCGAGGCCACCAGCTCGGCGCTTTCGGGATGGCATGAAGCGATAGCCAAAACCCTGAACGCCACCGGTCCCGAGATTCATTTCACCTCCGGCGGCACTATGGCCAACAACATTGCCATCAAAGGCCTGGCCTGGGCTCACAGCTCTGCCGGCAAACACGCCATTGTTTCCGTGGTGGATTATCCGGACCTGCTCACCAACGCCGCCTGGCTGGAAAAACAGGGCTTCGAAGTGACCTATCTGGAGCCGGATTCCGAAGGCCTGGTCAGCGCGGACAAACTGAAAGCGGCCATCCGTCCGGATACCATCCTCTTTTTGAGCACTATCGTGAACCACGTTGTGGGCACCATCCAGCCCATCGAAGCCTACGGCAGGGTACTGGCGGAAGCCGGGCACCGGATATTCTGGCATGCCGATGCCGGACAGGCCTATGGCAAGCTGCCTCTGGACGTTAGAGCCCTGGGCGTGGACACCCTCAGCATTTCAGCGCACAAAATCCACGGTCCGCAGGGCATTGGCGCCCTCTACGTGAAAAGCGGCATCAAACTGGCCCAGGTCATCCACGGCGTGAACCGCCTCGATCCTCTACAGACCGGAGGCCTGAGCCTGGCTTTGATCGCCGGGTTTGTGAAAGCCGCCGAACTTACTTTCGCCGATCTGGACGCCACCACAAACAAACTCAGAGAGCTTTCTGACCATCTGTTGCGGCGTTTGGAAACCACCATCCCGGAGATAGAGCTGAACGGCCCCCGCGGCGAAGGGCGCGCCTGCCACAACATCAATGTCTCCATTGCCTACATCGAGGGCGAGGCCATCACCATGATGCTGGACATGCAGGGCATCACGGTTGCCACAGGTTCAGCCTGCGCGTCCCAGGGCCTGAAAGCCAGCTATGTGCTTATGGCAATGGGCAGAAACCACGTGCAGTCACATGGTTCAATGAAATTCACCCTATCCAGATACAACACCAAAGAGGAAATCGATTTCGCGGTGGAACGCCTTGCCGAAATCACGGCTTCGCTGCGCCAGCGCAGCCCCCTCTACCGCTCAACCCATCCCGAGGAGAAATAAATGCAATATTCACAGAAGGTTCTGGACCACTTCATGCGCCCCCGCAACGTGGGCAAAATGGAAGACCCGGACGCCCAGGCCACTGAGGGCAGCCCGGCTTGCGGCGACCAGGTTACGGTTTATCTGAAGATAGATGAAGAATCCAAAACGATAGAAGACATTAGTTTCCTTTCCTACGGCTGCGCCTCCAACATTGCCACCGCGTCCATCATCACAGAACTCGCCAAAGGCAAAACCCTCGATGAAGCGAAAAAATTAAGCTGGCGCGACGCCATGGAAGCCTTGGACGGCCTGCCGCCGGTGAAGGTCCATTGTTCCGTGCTGGCAGCCGACACATTGCAAACCGCCATCTCGAACTACGAAATCGCCCACGGCCTCAAGGAAGTTCCCAACTTTGGCAAAGACACCATCGTCGAAGAGCTCAAAAAGATCATCTATCCCCAGGTGGGAGAGGACATAGTTTCCCTCAAAATGGTCAAATACGTCGGCTTCGACAACGGCGATGTGCTCATCGACATGAACATGATGAGTTTCGACGAATGGCGCGAAAACGTTGCCGAGGAGATTCGCGAGCATCTGAATAAGTATCCGGAAGTTAAGAACATCCAGATAAACTTCCCCTGATCCCTTTCTATTATAAGAGCCAGGCGGGATCAACACCCCTTTGCGGATGGAGGTCCCGCCGTTTGTTTATGCTCTCTTTCAAATCTGGCTGTTGGTAGAAGGAGACGTCGACCTTCCACTCAGCCTGGAGTCCAGCGAGCCTGCGAACTTGGACTACAGGAGCTATTGCTGCCGTCGATGCTCGTTCCTCGCTCGACGCCAGCATATAGCCGTGTAGAAGCGATGCCGACCGGCCGTTAAGGCGCTTTCCTATTTCCCAGTCGCGCCACCCGCATGATGCCCGCATTTGATGCGAGGATCATACGGGTGGCGTGGGAGGGGGATAAACGAAGGCGCTAAGGGTGTGGCTGGCAGGACAGCGCGGCGGGCAGGCAATTAGGGCTATCTTTCAAATCAAGTGAGCGCTTTGCTCGACCCAAAAAAGCCCGGAGGGATTTGCCCACTCTAATTGAAAATGAGCCGAAAAGTAAATCATTTCTTCAGCTATCGTGCTGTTGAATAAGGATAATACGAGTCCGGTTGAATATTTTCCTTGACCGCACCACCAATCGTCGGCAGGCTACATCCAGCTTGAAAATCAAGCAAGACTCAACCGGGAAAGTACCCGCGCCAGCCTGAGGTATTTCCAGCAACCTGAGGCTGGCTGAGCAATGAACGCAACACCTTTATAGGGAACAAAATATGGACTACAAGGAACATTACCGCCAGGACGCGCTGGTTTTCGATTATTTTCGCCGCGAAAGACTCACCCCGGGGGAAATCCGCAGGACACAGTACACCCTTTCGCTATGCGAGATCAGACCGGGGATGCGTGTTTTGGATGTGGGCAGCGGCAGGGGCTGGTTCAGTCTGGCCGCGGCAAAGCTGGGGGCAGAGGTGACCGCTTTGGACCTCAGCGAGGAAAACCTGGACAGAATAAAGAGGGAAAACCCATCAATCAGAACAGTTTGCGCTGACGCCTGCGCGATCCCGGACATGGGGAAATTCGACCTCATCGTTACCCTGGAGGTTCTGGAACATCTGATTGAGCCGGAATTGGCTCTGCGCAGCATCCTGGAAAGGCTCAGTCTGGACGGAACGCTTTTGGTGACAGTGCCTTACAAAGAAGTTATCCGCTATTCGCTCTGCATCCACTGCAACAAAAAAACTCCCATGAACGCGCATCTGCACAGCTTCGACCGGGAATCCCTGAGTGCCTTGCTGGTGAAAAGCGGCTTCCGGACGAAGGCAACGAAACGCTTTTACCACAGGGCCTTGGAGCTTTTCAAAATCAATGCCCTCTGTCGCCGGTTTCCCCTGGGCCTGTGGAAAATCCTGGACCGGCTGGCGGGAATCTCAGGCGACAGATACAGCTATCTGGCCATCAAATCCTGTCCCGGAATACAAAGATAATCAGTAAGTTAGTTTAATTCTCCGGAAGCTAGGGCACGAATGTACGTGAGGGTTTGGACGGCGTTGATGTTGGCGTCCAGGATGTTTATATCGGGGTTCACAAAATCGGGGTAGGCGAGGTTTGGCGCCAGCAGGGTGGACACTTTGGTGTGGAGGTAGCCGTTCCGGTCACGGTAATCCAGAAAGCGTCCGTAACGCTGATCGGAGAGGTTTCCGGACACGGCGCGCTGGTATCTTCGGTGCAGCTTTTTTCCCAGCGGATAGTCGTTGTAGGCGGGCAGGGGCACGCTCTGGTATTTTCTTGTGTATTGGTTCATCAGTTCACGGCCCAGTCTAAGATCGAGGGGCACGCGAGTCCAAAAACCGATGTAATCCATGTCCCAAAGCGGCATGCGCCAGTCGAGGCCGAAGAAATCGTAGATGCGTAGAGAATTAACGTAGAGCCGGCTTTGGCGCTGGCGCCAGTCCCATTCGTCGTAGAATGAGGCCGCTATCGGGGTTTGGATGGTCTCCGGCAGTTGGAGGCTTTCTTGCACCCGGGCGCCGAAGAGCTTGTGTCGCTGGTCGTTGGCACATGGCCAAAGGTCATAGTGGTCGCGCAGGATTAGATCCAGGAGTTCACGCCGGGTGAGTTCCTCACGGTTGGCAAGAATCAAGGGCAGGCCAGCGCCCTGGGAAAATCCGCCGGAATGACCGGGCACGATAATGGCATCTGATGGGATTTGTTCCCGTTCCAGCAAGGTTTTTATGGCCAGCCAGTCATGCACGTGGGGCAGGGAACTGAGGTTGGTGCCGAAGCGGAAATAACGGCGCATCTCCTCTGATCGGTAGGCCTTATACCACATGTGGCGGTTTTGTTGCACGATCAGCCAGGGCAGGTTCAGGAATTTGGCTACCTTGCGCGATGTTACAGCTTCGTCATGCAGAGAATTGCCAAAAGTGTAGCAGATCACCTTGGGATAGCCCAGGCGCTTGAGCATCACCGCGATCAGGCGCGAATCCAGCCCTCCGCTGAGCGGAACCACCAGAACGCGGCCATTCGCAGACTGGATCAGGCGTTCGAAGACCCGCAGGTGCATCTGGTCCAGCGCCTCGAGGGAATCATGAAGAGGCTCAAATTGCTGACGGTAAACATAATATTCGCCGATCCGGAGGCTTTGGCTGAGCTTGTTCCAGATTAGATACTGTCCGGCCTGCAACTGTTTGATATCGCTTACCAAGGTGTCGCCGAGGCAGGTGTAACCGGCCAGCAAAAACTCTGCCAGGGCCTGTTCATCCAGAGGCGGATCGCCCAGGCGGGAACGGAGATCGTGGGCGTTCATGCTGAGCAGCAGCCTGCCGTTCTTGAGGGCGTAAAAGAGAGGCAGGGAGCGGACCCTATCCACCGCGGCGAGGATTAAGTCCTCAGTTTCCAAGGCCAGGCGAAAGCAGCCGTCAGCGGCTTTGAGTATCTCAACAAAGCGTTCTTCGGAGCAGTCCGCGGGAAAAACCGTTCCGGGATTCCCCTCGTAAAACTCGCCGGCATGCCAGAGATAACCGGTATTGAGTTCTGTCAGGGTCTTTTCCATAAGGCTTTTACATCCTCTGTGTCGATGGCAAAGAGATCGCGCCAGCTAAACTTCTCCCTTCCCAGAAACAGCGCCAGGTAAAAGATTCCGTAACCCAGATAGGAAATGCTGGAGGCAAAGGCGGCGCCAAAGATGCCCCAGCGCGGTATGAGCAGGAAGTTGAGCCCCACGTTCACGATGAGGGTGGCCAAAGTGGTGTAAAGATGGACCTTGGGACGGCCCAGAGTGAAGAAATACTGCATCCCCACCTTGGCTAGAGAGGCGAATACAGCCCCGCCCAGCAGCACCATGACGCTGGAAACAGCGCCGGCATAAGCCTGTCCGTAAATCACCGGAATCAATAAACTGAGCGGAATCCCCACCAGAGCCAGGGCCGTGCAGATATAGAATGTGAGTTTGAGGGTGCCGGCCATGATGGAACGGGCTACTCCGGGTTCGGAGGTGTTGTAAAGCTTGCCCAGCAGGGCGCTGCTCACACTTATTGGCACCAAAAACAGCAGTTCCGCCAAGGTCACGGCAATACTATATACACCGAGTTCGCTCACATTCAGCATTTGCTTGATCATAAACTGGTCCGCGCGGAGATGGAGAAAGGAACATACAGCGCCCAACCAGAGAATTCCACCATAGGATAATTCGGCTTTGACCAAGCCGAGGTCCAGCGCTGGAGCATAGTTTTGCCCCACGCCAAAGCCCAAAAGAACGGCATTGAGAAACATACCCAACACTGTCACGGCGAAAAAACTGAGCGGCGTAAGAGTCCCGGCGAACCAGAGAATCAGGATCAGAGCGCTTTTTAGCAAAAACACGATGATGATCTTGCGGTTGCTTTCAAGGATGCGCTCATCCCCAATATACCAGGAATGGAGGTTGGTGTAGGCAAGGTCAGAGCCCACAAACAGCAATCCGCCCAGGATGTAAGTCCAGCCATAAGATGCCAGGACCAAGCCCCTGGCGCGGAGGAAGATGAGCACAGCAGTAATGGTTCCGAACAGTAAGCCCAAGGTGGTGAGGTTCACACTGAAAAGATGTCCGGAAGGCACTCCGCCGCGCTTCATGAAATACATGTTGGCGTTGTTCAGTCCCAGATGCCCAAAATCGCCTATCAATGTAAAAACCAAAATGATGTAGGCCACATAGCCCATGCCCTGTGGACCCAGCACCTGGGCTGTGATCACGCTGGTGGCGAAACCGATTACGATCCGCAGAACCTGGTTGATCAGGTTGCTGGCGATATTGGCTTTGAATCCCATGGTTTCAATGGGTTGCGGACTGCGCCGGTCTCAGCTTAAGGCATCCCGCAAGGTTCAGAAGATCTCCGGCTGGTAATCAGAGGGTTTCACACCCAGGTGCTTATAAGCCTTGAAGGTGGCCTTGCGGCCTTGGGGCGTGC
>Ga0209719_1001068_pt1 | contig 36037 bp, 30 predicted proteins | sample AD_JPNAS2_MetaG_FD_184421 | JGI IMG/M metagenome (GOLD analysis project Ga0209719, IMG submission 184421) | Active sludge microbial communities of municipal wastewater-treating anaerobic digesters from Japan - AD_JPNAS2_MetaG (SPAdes) (version 2) | ecosystem: Engineered > Bioreactor > Anaerobic...
GGCTTTCACCCTCTCCGGCCGGCCTTCCCAGGACCGTTTTGCTACGAGCGCGCTTTATGACTGCACGGGGCAAGCCCCGCCGCGGCCCTACAACCCCGCCGCCCCGAGGGACGCCGGTTTGGGCTCCTCCCCGTTCGCTCGCCGCTACTGGGGGAATCTCGTTTGATTTCTTCTCCTGCTGGTACTCAGATGGTTCACTTCCCAGCGTATGGCCCGCGGCCGCTATCCATTGACGACCGCGTGCATGGCATCTCGCCATGCGGGTTACCCCATTCGGACATCCGCGCATCTTCGGGTATAGGCCCCTACACGCGGCTTTTCGCAGCTTATCACGTCCTTCCTCGCCTGACGGCTCCAAGGCATCCTCCGTGGACCCTTATTCACTTGACCATGTCACTCTTTCAATCCCTTCGCTATATGATCTCTTCCAAGAAGAGATGCTCTGTAAAAAAACCTGGTGCTCTTGCAACCAGAAATGGGACTGATAAGACTTGAACTTATGACCTCGTGCTTATCAGGCACGCGCTCTAACCACCTGAGCTACAGTCCCAATCGACAGAAATATCAGAGAAGAGAAGAGTTGATTTGGAAGCGAAGGGCTTTATATTGCAGGACTTGCACCTGCTGGCCGACGGCCTTCTGTCGGCGAGCCCTGTGAGCGGGCGCGCCTGCCTTTCTTGTCAGAAAGGAGGTGATCCAGCCGCACCTTCCGGTACGGCTACCTTGTTACGACTTCACCCCCCTCGCCGAACGTACCTTCGGAACCGCCCCCCCTTGCAGGTTGGGCTGGCGACTTCGGGCACCCCCGACTCGGATGGTGTGACGGGCGGTGTGTACAAGGCCCGGGAACGAATTCACCACGCCATGCTGATGCGTGATTACTAGCGATTCCAACTTCATGGAGTCGAGTTGCAGACTCCAATCCGTACTGGGACCGGCTTTGGGCGATTCGCTCGGCCTCGCGGCCTCGCTGCGCTCTGTACCGGCCATTGTAGCACGTGTGTAGCCCAGGACATAAGGACCATGATGACTTGACGTCGTCCCCACCTTCCTCCGGTTTGTCACCGGCGGTCCCGCCTGAGTGCCCACCCAAGGTGGTGGCAACAGACGGCAGGGGTTGCGCTCGTTGCGGGACTTAACCCAACACTTCACAGCACGAGCTGACGACAGCCATGCAGCACCTGTGCGCCGGCCCCGAGGGGCGCGCGCCTTTCGACGCGCTCCCGGCGCATGTCAAGCCCTGGTAAGGTTTCTCGCGTATCATCGAATTAAACCACATGCTCCACCGCTTGTGCGGGCCCCCGTCAATTCCTTTGAGTTTCACCCTTGCGGGCATACTCCCCAGGCGGTGCACTTAATGCGTTGACTGCGGCAGCGAGGTTGCCCCCGCCGCCTGGTGCACATCGTTTACTGTGCGGACTACCAGGGTATCTAAACCTGTTTGCTCCCCGCACCTTCGCGCCTCAGCGTCAGTACATGGCCAGACGGCTGCCTTCGCCATCGGTGTTCCTCCAGATATCTACAGATTTCACCCCTACACCTGGAATTCCGCCGTCCCCTCCTGTACTCAAGCCGCCCAGTATCCGGCGCACCCCCCAGGTTGAGCCTGGGTCTTTCACGCCGGACTTTGGCGGCCGCCTGCACGCCCTTTACGCCCAATGATTCCGAACAACGCTCGCCCCCTACGTGTTACCGCGGCTGCTGGCACGTAGTTAGCCGGGGCTTATTCCGGGATTCACGTCATCGGCCGCCCATTGCCTGGCAGCCTCGTTCCCCCTCCCGAAAAGAACTTTACAACCTCACGGCCTTCTTCGTTCACGCGGCGTCGCTCCGTCAGGCTTTCGCCCATTGCGGAAGATTCTTAGCTGCTGCCTCCCGTAGGAGTCTGGACCGTGTCTCAGTTCCAATGTGGCCGTCCACCCTCTCAGGCCGGCTACCCATCATCGCCACGGTGGGCCGTTACCCCACCGTCTAGCTAATGGGACGCGGACCCATCCCCCGGCGGCGCCGAAGCGCCTTTCCCGACGGCCGCTTGTGCGGCCGCCCTCGCATCCGGTATTGATCCAGGTTTCCCTGGGCTATCCCGAACCGGGGGGCAGGTTGTCCACGTGTTACTCACCCGTCCGCCGCTCTCGGGGGACCGAAGCCCCCCTGCCGCTCGACTTGCATGCTTAAAACGCGCCGCCAGCGTTCGTTCTGAGCCAGGATCAAACTCTCCGTCATATCAATCCCGGTCCCGAAGGACCGGATCCATACTCGTGGTGTTTGCCCCAGCAACCGACACAGCAGGCTGGCCCCGCTGTGCCCGAATTGACTAGGAAGCCCTCGATGGTCTTCCACTATTCCAATCTCTCTATCTTTCCCTACGCTCAACTGTCATAAAACATCCGGTTCGCTCTCGAACCTTCTTTCTCGCTCCCACTCCTGGTGAGGGGGAGGGCCTCATATACTACCCGACTTGCAACAACTCCGTCAAGGGACCTGAGCCCCGAGCCACAGTGCTTGAATCGCTATCAAGGCCAACAGCAACGGATATTACACAGTTGCGGCCTTTTTGTCCAGCACTTTTCCATTTATTTTTGAAGAAGTATTCAACTCATTCACTGGAAACATATTACATTTATCGTTCTTGGCATTGAGAAATTATTGAAATAGGACTATCGTAACCATACGGAGAGAGGAGAGCATCCCCATGCAGAATATTCGTAGTGCATTGGCACAAGATGTCCCGTATATCTACGAGATTGCATTGAAAACGGCGATGGCAGGCCTGGACGGCACCGACTATTACAGCGACAAGTTCCTCGTCGGACACTACTGGGCGGCCCCATACTTCTTCTATGAACCCGAGCTCTGCTTCATCGCGGTCAACGAGGTTGGCCGGCCCGCCGGCTACATCGTGGGCACCAGCGACACCCACGCCTTCAACCAATGGATGCAGGATGTCTGGTTGCCACCGCTGCAGGCGCACTACCGGAACCAGACCACCTTCAAGAGCGAAGCCGAGCATGATCTGCTCAAGCTCTTGTTCAAGGGCCCCGGTGAAGGGCTGTGGCAGAACCTCGGCTACCCGGCCCACCTGCACATCGACCTCTTGGAGGAGCTGCAGGGCAAGGGGCTCGGCAAGAGCCTGATGCAGACCTTCATCAAGATGGCCAAGGATCTCGGGGCACAGGGAATCCACCTCGGCGTCGACGGGCGCAACATCCGCGCCTTCGGCTTCTATGAGAAGATGGGATACACCATCCTGGAACATCAGAGCTGGGGATCGACCTTCGGCCTCAAGCTCTCTTGATCACGCATCGTCCGCTCCCCACTTGATGCCCAAGAACTCCAGGTCGCTGGCCATCCGGTTGATGGCGTTGGTCAGCCGCACCGCCCGCTTCTGGTCAAGCAGCGTCTGTTGCCCCGCCACCTGCATCCGGGAGACCACATCGAGCAGCGTCTGTTGTTGCCGCTCCAAGAGCGATACCGCCTGCTTCAGCTGACGGATGTACGGTACGACGATGTCGTCGACCGGCTGCGCGATGGGAAGATGCGCCTCATCAAGGAGATCGAAGCGCTCCAGGAACTTCGGCGCGTAAGCGTCGATGGAGAGGGTGCGCGTCACGAAGGAGGCGAACCACGGGGCCACATCCTTGTCGCCGTGGACGATGAAGGTGCGTGTGGGCTTCACCTTGAACGCCTCGATCCACGCGATCAACCCCTCTTGGTCGGCGTGGCCGCTGATGCCGGCCAGTTCGGCCACCTCGCAGCGTACGTCGATCTGCTCTCCAAAGATCGTCACATGGCGCGCCCCGTCGAGGATCGAGCGCCCCAGCGTCCCCCCGGCCTGGTAGCCGGAGAAGAGGACGGTGCACTCCTCTCTCCAGAGGTTGTGCTTCAGGTGGTGCTTGATGCGCCCCGCCTCACACATGCCGCTCGAGCTGATGATCACACAGCTTTCCTTGCGCTTGTTGAGCGCGATTGAATCGGCGACATCGACGACGGTCACCAAGGAGGGGAAGAGGATCGGGTTGATCCCCTTGTTCACCAACTCCATCGTCTCATCATCCATATAGCCGAAGAGATTGCCGGCGAAGACCCGCGTCGCCTTCACCGACAGCGGGCTGTCGACGAAGACGGGAATCTCCTTGGCCGAGGGGCAGAGCCCCTCCTCGATGATGACTCGCAGCAGATAGAGGATCTCCTGGGTGCGCCCGACGGCGAAGGATGGCACGATGACATTGCCTCCTCGCTTGAACGTGCGCTCGATGATCTCGGCCAACTCGGCGGCCCGCACCCGGGTGGGGACGTTGCTGCCCACCGCGTGGGGCGGCAGCTTGTGGACCCGGTTGCCGTAGGTCGACTCCATCACCACGAAGTCCGCCTCCTCGATATAGGTGGGATCCTTGATCAGCGGCTGGTCGAAATTGCCGATGTCACCGCTGAAGACGAGCTTGCGCTCCTCGCCTCCCTCACGGGCCCACACCTCGACGGAGGCTGAGCCGAGGAGGTGGCCGGCATCGCGGAAGCGCACCTTCAGGTGCTCATCGATCACACAGACCTCATCGTAGGAGCAGCGCTCGAAGTACGCCATCGCCTTCTGGGCGTCCTCGACGGTGTAGAGCGGCTCCACGGCCGGCTGGCCCGCCCGCCGCGCCTTGCGGTCCTTCCACTCCGCCTCCGTCTCCTGGATGTGGCCGCTGTCGGCGAGCATGATCTGGCAGAGGTCGACGGTGGCCGAGGTGGCGAGGATCCGACCGGTAAAGCCCCGCTTCACCAAGAGCGGGATCCGCCCGGTGTGGTCGATGTGCGCGTGGGTCACCACCAGGTAGTCGATGGATGCAGCATCGAAGGCCAGGTCGGTGCCGCACTCCTTCTCGTCGTTCCCCTGCAGAAGACCACAATCGATGAGCAGGCGCTTTCCCCCCGCCTCGACCAAGAAACAACTACCGGTGACCATCTGGGCGGCGCCCAAGAACGTTATGTGCATGCCTCTCTCCCCTTCCCTTCTAGGATACGATGATGAGGGCCGGTTGGCAACGTATCAAAGAAATGCAGAGGATCCTTTTACCGCCGATTCTCCGCTCCCTCACCCCTCACCGTCGCTTGCACATCGCGGTGGCTTTGGGTATCCTGAATGGCATAAGGAGGAGAGGGAGAGATGGATCAATTCAAACACCGCACCCAAGAGCTTCGGGTCAAGAGGACCATCGAGGCGCTGGGGAAGAACAACATCGAGGGCCACTTCGTCTCTACGATCGAAGAGATCATCCCCACCCTCAAGACGATGATGAGAGCGGGCTCCTCGGTCGCCACCGGCGGATCGGCCTCACTGGAGGAGGCGGGGGTGCTTGCATGGCTGCGAAGCGGCGACTTCACCTTCCATGACCGCTACAAACCGGGCCTCACTGATGAGGGGATGCGTGAGGTCTTCCTCAAGGGCTTCGACGCCGACACCTATTTGGCCAGCGCCAACGCCATCACGGAGAGCGGGGAGATCTACTGCGTGGACGGGAGGAGCAACCGCACCGCCGCGATGCTCTGGGGGCCGAAGCAGGTGATCCTCATCGCCAGTTGGGAGAAGATCGTCCCCGACCTGGTCAGCGCGATCCTCCGCGTCAAGACGCTGGCCGCCCCGGCCAATGCGATGCGGCTGGGCATCGACACCCACTGCACAAAGGAGGGGCGGTGCATGAGCCCCCGATGCAATGAGCGCTCCCTGATGGCCCTCCCCGCCGGAGCGTGCGAACACACCATCTGCTCGAACTACGTGGTCTTCTCCCGCCAGCAAATCAAGGGGCGGATGAAGGTCATCATCGTCGGCGAAAGCCTGGGATACTAAACAAGGAGTCACACCAATGAGTTCATCATTCACCTACTATGCACCGACCGAAGTGGTCTTCGGCCAAGATACCGAGACAAAAGCCGGCGCTCTCGTCAAGAAGTGGGGCTCAACGAAGGTCCTCCTCCACTACGGGGGGGAGAGCGCGAGACGAAGCGGCCTCTTATCTCGCATCAAGGCGTCGCTGGAGGCGGAGGGGATCGCCGTCGTCGAACTCGGCGGCGTGGTGCCCAACCCACGCCTCTCCTTGGTCCACACCGGCATCGCCCTCGCCCGGCGCGAAGGCGTCGATTTCCTGCTCGCCGTAGGGGGCGGCTCGGTCATCGACAGCGCCAAGGCCATCGGGTACGGCATCTACAACGAAGGCGAGGTCTGGGACTTCTACGAGCAAAAGCGCAGACCACAGGGGTGTACCCCGGTGGGCGCGGTGCTCACCATCGCCGCCGCCGGCAGCGAGATGAGCAGCTCAAGCGTCATCACCAACGAGGATGGGAATCTCAAGAGAGGCTTGAACACCGACTATTCACGCTGCAAGTTCGCTGTCATGAACCCGACGCTGACCTATACCCTGCCCCCCTATCAGACGATGAGCGGGGCGGTGGACATCATGATGCATACCATCGAGCGCTACTTCGTCGCCGGCTCCTCCATGGCCCTCACCGATGAGATGGCCGAGGCGCTCTTGAGAGTCGTCATGGCCTCGGCCAGGACGCTGAAGAGCAAGAGTGACGACTATGAGGCGCGGGCCAACCTGATGTGGGCGAGCTCGCTCTCCCACAACGGCCTCACCGGCTGTGGGCACGCAAGCCGCGGCGATTGGGCCCCCCACCAACTCGAGCATGAGATGGGCGGGATGTTCGATGTCGCCCACGGGGCGGGGCTGGCCGCCATCTGGGGCAGCTGGGCTCGCTTCGTCTACAAAGAGCGAGCCGACCGCTTCGCCCGCTTCGGACATCGGGTCCTGGGCCTGCCGGTCACCGGCGACGACCTCGCCGACGCAGAGCGGGCGATCGAGAGCCTCTTGGACTTCTTCCGGGAGATCGACATGCCCACCACCTTCGCCGAGCTGGGGATTCATCCGACGGCGGAAGAGATCAGTGAGATGACGGTCAAGGCGACGTACTTCGGCACGCGGACCCTCGGGGATGTGATGGTCCTCGGCAGCGAGGAGATCAAAGCGATCTTCACCGACGCCGCTCAGCGCTGAGGGGTATGCGTCCAGATATGGAGCAAGAGCTGTTGCTCCAGGGTGCGGCGCGGGCCGCCCCTCTCCCCATCGCGCCTCAAGCGCGCCAAGCCGTTGCGCCTCAAGAATGAGCGGTAGAGGCGGATGGCGGAGAGGTCATCGTCGTCGGCTCCCTCGAGCAGTTGCCCGGGGCGCAGCTTCAAGAGGCGCATCGCCTCACTCCGGCTCACCGTATCGATGCCTTCCTTCTCCATCAAGGTCTGGAGGTTGGAGAGCTGCTCATAGCTGAGTGAGAAGAGGAACTCATCAAGGGCCCACACCACCTCCTCCTTCCCCCCCTGTTCATCAAGAAAGTCATGCCAGGTCTCAGGAAGACGGAAGGAGAGCTTGAGCAGCTCCACCGTGCCCATGAGGGTGCCGAGCGTCGGCACCAGCGTGTGGCGCACATCCCAGAGCTGTTGCAAAAGCGGGGCGAAGGAGACCGCCTCGGCGTTGCTGCGCTCCTCCCACATCACCACCAGATCCCGTGTCGCCCGCCGCGTCCAGCTCTCATGGCCGCTTGAGTCGCTGATGATGGAGATATAGAGGTCCTCGGCCATCAGGGAGAAGAGGATGGCGTGGTAGCAGTCGAGGATCTCCTGGTGGATGCTGATGAGCCACCCGCGCTGGGAGAGCTTGATCAAGAAGCCGAAGAGGTGGAGCTTGCTGACGGTGAAGGAGCGCCCGAGCGACGCCTTGACCGGGAGGTTCACCACCTCCTCGATGCCCTGGTTGGAGAGCTTCGCACTCAGGGTATCGAGGGTCCGGGGACTTGCGGAGAAGCCAAGGTCACTCGTCAGCGAGGAAGCGCGCCCGACGATGGACGCAAGATGCTCCAGGTCCTCGACTCGGGTGTCTAGGATCTGGACAAAATCAAGGCGTTCCTTCAAAAGCAACGACCGTCCCTGAGAGAGGGTGTCGCGCTCTGCTGCGGTAAAGGGGATGATCTGGTTCACGGGGCAGGACCTCATACCTCGTATAATGGACACACCATATGCCCAAAGCATAAAAAAGTCCAGTCGGCACACTCTGGGCGACAAAATGAGAGGAATTGGTCCTGTACGGGTTCCGGGGCGCTACTCCATGAAGAGGTGGATGACCTCCTCGCTGTCACGGGCCTGTTCGAGCAGGCGGCGGAAAATCTTGCTGGTACAGGAGCGGGCGATGGAGGCGAGCAGCTCGACGTGGGCCGAGGCCTGCTTGCTCGGGGCGAGGACGAGGAAGAAGATCCGGCTCATCTCGCCGTCCGGGGAGTCGAAATCGATGCTCTCCCGGCTGATGCCGAGCACCATCGTCACCTCCTCGATGACATCGATCTTGGCGTGGGGAATGGCGATGCCGCCGCCGATTCCGGTGGAGCCGAGGCTCTCCCGGGCGAGGACCGCATCGAGGATCTGTTCGCCTTGGGCAGCCGAGTACCCCTTGGCCTTCACCAAGGTATCCACCAACTCGACGATGATCCCCTTCTTGTCACTGCTCAGAAGCGGCACTTTGACCAAATCCTTATCCAACACATCAAGTACGTTCATGCACAGCTCCTTACGCTTCGAACTCGAACCAGATATCGTCGTCATCCCTGACGATCAATACGGGACAGGGGGCGGTCCGCATCATCCGATCGGTCTCACTGGCCAACTCTTCACGGCGGCTGCGGATATCGGTGATGCCGCCGAGGACCAACAGGTCGGCCTGCTTTTCCTTGAGCAGCTCCTTCACCACCACATGCACCGTCCCCTCGAGCTTGACGGTCTCGATGGCAAGATCCTTCTGCTCGGCGAGGCGCTCGGCGTGGTGGAGGTAGCGGTCCGCGTCAAGGATGAGGTCCTTCTGGTATTCATCCCGCTCCACCGCCACGAAGATCCCCGCCTTCACCAGTTCGCTCAGCGCCTTGGTGTTGATGACATACACCGCGGTGAGGGACGAGTCGTGTTCCTTCGCCAACTTGATCGCATACATGATGGCGGTCATCGAACTCTCCGACCCATCGATGTAGACGACGATATGCTTAAATGGAACTGCCATGCTCGCCCTCCTCTCGCACTCTATCATTACTCTTGAGAGATTTCAAAGCCCTGCTCTCCTCTTCTGCCTGTTCCATACGGTCCTTGACGACCTTCAGGAGGATGAAGTTCTCCCGCTCCTGTTCCTCGATGCGCCCGCGCATCCACGCCATCGTCTCCTTGTTCTCCGGGATGACGATCTTCTCAAGGGCATTGACCTTGCGGATCGTCTTCTTCACCTCCCGCGCCAGGCGCATGATGGAGACCTTCAGCTCGGCGAGCCGGCCCATCAGGCTGAGCGTGGTGCGGTAGCGTTCGATGGAGACCTCGGCGAGGATCGAGGTGTCCTCAGCGCTGAAGTACGGGCTGTTGTCGGTGAAGGTCGTGTCGACGCGTGGCACCGTGACCCCCATGACCCGCCTAGAGCCGAGGTTGATGGAGTAGTCGATGTTCACCGCCCCGGCGAGGTTGCCGACGCGCAGGCGCCCCATCTGCATGATGGCGTCGCTGAGCGTGGTCTGCGCCTCACCGAGCGCCTTGACGACCCGTCCCTCGTAGTCGACCGCCTGGTCGACGAGGGTGAGCAGCTCCCCCACGAGGATGGAGCGCTTCTGGTCGAGCAACTCGTGGCCGAGTTCGGCGAACTTCAGCTCCTCGGCCAGTCTCATCAGGTTGCTCCGCGTCGGGGCAAGGTTGGTCTTCACAGAGCCTCCTTACTTGCCGTAGTGCTCGGCGATCTCCTCGTCGGTGAGGCGCTGCAGCTCTTCGGCGGGCAGCTTGGAGAGCGCCTCCCAGGCGAGGTCAAGGGTTTGGTCGATGGATCGGTCCTCATCGAAGCCCTGCTTGACGAAGCGGGTCTCAAAGAAAGTACCGAACTCAAGGTACTGCTGGTCGAGCGTCGTCAGCTCCTCCTCGCCGATGACGCTGGCGAGGTTCTGCACGTCCTTGACATGGCTGTAGGAGGCGAAGAGCTGGTTGGCCAGGTGGGGGTGGTCGCTTCTCGTCATCCCCTCCCCGATGCCGTCCTTCATCAAGCGGGAGAGGGACGGCAGGCAGTTGATCGGCGGATAGATCCCCCGCGCCTGCATCGAGCGCTCGAAGACGATCTGCCCCTCGGTGATGTAGCCGGTGAGGTCGGGCACCGGGTGGCTGATGTCGTCGTTGGGCATCGTGAGGATCGGCAGCTGCGTGATGGAGCCCGGCCTGCCGGCGATCTTCCCCGATCGTTCGTAGATCTCGGCGAGGTTGGAGTAGAGGTACCCCGGATACCCCTTGCGCGAGGGGATCTCGCCGCGCATCGTGGCGATCTCCCGCAGTGATTCACAGTAGTTGGTCATGTCGGTCATGATGACCAGGACGTGCTTGCCCTTGTCGAAGGCGAGGTGCTCGGCGAGCGTGAGCGCCGTCTTGGGCGTGATGGTCCGCTCGATGGAGGGGTCGTCGGCGAGCGAGAGGAAGAGGGCGACGTTGTCCAGGACCCCGGTCTCCTCGAAGCTGTCGATGAAGAAGCGGGCCACGTCGTACTTGACGCCCATCGCGGCGAAGACGATGCAGAACTCGCTCTCGCCCCCCAGCACCTTCGCCTGGCGGGCGATCTGGGCGGCGAGGTGGTTGTGGTCGAGGCCGTTGCCGCTGAAGATCGGCAGCTTCTGCCCCTGGATGAGGGTGGTCATCCCGTCGATGACGCTGATGCCGGTCTGGATGAAGTCGCGCGGGTATTCCCGGGCCGTCGGGTTCATCGGCTCGCCGTTGACGTCCCGCTCCACCGAGCCGGCGATGGCCGCCGCCCCGTCCCGGCTCTTGCCGAGCCCGTCCATGACGCGTCCGAGCATCTGCTCGCTGACGGCCAGGGAGAGCGGCTCACCCATGAAGCGCATGCGGGTATCGGGCATGCTCAGTCCGTCGGTGCCCTCGAAGACCTGGACCACGACCACCTCGTCGCTGGTGTCCAAAACCTGGCCGAAGCGGGTCTGGCCGTCGGGGGCGACCACCTCTACCAGCTCACCGTAGCCGACCGGGTGGGTATTGCGCATATAGACCAGCGGTCCGTCGATCCGGCTGGCCCCCCGGTACTCGCGTCCACTGAGGAGGCGCCGGTCGCCTTGGGCGAGGATCGTGTGTGCCTTAGTGTTCATAGATACCTCCGATCTGATCGATGGAGCGCTCGAGGCGCAGTTGGATGCGGTCGATCTGTCCCAGCTCATCGTTGGGGACCGTGAGGCGCATCCGGGCCATCTCCTGCACCGCCTTCAGGCGTCGGATCTTGACCATCGGCACGCCCTTGGCGATCGCTTCGCTGCCCCGCTGCCAGTACGCGAGAATGGCATTGAGCATCTTCACCTGCTTCTCGGGCGGGCAGTAGCGGTCCACCTCGTCGAAGGCGTTCTGCTGGAGGAAGGCGGTCTTGAAGAGCGAGCAGACCTCGAGGATGAAGTTCTGCGTGTCGGGCAGGGCATCCGGTCCGACGAGCTTGACGATCTGCTGCAGGCGCACCTCGCGCTGCAAGAGATCCATGATCTTCTCCCGGCTGTCGTGCCAGGAGCCTTCGCTGTGCTCCTGCCACCACTGATCCACATCCACCAGGTACTCGCTGTACGAGTCCAGCCAGCTGATGGCCGGATAGTGGCGGGTGCTGGCGAGCTGGCGGTCCAACCCCCAGAAGCAGCGGACGAAGCGACGGGTGTGCTGGGTCACCGGCTCGGAGAAGTCGCCGCCCGGCGGGCTGACCGCCCCGATGACCGAGACGGATCCGGTCGAGTCGTTGAGATTCTGCATGTAGCCGGCCCGCTCGTAGAACTGGGCGATGCGGGTGGGCAGATAGGCGGGGAAGCCCTCCTCCGCCGGCATCTCCTCCATCCGTCCGGAGAGCTCGCGCAGCGCCTCGGCCCAGCGGCTGGTGGAGTCGGCCATGATGGCCACATGGTAGCCCTGGTCGCGGTAGTACTCGGCCATCGTGATGCCGGTGTAGATCGACGCTTCACGGGCGCTGACCGGCATATTGGAGGTGTTGGCGATGAGGATGGTGCGTTCCATCAGGGAGTGGCCGGTACGGGGGTCGATGAGCTGGGGGAATTCGCGCAGGACGTCGGTCATCTCGTTGCCGCGTTCCCCGCAGCCGATGTAGACGATGAGGTCGGCGTCGCACCATTGGGCGATGGAGTGCTGCGTCATCGTCTTGCCGGTGCCGAAGCCGCCGGGGATCGCGACCGTCCCCCCCTTGGAGATGGGAAAGAGGGTGTCGATGACCCTGAGCCCCGTGATGAGCGGCTGTCCAAGCGGCAGGCGGTCTGAAACCGGCCTGCCCACCCTGATGGGCCACTTCTGCAGCATCGAGACCTCAATCTGGGTGCCATCCTCCCGGGCGATGGTGGCGATCGTCTGCTCGACGGTGTACCCGCCCTCCTGCACGATCGAGGCGATGACCCCCTCCGTGATGGTGGGGCTCACCATGACCCGGTGCTCGATCATGTTCGTCTCCTGCACGAGACCGAGGATCGTTCCGCCCTTGACCGCATCACCCACCTTCACCGTGGGTTTGAAGTGCCAGAGCTTGGTGTGGTCGATGGCATCGAAGGAGAGACCGCGGGCCATGAAGGCGCCACTGGCCTCCATCAGGTGCTCCAGGGGGCGCTGGATACCGTCGTAGATGGTGCCGATGAGGCCGGGGCCGAGCTCCACCGAGAGGCTCATGCCGGTGCCGTAGACGTTGTCCCCGGGCTTGAGGGCGGTGGCGTCCTCGTAGACCTGGATGGTGGCCAGCCCATCGTAGAGCTTGACGACCTCCCCGACGAGGCGCTGTTCACCGACATTGACCATCTCCATCATCATGGCATCCTTGATGTCCTTGACGATGAGCACCGGTCCATTCACCCGCTTGACGCGTCCGATAATTCTCTCTTTCATACGTGTTCCTGAATCAATGACCTGATGACCCGGTCAAAGCGCCGGAGGCGGATCTCGACCTGGTTGTTGAACGACACCGTCTCGTCCATCGAGGAGACGACGACCCCGAGGCCGGGCACGTGCCGGGACTCGAGATGGAGGGTGACCTCAGCTCCGGTGGCGGCGTGGATGAGGCGCTCGGCCTCCCTGAGGTGCTCCTCGGTGGCCGGCGCCTTGCGTCCGCTGGCCACCTTCGCCTCCTTGAGGTCCAGGCCGAGCGTCGCCTCGGCGATCCACTGGGGCAGGTGTGCTGAGACGGTCTTGGCATCGAAGAGCTCGGTGACGCGCTCCATGACCGCCTGGTAGCGTTCATCGACCTCGGCCAGGATCGCCCGACGCCGGGCGCTCGCCTTGTTGGTCTCCAGGCGCAGCTCGATGAGCTTCAGCTTCTGCTCAAGCTCGCGCTCCAAGAGTTCCTTCTGTGCCTCTGAGCGGCTCTCAGCCTCGCTGAGGATCGCCTGGGCGCTGGCCGTGGCATCCTCAATCTTCTTCTGGGCGCTTCTGTCGGCCTGCTCGATGATGCCGTCAAGCAGACGGTTGTCGCCTTGTGTCATACCGAACCCTCCTATAGGGAGACCCCGATCGCCTGGTTGACCAGACTCCTGAGGTCCGGCGGCCCCTCCTTGGAGTGGGCGCTGGGGATCTCGACGACAAGCGGGAACGACTCACTGAAGAGGTAGCGGTCAACGAGGCCCCTGATGAGGGCGGCCACCCCATCGGTGATGATGATGATACCGACCTCCGGATCCTCGAGCGCTTTGTTCCACGCCTGCATCGCTTGTTCACTGGTTGTCGCCTGCATACCGAAGACCCCGACCAGGGAGAATCCCAGGACGGTGTCCTCGTCGCCGATGACAAAGTACTTCATCCGCTATACCTTGCCCAAGATCATGAGGCTGGTGATGAATCCGAAGACCACCAAGCCCTCGGCCAGCGCGATGAAGATCAGGGCCTGGCTGGCGATCTCGGGACGCTCACTGATGGCGCCCATCGCCGCACTGCCGACCTTTCCGATGGCCATGCCGGCCGAGACCGCCCCTACGGCGAAGGCCAGGGCCGCACTGATGCACACCAGGGCCAGGTTGTAGTCCACTCCCCTTGAGACGGCCTCAGTGGTTGCTGCATAAGCCGGGGGGGCAAAGACGAAGGCGGATGCAAGCAACACAAGTGCCATTGCAACGAGAGTCATCGAAACTCTTCTTTTGAACTCGATGTTGGTCATAGTCGACCCTCCTAAAAAAAATTCATGAACGTGTTCGGCTGCTGGTGGTGAGCCCGACCGGATGATAGGCCACCCCCTTGCCGCTGAAATATCTGCTGAAGAACTCGTAGTAGTTGAGCCTGAGCGACTGGATTCCCGCGCTCAGCCCCTCCAGTACGATGACCAAGAGGTTGCCGGCGATGAAGATCGCGATCCCCCCTGCTCCGCCGGCAAGATCCTGGAGCATGCGGAAGGACTCCATCAAGCTGGCGTGGGCGATGCCGAGGCCGGCCACGCGCATGAAGGAGAGGGTGTTGGAGAGGTAGCCGGTGAAGATCTCCAGGACATCCACGAGCCACTCCATCAGCCCATCCATGATGAGGGAGCCCACCTTCGGTTTCACACCGCTCTCCTTCGCCTCAATGACGGCGTGGATGAAGGGGCGAGAAAGAAGTGCCACCAGGCTGATGGCGATCGTCGGGGCGATCCAGGCGCCGGAGGGGAAGCTGTGGTAGCCGCTTCCCACGAAGCCGAAGCCCATGTAGAGACCGACTGCGAAGAGGAGGCCGCCGACGATGCCGTTCTTATCCAGCACCAGCGTGAGGAAGTTCCGCTTGCGGGCGAGGTTGATCCAGTTGAGGACGAGGCCCATATAGATGATGACGATGCCGAACTTGATGGTCAGGCCCAGGATGCCGTAGACGTCGGTGATCAGGGAATCGGCTGGCGCATGGCCGGCGACCACCGCCTCGTAGGGGAACCAGAGCGCCGGGAAGAGATCCAGGCCGAAGGTCGAGCCGAAGAGGACGCCGAAGAGCATCGACGAGAGGCCCAGGTAGACGAGCAGGTTCGCCACGTTGCGCGTGATCATCCCCTCCTTCTTCAGTGGGTTCTTCTTGTAGGAGCGGGAGAAGAGGATGCCGGCGATCAGGAGCACGAGCCCCTGGCCGAGGTCGGCGAACATCAGGCCGAACATCGTCAGGTAGGCGATCATGACGAAGATCGTCGGGTTGACGGTGCCATATTCCGGGGTGGCGTAGTTGTTGACCATGTTCTGGAACGGCTTGAGCGCCTTGGGGCTGGTGATGGCCACCGGCACCTCACTGCGGTCGACCTCACCCGCCTCGGTCCACTCGATGACGCACTGCCCGTCGCTGGCCGTGATGATGGCCTCCCTCACCTTCTCACTCTGGTCGACGGGGACCCAGCCGGAGAAGAGGGTCGTGTTGTTGGTATAGGAGAAGTAGCTCTTGATCTGGTCGCTGAGCTCGTTGAGGCGCAGGTTGCTCCAGATGGAAAAGAGCTCCTCACGCTTGGAGGCGATGATTGCGTCGGCCGCCTTCTCACTCTCTTGGCGCCCCGCGAGCGCCCGTTGCCGCTCCCCTTCCAGGCGGGTGCGGATGACGGTGATGGCCTCCCGCTGCAGGGTGGGGTCGCTCGCTTCGGTCCAGCCGAACTTCTCGAGGATCGGATCGACCTGGGCCACATCGCGACGCAGCGTCAGGCTGACGAGGGTCCCCTCGTCGCCGAGCGCTTCCAAAAGGCCGCCGAAGGAGGAGATCCGGGCCGCGAGGTCCGCCGTCTTGTCAGAGGGGATGCTCCCGACCCTGAGGTCGAGGTATTCGCCCTTGTCCTCATCGAGGTAGCGGCGGATCTCTTCGAGGCCCATCAGGATCTGGTTGCTCTGCTTCTGCTCCTCCTTGATGGAGAGCAGGCTGGCGGTCAGGCCGTCCAGCGTGGCGCGGTACTGCTCCATGTCCGGCTTCTCGAGGCGGCGCACATCGAGGTTCTGGGCCGAAGGGAGGGAGATGTGGCCCTGCCTGAGCAGCGCTTCGACGCGGCTGCGCAGGTCCTCGAGCATCGTCCGGCTGATGGCGCTCGGGCGGCTGGAGAGCTTCTCCATCTGGGCGGGGTCGAGTCGGTTGAGGTGGACGAAGTCGAGCACGCCGAGCTCGAGCAGCGCCTTGACGACCGCATCGCCCGTCTCCTCGAGCACCACCGCGGTCAAGAGCCGCATCGGTCTGGTAAACAAGTTCATCCAATCACCCCCCTGATGTATTCTTCGCTATATCCGTAGTACTTGCCGTTGATCGTCGCCTTGATGGTCGCCGTCTCCTCCTTGAAGAGGAAGAAGTACGCCAACACCAACCCGATGGTGAAGGGGTCGCCGCCCAAGATCTTCTGATAGAGCTCAGTACGGCGCTGCGCGAGGTACTCCTCGATCTGCAAATTCTCCAACACCCCCGGATCCTCGTTGTGGGAGCTCGATCGCTTCGCTCCCACCTCGATCACCTCAAGGCCGCGGTAGAAGTGGTTGATGAGGGCGAGCGCATCGCGCTCTGTGGGGCTCTGGGCGAGGTAGCGCGCCCCCTCCTTCGATGAGGCGACCGTGCCCCAGGGGAGCAGCAGGGCGGCGATGTCGCTCCCGTCCATCTGGTAGTAGCGCCCGTAGCGCACCAGCGTGGCGAGGTTGCGCAGGTCAATCTCAACGAGGAAGATCGAGCGGGCGACCTCCCGGTCCCGCGCCGATAGGGTGTCCAGCGTCTCCATCAAGCGCACATACCAGGCGCGGTCGAGGCGGCTTTCCAGTAAGAAGAGCCCCTCCTCTTCGATCATCTCCATGGTGAAGGAGGAGACGACCTCGTGGTAGGGGGTGTGGGAGAGAAGCTTCTGCACCTCCTGCCAGCTGGTGGTGTTGACCAGGGCTACCCAGTCGATGGGCGTGAGAATCTGCTCCTTGAAGAGGTACTCGCTGCGGAAGCGGATGGGGCGGCGTCGTACGATGGAGCTGTACCAGAGGCGGATGGTGTTCTTCAGGTTGTCCAGCTCGATCTTGGCCAGGAGGTGGTCGACCAGACCCGCCGGCCTCCCCTCCAGGTACTTGGTCACCAGGCGGTGCATCTCGATCTCGGTGTAGAGCAGCACCAGCTCCATCTGCTGCAGGTCGCCGGTGCGGTCGTACACCTCGGCCACCCGTCGGTACGGGCTGTCGCGCAAGAGCGCGACGGCATCGACGAGGGTCGGGGCCTTGAGGAGGTTCTCGACCAAGCGGTCCTGGCGCATCTTCCCGATGCGGGCCCTCAGCTTGGCGTGTATGAACCCATAGACATCGACGGGATCGTTGCTGCTCACTGCGCCGTGCCCTCATCGAAGTCGGTCATGCAAACCTTCTCTACGATGAGCGTGGCGACGTTATCCAACAAGTCGGGATCAAGGCGTTGCGCGCCTGCAAGGCTGGCCTCATATTCGGCAAGCTGGGCATCGGCATCATCCTGTGCACGGGCGATGACGGCATTCTGGCGTTCACGCTCTCCCTTCAGTGAGGAACGCACCATCTCATTAGCCTTGGCTTGTGCCTCGGTGACAATATCCCTGGCACTGCGTTCGCTGTCTCTAATGATTTTCTGCGCACGATCCTCAACACTCAATACCTTGTTGATAATCTCGGTTTGCACGCTTCCCCTTCCTTGTACTCAATAACTGCTGTTCGCCCTTAGTCTCTTCCTTTTGTTGACAAGTGTCAAGGAGAATCAGGGCGCCGCGGTCACTACCTGAGTACCCACGTCCCCCTCATCGTGCCCGGTGACGAGGGCATCGAAGATCGACTCGTCGAAGTAGAAGTCCTCTTGGGTGACGAAGCCGTCGTCGAAGAACTCGAAGGAGAAGGCGCTCTCGTCAAAGGGCGGGAAGATGAGGGACCAGAAGCTCTCCTCGTCGATGCGGTCGACCACCTCGAGGGCGAGCTCGGCGTCGTAGCCGGCGGAAAGCTCGGCTCCGAAGATGTCCTCCTCCCCCTCCTCGTCGACGATGAGGATTGCGGCCGCATCGTGGAAGACGATGCGCCCATCCATGGCCGGGTCGCCGACCATGTAATCCTCGAGGAGCAAGACGCGGTCGAGGCCGACCTTCTGCCCCTCGGTCGACGGTACGGTGAACTCGATGGCGTACCACATGTCCCCGACCTGCAGGTCGAAGATATAGGTCCCGCTCTTCACCTCGCTGAGGATGTAGCGTCCATCCTGGTCGGTGAAGAGGTAGAGCGTGTCCACCCGCTCCAGCTCCCGCTCCCCCTCCTCGCTGTACTCTACCTGGTAGACCGGCGAGGAGTACTGGATGTACGGCTCTCCGTCGGCGTGCTGGAGCACGCCGCTGACGGTGAAGGAGGGTTCGACCACGAGACGGGCGACGAAGGATTGGCGACTTCGGGGGGTCGCCTCGAAGACGAAGGAGTGGCCGGTCGAGTAGTCGGTCGCCCCACTGGCGAAGACGACGATGCTGTTCTTCGCGTTCGCTGTGATGGAGTTGTACAGGGCACTGCCGAGCGGCCGGCTGAGGACTGAGGGAGAGCTGTCCAGCGAGCGGGCCACCGAGACGTCGCTTCGCCGCAGCTCGCCCGTCGGTCTGACCAGGAGGAAGGAGTCGTTGACCGACCGGCCGATCCCCACCGCCCCGCCGGCGAAGGCCAGCGAGGTGTTGGCGGTGAAGGTGGTGCTCATCATGTGCGTGGTGTTGGAGATCTGCTGGCGGATGCTGAACGAGGAGAGGGTGCCGTTGTGGTTCCAGTACCCGCTGATGGTGTTGTTCGTCGGGTCATTGAACTTGAAGGAGTTGAGCGAGAAGCTCAGGTTGTCGTTGGAGGAGGGGCGCCAGCTCACGCTCATCGAGGTGGTGGCCGAGACATCGGCCGTCTGAGAGGCGATGTTCTGGACCGAGGTGGCGCTGTTGGCGCTGAGCTTCGAGCTGAAGGAGTACGAGCCGCTGATCTGGGCGCTGAAGATCGGCTTGGCCGAATTCTGGGCGCTGCCGCTCGCCGTGATGGAGCCGCTGATGGAGAAGCCCTTGAAGGGGGAGAAGCCGGTGGCAAAACTTGCGTTCCACGACGGGTAGCTGAATTGGGTGTCCCAGCTGATGCTCGAGGAGACGGTGTAGCGCACCTTCTCGGTGATGCTGCCCGAGTAGGAGAGCGAGAGCGTCGAGTTCGACCGGTAGTCGGCCCAACTCTGCATGGGGGGGATGCTGTGGGAGAGGTTGGCCGAGAGCGACCCCAAGGAGGCGTACTTGAGCGAGCTGAATCGGTGGCCGAGGCTGGCGTTGATGGAAGGAATGGCCACATTCTTGTCGACGCTCACGCCCAGCTGCAACTGGCTGGTTCCCACCATGGTGGCGAGTACCCCGTTGACGGTGCCGGAGAAGTAGCCGGGGCTGTAGGCCAGGTCGGCGCTGAAGGTGAAGATGTCGGTGACACCGACCTGCTGGTTGTAGGTGGCGGTGAAGAACTGGGGGTAATAGGAGAGATACTGTCCCCGCAGCCAGGGGAGGTTGATGAGTCCTTTGTCATCGGTGCTCTTGAGCTGGGGTATGCTGAGGCCGAAGCTGTAGAGCGTGTCGCCTTTGCCCAAGAGGCGGTAATCGTAGCCCATGTCGACGTACTCGGTCTTCACCTCGCCGCTGTCGGAGACGGTGCGGATGAGGATCTGATTGGCCCCTTGGGTGAAGACGAAGTCGCAAAGCCGATAGGTACCGGGCTGGAAGCGCCGATTGAAGACCTCCTGCCCGTTGATCTCGATGATCACCGTCGACGGTTCGACGAGGATGATGCGATGCTCGAACTGGCTCCCCTTGGCGCTCCCGGTCCCGTAGGCGTAGCTCTTCTCGAAGGTGAAGCCGATGCTCGTGGCCCCGGACACCGACCGGTTGAGCGAAGAGCCGACGTTGCCGAAAGAGAGGCGCTGGTTGCTCTCTACAAAGTCGTAGAAGCCGCTCCAGGAGCCGAAGTTGAAGACCTTCGCGCCGCTCTTCTTGCCCGTGAGGTCCGGGGTGATGGTGAAGTAGAAGTTCACCCCCACACCGAAGATCGAGGCGCGGTTGGAGACGGAGAGCGAGAGCAGGCGGTTGTTGAGCGCCGAGAAGTCGGAGGGGTAGTCGATCATCCCATAGAGGGAGAGCGAACTGGCCAAGGCGAACTTGACGGGCTTGAGGACGATGGCTCCGCTCATCCCGTACTGCTGGCGCCGGTTGATGGAGCTGGTCGTGATGGAGACCATCCGCTCAGGCATGTCCTCGAGGCTGAAGGTCAGATAGACAGCGAACGCGGCGCTGTCATAGGTGGCGAGCACGCCGCGTGCATTGAGCTCCTCCAGGGAGATGGAAGAGAGGTGGTCGCCGAAGAGGCGCTCGAAGGCCGCCTTGGTGATATGGGGGCTGACGTAATAGGAGAGCTCCTCGCTGTTGACCAGCCGCTCCTCTCCCCTGAACTCAACCTCGACGTCCCCTACCCGCTCATCGTTGACGAAGAGGTTGAGGAAGTAGAAGCCGTCGTCGTAGGCGACGGTGCTGCCTTCGCCGACGATGAAGAAGTCGGCCCAGAAGTCATCATCCTCATAACTGAAGTCATCGGCTCCGGCGTAGAAGAGGTTGTACTCCTCCTCGCTCATCACCATCGGCTCGAAGAGGAACGGGATGGGCGGGATCAATACCGCGGCCGGCTCCTCCTCCACGATCTCCCTGGCCACCGGCGCCGGTTCCTCAACGACCTCCTCGACCGGCGCTTCGACGACGGGAGGGGGCACCTCTTCTTCCTCGACCACCACCGGCTCTTCGATGATGGGAGGCGGTGCCTCCTCGACCTCCACAATGACCGGCTCATCAACAGCAACGGGCTCTTCAACAACAATTTCTGGGAGTATTTCGATAGCTATGACAGGAGTTTCAAGAGGTTCCTCCACGATGGGAGGAACATACACCAGCTCCGGTTCTTCTGGAATGATAGGAATTTCGGATGAGAAACAGGTTTGAAAAAACACAAGAAGCGTAACGACAAGCAGCACAATTAATGCCGTCATCAGCACTACGTGTGACATACCTTTTCTCATAGTTACCCAGCCTTGTGATGAACAGCGGAGACAAGTCTCCCGCTATTTGGTGTACTTTATCGTAGCTTGATACGTGACCCCACTCTCCCGGGAGAGATTCTCGGGCCAGGCAACCTGTTTGGTCACCGTCTTCTTCGCCAGGATGTTCATGCCATCGATACCGGCAAGCGCCTCGTTCCCCTGTAGGACCGCGACGTTCCCTTTGCTGTCGCGAACCTCAAGGACCGCTGAGATCAAGAGTTGGTGTACGGTGCCCAGATTGGAGAGGGTGACGGCGAGCATCGCTTCCCCTTCGTCATTGGTTGCCGCCGCGACCGAACGCACGGCCACGTTCTCCACCACCCTGGTGGGGAGCACGTAGAGGCTGGTTGTGTAGATGTAGAGGAAGTTGAACATCCCCTTGTCGGTGCTTGCCTTGCCCTGAGAGTAGGGAATCTGCTCGGCCTTCAGCCGGAAGGAGAGCTCGTTGGTCACCGTCCTCGGTCCCCGGTACTGCACGCGGACCACCCAGCTTGACTGCGGTGGGACGACCAGTTTGTTGGGCACGATGGAGAAGTATGCGTCGGCGGCCGAGTTGATCTCATTGCCCTGCGCATCCTGGTCACGCACCAGTGCGGAGATCGAGATGGCGATGGAGTCGTTGCTGTCGTTGACGATCGTGTACGTCTTCGTACTTTCGGCACCACTGGGTTGGAAGGACTGCTCCAGCGGGGAAAATTGATAGGCGTGAACAGAAAAGACCAGAACGGTTGCCACCAGCAAGGTCATGATCACGCGTTTAAGGACTCTCATCGTCGGTTGGTTCATATTCATCTCTCTCATTAACACGGACAACTGTTTTGGACAGTGTAGTCTATCAGGATGGATTCATCAAGACTGAAATCTATAGCAGTTCTAAACTTTTGACATCTGTAGAAATGCCTCATCGAGCGCTTCTTCGAAGACCGGTCGATAGAGTTGGACAATCTCTTCGATATCCCCCACCAGGCCTTTGTCGACCCAATCAAGCAAGACTCCCACCAGACCGTGCTTGTAGAAGTTGACCAAGGCGCGGACATTGCTCTCGGGCACTCCGGCGAGCACCGCCCGCTCTGTGAACGCCAGGTAGAGCAGCTTGTCCATCTCCCGGGTGAGGTAGCTGCCGAAGATCTCCCGCCCCATGCTGTTGTAGATGTTGATGGCCATCTGACGGTTTTCCATCAGGTAGGAACACATCTTGCGGATGGCGTCCCCGGTATCCGTTTGATTGGGGTAATCGGGGTACCTGCGGGAGAATTCATTGCTCTCCTCAAGGAAGAACCAATCGAGCAGATCCCAGATATCACGGAAGTGATAGTAGAAGGTCTGCCGGTTCACCCCGCACCGAGCGACGATCTCCTTGACGGTGATCTTATCCAGGGTCTTCTCCCCCATCAGTGCTTTCAGGCTTTTCGCTAGCAAATGCTTCGTAGACGGTGCCATGTATCCTCTCCTTGACAACACTGTAGGCGCAAATCATCGGTGATTCAACACAAATAGTACAATATTAGCTCTTCAAATGCCATCCAACGCCATTCATTGACAGAAGTCGATCATCTGTGATAACTTCACCACTGTTGGTTCACCAACACAACACGGGCTGTAGCGCAGGGGTTTAGCGTACATGTCTGGGGGACATGGGGTCGACGGTTCAAATCCGTCCAGCCCGATAGAAGCTGCAAGGAGATTCCTTGCAGCTTTGCTTTTAACTAACTAAAACCAGATTCTCCGCCAATTGTTTCCTGAATGGGAAGGGTTTGAATTTAAGGCTCCCCACATCCGTGGGGAATACTTCTCCTCCTTCGCGTCGGAGAGGATGTTGGGCTAAGGCTCCCCACATCCGTGGGGAATACTCTGAGAAGCATCTTCGTTTTGAAATCGCCACCGGTTCATCCCCACACCCGTGGGGAATACTCGAGTATCTCGATGTGCGTGGCTCCACCGCGCGGTTCATCCCCACACCCGTGGGGAATACATTATGAAATTAAACACGAGCTGGCGTGATTGCGGTTCATCCCCACACCCGTGGGGAATACCACTGCATCAAATACCCGCTTCGTCATGCTATCGGTTCATCCCCACACCCGTGGGGAATACTGTTGCGGCCCGACTCTAACCATGCAAAAAAACGGTTCATCCCCACATCCGTGGGGAATACTCCCAATAATCTAATTCCAATAACAATCGATTCGGTTCATCCCCACATCCGTGGGGAATACTCCCAGGTGAAGAATATTTGCAGTTGTGGTTTCGGTTCATCCCCACACCCGTGGGGAATACCCCCATACCCTCACCCACCAAGACGCTATTAACGGTTCATCCCCACATCCGTGGGGAATACAGAGCCTGGATGGATTTGGCGCGGGCCTCGAGCGGTTCATCCCCACATCCGTGGGGAATACGCGATGATGCGGTTCCCCACCGTGTCGAATACCGGTTCATCCCCACATCCGTGGGGAATACAAGACAATGGGGTGCTCTTTATCTTTGTGGGCCGGTTCATCCCCACATCCGTGGGGAATACTTTTTATACCACAGAAGTCACCCAGGAAGTCACGGTTCATCCCCACATCCGTGGGGAATACGTTTCCCATTCACGCTCGGTGGCACCCATGGCCGGTTCATCCCCACATCCGTGGGGAATACTGTAGAAAGGATAGCCGAAATGGATACTAGAGCGGTTCATCCCCACATCCGTGGGGAATACGAGACGGGGCGGAGACGTACATCGAGAGGTGACGGTTCATCCCCACATCCGTGGGGAATACTCGATCCGAAAGTCACGGACCCCATCATTGAGCGGTTCATCCCCACATCCGTGGGGAATACTTGTATGATACGAGAAAGGTATCGTTACTTTACGGTTCATCCCCACATCCGTGGGGAATACCAGACCTTGAAGCCGCCCAAGCCGCTTATACCCGGTTCATCCCCACATCCGTGGGGAATACCCGACCTTGACCGTCATGGACGATGGCGATTACGGTTCATCCCCACATCCGTGGGGAATACTCTATCCGCTTTGTCAGATGGTCAATCTTTTCCGGTTCATCCCCACATCCGTGGGGAATACGACTTGCCTGCCTGCAATCAGATTGTCGAAAGCGGTTCATCCCCACATCCGTGGGGAATACATGTTCTGTGCGAGAGGCCCATCGAGAACGACCGGTTCATCCCCACATCCGTGGGGAATACCCAATACGTAAGTCCACACGGCAGGGATTTTACGGTTCATCCCCACATCCGTGGGGAATACCTGTATATCGGTGACAAGGTGGCGAACAATGACGGTTCATCCCCACATCCGTGGGGAATACTCGGTGTCACGGATAATCTTGGCGAGAAGCATCGGTTCATCCCCACATCCGTGGGGAATACTCTTTCCGGACAAGAAGGTTCGATTCGTTCGGCGGTTCATCCCCACATCCGTGGGGAATACAGATTGTCGTAGCTTATTCTCATTTCACCACCCGGTTCATCCCCACATCCGTGGGGAATACTTGATAGTCAAAGACTTCTGGTAGCTGTACCGCGGTTCATCCCCACATCCGTGGGGAATACAAACTCGTTCACCGTTATAATACACATCAAATCGGTTCATCCCCACATCCGTGGGGAATACTCTTGGAAGTAGTCGAAGTCCGGCTTGCCTCTCGGTTCATCCCCACATCCGTGGGGAATACTGGGTCCCAAGCGGCGAGTTCGCCGGATGCGGCGGTTCATCCCCACATCCGTGGGGAATACACCGTCGAGGGGCAGCTCGGCAAGGAAATCCCTCGGTTCATCCCCACATCCGTGGGGAATACGATGGTACACCCCGCCTTCCACATGGCCTCAAACGGTTCATCCCCACATCCGTGGGGAATACCGTACCCTCATCTCCGCCCACTCCGCCTTGGCCGGTTCATCCCCACATCCGTGGGGAATACATGGACTTGGCAAGCAAGAAGCGTGGTCTTGCCGGTTCATCCCCACATCCGTGGGGAATACCCGTCAAAGGTTGCCTTGAGTGCTTGTGCTTGCGGTTCATCCCCACATCCGTGGGGAATACGGACGACCGGTCCCTGATGGGCACGTCGTCATCGGTTCATCCCCACATCCGTGGGGAATACAAGTACACCTCAGAGTTTTCTGATAGTGTGGACGGTTCATCCCCACATCCGTGGGGAATACTCTACATGATTGTATAGTATATCATGATGGTTTGCTTAAGAGAGTCAATCCATCGAAGTCTATGGCCTCTCTTTTGGGATTGCCGTGGACACGGATTCCATAGGATTGTTCGGTTTTGGTTGAATACACCATGATGGCATCAAGGTTCCATTGTGTGGTGATTCGTTCCCAAAGTTTGTCTCGAAGCCTTGCGTTTATGCTTGCCAGGAAGACTCCACTCTTGATCTCAATAGCTAACCGCGACATCACTCCCCTCTGCGAAGGGGTCGATTTCTCCAGCATAATCACGACCATACAGTATCTCCTTCAAGTCGGGGATGATTCTCTTCATCAGTTTCTGTTCCCTGAACATATCCCTGAGAGCAAGCCTGACCCTCCGTTCAACATCATGATGCGATTCACTTACAACATGGAAGGCAACCGGGAGAGAGGTTGTCGTCTTGTAGAGGTCCGCGATATCGTACACAAAGGAGAGTTGCTTCCCGGTATGGATGAATCCTACTGCCGGGGAGAATCCACAAGCCAGGATTGCTGAGTGAACAACGCCATAGAGGCACGCATTGGCTGCAGACAACGCTCGATTGATCGGATTGGAATAATCCCAACTCGTTTGGTCATAGCTACGACCGCTCCACTCTACCCCGTACTGCTGAGAGTACTGCTCATACGCCCTTCGAACTCGAATTCCTTCATAGCCTCTCAGTTGTTCGATGGTTAGATTTGGGTCCATTTCTTCATCAAAACGCATCGCATACATATATCGAGCGGTGGCAAGCCTTGTCTCCGGATTTGCATATACCTCGATCTGTTGCAACAGGTTTTTTGACGAATAGGTCCCCGAGTACCCCGATGAGTAGAATCTGACTCCAGACTCACCAGTCCAGGCAACCAGGCAACGACTTTCCGATATCTTCTTGACTGCCTCATGGGTAATCGACGTACCAGGGCCCAACATCAACAGACACAGGGTCTCGATGGGGATGGGAACCACCTTGTCCAAATAGTGAAATCCGATAGTGCTCTGATACTGATCAATCTTGCCCTTCTCAAAGTAGATATACGACCAGGTATCTTCGAACTTGGGAATTTCCTGTAGGTTCTTATTTCTCATGGCCCTGCTCTCTTGATCAAGAGAAGGCCACACCCGAACGCGCGTGACTTCCCAATCCCTTGATTCAGAGCCTTATAGAACAACCCGACATTCGTGACTTCAAGTACGCCACTGTAATCAACCACTCCGAACTGAATTGAATCTTTTTTGCTCCGTTTCACCATTTCAACCTTCCGATACCCCTCGACGAGGACACTCTCATGAGTCACATGAAAGCCATTGGACTGAGCACGCTGTTCAAGCCATCCAAATGCGCTCTTGGTAAGAATTTCCGCATTTGTTGGTCGCTGTGAAGCAGGTACATCCTTGTACTCAGCCAGCGCATTCATGAAAACGTCATCACGTTTCCTCTTCTTCGACGTATTGCCCTCAGGCTTCTTGGTAATCACAGGGTTTGCTCGAAAACTGAAGTGGAATCTGTCGCCAACCTCTATCACCGGTTCAAAGCGTTTTGACTCCACAGCCCAGTGCTCGTCTCCCTCTTGAGGCTTCCTCTTTGATAGCACGTAGAAGAGAGAGCCGGCCTGCTCATCCACTCGGCGATAGAGAAAATCGCGCTCGATATCCCCATTTTTCTCGAACAAAGACCAGATGAAGGCATGCTCTTCGTATGGATCTGCCAGCGGAGGATTTTTGTACGTCTCTGTCAAAGTGCCTCCTGGCCGCCTTTGGACTCTACTTAAATACATCACTACCTCCTACATACTCCATGACTTCCTCTCTCTGGCCATACTGCCACGCCTTCCGGCTGATCAAGCGATCCCGCCGCAGGATTGTATGGACCTTCGCCGTACGCTCAGCCTTCCCAGGCTCCGAATACAACAAAAACTGCATTCCTGTCACCGAGCCGAAAAGGCTCTCGATTACAGCCTGGTTCTTTCGATAGCCAGCCAACGCCTCGACCAGTGATGGGGCCTCGATGATCTCAGGGCCAAACGGCAACGCCGGAGGACAGGATTTCCTTCCGAGGTATGGTGTATACCGCGGAGAGGAGAGAGCTCTCTGCATTTCTTCCAGCAATTGCTTCCCGTCAGGACTCCAGAGGGCGATCCGATAGTAGGCATCCATGCGGTAATCTCGCGTCGACAGGATCGTATTCAGGTCACTGATCGAAAGTTCATCCTTACGGGTGACTATCTGCCGTTTCTTCATTGAGCTTTCCGCAGGGACTTGAGCCGTGTGGTAATCCCTCAACAATTGTCCTGAAGAAATCACCAGGACTCCCAGAATCAGACGATCAGATAGTGAGAGCAGCCTTTCCTCTTCGTGCCTTTGTATTCCCAAGGCAGCGGCCAACAACCCGATAATCGAGGATTTGGAAGGATGGGAGAACGTTGGTCTATACTCACCTACCGCCACATCCCCGAATGAAGAGAGTGGTCCGTACAGGTCAAATACCAAGTATGGTCTCATTCCTCACTCCTCCTTGATGCAAAACTCCTCAAGTTCTGAGAATGTGCCTCTGCCATCGAGGACATTGATGACAATGGATTCGTCACTGCAGGCCCCGTATATCGCATCCATTCGCTCTTTCATCGTTTCCAGCTTATCGATGGAGGTCATCAGGATGTCCCCTTTCACATCATCGACAAACGCCAACGCCAAGGACCGTGGTTGCTGGTCCCCGAGCTCGGCCAGGATGTAATGGGCGTAGGCACGTGAGCCAAAGGTATTCTGCTTGCCGGTCGGGGCGACCTTCGCCGCACTCTCCACAATCGCTTGAATCGTACGTTTCCAACTGTCTTCGCTCCGACTTCCACTCCCCGCGAGATTTTCGAGCAGCAGTTGACGATCGATGTTCACGTAGGTGTAGAAGACTCCGGAGGCGAACTCGGTATCTCCCATATGTCCGGCACCAAGGTCATCTTCACCTTTGTTCAAATCATCGACCGCCGTGAAGAAGTCGTCTTCAATGACCACTTTCTGGACACTGAAGGCATGGGCGACCTGAATCGCCGCCTCAACATTGTACGATGGGTTCTTTGCAAGCATCCTCCCGAACAACGCAACATCCGAGGCAGAGTTCTCCAGGCGCAGCAATTTGAGTTCTTCATCGGAAGGTGCGGCTTTGCGAACAATTAAGGTCTCGACCAATTCGAACGCTGCACGCTGTTCCTCAGGAGAGAGAAAGGCCAATTGCTCGATATGGAGATTATCAGGAAAACTTTCCGTTTCCTTTTTAATCGCCCCGAAGCACCCGGCGATCGCCCGGGCCCACTCCATGGCCGACTTCTCCTTGATGCCGCCCTCCACCAGTCTCTCATAAACAATCTGACCAAACCTTTTGGTTCTCAGCCCGGCATCACCATCAATACCGATGACTCCAACGCGCTGTTGGAATACATCCGAAGTCCTCCATGCCCGTTTAAGGCTCTGGGATGAGATCCTGAGCCGAGTAGTCCCCCCGATGACCGCGGTCTTCGGCCTGCCCATATCGTCTCTATTCAAGTTGGCGGGCGGATAGGATGTCAACAGGTGAATTTGTAGATACTGTTTCATTTCTGATTCCTCCAATGATTAATCTTCAAAGATATTACGTTGCAAATAATATTGAGATGCCCATCTCTTCCGAGTCTTTTCATTCCAGAAAAAGATGGATGATGCGAGATCTGCCACATTGACCGTATCATCCAGCATCCTGACGACTCGGATCATCGTGGTGTACAGCTCATCGCCTTCCTCCAGACGCAAGATCCTCCGAAACCTCAAGTCACTGACACGTGCTTGGTCAGACCCTTTCTTCTTTGCTCCCATCGCTTGTGCCACCTTGACATCGGGATTGTTGGCTTTCACATGGGCCAATACCCCAATGACGGACGGAAGCCGATACGGTATTGAGTTCTTGAGCATCCCGAGATCCTCGATCGCCACAATCTTGGCGAGGAGGGCGTAGTACGGACCTTGCAGGGCTACATCATCGGCGCTTCTCGCCCTCCTCAATTCCGCCCTCACTCCCCTATTGGCAGGCTCTTGCAGCTTCTCCCACCAATTCATGATTATCTGCAGGACCCGAGGCCATGCACCCTCTACCCAAATCTTTGTAGAGTCATCCACATCGATACCTCCTTACTCTTTCCCCTTCTTGACGGGAAGCCCGAGAATCGTCTCGCGTACCTTTTTGCTAGAGTTGTTCCTCATCAGTGCGTTTCGTGCCTTGATCGATCGTGGCACCCCATCCTTTTGCCCGCCACAGTCGAGCGATACTTGGTCAGCATACCGATCAAAAACCTCCAAGGACACCGCACAGATCGTATTCAACCACCGTTCAAGGACATCCTGGCCACCATTGGGCAACACATTCATCAAGGTATGTACCAATTGGTAGAACTCACTCTCTGTCGCATCCCAGAACTCCTTGTCAATAAAATCCGGCTCTCCTTTCGTTTTGGATCCTTTTGAGAACCACACCTCCTTCACAGCACCTCGAGTGTTTCGCGCCACTTGGGTGGCAGCTTCTGCTAATCGACTTGCGTACTCAACCAGCACGTCCCTGATCTCTTCCGGAACGAGCCAGTACGGCATGGTCGCCTCATACCAACACCGAGGTTTCATGTTGTCCATGTCATACCCAAATATCTTGACCCTCGCTTCCAAGAAGATCTTCAGATGCCGCAAGTCACGAAGGCGACCATCCAACACACGCAGGGTGATGGGGCGTGGATTCAACGGATCATTGGAGGTGATGTACAGCGGCCAGTGACGATAGGTAAAGCCACCTGGCTGTGGGTGGCATGGAAGCATCAAGCCCTCCTTGGTGGAGTAATACGGGGAGAGCGGATGAATAATTCCTGACTCCGCATATGAAATACCATGCGGCCTGGTTCGATACGTAATGAACAGACGGGCATCTTGTTTGCCACACACATCGCACGTGCCACGTGTCTGTTCGGGAGTATCCAACAGAATTCTCCTTGGCATGCCCCAGTACGTCTGGAAGGGATGTGTAGAATCACCGGTGGCGAGGAGTGGCTCATTTTCAGGTATTTGTCGATCAGAAACCCATGGAAACATGCTTGCGATCGTTTCAAGAGAGGCATTGCACATCGTCATCTTCAGATCCTGCTTGATCAATACATTCAAGAAGACGGTGTGCCAGAGTGTATCGTATGCACCATCCGAGCCATCAGGTATTGCGATAATCGTCAGCGGGCCTCCTCCCCTGATCGAAACCCTATGTCCCGCCCCTCCACTGGGAGAATTCGTATTCATGGTCAGGAGCGCAGTGGCTGCACATACCTCACACATCTTCCCGATACCATCGCGTTTGATGAAATGATCAGTATTTTCCTTTATGGCATTCTCACCAGGAGCATTAATCAGTAGGCTTGCAATATCCTTCTCGGAACCATTGTCCAGATCAATTTCCTGCATGAACCGAATCGAAGCACCCTCAAGTTCAAAATACTTGGAGATGGGATCCATCAACGTCCGCAACTCCTCTGAGCTGGGCGGATCGATGAATCGCTCGACCCACTCAACTTCATCGACAGGGGTGAGCACCGTCTGGATGATGCCGATGAGAAATTGGATGAGCGCTCCATTGAAATCAGGGCGAGCAGCATCTATATCCAGGAAAGGATCATCGTCCAAGTGATCGACCATCTCATAGGGGCGTATGAACACCCTCTCCTGGGACTCCCTTCGCCGAACCGGTATCCAGGCATCAGTAATCAAATTCATAATTCCTCCTTTTGCTCCATTCGCAACCCCTCTACACTGTCGTAGAGCAGATGACGACCCGTTGTGGTCACCCCATAGCTTCGATAGCACTCCACTCCCTCTGCGGTCCTGCCCCACTCTTCCATCGGCAATAAGAATGCCGCTCTTCCTTTGTCAGGCAACGCCTTGTTGGCCTTTTCCATCAACTGCCTGATAGCGGGATCGTAGATGAGAGGCATCTTTCGATATCTCACCTCAGACATGGCCCACCGATTTTTTCCTTCTTTTACAATGGCCTGCAATGCCCCTTGAACCTTAAGACACAACCGATAGGCTATTGCTTCATCGGTGAGCCGGGTGGGCGCGGCATGGTCAGGCCATGGCTTCAAATCTCCTGGTTGGACGAATCCTCGATCGAGGGGAACGATGTTGTTTTGTGCAATTGCAGAAGCCCTCTGTCCTTCCCGTTGTGCAAGCTCACTCTGCTTGTGCAAGGCCTCAGGAACTTCGATGTTCGATGCTCCATACACGCTCTCTATCAGGTGACGTGAACGTTCAGGGACCCGTATACTTCCCTCTTCCCGTAACAACACCGCTGTTTTCCAAAGAATCGAGGGATCTTCATATACGTACGATCCAGCGGGGAAGAACCCCGAGTACCAAGACGATGAGATTTCACCGTGGGGTGCAGGACCAAATACCGAAAGCGTGACGGCTCCCCGTCCATCAGTGGACCCGGTGATCGGATTCCCCTCACTATCGCGCACATGACGTTTCAATCTGCCCGATCGTTGGATCAACAGATCAATCGGGCACAGATCACTCACCATCTCATCGAAATCCAAATCCAGCGATTGCTCAACCACTTGGGTTGCAATGAGAATTTTTCCTCTCCTCCTCTCTGCGCCAGAACGCTTGCCAAAAATGTCCATCACCGTCTGCTCGATGGCTTGGCGATCGGCCATCGTAAAGCGAGAGTGGAACAGAAGTACGTTCTCAGTGCCGATGTGCGCTTTCAACCGACTGTACGCTTGTTGCGCATCTTTGACGGTATTACAAATCCATACCCCACACCTTCCACTACGCGATACCCCCGCTAAAAATTCCAACGGCTCATCCATGTTTGGGGTAGTAAAAAATCTGAGGTTGATGGACCTTTCTTTCCCTGGGGCTACCGCCACCGGAAGGTATCTGTCTTCTCTCTGATGATGAATGGAGATCAACGGGAACTCATCTGAAGGCAGAGCCCGGTTTCCATCCACCTTCCCGTCCTCCGAGAGGCCGCTTACATAGGAGTTGACCAACTCCTCTTTCATGGCCAACGGCAGGGTCGCGGAGAGGAGCACGACACTTTTATGCTGGGCTGCCAAGAATTTCAGGAGGTTGTGGATCAAGCCCTGCATATACAAATCATAGGCATGAACCTCATCCACGATGACAATCTTTTGGGCAAGACCGTACATCCTCAAGCTATTGTGCCGAGAGTACAAGACCGAGAGCAACGCTTGATCGATGGTACCAACTCCGACTTGTGCGAGAAACGCCTTCTTTGATGAATCTTCTATCCATTCAGAGCATGCGTTTGCACTGGAAGAATACGAGATTTCCCCACTGGCCACATCATCTTCTGCGGTATCTTCGTCATACCTGATGTTGCTAACATCCAACAACGTCGATTCCTGGAATCCTTCGTGGAGGTGGCTCGCGCCATGGGCCAGTACCAGCGATACCGTGGCCCCTGGCGTAAAATACGTTCGGTACATCTCTCGAATGCGGTCGTACATGCCATTTGAGGTGGCCATCGTAGGGAGGGCAAAATAGAATCCATCAGCTCCTGAACGCTGCAGACGTGCATAGAGCATCAACGCCGCTTCGGTTTTCCCTGAACCGGTGAGGTCCTCGATGATGTACAAGCCAGGCTCTTCCTTAAGATCCATATCCAAAATAGTTTGCTGCAAAGAAGATGGAACATATTGCTCGCTCAACGCTGGGAATAGCTCGTTCCACGGATCGGAAATCATTCTGGGTACGGCGGGAACAAGGCCTTGCCGCACGATTGCTTCTTGCGCCAATTCCATTGCAACTCTGAAATATTCAGACAACCCTTCGGTAGAGGGATACGTTGAGTATTCACGATGATCTCCATCAACTGCGAAAGGGAAATTCGTTGTAGCCGAGGCTGACCAGTCCGAGAGGATGATGAGACCGGAGATGATGAAAGAAAAGGAGTTGGCACTTGATTTGTGTCGATGCAGTCCCATCGCATCAGACATCAGAGCATCAAATCCAGGAAAGAGGCCAATCATATCGAAGACGAACTCCGTGGCGGCTGTGATTGCCTCCTCGTCGAACATCATCGAAAATGTATGCTGTGTACTGATGGAAGGTTCTTGTACTGGCCCCCCATGATGTCCAAACGCCGCCACGACCCACGGCTCCAACGCTCTGCGCACCCGTATGGCATCTACTCCCCCTATTTGGTACTGGGTGAACACCATATCTTCCAAGACCGTATTCCATAGTATCAATGCCGCTGTTGGATGATGATATCCGGTGATATGAGGTGGTATTGGACCGTGGAGTTTCTCTCTAAGGTCAGGAACCTTTGCTTGGAACTCAAGGGAGAATTTTCCCAGGTCATGCAACGCTGATAAAAAGCAGACACTATCGAGCAGCACATCAAACGACATTTCCAATCGATACGCCCACTGTGAGAAAAATGTCTTTGAAGACTCAATGATTGCCCTCACCACCGCAGCGGTATCAAGACTATGGCAAATCAACGGGTGCCAGCTTTTCTGCTGAGCATCTGCTTTTGCCCAATAGTTCCAATACCTCTTCATCAGAACGGTCACCCCTTCAATACGTTGTATTCAGGCGAAGGAAAGTCTGAAACGTCTTTGATTTTTTGGGTGTAGGTTGGCAAGCTGATTTCTCTTAAGCAGATAACACCATTACCTATTTTAACCATGGAATTGATGAAATAGCAATGATTTTTACAATGTAACAAATGTTAACTTTGAATTGATTGGTTCCCTTTTGTATATGGCTCTTTTCGCGAAACATAAGAAAATCAACTTTCGAAGGCTGAGTTGAGCATCAAATCGTCTGCAGTTCCTTCGGGAATTCCTTCTTCAACACATCCTGCGCCAAGACATGCTTGCCTCGTGCGGGAACCAGTGATTTGAGTGCTTTCAACCGTGCTGGGTATGCAGATTTTCTCCTAGGAGAGACCCCGGCTCTGGATGCCCTCTATCTTCTCGAACTCCTCGTTGGTCTTCTCGATCGCCTTCCGGCGATCATGTTCCCCAAGGCTCTCGATGAAGGCCACGTAGTCCCGGATGATCTGGTTCTCTTCTGGTTTCAACATGGAGTGATTTATCACTACACTACAGCACTATTCAATATTTTAGGTGAAAAGAGCCAAAAATTAATCAGAACCTGTTATTCTTCGCTTCAACCAAAGCGCGAACCTTCACCCAATAGTCTTATTATTGCATTAGCAAATAATACTGGAACCGCTCTCAAGTGCTCAACCTCAATTTCCGCTCCTGCCTCCATCAATACAAGCTATTATCCGTAAGGAACTGATAGAGCCCGATATGGCGCACCCCATCTATGGAGTCCTGGTAGTGGGTATCCATGGTTACAAGGTACTTGGGATGGGAGTCCCGAATGGCGAGCAGAGGGGCAAATTCGCGCTCTACCGTACGCTCTGATTCTATCCTATACGCAACTTGTACATAGAGGCGGTTGTGGGGACTGTCAGCGACGAAATCGACTTCTTGGTCGCCGAGTTTACCGATGAAGACGGCATATCCTCGTCTGACCAGTTCTTGGTAGATGATGTTCTCCAACACCCCTGAGATGTGCTTGTCTTCATAGCCGAACAACGCATGTTGGATCCCGGGATCTGCGAGATAATATTTCTCTTGGGTTCTCAGTAATTCCTTACCGTGTATGTCGTAGCGTTGCACTTTACTGATGATGTATGAGCTTGTGATTGCATCGAGATACGAATAGATCGTATTGATGTCGACAGAGCGGTATTGGCTCTTGAAATAATCAGAAATTTTCTTTGCTGAGATCGGTCTTCCTATGGTATCGATGATGAATCGAATCACTCTGTTCAATATATCGACTTGCCTGATGTTGTATCGTTGCACAACATCCCACAGCACAATCGAATCATAGATGTTCTTGATGATCTCCCAGGTGTTTCTCTCATCATACTCAGCCACATGTACTGCGGGAAACCCTCCCCTCCTGATATAGAACCACAACAAATCTTCGTTGGTCATGCCGGCAAGGTCGCTGCCTCTGCATGTCAGCATCTCCTGAAACGAGAGTGGTTGCATCTGGATATGGATATACCGGCCGGTCAGAAGCGTGGAGAGCTCAGATGAGAGCAACTGCGAGTTAGAGCCGGTGATGTATATGTCCGAGGGGAAATCTACGAGGAACGAATTGATCGCTACCTCCCACCGATCGACAACCTGGACCTCGTCAAAGAAGAGGTACACCATGCCATCGATCTTTTTGACAGCATCGGTTACGTGGGCATACAGAGCGTGGGAATCGCGCAGGTCATAGTATTTCATGCTCTCAAAATTGATTGAGATGATCTGATCGGCTCTGATCCCTTGTTCGATCAGATGTTGCTGGATGAGGAGCATCATGCTCGATTTCCCAGATCTCCGTACCCCTGAGATTATCTTGATGAAGGGCTTGCCAATGAACGGTGCAATTTTTTCATAGTAGAGTGGTCTATCGATCATGGAATCCTCCATATTTCGGATTATACCCATAAAAACTTCATCAGTAAATATATTTTTATGAATATACCCCTAAAAACTTCTGATTTTTAGTAAGTTTTTAGGGGTATAATCGAATTTATAACAATGAGGGAACTCAGCTAAGACCTCTGTCAAGACAGGATAGCTAGAAAATAAGGAATTTCATGCTACCTGTTCTTTAATATCGTCTTCCCCAACGGGGAAACATCCTTT
>Ga0209719_1001072_pt1 | contig 35961 bp, 21 predicted proteins | sample AD_JPNAS2_MetaG_FD_184421 | JGI IMG/M metagenome (GOLD analysis project Ga0209719, IMG submission 184421) | Active sludge microbial communities of municipal wastewater-treating anaerobic digesters from Japan - AD_JPNAS2_MetaG (SPAdes) (version 2) | ecosystem: Engineered > Bioreactor > Anaerobic...
TCAAAATCGAGCTGGGTGCTCAGGGGTGGACTGGCCAAGAGGCATCGGCGGTTGTACATGGCCGAAACCTTGCCGACGGACTGCCCAGGGCGGAAACACTGGGCGCGCAGGAGGTATCTTCCGCTCTTGAATGCCCGGTCAATCAGATAATCGAGTCTGCTCGATGCGTGTTCGGATGCACCCCTCCCGAGCTTGCGGCGGACATCGCCGCGGGCGGAATCGTTCTGACAGGGGGCGGTTCGCGTCTCGTCGGGCTCAGCGGATTCATGAGCGAGAGGATAGGAGTGACGTTCAGGGTCGCGCTGGATCCGGAGACCTGCGTGGTCCGGGGTATTGGCCAGCTGCTCCAGGGAATGGATCCTCGTGTGACATGCGCATGGAAGGGCGCATGATCTGTGGTATGATACAGAGCAGGAGTCATAGGAGAGGGGCGCTGCAGTCTGTGATATGGAAGCGGTTGGTTGACAGAATCATGGCGATAGGTGCGACTTCAATGATCGCTGTAGTGGCGGCCGTCGTGTTGTCGGCAGCCATATTTGGGGGGCCTGCGTCATGTGCCGCCCAAGCTAAAGCTGACACGATTGACGTGTCGCAGCTGAGGCCGGGCATGAAAGGAACAGGCATGACCGTGTTCAGCGGTGTGGAGCCAGAGAGCTTCGATGTCGAGGTTATCGGGATCGTGCGTCGCGGGGGCCAGCTAGGCGACATGATACTAGTGCGCGTGTCCGGCGCGGCCGTCGAAGCGGCCGGCGGTGTTGCTGAGGGCATGAGCGGCAGCCCGGTATACCTAGACGGCAAGCTTGCCGGGGCAATCGCCTACGTGTTCCCCGGGAGCGACCACTTCGTCGCGGGCGTGACCCCCATTGCCGACATGCTCAGGATGCTGGACTACCCCGACGCCATGGGCGCCCTCGGGGCTGTGCCGGCCGGCGCGCGCGCAGCCGCTTCTGTGGTTGTGAGCGGCCTGTCGGGGCGGGCTCTGGGGCGGCTGTCGAAGGCTCTTGAGCAGTTCGGAGCGACGGTACGACCGGCAGTCAGCTTCGGCGCGGGGGCCACCGCGCCGGGGTGGGCAGGGCGGACCGGCTCGGCAGACTCTTCTGAGTCGGCGACTGGCGATCGCCCGACAGGGGAGATCAGGCCGGGGTCAGCCATTGGGCTACAGCTTGCACAGGGCGACGTGGAAATCGCTGCATTCGGCACAGTAACCTATGTGGAAGGCGACAAGTTCTTGGCCTTTGGCCATCCCGTGCTTGGGAACGGCGCGACCGACCTTGCTGCAAGCGGCGCCCTGGTGCACGGGGTGATCAAGTCGGACAGCACGCCGTTCAAGGTGCTTAGCTCCACGGGTTGGGTGGGCGCATTCACCCAGGACCGCCTGAGCGGAGTTGCAGGCAGGCTGGGTCGGGAGGCCCATATGATTCCGGTGCATGTGACGGTCGTGGATGCACAGACCGGGCATGAGCGAACCGTATCCACGCAGGTGGCGCCTGAAGAGTCGCTCGTGGCCGACATCTTCGGCTCTTCGGCACTCGCCGCTTTTGACGGCGCCCTGGACAGAGTAGGCGGAGGCACCGCTTCGGTAGAGCTTCGGGTGGAGCTTGAGGGCAGGCAACCCTACGAGCGCCTGAACACCTTCTGGAGCAACTCCGATGTGGCGGGCGCCAGCCTGTCAGATGCCTTCGATACGATAGACCTGATTGCGAACAACGCGACCGAACGCCCCGGCATTGAGCGGATAGTCCTTAAGGCCCAGGTAGGAGCGGACCGCCGGACTGCCATGATCGAGAAAGCCAGAGTGCTCCAGAAGATCGCGCGTCCGGGAGACCAAGTGGAAGTCGAGGTTACGCTGCGCGTCTTCCGGGGGCCGAAGGTGACCCGCGTAGTGTCTTTAGAGATACCCGACAACATAGGGAGCGGAACAGTCTCGCTCATGGTCAGAGGGGGCAGCGTCAACGTCGAGGACGAACTGGACGGCTGGACCACGCCGGTGGAGGAATTGCTGTACATGGATGTCGACGATATGCTGGCGGAGCTGAGCTCGCGTCCCCTTGGCAATGACATCGTGCTCGAACTCGAACCGTACTTGCTGGACGAACCTGAGGTCAACATGAGTCCGCCGGCGGGCTCGGAGTTGCACCGAGACGGCGTTTCCGGGGCTGAATCCGATGACAAGGCAAAGAGCAAGGACAAAGGCAAGGGCAAGGCGGGCGAGCCCAACGCCGCGGATTCACAGGCAGACGTGGAAGAGCTGTTCTCCAAGCCGGTAACGGTGCGCGTCCCGACCGACTGGGTGGTTCAGGGGGTAAAGTGGCTCACGGTGGACATCGAAACTGAGGTCGAAACCGAGGCTGAAACCGAAATCGAAGCCAGAACCGAAACTGAGCCGGAGGCCGAAGAGCTGTATGGAACGGATGTGTGAGAACCTGAGCAGCTAGAATCGAGCGAGCTGGGAGAATCAACGGGGTGGACGGGCGAACTGCCTAGACCACCCCGTTGTCTGCAAACCACCGAATGGAGTCGCTTACTGAGTCGCGCAGAGACCGCGGGGCATAGCCCAGTTCCCGCCGGGCTTTCGCATTGCTGATGTTGCAGTTGCTGAGTAGCGTCTCTACAGAGTACTTGGTGATCCGGCTCTTTACTCTGAAACTCAGGCAGATGGCTGTCGACACGTGGGCGACAACACGCGTGAGCCATGCAGGCACGCGTAACCGGAAGCGCGGTCGGCGTCCATGGAGTTCGTCCACCATCCGGGCCAGGTCCGCAACGCTGATGCATTCGCCGGCCAGAATATACACCTCTCCGGGCTTGCCTTTCTCTGCTGCAAGGATGTGTCCGATCGCCACATCCCTTACATCCACGAAGTCGTAGCCTCCGTCAGGGATCGCCCAGAACGAATTGCGCGCCAGATCAAGCAGCACTCGCCCCATGATTGACACACGGAAGTCGAAGGGGCCGATGACCCCGGTGGGGCACACGATCACCGCATCCAGCCCGCGATCCACCGCCCGGAGGACCTCAATCGACGCCCTGGCCTTCGACTTGTCATACCCGCCGCGTGAACGCGCAGGGTCGAAACCGCACGATTCGTCGATGACAGCGCCGTTCGGGGGTTCTACGAGAGAGTGGATAGAGCTGGTGTAGACCAGTCGTCTCACGCCCGCCTTCTCGCATGCGCTGAGCACATTGATGGTGCCTTGCACATTCACGCGGTCCACCGACTGCTCCTGCCATGGGAAGATGCTTACCAGTCCGGCTACGTGGTAGACGATATCGGCGCCGGAAAACGCGGCCTCCAGCGAATGGGGGTCCAGCACGTCTCCTGGGACGATATCGATGGGCAGGCCGTCCAGCGGGCGTGTGTCTTCAGTTGGAAGCGCAATGACCCTTACCTGCTCACCCCGGGCAACCAATTCCCTCACGAGCACGTTGCCAATGTGCCCGGTCCCTCCGGTCACCGCTATCAATACACTCACCGCCTTGACAGGTTCCGGGTGGCTTGATGATTCGCCGTTGCGTTGGCCGGCCGCCACTGACTGAATGGTCAGTCACTCATCTATTCACAGTGTACAGCGGAGGTTTCCCGCTGTCAAGCTGGCTGGTCAATCCGGGTGCGTGTAAGGATTGCGCCTTTCGGGGTCGCAGATCCCCCTCATTCAGGTGCGCGGCCTCGCCAGGGCCATAGCGCCCGCGGTTGGAGTCGCACCGGATCCAGGGATAGACCCGTGGGCAGGTCCAAGAATAGACGCAGGGATGGGTCCGGGGATAGATCTGGGGGAGTGCTGAGGGACGGAAAGACACAGCTGTGGCTCAGTGATATACCCCCGGGGGTATCCGCCCAGAGATACGGTCAGATTTTGATAATAGTTTTGGCGAAAAGCGCAGCTTCTGAGTACATCGATTTGGGCCGGGGGCCCTAGGGGGGCAAATCGGCCCTCCAAGGGGAGCCCCCAAGGCTGATTGCCGCCTAGTTATTGGTGAATCTCTGGCGCTGCATGACATAGCTCGCGAGCTGCTGCCAAACAACGCCATATCGTGGGATATTATGTCGGCCCGCCTGCCTGCTTCACTGCCCAGACCCGTCGGATACCCCCCGATTTTCGTGATTTGGAGGCGGTCAGGCGGCCTTCCGAAATCGATGTACTCAAAAGTTGAGGGTATCTCCAAAACTAATGTCAACAATTGACGATATGCCAGTTCCAGCCGTTTTGGCTGGCAGCCGCCATAGCAAGAGCAGCTAGGATGCCCTTTCGGCGAAGGCGGCCCTCTCCCTGCCGCATCACCTGGGCCTGCTGCAGCCGCTTGCCAACCTTCACTGAGGAGCAATCCACCTATACTCCGCCGGGCCAAAGCATGCCGATGGGTGCCTAGGTTACCACCTTGTACCATACGCAACATCATATGCCCAGCTAACCGATGTTTCACTCGGCGGTCGCCGGAGGAAATAGTCATACGCCGTCGAAGTGGACAGCGGTGGTGAATGCTTGTGGCGCGTATCAGCCGCCTGCGAATGAGGCGCTCAATGTGCGTTTTAATGCTCTTGCTTGCCCTGACCGCCGTGGGGTGGTTGGCGCTTCGGAGCAGCTTAGCTGCGATCGGTTCCGACGTGGCCGGGGCCGTCTTGTCTCGCGCGCTTGGCGGCGCCGACGTGCGGGTCGATAGCGTGACGGTGCATGGCATACGGTCGTTGGCCATGTCCGGTGTGAAGCTAGGACAAGGATTGAGTGCGCAACGGGTGCTTGTTGCCTACGACTTCCGTTCACTGCTGAGGGCCCGCGCCCACCCTCTTCTGAGTGTGACCGCGATCCGCGCGGAAGGGGTGGAGGCAGACTGGACCGCGCTTCAGAAGTACGCGGGTCACACCGAATCTACAGGAGCTGCCCCTATTGATCAGCCTCCATCAGGGTCACCCTCGAGGTCAGGGTCACCCTCGGGGTCAGGGTCACCCTCGGGGTCAGGGTCAGGAGCCGGATCAAGGGCGGATTCGGGCCGGGGCGTCACTGCTTTCGCCGGCACGATCTCCATCCGCGATGCTGTCGTCGTGGTCGGCCGTTCAGGCGAGGCCGAAAGCAGCAGGCCTGCCGAGCGCAAGGTTGAGCTGAGAGATGTTCAGCTGGAGCCGGTTACGGGCGGATCGACCGTTGCATGGTCGGTCGCTGTGGCCAACGCGTCATACTGCGACACACAACGGCCTGGCCAGGCGATGGAGTTGGCGGATGCTCGCGGCGTGGTCACGCTATCGAGCGGCGCAGTAACCGTGGATGACGTCTCGGCCCGACTACTGGGAGGCATGGTGCGTGGCAGGTTCACTGCCGGGAGCTCAGCGGGAACAGGCTCCGCCGCGGTGCGCGTGAGGGGACAGGCCGTCCTGACAGGGGTTTCGTACGATGGATGGGCTTTCACTGGCCAGCTCGCGACGGATGCAAACGGCAGGATACGTGTGGATGGTGAGGTCAGCTTCAGCGGAAGCGGGAACGCGGACGCAGGCGGAGATGATTCTGCCCCGGCGTCGGCAATCGGCCCCGGACGCCTGAATGCCCGACTGGACGCGACCGCTGTGATCCCAGGCTTTACTCCCAATGCGACCACGCTTTCCGCCAAGGGAATTGTGGACATAAAGGCCATGGAGATCGGGAAATCGCGCGTTAATGGCTTGAAGCTCGAGGTGTCGGCAGAGCGCACCCGCGGCGCCGGCGACAGGCCGGGCGACATCGTGATCAGTACCCGCGCCCAGAAGACTACTTTGGCGCAGATCGCCAGAGCCTTGGGCAGGCCCATTCCCGCCCAGGGCTGGGTGGAGTGGCGCGCAGACGCCAGGATTGTCCCTGATGGCCGCGCTTCTGTTCGCATAGGGCTTGCCGATGGCGCTGTGCGCGCAGAGGGATGGCCAGAGGGATTGCCCCACCAGTTCACGGGCGTCTCGGGCGTGATCGAGGCATCTACTGTGGTTAGGGTTTCTTCCGATGCTACTGTTGCTGCTCGGGACACGGCCCTCAGTGACGGCAGATCCAGTGAAGGCGGCGTCGGCTTGCGCGTGCCCGGGGTCCGGGCCCAACTGGGCGGCGGTGAGATAGAGATATCCGGATCAGCCCAATCGTGGCGCGCGACGGCGTCGGCGGTCAGAGTCGATCACCAGCTTGTTTCGGGGCTTATCGATGCAGACCTAGCGCTGCGCGCAGGCAAACGGCTTCTCCTCAGAGGGCGGGCCGCCGTGCGAGACGCTCAGATGGATCTGGTGGTGGCCGGAGTCCAGAGCGGGGTTCCCGTTCCAGAGGCGGATCTGGATATCGATGTTGAGGTCGGCGAGAATGTGAAAGTCGTGCGAGGCGAGTCATGGGCATGGGCGCTGCCTGGAACTGTTCATGTGCAGGGCAGCACAAAGCGACCAACAGCCTCTGGAGATCTGAACCTGTCGTCTGGGCAGATAGATGTGTATGGTGTTCCGCTGGAGGTCGTGTCAGGAGGAGTGCATTTCACCGGGAAGCCGGGTGATCCGCCCGAGTTCGTCTTGGCGGCGCGGGATGTGGCATCAGGACTCCCGACGATAGTATCCGTAGATGGTGTGCCGGGCGATATGCACATATCGGTGAAGCCCGAGGAAAGGTTTGAGAAAGAAGTGCTTGAGGGGGACCTTCTCGTGAAACTTCTGCTCGCCCGGCTGCGTCTATACATGATAAGTGGGCTCGGACGAGCGCTTACGAATTGATCACCCGGGTGAGCGCAGAAGGATTCGGGTTCACAGAGTAGAATAGAAAACCAAGCCATTCAGGTGTAGGAGCGACTTCATCTGGTCATGCGTGTGATCAGGCGGGGTGAGATGTGGGAGGGGAGATTGTTGAACTCAAGCAGTGCCAGGAGATTCTGCGGTATGCTGGCCGTTTTGGTGGTGACGATGCTTGTGGCCTCGTCAGCCGCTCTGGGGGCGTCGGCCGAAACGCTTGGCAGGGTGACTGCCATAGAAGTCCAGGGAAACGTCAGAATCGACTCAGAGACGATCATCAACAAGATGAGTATCAAGATAGGCGACCAGTTGGTTGAAAAGGCTGTCCAAGAGAGTTTTGCCGCCGTCGACTCCCTGGGCTGGTTCGCTGATCTGGGGGCGAACACCGTTCCATACCTCGGGGGCGTGAAACTCATTGTGCTGGTCAGGGAGTTTCCAGTCATCAGCCGCGTTTCGATAAGTGGGAACAATCTCATACCTACCGAGGAACTCCGCGGGCTGATGGCGACAGAAGCCAACTCCCAACTGAACTCGAATCAGCTCAGGTCCGATCTCGAAGCCATAGGCAAGCATTACCAGGAGAAGGGCTATTGGGCGAGCATCGAGCCTTCTTTGTCTGAGGACGGCGAACTCACCCTGCATCTGGTGGAGTGGACTGTGGCCGATGTGAAGATATCCGGCAACGAGAAGACAAAGCCCCAGGTAGTATGGCGCGCCATTCAGACCAAGCCTGGCGACTATATCAACGTCAACAAGATCAACGAGGATCGGCGGAAGATTTACCTGCTGGGCGCTTTCGAGAATGTCGAAGCCACTGTAGAGCCGGTGCAGGGCAGGTACGAATATGTGATTAACTATGTTCTCACTGAGAGAAAGACCGGCATCGCCAATCTGAGCTTGGCCTACAGCTCGGCTGATGGCCTCATGGGCTTCATCGAGCTCGGCGACCAGAATTTCCTCGGCAATGCCCAAACGGTCAACATCAAGGCTGAATTCGCCAATGGCAAGAGCAATTACGAGCTGGGCTTCTATGAGCCGTGGGTGGGCAAGACGGGCAAGACTTCGCTGGGCTTCAACTTGTTCAGCAAGTCGTCCGAGAAGAAGTTCACTCCGAAACCCGAAGAGGGGCAGGAGCAGCCCGAGCCGATTAAGTACAGCGAAAACCGCACGGGCGGCGATGTGACAGTGGGCCGAACGCTCTCCCTGAACACCAGGGCGTTCCTCAAGTTCAAGATGGACAATGCTGTCACCCGAGCCCTGAATCCAGATGAACAGGGAACTATCCCCCAGGGGGGCATAACACGGTCTCTTACGGTATCGGCTGTGAACGACACCAGAGACGACCTGTGGAACCCCACATCGGGCCATAGGCTGACCGGGTCTGTGGAATACGCCGGAGGCGTGCTTGGGGGCGACAATAGCTTCACCAAGGTCGAAGGCGAGGGTTCCGCTTACTACCAGATCCGTGACGGCCACGTGCTTGCGGGTCGCGTTAGCTCCGGGTTCGGCATTAGCGCCCTGCCTGAGCAGGAGCGGTTCCGCTTGGGCGGAGCCGAGACTGTGCGGGGCTACAAGTACGGCGACATCGAGGGCGACCGCATGGCTCTGGCAAACGCCGAATACCGGTTCAGGATAACCAAGGGCCTTCAGGGTGTGGTATTCTGCGATGCAGGGCAGGCCTGGAATGCCCAGGATTCGTTCGCGCTTGATAAGACCAAGATAGGATACGGGGTAGGAGTGCGAGTCTCCGTTCCGGTGCTGGGCATGATCCGCATCGACTACGGGATCGCCGAAGGTCGTGGCCAGGCTTACTTCAGCTTTGGGCAGACCTTCTAGATCGGCGAAGCGGAATGACAGCTCGGGCCGGCTGTTGTATAATTGGCTGGGCGCCGCTCGGGTCGGCGCCGTCTCTATGCCGCGTCTGCCAGCGCGAATGCCTTCAGTGGGCGCGTCGCAATGGATTGAGCTATACGAACGAAAGAGAGGATGACCTGCATGTTCAAGAACCTTCCAAAAGCACTTGTTACTCTGTTTATCTGCACTCTCCTGGTGGGCCTGGGGCTTGGGCTAACCAACATGGCAGTCTCCCGGGCGGCGGGCGAGTCTGTTGTGATAGGCAAGCTTGACGGCGCCAGGGTCGGGCAGGAGTTCCCGGCCATGAAGACTGCGTGGGAGAATGTTGCCAAGCAGAAGGCGGCGTTGGAGAAGGAACTCAACAAGAAGGCCGAGGGTCAGGACGAGGAGAGCCAGAAGACGCTTCTCGACCAGTACAACAAGAAGTACAATGACTATGCTCGCGAACAGCTGGATCCGGCGCAGAAGGCGCTGGAGAACGCCATAGCTGCCGTCGCCAAGGAAAAGGGCGTCACGGTAGTGCTCGATAGCAGCGTTGTGCACCTTGGTGGTGTAGATATCACTGAGGCAGTGCTGAAGAAGGGCGGAGCCAAATAGGGCGGCGCCGCGGTTTCCTGCCGAGTCAGAACCACGGTGGTTCAAAGCGATGCGGCGTGCGGGGAGACGCAGAGCGCGTCTCCCCGCTATTGAGAGGTATCGGCCCATGAGGATTCTTGACAGGTATGTGGTTCGTGAGTTCATGGGCCCGTTCATCCTGTCGATATCTGCCTTCATTATCATAATGCTCAGCGGGCAGCTGTTCATGTTGGTCGACTTCATCATCCAGAAGAACGTACCAGTGCTTGCTGTCGTTCGCATGCTGCTTTACAGCCTTCCCGGAATCGTCGTCCAGGTGCTCCCCGTAGCCGTGCTGTTCGCGGCGTTGATAAGCCTGGGGCGCCTAGCGCGCGATTCCGAGCTTTCCACTATTCGTGCTGCAGGAGTCCCTTTCACCAGGATTGTTCTTCCCCTGATCCTGATGGGCGCCGCTGTTAGCGTCGGAGGGTTCTGGCTAGGAGAGACAGTGGTTCCGTGGGCATCTCACAAGTCGGAGACCATAGTACGAGAGATAATACTAAAAGACGTCCTTCCCAGTGTTGAACAGGATATCTTCTTCGCAGCGCCGGGCGGTCGCCAGTTCTATGTGGGTAAGGTAGACAAGGCCCTGGGGACCATGGAGAGGATCATGGTGTACGAAACGGAGTATGGATCTTTCCCGCGGATAGTATCGGCCAGGCGCGGAGATGTTGGCGAGGGAAGGTGGACGCTCCGTGACGGGGTGATCCATGAACTGGATGCCGCTGGGCATGTGACGATGTCCATGTCTTTCGAGAAACTCGAGATCATCATGGACAGCGCCATGGAGACGTTTGTCTCCAGCCAGAAGACGCCCCGGGAGATGACGAGAAAGGAACTGAAGTCTCACATAGACCTGTTCGAGAAGAGCGGGATCCGGGTTGAGGGGTTGAGAGTCGAGTACCACCTGAAGCTGGCTGAGCCCATGGCAGCGCTGGTATTCGCAGTCATCGGCGCGCCTTTGGTCACAAGATCTCCGAGGCGGGCAGGAGGGTATTTCGGCGTGGTTGCCGCGGCCGTGCTGTCATTTGCGTACTTCGTTGTGCAAGCAGTCGCCCGCTCGGTGGGCATGAAGGGCATGATCCAGCCCGTGATGGCCGTATGGATTCCCAACGCTGCTTTTCTCCTACCCGGTCTGGCGATGCTGCTCGCGGTGGATCGGCCGCGCATGTTCAGCGGGCGTCGGGCGCCGCGGTCGTTTCTGCTCGCCTGCGTTTTCGGGGTCACGCTCGTTCTCACACTGTCGCTGCTTGGGAGCGTTCCGGCGGCCGCTGCGACGAGCCCCATCCGCGTCTGCGCCCAGCAGATGGTGTTCGACGGCGGGCGCGACGCATGGGAGCTATCGGGAGAGGTCGAGATCACGTACAAGGATACGGTGATCCGCGGCGATCACGCCCAGATAGATGCCGGAGCGAAGAAGGCCGTGATCGCCGGGTCCGTGTCGGTGGTACGCGGCGACGAGATAATCAAAGGCGAGGTCGCCACTTATGACATGTCTACGGGCGACGTCGTCGTTGAGCAGGCATGGGCTAGGCTCAAAGACGACCAGATAACAGGTTTTCTGTTCGCGTCCGGCGCTGGACTCACGAAGAAAGATGACTACCTGCGGCTGTCGGAAGGTTCTGTGACGACCTGCGATCTCGACAGGCCGCACTGGCGCATTGAAGTGCGCGAGCTCGAGGTGTATGCGGATGACCGCATTGTGTTGCGGTCGGTTTCTTACTACGAGGGGAACGTGAAACTCCTGTCGCTGCCGCGGCTGACGATTCCTCTCAAGGAAGATGAGCGCTTGGAACTGCCCAAGATCGGATACGGCGCTGTGGAAGGCTGGTATGTGAAGACGCAGTACAACTACCGGCTCAGCGGCATTTCGTCCGGGTCGCTTTTCGCCGACTACTTCGAGTTTCTAGGGCCGGCCGCCGGCATTCGACACCAGCTGAAGCTGGGAGCGGCCGGGGTTCTCACAGCGTATGTATACGAGCTGTGGAACAAGGCCAGTGGTAATGGCGACACTACTCTTGAGCTTTCACATTCCGTGGACCTTCCGGCTGATGTGAAGGCCAGGGCGAGTTACAGGTACCGCGACTACTCGAGCCCAGGCGTCGAGAGTGCGCCCACGGTCGAACGGACGTACACGCTCAATCTGGACAGGCGCGTCGAGGGGGCAAACACATCGTTCGCCTACACTCGGCGCGACGTTGAGTCCGCTCAGAATACTGAGGCTCTGTCGTTGTCTTTCCGTCACTCGTCCACTCTGCCGATGGAGATCAAGCTGACGTCCGACGTGAGCTACCGGCGCCAGGTGAAGGGCGAGGACATAACGCAGAATGTACTCAACTACAGAGTGCAGGCCGCGCGGACACTAGGTGCATTCTCACTCACAGGGCTGGCTCAGGCGCAAGTGTACGTAGAGGAAGAATCGACTGCGCTGCCGGATGTGAAGCCGCCGCCATGGAAGGCCCTGACGAGGCTTCCCGAGTTGACAGCCGTGTCTGGCCGCATACCAATCGGCAAGACGCCGCTGTCGGTTACGCTGAAAGGGGTGCTGGGCCGGTATACTGAGGACGCAATGCGGGGCGGCGTTCGCTCAGAGGTCACCTCCGGGAAGGCGGAGGCGGACATAACTCTGAGGATGGATCCGCAGAATGTGGGCAAATGGCTATCGGTGGACGGATCGGTGCGTGGGGTTTTGGACGCGTACGGAGCAAACGGTATGCAGGTCGCCCTGGGGTACTCCGCAGCAGTCCAGGTCAAGCCGGTAGCAGGAACAACTCTTCGGCTGAGCTATGACCAGATGTCAGTGGAGGGGGCCTCGCCGTTCAGATTCGATGCGATCAGCCCATCCAGCAAGGTCGGCGCCAGGTTGACGTCGACTCTGGGTCCGTTGAGGCTCACAATGGCGACTGCGTATGACTTCAAGTATCAAGCGTACGACGCATTGACCTTGTCAGCGCAGGCTGAGGTCTCGAAAGGAGTATCAGTAGAGCTATCGGGCGGATATGACATACAGCGGGCGTCCCCCAAATCCCTGCTGGGTCGAGTGGTGATACAGCCGTCGCCCCAGTTTCAGCTCAGAGCCGGGGGATACTACGATTTCACGCGCGGCCAGATGACGCGGGTGGAGTCATCGGCCGATATGCGCCCTCTGCCTGATTGGCGTATACAGTGGGTTGCCGTGTACGACCTAGTAAAGGGAGGTCTCGTTAGGGGCGATGTGGGGATAACGCGCGACCTCCATTGCAGGGAGATAGCGGTAACGTATCAATACACCACAAAGCGCGTGTGGCTGGAATTCCGTCTCAAAGCCTTCCCGGGCACTCCTCTTGGGTTCGGGCTCGGCGAGGATGGAGTGATTTTCGGGCAGTGACTCGGCGTCATCAAGGGGGGAGCGGCACGTGAGCACGAAGCTGGTGAAGGCGGTCAGCGTTTCTGTGGCAGTGCTTATCGGCTGTGCGCTTGTGTACGCGTTCGTGATCAACCGACCGGGCCCGCCCGACGCCGACCTCGCAAGGGAAGGGGAGCGGGGCAGCAGGCAACCGGCCTCCCGCGACCTGTTGTTCGATGGTGTCGCGGTCGAGGGGAGAGAGGGCGGGGAACGGGCCTGGATGCTACGGGCAGCCCGGGTGGAGACAGGGGCCGGCGACGGTCGGGCAGAGATGTACCAGATTACGGAGGGCGAGATCTACCGCGGCGGCGAACCGTATCTGACTTTCAGCGCCGGCCGAGGCGTCTACGACAGCAAGACGGGCCAGTTGCGTCTGGACGGAGGGGTGAAAGTGGCGTCGGGCGGCAAGGACTTGCTTGCCACCGAGGGAGTTGTGTGGGATCCGAAGCAATCCAAGGTGCTCATACCTGGAAAGACAGAAATCGCAACGTCCGCCGGAGTGGTGACGGTCGGCCAGCTTGAAGTGGATATCGAAGCCGACAGAATGCATACCGCCGGCGACGTGATTGTGAGGGAGGCAGAAGGCAAGCAGAGCTACCGCGTGGACGGCGACGACATCAGCTTCAGCTCCGATGGGGAGTCTTTCGAGGCGCGAGGGGAGACCACTATCCAGTTCGAGCTGGACGACTCTGAGGACTAGCGTGGGGAGGCGAGATAGGTGAGGCGAGTCTTGCGATCGGGGATTGTGCTATTCGCGGTGGCGATGCTGGCGGTTTCCGTGCCGGCGCAGGCCAAGTCGGTCAAGGTTACGGGTTACCAGTCCGTTGTGCACAAGGGCGCGAAGGGCGACACAGTATTCGAGGGCGGGCTGAAGATAGAGTATGACGACATAGTGATTACGGCCGATCGAGCGACGGTGAACATGGACGCCGGAATTGCCAAGCTCACTGGGAAGGTAGCTCTTGTTCAGGGCGAGGTGACGATCGACTGTGATTCCATGGATCTGAACATTAAGAAGAAGATCGCGACGGTGACCGGCAGTGTTCGGCTGCAGAAGCGTGAGACACAAGTTGAGAAAGACGAGACGGGCAAGCCCAAGGTGTCGGTGATCACTCTGACCTGCGGCACTATGGAGATCTTCACAAATACGCAGGACTTCAACGCATTAGGGAACGTGTCGATGACCAGAGACAAGCAACGGGCCCAAGCTGCACAGGCGTCCTACAAGAACTCTGACAAGGTTCTGATTCTGACCGGGTCGGTGTTTATCGAGGGAGAGAACAAGGAGAGCATAAAGTGCGACCGTGCCGAGTTGCATACCGACCAGACGATCGTGGCGGCCGAAGGCTCCAAGATGGAGATCACGTTCGAGATCGAGGAATAACACGGGTATTGCCAATCAGGTAAGGATATTACATGCAGTGCGGCTACCCCCCATGCTATAATGCGAGTGAATGGGGGGGTTAGCTGGATGTACGCCCTTTTGAGAGGCGGGTTCATCCGCGACGTGGTCGCCGTTCTGATCATCACGGTGTTCGCAGGTTCCATTGCCGCGGCAACCGTGTCCGCTGCCGCCGATCGCTTCTTCGAGGACGCAGTGTCCGGCATTGTGGGCGATTACGGCGAGTACGACTTGATCATACATGTCCGACAGGAGGCCTGGCGAGAGGCGATTCGCGCCCTCGGCCAGATGCTTCGCCGGGAGTTTCCCGGCGCACGCATGAAGCAGAGTGTCACGGTCCTTTCACGCGCCAACTTCTTCGTATCATTGCCCCATGCGGACGAGGCTACCGTGACGCGGCTAACGCGCGCTGCGACGGAAGTCCCTGGGTTTGCAGGCTACACAATAGTGATTGAGCCCAAGGTCACGGTGAGCGGCGTGGGCGCTCGGGTGGCTCCGATCATCCGGCCCCAGCTGGCGTCGATCGAGGGCGTTCGGTTCGTTCTGAAAGACGGAGGCAATATCCACCTTGTGTGCGACTCAGGCGACTCGGCTCGTGCCGTGGCACAGACAGCCGAGACCATTCTCAGGCGTTACCATCTAGTCGATGTGAGGCCGGAGGGAGACGGTGCGCAGGACAGCGACCGCCAATCACTGATTGATAGGGTCATTGCAGGCGGCGGCGTTGCCTCAGTCCGTGACGTCACAGTCGACGGCGCCGCGCAGGAAGCGCGTGAACTCAGTCGGGCGCTTCGGGAGATGAAACGTTTCATACAGGCGTGGGCGCCGCAGGCCGTGATAACCCTGAAAGACGCAGATGTGCAGCCCGAAGAGAGCCTTGTGCTGTCGGCGACCCCCAGACGCCCCGGTTCAGCCGTCGGCGATGACGATATCGTGGTCGCCTTGACCGAGGCATCAGGATCCATGGCCCGAGGGATTGTGGCCAGCCCGGACGCATACAGCGCGACCGGCGAGCTTGCTGCATATGCGATGGACGGAGAGACGGTTGGTTCTCTGGTCGGGGCGGGCCGACTTGTTCTGCCCGATCGCGAACTGGGGAGTTCGCTTCAGGAAGCCTCTGCTGTGCTCGGGCGTCTGGGCGAGGCGACGGATGCCATGCTTGAGGCAACACGCGGCTGGGAGCAGGCTCTGGACGCATACGAGACTGCTATCGATTCGATGATCAAGCTACAGCGGGCGCTGGAACGAGTCGGGATAGGGGCTGGGGCCGACCCCGGGGTGGGGACTGCTCCGGGCAGGGTACGCATTGACACTGCGTCTGTGCGTTCCCTGGCCGAGCTGACTTCGAAGGCCCTCGTAGCGGTTCAGACCCTGGAGGCGACGGCTGAGGCCGCGTCGATGTTAACCTCTCACTATGACCCTCTGCTCAGCAATGTGAGACTATGGCAGGACCGGCTGAGCTCGTTTTCGCGGAAGCTTGAGACGGTTCAATCAGCTGCCAGCGGCGCAGGGGACGTTTCAGCCCTGCTGGATGAGATGTCGGCGGCCGCCGCAGGTATTCTCTCCACTCTGCAGGAGCTGGACGCTGCCGCTCTCGGCGAGCAGCTGGAGGCCGCCCGATCAGACCTTGACAGCCTTGCCGGCCTGGATGTGAAGGGGATATCCAAGCAGCTTGAGGCTGTGCACTCTGGGATGCCGAACTTCTCGGGCGAAGGCGCGGCCCGTTCGATGAAGTTGATCGACCAGTTCATCGAGGAGCAGCAGGAATCGTCGGGCAAGGTGGAATTCCTGATCGAATCGGATGCGACGCAGGAGCAGCTGGTTACGGCCATAGAGAAGGCCGCGGGAACCGGCCGAGCTGTGTACATCCTTCCTCCGGGGGTAGTGCAGCCTGGTGTGAGGAGTGAGGTTCGATCACTGCTCAAATCAGTGAAGGGGACCATATCCGGCCTGGCGGCCTGCGCCATTGTTCTGGTTTCGCTCATGCTCGACCACTCCACTGTGATCGCGGGCGCGCGCGCCATGGCCCTGTATGGCGAGGGCGCGTCACGTCGAGAAGCGCTGGCGGCCTACGGGTATGGAGCGTGTGTGGGCGCTTTTCTGCTCGGTACTATAGCCGTCGTGACTCGCGCAGCTCTGGCATCGATGGGGTTTCCAGCCTTCGTACTGCTGGGCGCAGCCATGGGCCTGGTGACTGCATGGGCCGCCCCGCGCTTGTCGCCTGTGAGTGCCGGTGAGGTGGAAGCATGCATAGCCCTGGGGTTGAGCCCGTCGGAAATGATGAGGGAGGTTGTCGTGCCGGCAGGCAAACCCGGTACGCTCTCGCTACTGAACCGACCTCGCCTCATCTTTGGCGACACGCCGTCATCCAGGGCGCCTTCGAAGGGAGGGGCAAGTCAGTGCTCTCAATACGCGACTTGAGGAAGGCTTACGGTTCCCGACACGCGCTCACAGGGTTCAACCTTGACGTCGAGCAAGGTGAGACCGTTGCGATAATGGGCCCGTCCGGATGCGGCAAGTCCACGGCGCTGAAGAGCATAATGAGGCTGGTGCAGCCGGATTCGGGTTGTGTGGAATGGCGTGGCCGGGATGTTCTGGGCATGTGCCGCGACGAACTCCGAGCGTTTAGGAGACGCACCGGATTCGTGTTTCAGCAGTCCAATCTCATACAGCGCCTGAGTGTGCTCCACAATGTGATGCTGCCCCAAGTGATGGCCGGAGAACCGGTGGAGAGAGCGCAGCGTGCCGCCTACGAGGCGTTGGAATCCGTTGGCATGGCGGATTCGGCCGGAGCGTTCGTGAGGGGCCTGTCAGGCGGAGAAATGCAGAGGGTGGCCATAGCCAGAGCGATCATAAGCCGGCCTGACCTAATCCTGTGGGATGAGCCCACATCGGCCCTCGACCCGATACTAGTCGTCGACATACTGACTCTCATCGAGTCGCTCTCGCGGTCGCTCGGCGCTACCATGTTGGTTGTGACGCACGAGGCGGGATTCGCCATGCGCGCCGCAGACCGGGTCGTAATGGTGGACCATGGAAGAGTTGTTGAGGAAGGATCCCCTGCCCGCGTATTCTCACATCCGACCTCTCTTCTGGGCAGAAGATATGCAGCGTGTGTGGCGTACTCGGTCGAGGCTCAGAAGGAGAAGGCATGCGGCCTGTAGAAGTCTTAAATTTCAGGGGCATGAGCAGCGACCGCGTCGCAGCGGGATGGTGAGTTGCATTGGATGTGATACTGGTAGCGGGCACGCCCGGGGAGGTTCACGGCCTCGTGCGTCCAGTGGCCGAACGGGTCGCGGCTGTCATGTCGGTCGCAGATACCTGGGTGTTCATCTCGCCGTCCTCCCATGCTAGCGGGCGGGAGGCCAGAGTAGCGTCGTCGTACCCGGGAGTGCGGAGAGCCATCGGTCCACTGGAGTTTCTCAAGTATCTTGCGGTAGGAGCTGCGCCCCGGGGGTTTGCAAGGTCCGGGCAGGGTGTAGTCATCCACCTTGGGGGCGACCTTATCTACTCGGTCGATCTCGGCCGACGACTGCGGTATCCCGTGTTTGCTTATTCCAGCAAGGCCATGCCGGCCGCCAAGTCCGTATCTCTGTTCCTGGTCGAAGATGAAAGGGTTCAGGCTTCGCTTATCGCGCGCGGCGCGGCTGCAGAACGGATCAAACTCGTTGGCAGCCTGGCGATCGACGGCGTTGGCGCCAGGCGCGGGCGGGAAGCAGCTCGTTCGCGTATCGGCATGGAGCAGCATGAACGCGTCATCACGCTCTTTCCGGGGTTTCGCCGGCGTGAGGTCTCCGTGACAGCCCCGTTTCTGTTTCGCGCAGCAGAGCTGCTTGCCCGCGTGGAACAAAATGTAAGCTTCATCCTGTGCCTCTCCCCATTTGTCGGTACTGCCTCACTAGAACAGCTATTCTCACACACCGCGCATGCTGCGAGGATCGATGGGTCCGCAGCTCGCGTCGAGAAGAGCGCAGGGCCGCTCGAAGCTATAACCACCGAGGGCATACGCGTCAGGATAGAGACGGTGCTAATGTATGAAGCCATGGCGGCATCTGACATCGCAGTGTGCACGCCTGGCCCGGTCTGCGCGGAGCTGGCCTACCTTGGCGTGCCGCATGTCGTGTCCGCGCCGCTCAACGTGCCCGGTGCGGTGCCGGTACCCGGCGTATCCCCATTACTATGTTCATTGCCCTTCATCGGAGAGACCTTCCAAAGACGGGCTGTTGACCGTCTCAAAGCATCGTCGCGCTTTGTGTCCGTCGCAAACCAGCGGGCAGGCAGGATGATCGCACCCGAGATAGTGGGACGCTTGCGTCCCGAGGATGTGGTGATCCCATGCGTGGAATTGCTGGGAGAGGCTGCGCGGCGCGACAAGATGTCGAAAGAACTGCGAGAAGCAGCTGGGCTCACAGGCGCAGCTGATCGAGTGGTTCAGGCTATCCAGCGAGCTGTGCTGTCCCAGCAATAACCGAAATGCCTGGCGCAGCGTGTGTGCAGGTATGTTGCGCCCGTATGTCGAAAAACCAGTAGAATGCCGACAACATCTCGCGGTGCCCGGGAACCTTGTAATGGCAGACTGCGTCTGTAACGGGTGACCGCTGGGGGTTTTGGGGGCGCCTGCCTTGGACGGTCTGAACTGCTCGGGTCTCTGCGCTGCCGATCTCGTCAAGAGCTTCGGGGGCAGGCGCGTCGTGGATGGCGCCAGCCTGTCGGTGGCGCGTGGCGAGATAGTGGGGATTCTTGGGCCCAATGGCGCGGGAAAGACCACTACTTTCTATATGCTGGTCGGGCTTGAGCACCCGGATTCCGGGAGCATCAGCATTGACGGGGCCGACACCACCTTTGCGCCGGTATGGGAGCGCGCGCGCCGCGGGCTCGGTTACCTGGCGCAGGAACCATCGATATTTCGTCGGCTCACGGTTGAGGCCAACATCATGTCGATTCTGCAGGCATCAGGGGGCCCGCCCGCGTCGCGCGCCGGCCGGCTCGAGTCACTGCTTGGCCAATTCGACCTGGGGCGCCTCAGGCGACAGATGGGGTTCACTCTGTCAGGCGGCGAGCGCAGGAGGGTCGAGATAGCCAGGGCTCTGGCTGCGTCTCCCTGCTATATGCTGCTGGACGAGCCCTTCACGGGTGTGGACCCAATTGCTGTGGGAGAACTGCAGGAGATCGTGATCGGGCTGAAGCAGGCGGGCCTCGGAGTCCTGATCACCGACCACAACGTGCGGGATACCTTGTCCATTGTAGACCGCGCTTATATCATGCACGAAGGGCGGATACTTGTGTCCGGGTCCGCCCAGGAGATCTCGCAGGATTCCGGCGCAAGGCAGGTCTATCTAGGCGACAGATTCAGTCTCTAGGCCGGAGTCTTCCTTCTGGCCGGGAGGGGATGCGCAGTGTATGGAGTAGCTCTCATAGTAGTGCTTGCGATAGCGGGCGGCGTGATTGCCTATGCAGGCGACCGAATAGGCATGAAGGTCGGCAGGAAGCGGCTTTCCATCTTCGGCCTGAGGCCCAAATACACTTCCATGATCATCACGGTCATTACTGGAGTAGTCATCGCCGGCTGTTCCATACTCCTGCTCTCGCTGGCATCGGAAAATGTCAGAAAAGCATTGTTCCAGATCCGCGAAATACAGGAGGCCCTATCCACAACCCAGAACGACCTCGAGGCCAAACGCGCTGAGGCGGAGATGCTTTCCAAGCAGGTTGGCGAGATCACTGGCGAGTACGAGCAGCTTCAGGCCAGATTCGACGAGGCAAATCGCGAGCTGGAGCGCGTGTCGGATGATCGGACCCGGGCCGTGGGCGAGCTTACTCGAGTCCAGGCGCGTCTCGGCGAGTCTGAGGAACGCCTCCGCGGAATCGAGGCGAGGTTCAAGTCGGCATCTCACGATCTGGGCGTTGCCAATGCCGAGTTGCAGTCGGCTCAGGCTGAGAGGTCCAGGCTCGAACAGGAGAAGGCCGATCTTCAGGCGAGTGTTGCTTCGCTCACTCTGACCCGGGATGAGTTGACTGCGGAGGTAGCTAGTCTGGAGAAGAAGGTAGAGGACATCAGGGTGAGCGCGGCGATGGCCCTAGCTGAGGCGGCTCAGTCCTCCCAAACATCCATGATTGGCCGGGTCGTATTCCGTGCGGACGAAGTCGTGCTGGGAAGGGTGATTGACGCTTCGCAACCGGTGGAGTCCATAGATGATCAGGTGCGCGCGTTTCTGCTTGAGATCAATGACATCGCGATCCGACGCGGCTTGGGGCCTGCCGGCGACTCTCATCGTGATGATGGCGATACATCTGCCATCCGATTCGACCTGGCGAATGCCTCTGCCGCTTTCGCCAAGATAATGGAGGCGCGCGAAAGAGTAGTGTTGCGCGCAGTATCGCCTGTGAATACCTGGTACGGCGGTGTGTTGCTGGTATCGCTGCATGTATTCCCCGAAAAGCGGATCTTCGAGACCGGACAGGTCGTTGCGTCCAGGGTGATTGACGGGTCGGCCGGGATCGACAAGATCCAGGAAGGCCTGCTGGGCCTGATGGAGGATGTCAATAGCGCCCTCATGGCGGCGGGCATGCCCACCGACGAGGAAGGCAAGATCGGTACCATACTTACGGTGGCCGAGTTCGCGTCGGCGATTACGAGAGTGTTGTCAAACAAGGCGCCGGTCACAGTGCAGGCCGTGGCAGAGTGTGACATCTGGCGCATCGCCGGCCCCCTTTCATTGAAGCTGGTTATCAACCCCGTGTGAGCGTTCCAGCATCTCGCAGCAGGCAAAAATCTTGCCTGTGGTGAAGGAGTTGACCGCGGTTTGGAGAATATCAACACGCAGGCCGAGTTTTAGCGATACCTGCGTTTTCGCTCTTTGACTGGCGGCGAGTTGGAAGGAGGCGCCGCCGCCGAGCAGAGTGCCGGTTTTTCATACTGGCAATGGGGCTCACTTCTGCAGGCCGCCGGGGCGAGGAAACTAGAACACTCGTCAGGGCGACCCCGCTAGATGCGAGTTCTTAGCGTTAAGCACCAACTCGAGGGGGGAAGAGATTAATGAAAAGATTCCTGGCCATACTTGTCAGCGCCGTAATGATCATTGGGATGGCGCTACCGGTGTTGGCGAGTCCCTTCTCTGATCTAGCCGATACTCACTGGGCTGCCGACGCAGTGAAAATGCTCGCTGCGTTGGGCATAGTCCAGGGATATCCGGATGGGTCGTTCAAGGGACGCAACCAGGCAACGAGATATGAGGTCGCGCTCATGGTGGCCAGGGCGCTCGAATATCTCGATAAGGACATCAGGGACCTGACGGAGAGGCTAAACCAGCTTCAGGGTCAGCCCGTGTCGGCCCAACCTGAGCCGGGCGCGGGCGAAGTGGTCCTTCAGGCTCCGACGCCCGACGCGACCATTCTTGAGCAGGTAATAGCCGAAAAGATCGCCGGAATGTCGGAGGCGCAATGGGAGGAGTTCGACGATAGGCTGTCGGCTCTCCTCGCCCGGATCGATGACCTGTCCGAGAGCAACAAAGCGGAGCATGCAGCTCTTTGGAAGGCATTGGAGGCGCGTCAAGGCAGTTGTGCAGGAGACGAGGCCCTGAAGGAAGAGATGGAACTCGCTCTCCGTCAGCAGAAGGCCGAACTCACCATGGCCTTCTACGATTCCGTCACGGCTGCAAACGACGAGAGGGATCGCGCTATTGAGCGCCTTAAGGCCGAGTTCGAGCAGGCTTTGCTCGACCAGCAGGCTGCGCTGATGGCATCTTTGTACGATGTGCTCGAGGCCTACAAGGGCGAGCACGAAATAGACCACGCTGCGCTGGAGGTCAGGCTTGAGGGGCTCTTGGCTGAACGGGCTGAAGCATTGGACTTGGCATTCAAGAAATCCATTGCTGAGCTGCGCGAAGGGACCGGGCCCAAATCCGTGGACGACAGCAAGATCGCTGCCCTCAAGGCCGAGTTCGAGCAGGCTTTGCTCGACCAGCAGTCTACGCTGATGGCTTCTTTGTACGATGTGCTGGAGGCCTACAAGGGCGAGCACGAGATAGACCATGCTGCGCTGGAGGTCAAGTTCGAGGCGCTCTTGAACGAGCGGGTTGCAACGCTCGAATCTGCCTTCAGGGACGCGCTTGCCGAGCTGCGCGACGAGGTCTCTTTGGCGATGCTGGCGCACAAGGCCGAACTGACGATGGCTTTCTACGACTCCATTCAGGCGCTGAAAGACGAGTACGAACAGAGATTCCAGTCTCTCGGAGAGCAGTGGGAAGTGGCGCTTCTGGAGCAGAAGGCCGAGCTGACCATGGCCTTCTACGACTCTGTGCAGGCGCTGAAGGATGAAAACGAGCAGAGGTTTGCCGCTATCGAGGGGAACTGGGAACGCGCGCTTCTGGAACAGAAGGCCGAGCTGACCATGGCCTTCTACGACTCGATCGCTGCCCTGCGCGATGCGAATGAGCAGAGGTTCGCTGCGGTTGACCAGGAGTTTGCTGCCATCGACGAGAGATGGGCACGCGCGCTTCTGGAGCAGAAGGCCGAACTGACCATGGCCTTCTACGACTCTGTTGCGGCCGTACGTGATGAGAACGAACAGAAATTCGCCTCCTTGGAGGAAAAGTGGGAAGTGGCGCTTCTGGAGCAGAAGGCCGAGCTGACCATGGCCTTCTACGATTCCATTGAAGCCGTGAAAGACGAATACGAGCAGAGGCTCGCCGCGGTTGACCGCCAGTTCGCGGCCATCGAGGAAAAATGGGAAGTGGCGCTCCTGGAGCAGAAAGCCGAACTGACTATGGCTTTCTACGATTCCATTGAGGCGCTCAAGGACGAGTACGAGCAGAGGTTCGCTTCTCTCGAGGAGAGATGGGAAGTCGCGCTTCTGGAGCAGAAGGCCGAGCTGACCATGGCCTTCTACGACTCAGTAGCAGCTGAACGAGATGCGCGCGTTCAGGCTCTGGATGAACTCGCCGCCATGCATGAGCAGGATCTGATCAATGCCAAGGCGGAGATGGCTGCGGCCACTTACGATGCCCTTGAGGCGGTGCGTGGCGAATTTGCCATCGAGATCGACGTGATCATGGCTGCCATTGATGCGCTCAGGGATGAATACGATACTGAGCTCAAGGCCCTCGGCGCGCGGATCGATGCAGTGGATGCAGCGCTCAATGCGCGCATCGGCGCTCTCGAGGCCGAAGTGGCGGATGTCAGGGCGCTTGCGGACCAGAATGCGTTCGACATCGTCGACACCTACCACAGAATCAAGGCTGAAGACATTGCTCCGCTCACCGAGCGTGTTGATAAGCTCGAGGAGTCCGCAGCGGCAGCGCACGCCGAGATCAATGCGCTCCGCGGTGACTTCAACAAGGTGCGCATCGGCGGAAGCAATGAGCTGAAATTCGTCGACATCGATGTCGACGGCAGCGTCGGCGCTGAGTTCTACAAGGACCCGTTTGGGCGGTCCGGCAGTGTGTACGCGCCTACGTCGAAACTGGAGAACACACTGAAGCTTGCGCTGAAACTGCAACCGCGCGAAGGTGTCAACATCGACATCGGTGTGAAGGCCGTCACCGACATATTCGGCGGGCCTGATACTCTGGGGCTGTTCAGCGGGGATATTGACGCGCTGATCACGAGGCCGCAGGATGTTACCAAGCTCCGGGCCGGCACGCTTGAGCGACCGGGCAACTTCACGAAATACCAGATGAGCGCGGATGAGTTCGCGGGCGCTGGCGTCTATGGTATCGGCGCCGACTATACGCGCGGCGACCTGAGCCTTACAGGCATCATCGCCAAGCTGAACCCGTCGGCAACCGACTTCCAGTATGCCTTGGGCGCGGGCACTCAGTTCAAGCTCACCGACAAGCTCACACTGGGCGCGAGAGTGCTCGACATTCGCAACGATAGCCAATCGGGCGGGGTGTATGGCCCCGGGTCTGATCCTGAGGAAATCACATTCGGCGGCGACTTTGCGCTGAAGCTCAGCGACGCACTGAGCGTTACGGGCGAGATGTCGCTGTGGAAGAACAAGGCACAGAGCAAGTATCTCGTGGCTCATAACCTTGGCGCTCAGGGCAAGCTTGGGTTCCTGAATATCGACGCATCCCTTGAGCAGGTCGAGGAGGGCTATGATCCCAGGTTCCGCGGTACTGCTTGGTGGTCTGATCCGGATTACCTAGCGAATGATAGCCGTGCGTCCAAGCTGACTATCGAGACTGACCCGATCCGGGGCTTCGTCATAACCGGCGAGGTATCCCGCGAGGGCGACGCGTACTATGTGGATGAGGACGAGACCACTTACGGCGCGAAGCTTGCGTACAACACCAAGCTGCTTGCGGCCGACCTAACCTTGAGAGGTGGCATCAAGCAGGTTGATGAGAGGAAGCCGGTGGACAACCCTGCTGCTACTACCACACAACTCGGGTTTGACGTGGCGTACGAGCCAGTTAAGGCCGGGTTCACCTGGGAGCGCGGGGTCGAGAGCAACAAGGTCGGCTACATTGGCTACGCAAATGCTAGCATCCCGTTCGGCGATGCCCTCACCATCAAGGGCGACTGGGAGCAGCGGTTCGGCACCGATGAGTACTACAAGTACAACGCAGGTCTGAAGCTCTCCTTGCCGGTGGTTGCCGATAAGGTCACGCTAGGCGCAGAGGCTTCCTTTGGAAAGACCTGGCACCAGACCTTGGATGCAGCAAAGGACTACGCCAAGTGGCTCATGAAGGGCGATGTGGCGTGGCAGATTACCCCAGCGACCAAGGCAACCGGAACGGCGTCGTATGAGTGGCGCGAGTACGAGGCGTCCAGCAAGCCTTCCGGAGAGTACCTGCAGCTGGGTCTGGCAGTGGGCCATCGACTCTTCAATACTACCAGCTTGAACCTGAAGTACGACCTGAAGGATGTCCTTTACTCGGCGATCGGGTTCAGCGACTACACCGTGCGTGTTCTCGAGCTTTCGCTCAAGACCGAGTTCTAGGCTGAGGCGAGATGCGCCCCGGGAAGCAACGCTTCCCGGGGCGTTTTTCTAGGGAAGAGGTGAGTCGGTTGGACGAGATTGTGCTGGCGGTAGATCCCGGGCGCGACAAGGTCGGCATGGCCGTGGTATCGAAGGCCCACGGCACGCTGTTGCGATGCGTTGCGAGCGCAAGCGACTATGCGTCCAGAGGCGCGAAACTGGCCGCGGCGCACGGTGTGCACAGGATCGTGGTGGGGGATCGAACCGGCTCGCGCGAAGCAGTCCGGGCACTGGCGCTATCATCTGGGCTTGAGGTAATCACCGTCGATGAACACAGATCGTCGATGGAAGCGAGGCAGCGATACTTGTGCGAACACCGTGGAACGGGGCTGTGTAGGTTTGTGCCGATCGGCCTCAGGACTCCCCCGGAACCGTTCGATGATTACGTGGCGGAGATACTTGCTGCGAGGTATTTCGAGCTTCAGCGCAAGGAGAAGGAATCAACGCCTTGACGAAGAATATATAAAAGCTGAAGAATCGGCGGGAAGGAGGATCCCGGCATGAGGCTGCGACCTGCTCATATGCGGCGATGTCACAAGCTGACTCTGTTGGTTTTGTGCGCAGTGCTGGTCGGGGTATTGTCGCCTTTTGCCCGTGCCGCCGCCCCGCTGATCGCTTCCGACGACTGGAGATACATAGCTCTCGTGGAGCTCGCCCGGGCGGGCCTGCTCGATGAGCGCGACGCCAGCATCTACTGCAGCGGCGTCGCGGTGTCGCTCGGCGATCTCTCACTGGCTGTTGAACGCGCAATCAGGCGTCTCAGAAGCGCTTCGGTCAACGGGGAAGTCTCAGTATCGGGGAGCGTTGCGTCATCGCCGGGTCCGCTTAGGCTGACCGGGCCTGTGCCTGTGCACCTCACCATTTCTGCGAGGCAGGCCAGCCTCATAGCTCGGCTTGTGGACGAGTTCGGGCCGGCTTTCTCTGATCAATCGCTTGCCAACCTTTCGCTGGGTGTGCCGTTTCGCGGTTCCGGAGGAGGCATGGTGCTCAGCCTTTCAGAGTCGGCCCTGCCTGTGTCCAGCCATCGACTACTCAGCGACATCGGGCCCCGCGCGTCCGCATTGGCTTCCCCGGTTTCCATACGCACCCCGGGCAGCCAACCGGAACTCGTAAGGCTCCAGGAACTGCTGACGCCGTCTGTGAGGCCTAGCTCTGAGAACGTCGAACCGCGGTTTCAGGCTGGGGTCCCAAGCCCTTTGGGCACACTGGCTGTTGAGATGTCCAGTCAGGCAGCGCGACGTCCGGCCAAAGACGACGCAGGCGAAGAGAAGCAGTCGACGCGTGGCTTTGACCTATCCACAACTGTGCGTCTGGCCGACATTCTGAAGGTGAGTGCAGACTTCTTCACCGACGACAGGTCGCAGGAGAAGGCTACTTCCACTGCACTGGGAGTCGTGCTCGGTGAGACGGAGGGCGCAGGCCTCAGCGTAGGGCATCGTGTGACGGATGTGGGCGCCGGCGCTGCGAATACAGGCGGCCTAAGGGAGACAGTGACGTCGGTCGATCTGAAGTACTCGCTTCCCGACGTTGTCGGGAAGGCAGTGTCCGCCAGCTCTACTGACTCCATTACCGTAAGGGCAGGCTATGAGCTCTATGGAAGGGAACAGCCGCTGCAGGCCTCGAAGAGCAGCTTCCAGGCCACGGCGTCGCTTGTGATCGACTATAAGCTCTTGCTTGGCGATGCCGCGTTTCTTCAGGCGGGTTACAGGTACGAGAGGATTCGCGACCTGATTGCCTCGGGCGCTGTGTGGACCAAGTCTGAGATGTACGGCGACGGAGGCCTGTCGGCATGGCCCGGAGTCGAACCCCTGAAGCTCGACGGTTCAGATGCGACTCGCACGATTACCTCCATTGACTTTGGATATAGGCTAATGGGCGATACCTCATTGCTGCTGGGGTATAAGCTGATCGATTTCTCCGACATAGGGAATCTGGATTTCACCAAGAATCTCGCTACTGCCGAGGTTACCATCAGGTTTTAGTGGTTTCATCGTGCGTCGCTACGGGGAGGTAGGAAAATGACAAGATATGCGAACAAGGCAGCGGCTATGCTCGTCGCAATGGTTCTGCTGTGCTTTGCCGGCCATACCGCCGCACAATCCGCAACCGCTAGCCCGGTCGAACGCTTAGTTGCCATGGAGGGGCTGCTCTTCGGCACGCAGCAGCAAGGGGCAATTGTGGCGCGGCTCCAGAACATAGAGAACGTGGTGTTTGGAGAATCCGGATCGGGCACTCTTCCTGAGAGGCTCGACCAGTGCTGGAATTTCGTTTTGGGCGACAGGGCCGGCGGCATGAATCTCAAGTTCAAGCTGAAGGCCGTTCAGTGGAAGATTTTCGGCAAGATCACGGATGGACCCGTAGTGCCTATGCTTGTTGACTTGGAGAACAGTGTCATTGGGCAGCCCGGCTTGGGGCCGATCGGGCCGCGACTCGACATTCTCATGAGGCTTGCGATCCCTGGAGGCCGCCCGGAGGTTGGATATTCGTACATCCCCAAAGGGTCACTGGTCAAGGTGAAGCTCGTGACGCCCCTGAGCTCGGTCAAGGCGCGTTCTGGCGATGTCGTGAGGCTCGAAATAGTCGATGACGTCGTTTTCGAAGATCGGTTGGTCATTCCGAAGGGAACGCCCGTCACGGCACGCGTGATTGATACTCTTCGCCCCACCAAGATGGGCGTCAAGGCTCGTGTCGATCTCGAGCTCCAGCCGTTGGATGCCATGGATTCGAGCCCTGTTGTTCTCGGAGTTGAGCAAACCACGATAGCGGCCAATTCCGCAGTTTCGCTGGCAGCCGGCGAGGGCATTCGCGTGTTCGGCATAGTCGGCAAGGAGGGTGCGCTGGGCGGGCTGCTCAGCCAGAATCCCGAACTCGAGATTGCGGAAGGAGTCGAGCTCTTCTTCTCGGTGATGCAGACTGCAAAGGTGTTGGGGCTTGCTGTTCCCAAGGCCAAGTAACCGAGTCGGCGCAACCATATGCTGATGAGATGGGCTGGGGCCCGCCGCGCGGTGTGTACGTGTGGCGGGTTGTCCAGCCTTTGAAATGGGGGGTTACTTCCGGGCGAGGCTACTTGCCCCGGAATGGTATCATATATAGTACGTTAATACATGATAAGCTGGCCGATACCCCGGAGCTTGACCCCGGCTCCGGGCGGAGCAGTGCGGTTGGAGGTATTGCTGTTGAGCGAGAAGAGGCTTTTCACGTCCGAGTCAGTCACCGAGGGGCATCCGGACAAGGTCTGCGACCAGATTGCAGACGCCATACTCGATGGGCTGCTTGCGGCAGATCAGGAATCGCGAGTTGCATGTGAAGTGTGCGCTACCACAGGTTTGGTCTTTGTAATGGGAGAGATCAGCACCCAGGGCTATGTGGACATCCCTCACATTGTCCGAGAAACCGTTCGGGAAGTGGGATACACAAGGGCCAAGTACGGGTTCGATGGCGATACCTGCGGCGTAGTGACTTCCATTGGAGAGCAGTCCAGCGATATCAGCATGGGAGTCAATCACGCGCTGGAGAAGCGGACGCGTCGGGCGGATGAACAGCCCAACCATGACTGGGATGCGATGGGCGCAGGCGACCAGGGCATGATATTCGGTTACGCAGTTCAGGAGACTGAAGAACTCATGCCCATGCCCATCACGCTGGCGCATAGGCTGGCGCAGAGGCTTGCGCAGGTGAGAAAGGACAAGACCCTAGAGTGGCTCCGGCCCGACGGCAAGACCCAGGTGACGGTGGAGTATGACGGCCGCCTGCCGGCCAGAGTGGACACTGTGGTCGTATCGGCTCAGCACGACGAAAAGGTGGACAGCCCCACCATAGAACAGGACATCATCACGCATGTGATCCGGCCGGTCGTTCCCGAGGGCATGCTTGACGCGGATACTCGCATTCTGGTCAACCCTACCGGTCGATTCGAGAAAGGCGGACCTGCTGCTGACTCCGGCCTCACAGGTCGCAAGTTGATTGTCGATACATATGGAGGAATGGCTAGGCACGGAGGGGGAGCGCTTTCGGGCAAGGACGCGACCAAAGTCGACCGGTCGGCAGCTTACGCCGCCAGGCACGTAGCCAAGAACCTGGTCGCGGCGGGCGTTGCCCATCAGTGCGAAGTGCAAATAGCCTATGCGATAGGCGTGGCGCGCCCCGTGGCCATATCAGTCGACACGTACGGCTCCGGTTCGATGAGCGACGAGAGGATCACGAGAATCGTTCGAGAGGTGTTCGACCTGCGTCCTGCCGCGATCATCGAGAATTTCGGATTGAGGCGGCCGATATATCGTGCTGTGTCCTGCTATGGGCACTTCGGTCGTCCTGAGCTAAGCCTGCCCTGGGAGCAACTGGATAAGGTCGAAGAGATAAGGAAGAGGATGTAGCCGCTTTTGTGCAGACTGACCGCGAGGTGATACAAGCTGGACTCTGTGGAAGGCGTCATCGACAGGGTCACTTACCGAGATGAGAAGTCGATGTACACTGTGGCCCGCATCAAAGCCGGCGATGGGAGCATTGTGACTGCTGTGGGGCCGTTTCCATCCGCCACTCCCGGGCAGATGGTCAAGGTGTACGGCCAGTGGGTGCAGCATCGAGAGTACGGGCGTCAGCTGAAGGTCGAGAGAGTTGAAACCGTGGCGCCCGCTACTCTCCTCGGCATCGAGAAATACCTCGGTTCAGGCCTAATACGAGGAATTGGCCCTGCAACGGCTGCAAAGCTGGTCAGGCAGTTCGGCATGGATACGCTCGCAGTCATAGAATCGAACCCCGAACGCCTCACCCAGGTCCCCGGCATCGGACCCAAGAAAGCGCGCCGGATCATCGACGCAATAGCTGAACACAAGTCAGTGCAGAAGGTCATGGTCTTCCTGCAGTCGCACGGAGTTAGCCCTGCGTACGCCGCCAAGATATACAGGCGGTACGGCGAAGACGCTATCGCCATTGTGAGCCAGAATCCGTATCGATTGGCAGATGATGTGTACGGAATCGGTTTCAAGACCGCCGACAAGATCGCCGGGGAGGTTGGCGTAGATAAGGAATCGCCGCACCGGATCGGGGCCGGCATAAAGTACTGGCTTGGGAAGGCGTCGGAAGAGGGACACTGTTACTCAGAAGAGGGCAAGTTCGCTTCCTCGGTCGCTCATGAACTCGGCGTATCGGAACACCTCGTTACAAGCGGCATTGCCGCACTTGAGGGCGCCGGCGAGGTATGTCGCGAGGGGCAGTCGGCTCTGTACCTGGCGCCGTTCTACCATGCTGAAAGAGGCGTAGCCCGCCGCCTCTGCCAGCTGGCTCATGCCAGGATGTGGACTTTGGACAGCCTGTCAGACGAAGAGCTAGCGCAGGTCCAGGCTCGGGCCGGCATTCGCCTCGCCGACCAGCAGCGGGCCGCGGTCGTGAAGGCGTTTCAGACCGGAGTGATGGTCATGACCGGCGGCCCGGGAACGGGCAAGACTACCACCCTCCGGCTGATCATCGACCTCTTCGAAGCCAGGAAGATGCGGGTGTTGCTGGCCGCTCCTACGGGCAGAGCTGCCAAACGCTTATCCGAGGCTACCGGGAGATCCGCGCGTACTATCCACAGGCTTCTGGAATTCGAGCCCGGTGAGGATGGTTGGCGATTCGGTCGCGGGGCGGCAAGTCCTCTCGAATGTGATCTCCTGGTGCTGGACGAAGTATCCATGGTAGACATCTCCCTCATGTACAGCGTTCTCAAGGCAGTGCGCCCGGGATCGCGACTGGTGCTCGTAGGGGATGTGGACCAACTTCCATCGGTGGGGCCTGGCAACGTTCTGCGCGATATCATAGACTCCGGCGTCGTGCCCACAGTCGTGCTCAATGAGGTGTACAGGCAGGCGCCCGGCAGCATGATAGTGACCAACGCGCATCGGATCAACCGCGGCGAGTTTCCTCTGTTCCGGGGCGCGCGCGACTTTTTCTTCATCGAAGCCGAGGATCCCGACCAAGTGGTTCAGTCAGTAGTTGCCGCCGTGACTTCGAAGCTGCCGCGTCACTTGGGATGCGATCCTATCGACGACGTCCAGGTGCTTTCGCCGATGAAACGGTCGGCGGCAGGGGTCGACAACCTCAACGCGGTTCTACGTGATGCGCTCAACCCGCGTCGACCAGGGGCTTCTGAGATCCGCTGCCGAGGTTCCGCGTTTCGTAGAGGCGACAAGGTGATGCAGATCCGAAACGACTACGACCGGCTGGTTTGGAACGGCGACATGGGCAAGATCGTGCGCATAGACCCTGAAGAAGGCGAGGTAGTCGTCAGGTTCTTCGAGCCGGAGGGCGACCGGGACGTCCTGTACAACCAGGATGAACTGGATGAACTCGCGCTGTCATACTGCGTGTCGATACACAAGAGCCAGGGAAGCGAGTACCCGGCTGTCGTAGTCCCCGTCACTATCCAGCATTACGTCATGCTCCAGCGGAACCTGCTCTACACTGCCGTCACTCGTGCTCGAAGGACCGTTGTGATCATAGGAACGAAGAAGGCCCTGGCGATAGCTGTGCGCAATGCATCCATGCTGCAACGGCAGACAATGCTTGCACTGAGGCTTCGCGAAGCTACTGCAGCATCCTGGCCGGACGAGGAGCAGATCGGTTAGTCGCTGTGGCTAGCCCGGGTGATTTTGGTTTTTCCGGAAGGAACCTCTTGGCCTCTGCCTAATGCAATGTACAGCATAAAATGGAATAGGCAGGGTTGAAAGGTGTTTCATGCCTACGTTCTCTTTTCAGAGTCCGGCGCGCGCGCCGGGTTCGGTCATTCGCCCGACTTCGATTGGGCCTACGCCAACGCCCGGGCGCCCGCGGACCTTGTCGTGATCACGCCTCCTGTTCCGGTGGCTTTTGCCTCACTGGTAGCCCACGAAGTCGACCGTCAGCTGGCGGCGGCAGGCCGCGCTCGCGCGGGCAGAGCGCGGCGGCAGGCTGTGCGAATCGGCCTGCGCACGGCCCGGTCGGTCCTGCGCGCTCTGGGGCTTGCCGGCCCAGCATTTCTGTCGCTCGGGTCAACCCGGCTGGCACTGCGAGCCCACGCGGAACTGGTCGGAAGCCGCATTCCTCCCCGTAGCCTCGTGGTTGAGAGCGCCCTTGCGCTGGCCGGTCGCAGCTTGCTGTATGAAGAAGCAATGCGCGCCCTCGCTTCAGGCGGCCTTTCGTCTCTCGACTGTGCCCACGACCTGCTGGCAGCCATATGCGCTGAAGGACTGGGGCTGCTCGTGCCCGCTGTTTCCATCTCGTCATTCGGCGCGCGAGCCTGCAACAGGTGCGGATCAGGCGGTCCGTTCGCGGCGACGCCCTGTGCCCATTGCGGCAGGCGCGCCTGTTCGCTCTGCCTGCGATGCAGGTCGATGGGGTCCGCACGCGAGTGCATTCCGCTGTACCTCGTTGCGGCCCACGACTACGCAAGTCCGCACGCTGGGGCAGTGGCAGAAGGCGTCAACCTGGCGATTCCCCACGTGCTCACCGATGCTCAGGTGCAAGCCGCCCAGATGCTGCGCGACTGGTACATCGGCGACTCGGCTCGCGAGGTACTGGTGTGGGCAGTGTGCGGCGCAGGAAAAACCGAGGTATCGTTCAGCGCCATGCATTCGGCGCTGGCGTCCGGCCGAAGAGTGCTCTTCGCAGCGCCCAGGCGTGACGTAGTAGCCGAGCTTGAGCCGCGAGTGAGAGCTGCCTTTCCGGGCGTCACGTGCTCTACTTTCTGCGGCGGATCCCGAGGCCAAAGGGATTACGACGCCCGCGTCATACTCGCCACAACCCATCAGGCAATGCGCTTCTACCGCAGATTCGACCTGGTAATCCTGGATGAGGCAGATGCCTACCCGTTCGCCGGTTCAGAGGCGCTTGCTTCAGCGGTGCACAGAAGCCTAGCCCCATCGGGGAAGATCGTTATCATGACTGCGACACCGTCGCGCGGTCACCTCGCGCGGGTGAAGTCAGGCGTGCTGCCCTGCATCAGGATTCCTGCGCGTCACCATGGGAGGCCCCTTCCGGAGCCGGAGGTGGTCACCGCATACGGCGGCGACCTGCTGCCCAAGGTGGCGGAGATTGTAGGCGCCGGCGCCGGGCCGGGGACGCCATTCTTAGTGTTTGTCCCCCGAAGGCGGCAGGCTCAAGAAGTGGCCAAGTATCTGTTGCTCAGGATTCCCGGCGCGCGGGTCGAGTGGGTGCACTCGCAGGACCCTGCGAGGGACGACAAACGCGCAGCGATCGCGGGAGGCGAATGCGATGTGCTGGTGAGCACGTCCGTGATGGAACGTGGAGTGACGGTAGACGGAGTTGACGTCGTTGTGTGCCATGCAGACGACGATGTTGTGTTCGACTACCGGGCCTTAGTCCAGATGGCCGGGAGGGCTGGTCGAACGGCGGCCAACCCCGAAGGCTGCGTTTGGTTTGTGTGTGCCAATGAGAACTGGCACGTTCGCACGGCGGTCGGGATTATCAGGGAGATGAACGAAGAAGCCGCGTCACGTGGGCTCCTGATTGGCCAGCATAGCCAGGAGACATCATGTGAGGAGGTGACACCCAAATGGGCATGAGTCTTGCGCGGGTGTTCGGCGTTGCGCTGGATACTCTGTTCGGCGCAAGGCAGTCCTGTCCAGCATGTGGGCGATCGGGGAACGCGGATTCTCTGTGCAGCGAATGCATGGCTCTGATTCCCGCGGCGCGCGCGCCGATATGCAGCGTGTGCGGGACGCCTCTTCGGGGCGGCGCGCGATGCGACGATGCCGAGCAACGGGTGTGCGCAGGGTGCCGCGGGATACGCCACTATTTCGAATGCGCAAGGGCGCCTGCGATATACGAGGGGGCGGCGCGAGAGCATGTGCATGATCTCAAGTACCGTGCCCGTGTAGAGATCGTCCCCGCGCTGTCGAAGATGATGGCGCTCCTCGCCGTTAGCACCGGTATGGCAAACGAGTGCGACTCTGCAGTGCCGGTCCCTCTTCACCCAGATAAGCTGGCTAGGCGCGGGTTCAACCAGTCCGAGCTGTTGGCGCGATATGTGGCGGCGCTGCTGGGGATCCCGATGATTCCCGGGGCGCTTTCCAGGCACGCGTCCACTGGAACGCAGACCTTTCTTGACCGAAAGCATCGACGGGACAACGTCCTCCGCGCCTTCGCCTGCGATGAGCCTGCCCGGGTGGCCGGCTGTACGGTCCTGCTCATTGACGATGTGATCACATCGGGCGCCACTGCCGACGGGTGCGCAAGGGCCCTGCTCAGGTCGGGCGCCTCCAAGGTCCGCGTTCTTGCGTTTGCCGTGTCCGTGGCGGATGAGCGCGATTGGGCGCTGCACAGGAACAGTTGGGGAGATGATGTCGTTTCTTGAATACATAGATTCCGGATGGCAGTAACGGCCGATTGCTTCAAGGCTGATATCCGAGGGATGCTAAGCGGGGCGTCTGCCCAGGCGGAAGATACCAAGGAACATGGAGGCACGAATCGTGATTACCCAACAGAGAAGGCCATGGCATGCGATATCGTCCGGCGAGGCGCTGGTCGCCCTGGGCACATCGCGCGGCGCGGGCTTGTCGAACGAAGATGCCCAGGCGCGGCTTGACGAATGCGGCCCGAACAGCCTTGCCGAACCCGCACGCCGCACTTTGCTCCAGCAATTTGCTGCACAGTTCAAAGAGTTCCTCGTGGTGCTGCTCCTCATATCGGCTGGTGTATCGGCTGCCGTGGGAGAAGTGGAAGATGCGCTGGTCATAGCGGTAATAGTGGTCCTGAACGCCGTGATCGGGGTGGCTCAGGAGCGCAGAGCCGAGAACGCGCTAGACGCCCTGAAGAAGATGGCGTCTCCTCGCGCCCGCGTAGTCAGATCGGGCCAGCCCAGGCTGGTTGAGGCTTCCAACCTCGTTCCCGGCGATATCATCCTGATCGAGGCGGGCGACAGCGTTCCCGCCGACGCCAGGCTGGTCGAATCGGCCATGCTCAAGCTGGATGAGTCTTCGCTCACGGGAGAGTCGGTTCCGGTCGATCAGAACGCCGACGTCATACTGGACGAGGATGTGCCGCTGGGCGACAGGGTGAACATGGTGCACATGGGCAGTTCTGTGACCTACGGTCGCGGGGTTGCCGTAGTGGCGGCCACAGGGATGTCCACCCAGATGGGCAGAATCGCTGCCATGCTCCAAGAGGCCGAGCAGGAGACCACGCCACTCCAGCGTAAACTCGAGATCCTCGGCAAAAAACTGGGAATGGCGGCGCTGCTCATGTGCGCCGGGGTGTTCATCGCGGGCCTTGCCCGCGGCGAGGGCGCCTTCGACATGTTCCTCACTGCGGTGAGCTTGGCCGTAGCCGCGATTCCCGAGGGGCTCCCGGCGATTGTCACCATAGTCATGGCCATCGGTGTGCAGCGTATGGCGGCCAGAAACGCGATCATACGCCACCTGCCTGCAGTGGAGACGCTGGGCAGCGCGGACGTCATATGCTCCGACAAGACAGGCACCCTGACCGCCAACCAAATGACTGTGCGCAGGCTTTACGTTCCGGGGCGGGCCATCGACGTGACCGGAGATGGAAACTCACGCCTGGGGTCGCTACTCGAAGCGGGATCTGACGTGCTTGCGCCGCTTGACGCGTCTGTATCTCGCATGCTCACTTGCGCCATTCTCTGCAGCGATGCCAAAGTGAGGGACGCGGGCGATGCCGACCAGCTGGAGATGATCGGCGATCCGACTGAGGGTGCGATAGTAGCGGCGGGCCTGAAAGCAGGCATAGACCAGGCGAAACTGGCCCAGTGGGCCCCCAGAACAGCGGAACTGCCCTTTGAGAGTGAGCGCAAACGGATGACGACCATACACAGGCTGCCCGAGTCCTACCTGGTTTGCACAAAGGGAGCCTTCGACGAAGTGCTGCGGGTGTGCACACGCGTATACTTGGGAGGCGTAGCGGCGCCGCTCACCGATGATATTCGTGATGACTTCCGGCGGGCCAACGCCGAAATGGCAGGGAAGGCCCTCAGGGTTCTCGGCGTCGCGCAGAGAGAGTTGGAGGATATC